>ERZ1066118.683-NODE-683-length-28290-cov-33.199965_pt1 | contig 28290 bp, 24 predicted proteins | sample MGYA00382765_ERZ1066118 | MGnify/ENA primary metagenome ERZ1066118 (study PRJEB33369, sample SAMEA5778348) | biofilm metagenome | biome: Industrial cooling water; feature: Water cooling tower basin; material: Biofilm | place: United Arab Emirates | collected...
CAGGCTTTCGCCCATTGCGGAAAATTCCCCACTGCTGCCTCCCGTAGGAGTCTGGGCCGTGTCTCAGTCCCAGTGTGGCTGATCGTCCTCTCAGACCAGCTACCGATCGTCGCCTTGGTACGCTCTTACCCCACCAACTAGCTAATCGGCCGCGAGCTCATCTTCAGGCAATTTCTCTTTCACCCTAAGGCATATCCGGTATTAGCAGCGGTTTCCCCCTGTTGTCCCGAACCTGAAGCTAGATTCTCACGTGTTACTCACCCGTCCGCCACTAGGTATTTCTACCCCGTTCGACTTGCATGTGTTAAGCAGACCGCCAGCGTTCATCCTGAGCCAGGATCAAACTCTCCGTATTAACACAAAGTGTTTGTTTTGGCTTGTTTTTTCTCGCCGTTGCGTTTCCGCCTCGGCTTGTTTAATTTTTTGCTTACGAGGCTTGTTTGGTTTTGGCTTTCAAACTATGCTTTTTTCATGGTTCTTTGCGCTTGAGAGCGTCTCGCTTTCGCTCGCCTTTCTCTCGACCGCTTAACTAATCTAACAACTCTACAAGGCTCTGTCAACCCCTTGGGAAAAATTTTTTGGGAAAGCCTGTAAGTCGCTTGTGACAAGGAATTTGGGGTACATTAGTCGTGAAAGACTAGAAAACCTCGCAAAAAAAAGTTTTAGCTGTGACTGCGATCGCAAATCTACCCCCGGATATACTGCTGCATCCCCTGCTCCAAAGTTGGTTAATAGAAGATATCGGCAGGGGCGATCGCACAACTCAATCCCTCTTCTCGAGCGGCGTCGGCGTTGGACAAGCCGAGTTGATAGCTAAAGAACCTGGTATCGTTGCTGGGTTACCCATCGCCGCACGGGTGTTTCAGCTTTTGAATCACCAGGTTAGTTTTGTCCCGCAGGTGGCTGAAGGGCAGCCGTGTCGGAAAGGAGATGTATTGGCTTGCTTTCAGGGGCCTCTAGATGCTTTACTGATGGGCGAACGGGTGGCTTTAAACTTGCTAATGCGGCTGAGTGGAATTGCTACTCTCACTCGTCAATATGTGGAGAAAATTGCAGATTTACCCGTGCAGCTGGTGGATACTCGCAAAACAACGCCAGGGCTAAGACTGCTTGAAAAGTACGCAACTCAAGTGGGAGGGGCGGTAAATCACCGGATGGGGTTGGATGATGCGGTGATGATTAAGGACAACCACATTGAGGCGGCGGGGAGCATTGGGAATGCGATCGCCAGCATCCGAGGCAATATCCCCTATCCCCTCACTATTGAAGTCGAAACCGAAACGCTTGAGCAAGTTCAACAAGCCCTAGAACACGGTGCTGATATCATCATGTTGGATAACATGACGCTCGATTTGATGCGCCAAGCCGTGCAGACAATCCGCGCAACCAATGACCGCATCAAGATTGAAGCATCAGGTAACATTACCCTGGAAACAATTCGCGCTGTAGCCGAAACTGGCGTAGGCTACATTTCCAGTAGCGCCCCCATTACTCGCTCAACTTGGCTAGATTTGAGCATGAACATAGATGTTAGTACGATGGAAAAGAGCAGTACCCTGCCTGACTCTGCCCTAAAACCCCAATGAATCCTACTCTCGAAAAACTCAAAAATCAATTTGTACAAGCTCTAGTCGCAGCTTTTGGTGCTGAATATGCTGGGGTAGATCCCATGTTGGTGTCTGCTAGTAACCCCAAATTTGGCGATTATCAGTCGAATGCAGCTTTGTCTCTGGCTAAGCAGTTGGGAAAACCGCCTCGCGCGATCGCAGAAACCATTATCCAGCATCTAAATGTTTCTGATATCTGCGAAACACCCTCTGTAGCAGGGCCAGGTTTTATCAATTTCACCATAAAACCGGCATACCTGGAAGCGCAGCTAAATGGAATTCAAACAGATTCTCGTTTAGGAATCCCTCTGGCAAAAGATCCCAAACGGGTAGTTGTCGATTTTTCCAGCCCGAATATTGCTAAGGAAATGCACGTCGGACACCTGCGTTCGACGATTATTGGTGATTGCATTGCCCGAATTTTAGAATTTCAAGGCGAAGATGTCCTGCGTTTGAATCATGTAGGGGATTGGGGAACTCAATTCGGCATGTTAATTTCCTATCTGCGGGAAGTTTGTCCGGAAGCTTTGACAACTGCTAATGCTTTGGATTTAGGCGACTTAGTCACTTTTTATAAAAAAGCTAAACAGCGCTTCGATCAAGATGAGGCATTTCAAGAAACAGCCCGACAAGAAGTAGTAAAGCTGCAAGCAGGAGCAGAAGAATCTCGGCGGGCGTGGCAGTTGCTGTGCGAACAATCTAGACGAGAGTTTCAAGTTATTTATAACTGTCTCGATGTAGATCTAACAGAAAGGGGAGAATCGTTTTATAATCCCTTGTTGCCAGCAGTTGTGGAAGATTTAGAAAAGACAGGTTTGTTGGTAGAAGATGCAGGCGCTAAGTGCGTTTTTCTGGAAGGATTTACTAACAAAGATGGTCAGCCTCTACCCTTAATTGTGCAAAAGTCTGATGGCGGCTATAACTACGCTACTACCGATCTAGCTGCGCTGCGTTACCGAATTCAACAGGATCATGCTGAGCGTATTATCTACGTTACCGATGCTGGTCAAGCAAACCACTTTGCTGGAGTATTACAGGTAGCAAGAAAGGCTGGGTGTATTCCAGATAACGTCGAGATAGATCACGTTCCCTTTGGGTTGGTATTGGGAGAAGATGGGAAAAAGCTGAAAACCCGATCTGGGGAAACGGTGCGGCTAAAAGATTTGTTGGATGAAGCGATCGCACGCGCCCGTACCGACCTAGAATCTAGACTAAAGGAAGAAAATCGTCAGGAATCTGAAGAATTTATTGCTAACGTCGCTAAAGTAATTGGCATCAGTGCTGTCAAATATGCCGATCTTAGCCAAAATCGTAACAGCAATTACATCTTCAGCTACGACAAAATGTTAGCGCTTCAAGGCAATACTGCACCTTATTTGCTTTATGCCTATGTGCGGATTCGGGGTATTAGCCGCAAAGGTGATATTAATTTTGAAAATTTGGGAGAAGATTGCAAAGTTATTTTGCAGCAAGAAACAGAATTAGTTTTAGCAAAGCATTTGCTAAATATGAGCGAAATTATCGCTTCTGTTGAGCAAGATTTGCTACCCAATCGCCTTTGCCAATATTTGTACGAATTGAGCCAAAAGTTTAATCAGTTCTACGAACAATGCCAGGTACTTAAAGCCGAAGAACCTGTGCGGACATCTCGATTAATGTTGTGCGATTTAACGGCTCAAACCCTAAAACTAGGATTATCTTTACTTGGAATTCAAGTACTTGATAGGATGTAACAATTGTAGCATTTACAGGAATTACGCGCGCCAAATTAAGAAACCGGGTTTCTTGGTAGATTTCTAATTTTCAAGCCAAGGAATTTTCATATAAACCGGGTTTCTTTGCGTAAGTCCTGATTTAGTTGTGTCTTTGTGGTTTGTTAAAAAACCGCAAAGACACGAAGGTCACGAAGGTTTGTTTTGTTGTACAATTCGCTGTTGATATTCTTGCTCGGTCATCAATTCTTGGGTACTTTCAACCCGATCTATAAAGACGATTCCGTCTAAATGATCGTATTCGTGCTGGAAGATTCTAGCGACAAAATCTGTTAATTCTTGCCGATGTAACTTCCCATCGCGGCTGGTATATTCCACTTCTATTGCTTGATATCTGGGGACTAATCCTCGAATCCCTGGCACGCTGAGACAGCCTTCCCAACCTTTTACAATCTCAGTAGAACGAGCAATAATTCGAGGATTTATCATCGCTGTCGGTTCCATTTCTGGGGCGTTGGGATACCTGGGATTTGGACGCGATGCGACGATAAATAAACGATAGGATTCAGCAACTTGAGGGGAAGCAATTCCGACACCATTCGCTTTGGCAACGGTTGCAATTAATTCATCTATCAATGTTTGAATGCGCGCATCGGCAAGATTGTCAATCGGTTTAGCTGGCTGGCGCAGGATGGGATTGCCTAATTGAATGATTTCTAGTATTTCAGACATAGGTAGATTTGGTTGTGAAATGCGATCGCATCAACAATAACAGTAAGCTAAAACTAACGGCTTTGGCGGGCAGGAAGCGCCCCCAGTTCAACTTCCCCTTGCTGCACTTGTCCATCGCGTTGGTATTCAATCGGCAAGCGATCGCCGACTTTACGCTTTTCAATGGTTTGCTGCAGTTTATCTGTTGTTATCACATCCTGATTATCCAATTTTTGAATCACATCTCCAGGCTTAATTCCAGCCCGATCCGCAGGAGAATCAGCAGCAACTCTTAACACTAACACTCCCTTATCTGCTGCTACAGTTAATCTACCATCAGTAGCATTTTTAATTCTTTCCTTCACTTCAGGTGAGAGCGTTAACATTTGAATACCTAAAAAAGGATGTTCTACTTTTCCTGTAGCAATTAATTGTTGAGCAATCTGTTGGGCGCGATTAATCGGAATCGCAAAGCCTAACCCTTGCGCGCCACCAATGATTGCCGTATTAATACCAATTACCTCGCCACGACCATTTAATAAAGGGCCGCCAGAGTTTCCAGGATTAATCGCTGCATCGGTTTGAATAAAACCAATCCGCTTATCCGGTGCGCCGACTTGGGAACTCGTTCTATCTGTAGCGCTGATTACGCCTACGGTTACAGTTTTATCTAAACCCAAAGGGCTGCCGATAGCGATCGCCCATTCTCCCACTTGTAGCCCATCGGAATTCCCAATCGCAACCGTTGGCAAGTTACTGGCTGGAATTTTCACCACGGCAATATCCGTCACGGGGTCATCGCCTAAAACTTTACCTTCAAATTCCCTACCATCCCGCAGCGTCACTAATACCCGATCTGCACCACCCACGACGTGAGCATTGGTCAAAATCTGACCGCCAGCATTAATAATAAAGCCCGATCCGGTTCCGCGCACCGTCCGTTCGGTTGGGGGCGCATCGGGCGAACCAAAAAATCTACGGTAAAACGGATCGCTAAACCCTTCTGGAACTCGCCTTCTGACTGTTTTTGCCGCATCGATTCTGACCACAGCAGGCCCCACCTTGTCCACCACGGCGACGACAAAGTTAGAAGGCGCCGTCGGGATAGCAGCAACCGGAGGACTGTTATTATTAGCTGTACTGCCTGGATTGCTGGGCGCTTCGGGCGTGGACTCTGGAACCAAAGTAGTTCTAGGAGGGGTAGAACAACCACTCAGCAAGGCGATTCCTGCTGTCACCAATGGCAGCAACTGAGCGATAACTGGTTTTTTCCCACAGAGTTTGGGCGATCGCATAATCTTGCCGACTCTAGTTTTTCTACTTCTATCTTAATCTGGAGGTCAAAGCAGAGCGCTAGGACTGACTTTTACATATTTCATGGCTGAAGGATTATCGCCAAATCTGCACAACTTCTCGATTGTTTTACAAAGGCGAGTTAATTTCAGCAAAACTCTGAAACCAAACTATCTCGGATATCTGAATTAATTTAGTCGCTTCTTCCAGGATTCAAAGATGATTCATTTTGTCATATTGCCCAGGTACTTTCTATAAATTTTTATTCAAATTTTATTTAAATTAAAATTAGCTGCTAGCGCGATCGCGCGAGAAAAAATTACTTGATGGCTCAGCGATCGCGCTGGCAAAAACATACTAAAGTAGTAAAGAAAAATCTACCTGAACCTGTCGAGGTTAACACCGATAAAATATGAAACGGAAAATACTCACAACTATAGCACTTATTGCGAGCATCAGTGCAGCCACTCCTAATATTGTTTTCTCGCAGCCTAACAAACGTCCCAATAGCTTCACGCCAGGTTTCTGGCAACCGCAAGCACAAGTTGACCCCAACCGTCAGATTACGGTTATTCTTTTAAATCAAGCAGATATTCCAGTCAGCTATAGTCTGACTCCCGCACCCGAAAGAGTCTTACCTCCTGGTGGTACAGCCAATATCAGCATCCGTGGTATTAGCCGGATTTCTGATATTGCCAATATAAGTATTTATGCTCGCGATGAATTGGTATACGATTACAATGCAAATCCAACAGATAACCAAGTCTTTGTCCGCATCCGCCGCGCTGGAAGATTAGCTAGAGCGGATAAGTCTGTCTATATTGATGAACAAGGACGGGTTTATTCTTTTTAGACATGAGTAATGGGTAATTGCAGATTGCAGATTGCAGATTGGAAATCAATCCCAAATCTAAAATCTAAAATCTAGAATTACCCATTACCCATTACCTATTACCAATGACTATTTAAACCAATTGATTCAACCAAGCATCGATATCAACGGCTAACTTTTGTGCCAACCGCAATAAAGGACGCAGTTGCAGCAAATCTACGCGGCAAGATACGTCACCTTGAGCGGGTGACCAATTTAACCCAGCCTGGAGATACTGAGGCATGATTTGATGGTTGAGGCAACTGTAATAGATTTCCTGAGCGCGGTCAAGAGATAAACCCAGGTTGAGCTTTTGTCCTACTTCGATCGTGCGTTCAATGCGTTGCACGTCGGCTTCCAAGGTACTAGAATTCGAGTCGTGCAGTAAGTGCCAAAGCGATCGCAAGATCATCCGCTCGATAGTTTTCTTCGCTTCCGGAATATTCAACGAACAGCGGAACAGTTTCGCTTCTTGGGCGATCGCTTCTAATTCTGTCAGTTGAATCCAACCTTTTTCACTACCAGTATCAAGTTCGCTCATATCCCGTTCGAGCGATCGCGCTGCCTCTAGTGCCCGATGACACAATGCCATTTCTGCTGCTACTTGCAATTCTGGTGGCACTGGCAATTCATCCCGGTAAAATGCCATCAAAACTGCATAGTTATCCCGGTACACCTGTGTATAAAGTTGATCCAACCGTTTCAGGGTTTCCCGACTCAGGAGCCGCATGATCCGATGCCGTTCTTCCGCAAACAAGTTTTGCAAGCTATAGGGGTGCGTTGCTCCACCATCGGCATCTTTAAACAGCCGGTGCATTGCCAAAATCGTGTGTGCTGCCCCAGCGTGCTGAATCGCGTCAAATAGCTCGTGTTTCAACTCGCTATAAGCGCGACGCCCCGCAAACGGTTGAATGCAGCAGTGGAAATCCCATCCCCCTAAATGCAGCACGGCAAAAACTACATGCTCGCTTTCCCAAGTAATTTCCGATACCAGTCGCAATTGACCGACTGCCAAACTCAACGGCCCCATGCTTTGCAGCTGGTAATCGATTTGCTCTGCGGTATAACAATATACTCGATGCTCTGTGGGATAAGCGGTGAACAGGGAAGAAATCGCGTAGTGCGCGGCAACTTGCTTTAAGCTCACCTGCGCGGATAAGACCAATTCCCGGTAAACTTCAGCACCGTTCTTGTACTGTTCAACGTTGGTGGGTGCAAAACTCAACTGGCGGAGAAACTCTTTTTCCAGCTGTACCCCAGCCACTTCCCCAGCCAATTCGATAGCGCGGGCGGCGTAGCGGAGAATTTGCACGCCTTCTGGGCGCGAAAGTTCTTCAAAAAACCAGCCGCAACTGGTAAACATCAGCAAGCTGTGGCGCTGCATTTCCAAAACGCGCAGGGCGTCGATTTCGGCTTCAGGGGTGAGTTTTTGGATGCAGTGGCGTTGGAGGAAACTTTCGACGTTAGCTTTTGAGCGATCGCGTATCACCCCGATGTACTCATCCCGCGCCAGCCAAGGATCGCGGAACATATTGCCGCCCACTTGTTCGTACACTTCAATTAAGCGATCGCGCAGCCAATTGAGTGAATCCCGCAAAGGACGCCGCCATTTTTGATGCCAACCATTCTCGGCACCGCAGCCGCAGTCATCTTGCCACCGCCCAACGCCGTGGGCGCAACTCCAAGCAGTAACGGGCTTGAGTTCGACTTCCCAAGTCGGGGTATGCAAGCTGAGGTAATGGGCATAATTGGTTACATACCAACCGCGCTGGGGAAATTCTTGAGTAAACGCATAAGCAAGACAGCGTTCTTTTTCCCGTTTGTGATGACCGAAAGTTTCCCCATCTGTAGCAACGGCGATCAGTTGGCTGCTGCGATTGGCTTGGATGGCGCCGCCAATTCGTCCTGCTAGGTGGTGGGTACTGTTGAGGACATCGCCGAAACCGAGATCGCGCGAGATCGGCCCATCGTAGAAGAAGATATCGATATAGTCTTTAGTGCGATCGCCTCCTGGCAAGAAACAGCGATAGGGGCGCGTCGGATCGATCTGCGATCCGCCAACTTCGAGCCAATCGGGTGCAGGCTGTTCTTTAGTAGCCATCCGACGACAGCGCAATGCTTGGGAAGGTGCCAGAACAATAAACCGGATATTCTCTGCAATTAAAGCTTTTAATGTGGGATAGTCTACCGCAGCTTCTGCCAGCCACATCCCTTCCGGATCGCGCCCGAAGCGGGAACGGAAATCTACCTTACCCCAGCGAATTTGGGTGTATTTATCGCGTTCGTTGGCAAGGGGCATGATGATGTGATTGTAGACTTGGGCGATCGCATTTCCATGCCCATCCAAACGCATGGCGCTTTTGCGATCTGCTTCCAGAATCCGCTGATAAACCTCCACATCATACCGTTCCAGCCACGACATCAGCGTCGGGCCGATATTAAAACTCATGTACTCGTAATTATTTACGATTCCTACCAGTTTGCCTTTATCGTTAAGAATCCTGGCAAATGCATTCGGGCGATAGCATTCATGATGGATGCGCTCGTTCCAATCGTGGAAAGGCGTCGCGCTGGGTTGGCGTTCGATGGCATCTAGGTAAGGATTCTCGCGCGGCGGCTGGTAAAAATGACCGTGGACGGTAACAAAAACACCCGTCTTTTGCCCGGAGTCAGTCCGCGGATCTGTAACCGGCGTTACCGGAGTAACACTTCCTAATTGTTCGGTTAAGGAAGCTGGTACATTACCATAAGCGTTCATAATCTCGCATCCAATTTGAAGAAACAATAAAGACAATCAAAAACCGCCTTGAGCTACTAAAAAGCCTTCAAGGCCGCACAATTATCGCTCTCAATCAAAACCTTTCAATTGCTCTCAGACTCCTGTAGAGATTACAACGCACCCGCGCCGCTATAACCAAGCCGAGATCTGAATGCATTTACCAGCGAAAGTTATGACTTGGCAGTATTGTCAATTAAATCACGATTTTGATAGTAGCCAACTTATCTTTAAGGGGATTTAATAGTTTCTCACCAAAACTTTGCAAATAAATATATTTTGTAAAAATTTAGTAAATCAATCATATTGGTAGTAACGGCTTAAGTCCGGATTCAGGAAAGCAAGAGTTGGCGATCGCATAGGCAGGTTACCAGTCTAAAACACCTCCTTGTCCTCCTTGTCCTCCTTGTCCCCCTGCCCCTGGGTGGCTCCGTAACTCTACTACTGACAAGTGACCGCTAACCCCTGAAAATAAACATGGAACAAACGACCACAGAGATTGAATGCTTACCAAAGAAAATATCTTCATAGCACTTCTGGTGTTCATTCCGATTTCCCTTGCAGCGGAGTTTTTGCATTGGGGGCCGCTCGTAGTATTTATCACCTCAGCGATGGCTATCCTGCCTTTAGCGGCTTGGATGGGTACAGCTACCGAAGAAATCGCCGTCGTCCTCGGCCCTTCCTTGGGGGGGCTGTTAAACGCCACCTTTGGCAACGCGACCGAACTAATTATCGGGTTAGTAGCGCTGAATGCCGGATTGATCGATGTGGTGAAAGCCAGCATCACGGGTTCGATTATCGGTAACTTGCTGCTGGTAATGGGACTTGCCATGCTTTTGGGAGGTTTGCGCTACAAAGAGCAGGAATTTCAGCCCATAGTCGCCAGGGTGAATGCTTCGGCGATGAACTTGGCTGTAATCGCCATGATGCTACCGACAGCGATGAACTACACCTCTGCTGGCATTGGTGAAGTTACCATTCAGCGTCTTAGCGATGGGGTAGCGATCGTTTTAATCCTGGTGTACTGCTTAACCCTGCTGTTTTCCATGAAAACTCACACCTATCTCTACGATGCGGGTATAGCAGAATTGGAACCCGAAGAGTTAGCCGAAGCCAACCTCGCCCCCAATGAACCTCCGCAACACGAGGTTAATTTGTGGTTGTGGGTAGCCGTGCTATTTGCCGCCACCATTATGGTTGCAGTCGAGTCAGAATTGCTCGTTGGTACTCTGGAAGAAGCTACAGCGCGTCTGGGATTGACCGCTTTGTTTACCGGGGTAATCGTCGTCCCGATTGTTGGTAATGCAGCGGAACACGCCACCGCAGTTACTGTAGCAATGAAAAATAAGATGGATCTGTCGGTTTCCGTCGCGGTTGGATCTAGCTTGCAAATTGCTTTGTTTGTAGCTCCCGTTTTGGTTCTGGCAGGTTGGATACTGGGAAAACCAATGGATTTGGACTTCAACCCCTTTGAATTGGTGGCAGTAGTAGTAGCCGTTTTAATTGCCAATTCGATTAGTTCTGATGGGCGCTCGAATTGGTTGGAGGGTACGCTACTGTTAGCCGCTTATACAGTTTTGGGATTAGCGTTCTACTTCCATCCAGTGATTGATAGTATTGGCTAACCGCAAAATTTGCCAAAAAAAGCGAACTTAAACCGGGTTTCTTTAGTTAGAAATCCGGTTTTTTTACTCAACTAAAATTTACATTTATTTATAGGCAATTCTGAAATAGATTGCCATAATTAAGTTAAGGGTAATCAACCATGTTTTTAAAAGATATCTATTCCATTCGCTACAAACATGTACAGGCTGTTTAGATCAAGAGTAAATAGGGTGAAAACAGAATAGTTTGGAATAGACCAAGCCCTTAAAGACTTAGATTTAAGTTGAGTCAGGAGTAGTTTCTACTGTTCAGGAGTGGCTTCTACCGTAAGTCTACTATGAACTTTTGAAACGCATTTTGAGAGGATTTATTATGACTCAAGCAACAGCAACCATTGGTCTGCCAATGCTGCAAAAAGGTAGCGCAGGCGATGCCGTCCGAATTTTACAACGGCTTTTGACTTTACTAGGCATTGCTACAACTGTAGACGGGCAATTTGGGCCAAAGACAGAAGCGCAAGTGAAAGCTTTCCAAAAAGCCCGTAAATTGAAAGAAGATGGTATCGTCGGGCCGAAGACTTGGCGCGAACTGAGCGAATTGTCGTAAAACGTTGGTATTGGATCTTAAACTCCAGCAACCGGGTTTCTTAACTCAGATCTTGCACCATTATCAACAAGCGTTCAAAAACCGGGTTTCTTGACGAGGAATCAAGGCTTTCAAGCTGAGCTATTTGCAAGAAACTAAGGTTTAGTCAAGGTGCAAGATGTGAGTCAACAAAAGAAACCCGGTTGCTTAGAAACAGCGGGTTTCTGGTTTCTGCATAGAGATGAAAAGTGAGAGCGATTGTGCGATCGCAGATCCTACCCTCAGTACGGGAACTGGTTGGCAGAATGCGATCGCTGATTTTTCCATCGCTTTCTACAAATCAATAGACCGTTGTCAAGGCTAAGTGTAGGAACCTATTTAAAGTTGAACAAATTTTTTTGGCAAACGTTTCACCCGTTTGAGGTATTTTTGGCAAAAATCAACGTGAAAAACCTTGGGTTGCAAAATTACCCTACTGGGGTACTGCGGAACAGAAACAAACAAAAGTACCTTTGAAATGTAGAGACAAACACCACATGGAGGCATTAAAAATGCAATCAGTCGAACAAGCTCAAACAACTTATGATTTACCAACTGTGAAGCTCGGTAGCAAAGGCGATTATGTCAAATACCTGCAAGAAATCCTCAATTATTATGGCTACAAACTGAAAGTTGATGGAGACTTCGGAAAGAAGACAGAACAGGCTGTTAAGCAATTCCAAAAAAGCCGTAAATTGACGGTCGATGGAATTGTTGGCCCGAAAACATGGAGCGCTTTGCTTGCCGATTACAACCCGGGTTGCTAAGTAAGTTGAAATTGAAATACACGCTATTTTCTCGAGGAATTAACAATGCAATCAGTCGATCAAGTTCAAGCTTCTCGTCCACTGCCAACTCTGCGTCTCGGTAGCAAAGGCGATGATGTCAAATACCTGCAAGAAGCTCTGAACTATCATGGCTACACTGTAACCGTTGACAGTATCTTCGGGAAGAAAACCGAAGCCGCTGTCAAACAATTCCAAAAAAGCCGTAAATTGACCGTCGATGGAATTGTTGGACAGAAGACTTGGAAGGAATTGATCGCCGAATATGGGTGCTAATTAAGTTGTCATCAACCATTTTGAATTCTTGTCAACCTCACATTAAAATTTGGAGAAATTAACCATGCAAGCTAACATCGAACCCACCGCTACTGGAATCAACATGCCCGTTCTGAAAAATGGGGACTCTGGTGAAGCAGTTCGCTTTCTGGAACAACTTCTGATCTGTTATGGCTATCTGAGCAAGAGTGAATTTGACGCTAATTTCGATGCCGATACCAAGAAGGCTGTAGAAGCATTCCAAAAAGTGCAAAAACTCAAAGTAGATGGAGTTGTTGGTCAAATTACCTGGCGGGCTTTGGGTAGTGCTTGCAAGCGCTAAATAACCACTAAATAACCTGTTTGAGTTCTGGTCAACCACGCATTAAAATTTGGAGAAATTAACCATGCAAGCTAACATCGAACCCACCGCTACTGGAATCAACATGCCCGTTCTGAAAAATGGGGACTCTGGTGAAGCAGTTCGCTTTCTGGAACAACTTCTGATCTGTTATGGCTATCTGAGCAAGAGTGAATTTGACGCTAATTTCGATGCCGATACCAAGAAGGCTGTAGAAGCATTCCAAAAAGCGCAAAAACTCAAAGTAGATGGAGTTGTTGGTCAAATTACCTGGCGCGCTTTGGGTAGTGTTTGTAAGCGCTAATCACACAGAATCAGGTTAAAAATACAGCGCGATCGCTTTCTATAAAACAGAGCGATCGCGCCGTATATTAATCAAGCCGATGCATCGCCTTTACTGCTTATACCAAGCCTGTCGCCACTGCTTCATTTGGTCGATCTCTTTTTGTTGTGAATTTACAATCTCTTGCGCTAACTGCTTAATTTCAGGACGCTTGGTATTTTTCAGAGCATTTTGAGCCATTGTTAGCGCCCCCTCGTGGTGCGGTATCATTGCATCGATGAAGCGCTGATCAAATGAATCATCAGCAGATCCTAAATTTCCAGACATCATCATACTTTGCCTTTGTTCGGGAGACATAGCCACTGTTTTACCGCTTTTGGCATCATAAGCCATTGCTTGATTTCCAGCTTGCGGATACCAATTTTTCCGCCACTGTTGCATCTGCTGAATTTCCCGATCTTGAGCTTTGATAATATCACCAGCTAATTGTTTAATTTCAGGGCGTTTAGATTTCTGCTGCGCTTCTTGAGCCATTAAAACTGCCCCTTGATGGTGAGGTATCATCGCATCAATAAACCGCAGGTCATAGTCGGTATCTGCTGGCCCCAAATCGATCGCCATACTGTGATTGGTGCTGCTTCCATGCCCCCCATGTTCTTCAACTTTATTGACAGCAATAGTTGAATTGGGAGTAGGGGCTTGATTTTGGTTTTGAGCTGTGTTTGTTGACGAGCAACTTTGAGCCAGCAATAAAGCTGAGGCTATGGCAATTGCAGTAACAAAAGACTTCATTGATTACTCCATTTAGGAAAGGTGATTTAATCAGGCGATCGCCGATACCACGCTAGGTAAAATTGTTGCATTTGATTAATCTCATCGGTTTGAGATTTGATAATAGAATTAGCGAGGTTGCGAATTTCAGATTTAGCAGCGTGGTTCAGTGCCATCCTGGACATTCTCACACCCATTTCATGATGGGGAATCATCTGACGAATAAATTCTTGATCAAAATCAGCAGCATTTCTCAGCACTGCTAAATCTCCCATCATATTCTCATTCCCATGCATTCCCATCATTCCCATACAACCCATTGAGGTCGTAGAAACTTCTGTGCCATACCAAGCTTGATACCAGGTTCGCATCTGCTGAATTTCGCGAGTTTGATCTCTTTTAATAATTTCAGCCAGCCTTTTGATCTCAGGACGTTTAGCGCGGGTTAAAGCCAGATCTGCCATGTCTATTGCTCCCTGATGGTGGGGAATCATCATTTCAATGAAATGGCGATCTGCTTGAGCCATCATCCCCCTTGGTCGAGGAATAGCTTGAGCGAATTGCTGGTTTAAATTCTGTCTCGCATTTGAAGATTGAGCTAGCGTCCCATTAGCAAATACTACTCCCGCAATGGCACTGCCGGTTAACAAACTCATCAATGTGTAAATTAGCACTTTCTTACTCATAGTTTTCACCTGATATGAGAAATCTATTTATTGCCTTTCTTTTCAGAATAAGTTCCAATTTTGAGTAAGTTGTGAGGAAGCAAGCTCTTCTGGTTAATAGGCTGTTTGTGTATGAGGAACTAATTCTTAGCTTGGCATAAGCAAATGAAATTAGGATGAAATTGAGCAGTTTTTTCTCAAGCCAAGCACGATTGTGGGGCACAAATATACAAAATGCTCCCATGATACGATGAATGGGAGCAATATAAAATGAATGGGACTCTATATTCTTATTGATTGAGTTTACGCCTGCTGGATAAGGCAACAATCAATTTTTTATCCGAGGGGATGGTTAGCAGTAACCACACTAATCACGAGCCAAAGTAAGATTAATGTAAGAGAAATTATCGTCAAAAGAACCAAAGAAGCTGATGCAAATTGCGGGAAAGCCTCAGCTTGACTAATTTTTTTCACTGCTAAGGAAACTCCCCCACGGTTATCTGGTGGCAGGTCGTCGCTGACAAAAAAGTTAACTTGACCATCTGATGTCAACGTAAAGGATGTACCTTTAGCATTAGCAAGCGCCTGTTCCGCCGTCGCATATTTTCCCGTACTGGGAACATTAATGGTAAATTCGCGGGAAGTAATATTATACTCATTCACCCACCCGGTGACACAGTTTTCTCCTTTTTCATCGCATCCGGTTGTAAAATTCCACAGACTCCACGCATCATACTTTCCCCCTTGCGATGAGCCGATAACGTTCACTTCATAGGTGCCTGCTGTCAAAAATAAGACGACAGCATTGGTTTTGTTATTAGCCGTTGCATCTATGTCAATAACCGTCGCCAGCTCAGTTCCAGAAGATGAGCTTTTAGAGGTTGTAACTTGAGCGCTCATAAGTTTTTTCCTGTTGTTATTGTTTGTTTTAAGACGCAGTTTTACAACGTAGCCGTTCTCAACTTTTGCTGTTGGAGATTCACATCAATTGACTGTTTTAATCTTGCTGTTTTGGTGTACTATTGTCAATATCTAAAACCAATAAAAATAGCTTATTTTTGTAAAATTTTATTACTATAAATTTTATTTTGTCGTAGTAAAACTTAAGCTGAATCTTAAAGATAGTAAATACATTGAGGCTGTCTCTATGGCAACTAATTTAGATATCTTCATCACTCCAAGCGACGAACAAATAGCTACAACTAAAAAAGCGATTGAAAGTTATTTTCTTAAATGGTGGGCTGACCCGAATAAACGAGAAAGTGCCTGCCCTTATTACCAAATTCACGAAGCAGGCAAACCAATTCGCGGAACTGTGATGGTTTTTCATGGCTTTGCTGCGAAGCCAAAGCAGATGGAAGTATTAGCAGATTACTTATATCGTAACGACTTCAACGTTTATCAAATCCCTCTTGCTGGTCATGCTTTTCTGCCCCCGGATAATTATTGGCCCCAAATCGATCTAAAACCTGAATATTTTGAACCTTTGCGGGAAAGAGTAAGGAAAGATCCGGTTTTAGCAGAATTTTTTTCTAATCGTAGCGGTAATAGTCTGTGGCAATTTCAGCGGCTCAGAAAAAACCAGATGTTGTCTCTGGTTACTCGCATAGTGAAATTAGCTCCGAATATGGCGGATATCGGATTGGCAATTGAGCGCTATAACGACCCAGATTTCAATCGCTATTTCATCTCTTCCCATATGAATTATCTGCATGATGCTCAAGAACGTTTGGCAGAATTGGATGCCATGCCAGGAGCGATTTATACGGTGGGGTTATCCGTTGGAGGTGCGGTAGCTTTGGGATTAGCGGCATCGCGACCGGCTCGGATTAAAAAGGTAGTCGCCTATGCTCCTTTGCTAGAGGTGGAAAATGAAATTCTCGAACGGTACATTAATTTAACTGGGCCATTAGACTTGAGACAATTTTCTTGGGAGCAAAATGTTAGCTTTCCAGTAGGTTGTTTAACTGCGGCTAACCGTTTTGGTGCATTTGTTCGCAGCGATAAAAATCTGCAAGCTTTAAGGAATATTCCCACTTGTTTAGTGCTGACAGAACATGATGATGCTACGGATAACCGGGTACTGCAAAAATTTCATCAATCTTTGGGGGGTGAAGCTAAGGGTCATCGCTGCTATTTGTATGAGGCGAGTGACCTTGTGCCTCACCCGATGGTCGATCCAAGAGAAGTTAGTCAGGGAATGACTAACCACTTCTGGAAGAATTTGTATCAGGAAACTTTTCGCTTTCTCACGCAGGGTGAGATTAATCCCGATAACATGAACAGTGTAGATGCAGCTGACGATCTGCCGGATATTCCTTATTAGCAGTGGTGGTGCGTTACGCTTCGCTAACTCACCCTACGTTTAAGATCCCCCCAAACCCCCCTTATTAAGGGGGGCTTTTAATGTTTTTCCTAGTCGCGTGGTTTGAGGTCAAAGGTAACCTTAAACTGCCGATCTTTCTGGGGAATATTGCGATGCACAATTTGCGTTAGGGTGCTGGTGGTGTTGATTACTTCCCAACCTACGGGTGAAAATGTTTTCTCATTGAAGATGCCTTCGGCTAACAGGGGATTAGTTAAAGCTTGAGAGAAAGCATCAATCGCGACTATGCGGGCGATCATCGGAGGTACCGTCGAATTTTCCCAGGCACGATCTTCGGCAAAAAGTCCGACGTAGAATTCAATATTGTCAACGTGACCGTAGAGATTTTTCAGTTTTTCTTGAGCTGTTTCATCGGCAGTAATTTGATTGAAGTCAGTGACGCGGGGGAAGCCGCACATTTCGCGGTAATCGTTGTAGCTGCGTAATTTGGCTTCGCGACCCATTTTGATACTCGCGACCTCTACTGGAATCAAGAAATCAGGAGTATTAAACAAACCAATAATGCTTGCAGGTTGAGTGGAACTTTCCTCGAATAAAGCGCCCAAACCTTTATTGGTAATTAGGTCGTTATTCCACATTGTTTCCCACATACGTTTTTCTTGACCGTCATATATGAGGTTTTCGGGCAGGGCGCTGTGCCAACGGTAGACTAAAGCAAATTCAAAGGGCATCCAATTGGGGCGATACCATTTTTCATTGGTAAATGCCAAGGGGTCGGTGCTGAATTTAAAGTGGTAGGGAGTGATGTGATTGATATATTCTTCGATCACAATTCTCATCAACAAGACGATGACGATATTTCTGGATGTTTGGAATAGGCGTTCGTCATCCCAAGTAGGGTAATTTTGGGCGAGCAAATCGCACAAACGGTTATGTTCCCTTAAGAAAAGGGTGTTGAGCATGACGTAGCCAATTTGGACGTTGCCTCGTTCTATTTCTATCCCCATGACAAACGATTTGCGCTTCCGTTCGTCAGGAACTCTTGCCCACATGGAGCCTTCTCCCTCGGCGTTAGCGCGGGGTAAGCCTTTAAATTCTTCTTTTACTTGTCCGTTTTCGTCGTAGTAGTAAGGGGGATATTCTTCGCCGTTGATGATTTGGCTTTTTAGCTTGCCGCCTTGATGCGATCGCAGTATTGTAGTAATCTCAGAAGTCAATCCATAAAGCGGACACAAATCAATTTCGTGGTTCGAGGTATTTTTTAAATGATTGCCGCGGTCTGTGCGGAGAAATCCATCGGTAAACCATTGCACAAAATAAGGAAACAGTACGGTCGATTTAGGAGAATATCTTGTCTCTCCGTTGATTTTTTTAAACAAAATACCCACATCTTCGGCAGCGGGAAGGTTGTCGGCAAGTTTTTCGGCTGGCGCTAAGTGCAATGCCGAATAGGTACGATCGGTTAATGAATCCCAGGAGGTGTAGGAAGCGCGCGTACTAAAGGGAAACGGACGAGTAGGCAGCTTGTAAATCGCATTGTTGATCAGCTTTTTGTTGACTGCCTTTTTCAAACCTTCGTTGCTTTGAATAAAGTCCCATATCGGTTTCAGGTGGGATAAAGCATAGGACTCTAATCTGTTTTTAAAACCATCTCTGGATTTGTCTCTTTGTTTGGTTGCCATAATTGTCTTTTTTACTCCATGTAAAAAACGAGAGAATAGATATTTGCTAGGGAAGGCAGTAGAGATCCGGCTGAATATAATATTTTAGTAGAAAAATTTATTCAGCGCGTCCGTACTACAACCCAGGTTGATTTTCGGCTGGTGGGTCAACTTGAATGGCAAGTACATCTTCCGGCACTTGGCGGATTAGCTCCCCGTAAGAGGGTCTTTGCTGTTCCAAAGCAAGACTAGGAGGCAAAGAAGGGGGATGAAACCAAGATTGGTCGAATTGTGCCCACAAACGCCGCAACTGAGGGTTAATGGCACTGTCAGCTAGAATGCCGCTGGCGATTTGATGCACCCCCAGTAAGTCTTGTAAGTTACCGCGCAGATAAATTTTGTCGGAAACTACTGCTGCATCTACAGTTATTTTGCCTGCGATCGCATCGCGCAATGTTTCCCCGTTGCTGCGAAAATTGACCGCTTCTCGTGTTACTGGATATGCGCTCTCGACTTGGAGTTGTTCGCCGCCCTTTGCTCTCACTCGCAACACCACCCCATCTAGGTCAATGATGGCAGTTTTTCCGTCTACTGTCTCTACCAATGCTTCCCAAGTAGCTCCGCCAGTAGTTCGCAGGATTTCTACTAGGCTGTGCAGCCATTGAGCTAATTGAGCGTGGCGTTCAAATGATTGACTTTCCATAAAAGAAACGAGCAAATTTTCGGCGATCGCAACTCCCTGTCTCGCAAACCAATTTTATGCTTGTTGCAGCAGCATGTCCACGAAATCATCCAGTTTGCGGCTGTTTAACTCTGCTGCTTCGGTGCCAAGTTCTTTCAAATCTTGGATGTTCGCTGCTGATGCATTATCCATTTGCAGCATTTTTGGTTTGGTCAGCATCGGGTCAATTCTCAGATAAGACTTGCTTAGATTATTGCTGTCGAAAATTTGTTGCAGTTGATAATCAACCGTTTGAGAAACTCCCATCATCATAATTTCGATTAGTGGTTTGGGCCATTGAGCTAATCCCCAATTTTTGGCTTTTTCGTAGTCGTAATTCAGTTCCCTTCGCCCCGTACCCAAAGATAGAATTAACATATCTTTGACTGTAATTTCTTTCAAGTCTTCTTTATTTTTATCCCCTGCTTTGCTTTTCAAAACGAAACCATCAGGAGTTTTAAAGAATTTAGCTTGAACTTCTGCATAGGCACAGAGGCTGGGATTGTTAGCAAAAACTCCCCCATCTACTAAGGGATAGCTTACCCCTGACACGGATTTAGCTTTAGAAACTTCAAAGAAAGTTGGGGCAGCTGATGTAGACCTTGCCACCTGTTTTACAAAGAAATCATTGCCATCGCCTAATTCCAATGCATCGTGCTGGGTGAAAAACCTCGGTCTTCCTCTTTGAATGTCATAAGATGTGACCAAACAAGGTTTGAGGAGCTGACTCAGCTTTGTATCTTCCAAATATTGGAACAACAGGGTTTCCAAGTTGGCAGCGGAATATTTCTCATCTAAAATTCCGTCTCCCGAACGCAGCCTTTGAGCCTTATCCAGTGCAAAAACTTTGCCGCCGTCTTTTACATAAATATTCAGTGCTTCTTGTGCCGAATATTTAGGCCGCGGCAGAGTTGGCTCGCTTGTATTTCCTGGAGTTAGATACAGACAGGTTAAAATTCCCCCCGTACTGGTGCCAGCAATCATGTCGAAGTAGTCGGCAATTTTGGCATCGGGATTGCCTGTTTTTTTAATAATTTTTTGTTCCAGCACTACCACTATAGTTCCTGGAACTATGCCTCTGATTCCACCACCGTCAATCGAAAGAATTCGGAATTTAGCCACGGGGTAAGTTCTCCTTTTTTAGATTTGATTGGTTTAAATCAATTTTGCCAAAGTGTTGGGGTTTTGCACTACAGTTAAGTTAGTTTTTCTACCCTTTTAAGGTCTGACTCTAGTGCGGGCGGGAGGCACTTCTGCACGAGATTTATCATCACGTTTTGAATTTTCGCTTGCCGCCTTAATATTAGTCTTCAGTTTAATTACCGGATATGAGTGTGATAATTTTTACAATCTATCTCAGCTAGTTATGTTTTGTCTATAGTGTCAAACCATATTCCTACTTTTCCTACCTTTCCTACTTTTTCTAGTTGTTAACCTGAAAGTAGGCTATATATGCTGCAAGTCTTTAGAAGCGCCGATGAGAAAAATAATCGGCGCGCGATCGCTCTGTCAATTCCCTTGCCTTCTCACCGCGTTCTCTAAATAAGTTTCGATCGCATCGCAAGCAGTAGCGGCACCATTTTCTGCTTGAATTAAACAACCGAGTTCGGCAGTTTTGGCGGCGTAACTGGGGTCAAACAGCAAAGGTTGAAGTTCGGCAGCGATCCGCTCGGCGGTACATTCGTGACGCGCGATCGCTCGCCCTACCCCCAATCGCACCATGCGCGCGGCGTTATCCGGCTGATCGTAGGCGAAGGGTACTACCAACATCGGACGCGAAGCCCGCAGCGCCTGGGCTGTGGTTCCCACACCGCCGTGATGCACGATCGCTGCCGCGCGGGGAAAAATGGCTTCGTGAGGTGCATAGTCAACGGCGATCGCTCCTTCTGGCAGTTGGTGCGATTGAATTTGGTGCGCCGCCTGCCCCATCATCAAGATCGATCTGTAGCCTAACCGCTGAGCCGCGATCGCTCCCTCTAAATAAAAATTCCCCGGCGTCCAAACCATTAACGAGCCTAAAGTAAAGACAACCGGAGGCGCGCCTGCTTGCAAAAACTGCTCCAGTTCAGCAGACAAAACTTGAGGAGTTTGGCGATCTAGATAAGGAAACCCGGTAACCTTGGTTTGGGAAGGCCAATCTGGTTGGGGTGCGGCTAGGACTGGGGAGAATAACGCCAGCACTAACTCCGGCGAATGCTGACCTTCAAATAAAGGATCGCCCGCAGGCGGTAAACCGAGTTCGGCGCGCAACTGCCGTGCCGGTGCGCTCCAATAACGTGCTTGCCATCTAAAGGAACGCTGTATTCCATCGTTGGCAATTAAAGTCAGCGCCCGTTCGTATGCCGATGTTGGCTGAGGTGAAAGCAGATTATAAGCATCATAGGCAGACATAAACGATACCGGCGACAGGACGGTGGAAACTCTAGGCGTGCCAGTGGTTTCCGATGCTAGAGTGCCCGCAAAAGCCAGCAGGTGGTGCGTTAATAACAAGTCTGCTTCGCGTACTATTTCCACCAAATCTTGATAAGTTGCCCGCAAATGAGGCGCGATTAGATAGCTGACTCCGTAGTCAAGAGCTTGTTGGGAATCCCGCAGCAACTCGATAAACTCGCCCTCTTCTGCGACGTTGACCAATCCGTTTGGTCTAATGCCGCGAAACTCAATTCCTGCCGATTCGATCAGGTGGCGATAGATCTCGTTAGTGGCGATCGCCGCCCGATGCCCCCTTTGCTGCAACTCCCTAGCGATCGCCATGTAAGGATACAAATCTCCTAACGAGCCAAAGGTTGCGATCGCTATATATTTGCTCGTTTTTTTGCTGTTTTTCCCTCTCGATCCAACTTTGGCTCGCTGATTTATCACGTTCTACTCCCGCTATTTGAAAATTAATTAGCAACGACTTTTTATATTAACTCTATAGTTGTATTTTGATTAATTTTCCCTTTCTCAAATCTGGCACCATTATCAACAAGCCTGCAAACCCTTGTTTTTTGACCAGAAATCTAGGCTTTCAAGCTGAGCTATTTGCAAGAAACTAAGGTGTTAGTTAAGGTGCAAGATGTGAGCTTCCCTACTTTTCCTACCTTTCCTACTTATAATACCTATTATTGAGCCGCATACATTCCCAGTTTTTGCTCGATTTATCCGTCTTAGTAAATTTTTGTTAAGACAGTAAATGTATTTAACAAAAAGTAAGTATAGTTAAAATGATTTGGGAACAACGAATACAAAAAAGAGGGGTTAAAAGAACAAAAATAAAATAATAAATCTAGTTGCTAGGGATATAAAAAGAGTGGCTAATAGCTCTGTAAGTTAATGGATCGAGCAGCATGAAAAGAGTTAAGCAAGCCCTAAAACAGCGGTTTGAGCAACAGTTTCCCGGTACAAAAGTGGAGCTTGCCGCAGGAGGAAGCGATCGCGCGCTCAAAGACCTGATGGAGGGGAAAATCGATCTAGCGGCGCTCGGTCGTCGTTTAACCACAGCAGAAAAAGCGCCAGGACTGGTCTAATAACTTGTAGGTTCTGGTATGATGACATTGGAAAGTCAGGCTTTTAGTCAAATATCCTACAAGCCTACTTTCCTTGCCTACGAGCTGACCAAATCTAGGGCATCAAGTGAGTCCAAGAGGGGGAATTATGTTCAACTTTTTGAAAAAACAACTAAAAAAGCTAACAGAAAAGGAAAAAACGACAGCGCCTAGTGTCGAGCCGAAAGAATCAAGGTTACAGCAATCAAACAGTAACAATAAATACTATTTAATCAAAAGCAAGCTCAATGGCATGGTGTTGGATATTGCAGGCAACAGTCCAGAACCTAATGCCAACATAGTAGTTCACCCAGCGCAAGGGATTTATGGTGGAGCAAACCAGCAATGGCAAATTATGGGAAATGGATTGATCAAAAGTAGGCTTAACGGCTTTGTTTTAGATATCCAAGGAAGCAATACAGAACCTTTTACCCCAGTTGTAGTTAATCCAGTAAAAGGTAATGACGGCGCACCCAGCCAGCAATGGACAAATACTCAAGAAGGCTCGATCAAAAGTAAGTTCAATGGCTTAGTGCTGGATATTCTAGGCGGCAGCAACGAGCCTTTTACCCCTGTTGTTATGTACCCAATTAATGAACCTAACGGAACGCCCAATCAGCAATGGGAATTTGTGCCGATTCCTGTAGGAGCTTTAGCAGAACCTTTATCAACATAAAAGTAAATAAGACGAGAAGCGCGAGGGATGCTAAAAGCGATCGCGTATAGGCACCTAAGAGAAACCGACTAGAGCGGTTTTCCATACTAGCCAAAAATACCAACGGCTGATTGGTAAAAAACTTATATTTGTATAAAAATAGAGAAGATTAATGCTGCTTGAACTGTTCTTATTTGCGATATATTTCGGCTTCTTCAGTTGGTTAACATACAAACCTAACCGCAACGGGGTAAGTCAGTCAAAATTACTTCTGCCAGCAGGTGGCGAAGCGATTGAAATCGTCACGGCAACACCAAAGGAACAATTGCAACAGCAACCCTTAGTAGCTGTAGAAGTGAATTTCAGCAACACGATGAGAAATGAATATATATCGTCTCGGCTGAATTCCAGGCAAGAGGTGGAGGAAAATAGCAATCATATCGGCAGAGGGGAATTAGCGATCGCTTTACATAACCAGCCAAAACCAAAGCTTCAGTTGGAAGAAATTGCAACCAGTGCAAATGCAGAATTGAAATACGACAATAAAATTATCAATGAAGCTGTAGAGCAATCTCGATTAGCAGTAGTTCAAAAAATTAAAGAATTTGTCGATCATAAAAATAATACAACAGGTTCTTACAGACCATTGTATGAATTGTTAACTGATTACCCATTCCGCATCGGCAAAATGTTGCGTCCGACGATGTGCATCAGCGTCGCGAGAGCAGTAGGAGGAATGGGACAAGATGCATTGACATCGGCAGCAGCTTTAGAACTTTATCACAATGCTTTTCTAATTCACGATGACATTGAAGACGGTTCCGAATCGCGACGTGGTAAGGGAACTTTACACCAAATCATAGGCGTTCCCCGCGCGATAAATGTTGGCGATGCCACCAATGTTTTAGCCGTAGGCTTATTGTTAGAAAACTTATCAGCTATCGGGGTTTCCAAAGCGCTAAACGTGCTGCATGAAATCGAATTTATGGCGCAGCAATCAGTCGAAGGACAAGCGATGGAATTAGATTGGGTAGCCACCAACGCCTCAAATCTAACCGACCAAGATTATTTTAAAATGTGCGTCAAAAAAACTTGCTGGTATACGTTTATTACTCCCTGCCGGATTGGTTTGATTGTCGGACATCCATCAGCAAGCGGGAAGGATTTGGTAAAACAGTTGGCAGGTGTAACTCGATTTGGCATGATTCTAGGAATTGCCTTTCAGATTCAAGACGATTTGTTAAACTTGCAGGGTGAAATCGAAACCTATGGCAAAGAGATTGGGGGAGATATTTACGAAGGAAAGCGCACCTTAATGCTAAATCACGTTCTGGCAAACAGTGGGAAAAACGCTGAGAAAATATTAGAAATTTTAGCCTTACCCCGCGAGCAAAAAACGCCAGAACAGCTCGAATTTATTATGGAACAAATGCAGCGTTGTGGTAGTATCGAACATGGCTGGAGGGTGGCGCGATCTCTCGCCAAAAAAGCCGAAGAAATTTTTGATAGTTTAGATTTTATTCGACCCTCAACCCCCCTACGCCCCGAAGAACAATGGGTATGCCCAGTCCACGACGGTCGATTTGTTAAAGAACTAATCAACTATGTCATCTATAGAAATGTGTGAAGCCGGGACAAGTAGTAAAATCAGAGAAAGTAAATGAATGGTTCTCCCCAATTGGAAATCAAAATTAATCCAGGCTCGACTTTGGTAATCAACTTATTAATTGATAGCCAGATCGCCGAAAAAATATTGTTTCGTCCCACCGTAGATGATTGGATAGTAGATCGTGGTGAAGTTATCTATATGCCTAACAGCATTCAACCGCCTTATATCTATCTATCTCAAAACAAATTTAACCAAACAATCGCAGTTAAAATACCTTTTATATTGCCACCCGGACAGAAAATAAAGAGTTGGTTAAGGTTTCCGGCAATAGTTGAAACAGCGATTCCCATAGAACTGGAAATTGTCTCAGAAGAATGGGGGAAAGGTCAACATCAAACGGTTGAAGTTTCCTTGCCCGTGACTTTACCTAGCACTGGGATTGAGGAAAAATTATTGCCCACCGATCTAGACCAAACAACAGCGGGATGTTTTGGTTTAATATCAGGAGTAATCGATCTGGATAAATTGCCATCGCGGTGGTTTGCAGCGGAGCTTCTAGAGATTTTGTGTCAGAAAGGAGAGGAATACGCCCAAACCAAACCAGGGACGGACTTACTTGCTAAACTCAAGACAACTGCTTGGTTTAAAAATAGAGCGATCGCTTTCGCCTCCGCGCAAATTCCCAACTGGATCGCCGATAGCCTCAAAACTATTAATATCATTTTCGGCGGTCACAGCTTAGTCAATATTTGGGAACAATGGCTGTTAAGCTTGGCATCAGAAACAAAAGCAGAAATTTTCATCCCCAAGCCAGGAAGATCGGCAGAAAACTGGTTAGCGGGGATACTTTTAGGATTGAACCAAATATCACCTAGAATTGCCAACAAATTGCTAGATATTGCATCTGGAAAAAACTTAACCAGCGAAAGCGCAAATAATTTCATCTTGCTACTACCAGACTTAGACAAACTTCCAGCCCGATGGCTAGTAGTAGAATTGGTAATCTTACTGTGCATTCAAGGCAACAAATACAGGCAAACAAAAGCCGGAAGAGAATTATTAGGGCAGTTAAACCAAACCGACTTCTTTAACAACGGAGTACTAGCTTTCGCCGCCGCACAACTCCCCCGTTGGCTAACCATAACTCACCAAGCCGCATCAGCCTATCACGCTTCAGTTGGCACTAAAATCGGTCAAGGTGGTTTGCTGCCAATGGCAGAACAATGGCTGTTTGGTCAAATGAAAAGTGAAACAGCGGACACCTTGATAGAATCGATGGGTATGGAGGCAAAAAACTGGTTTAGTTGCGTGGTTTTGGGACTAGCAGTATTATCGCCAAAAATGGCTGGAATACTGAATGCGATCGCATCCACCCCTTCTCCAACACCTTCACAACAAAACAAAAAAAGCAATCTTTTCCCAGAACGAGGATCGCTACAAAGATGACCATCGACGAACAATTATTAGCCCGCGTTGAAGCCTTACGCATCCCATTAGACGATCCCAACTCTCCCATAGACTGGAAAGATTGGTATCACTTTCTCCTACTAGATAGAGAAGGAAAAATACGCATTCTAGTCAACATTACCTTAATCGGCAGACCAGGACAAGGAGAAATTCAAGTCAGCTTTTTAGTCAACATAGCCAACGAACAACTTGCGCCAGAATATCAAATCAACACCAGTTTACCAACCTTTGGTACAGCCTTCAGCTTAGAATGGCAACCCGACATGGTGCGTCAAAATCCCTTGCGGATTCAAGCACCAGGAATGTTGCTAGAAATTAACGGCAAGCACTCAATAATAGAAGTCCAAGATGCAAGGATGCAATTATCGATTCGCTTGCAAGGAGAAGCCCAAGCCCAACCATTATTAGTCACAGAAGATTCGCCCTTTGGCACAGGTTTCATCGGCTGGGGTTTAGTACCTGGTTTGCAACTAACAGGAGAATTATCAGTAGGCGGACAGAACTTCAATATCGAACCAAATTGGTATAGTTACCACGATCGAAACTTTGGGCGCTTTCGTTGGGGAGACGATATTGGTTGGGAATGGTTTGTTGCCTTTGCTACTTGCGAAGACGGCAGAAAATTAACCCTAGTACTCGACCAACCCAGCAACAAAGACCATTCTCTCAAAGGCTTATCCTACATTTTTGTTTATATAGATAACGAATTACACAAAATATTCCTTGGTTCAAGTTTACGCATTAATTGGAACTGGTCGCGCGACCCAATATTGCCAGTGCGCCTACCTGGAAACATGGCTTCCTTGTTTAGCGATCGCACCATAAAAATCCCCCAAACCCTACAAGTCGAAGCCACCGATCTAGAAGAAAGATTATTACTAAACGTCAATTTTGATACCGCAATAGAGTTAGTAGTTCCCGACAACCAAGACCGCCAATACACATTCATTGAAGAAGTAACAGGCAGCCTCGAACTCAGCTTATTTCTCCCTGGAGAAACACTGCAAGCCAAAGGCTTAATTTATGGAGAATATGTCTTGTAAAACAGGCTGAATTTACCGTTTTACCTCTTCTTTACTCTTACCTCTGCGTCCTGGAGCGCCTCTGCGGTTCGTTTAATCTAGTTTAGTTATACTCACATCTTGCACCTTGGCTAAACCTTAGTTTCTTGCAAATAACTCAGCTTGGAAGCCTAGATTTTTGGTCAAGAAACCCGGTTTTTTCAGGCTTGTTGATAATGCTGCAAAACCTGAGTATACCAATTTCCCTTTTACCAATAACCTTTGCCTTCAACAAACAATTTAAATAAACCCGCCCCGCTGCTTGTGTGGCGCATTGATCAGAAAAGCGTATTAAACATACAATACGCTGCTTGCTTGATGCCAGCGTAATGCTGATTCATATTCAAAACTGACACAACAGAAAAACCGGCGATCCAGCATACTGCAAGATCCCTCAATCGAGTGATAGATGCTATGGCATCCCTTAATTATATAATAGAATTTATAATAAATCCAGCCTTGAAAGATTAAAAAGTTCAAAAAGTAGTGACTGACAAAAAACTTCAATGAAATTGGGTGCGATCGCCAGACATCTTAAGATTTGCTTCAGATCATACACCTGGAACCAAAAATGCTTAATATTGATACCTATCAGATTAGCGCTCAAATCTACGAAAGCGTCAATTCGTTAATTTATAGAGGCATCCGACTAGAGGATAGCCGACCTGTTATCCTCAAGCTATTAAAAGAAAACTATCCCACCCAACAAGAACTTACTCGCTATAAACAAGAACATGAAATTTTGCGGCAGCTCAACATAGATGGAGCGATTAAGGCTTATGACTTACAACCATATCAAAGAAGTTTGATTTTAATTTTAGAAGATTTTGGCGGCTCATCATTCAGACAATTAATCGATAACGGAACATGGGCGCAAGGTATTATACCCATACCAGAATTCCTCATCATCGCTAGCAAAATAGCAGAAACATTAGGCCAGATTC
>ERZ1066118.686-NODE-686-length-28253-cov-12.209412_pt1 | contig 28253 bp, 21 predicted proteins | sample MGYA00382765_ERZ1066118 | MGnify/ENA primary metagenome ERZ1066118 (study PRJEB33369, sample SAMEA5778348) | biofilm metagenome | biome: Industrial cooling water; feature: Water cooling tower basin; material: Biofilm | place: United Arab Emirates | collected...
GTTGATCTCAAGTAGTTCTGTTTCCAGCTTACCTAATTGATGACACGCTATAGTATAGTAGGGTGGGCATTGCCCGCCCTACTTACTTATTAAGGGCGGTTGGGGGGATCTGCGTTGATGCTTACCCTTCGTTTAGTCTTGGTAGCGTGAAATAAAAACTACTCCCTTCACCTAAAACGCTCTCAGCCCAAATTCGTCCACCATGCTGCTGTATGATGCTACGGCAAATTGCTAAACCAAGTCCCGTGCCACCTTTTTTGCGCGAATCGGAGGCATCGACTTGATGAAAACGCTCGAAGATGCTTTCGATTTTATCAGCTGGAATGCCGCGCCCTTGGTCTTTGACTGTGAAGAGAATATTTTTCGTTTGGGGAGCTGAGGAAGCTGAGGGAGAAAATTCGCTGCCAACTGCTTCAACACTTAACTCAACTTTGGAACCTTCGGGAGAAAATTTAATTGCATTACCGAGAAGATTGGTTAATACTTGGATAATGCGATCGCCATCGGCATACAGTTGAATGTCATGGGCAAAAACAGCTAGGGTAACTTTGGCACGATTTGCCACCACTTGCATCAAGTCCGTTGCTTTTTCTAGCAATTCAGCCGCGTTACACGATCGCTGGATTAAACTGATTTTTCCCGATTCTAAACGTTCTAATTCCAGAATATCGTTAACCAACCGCACCAAGCGATCGGCTCCTTCAGAGGCGATATCAATCACCCGCCGTCCGCGATCGCTATGAGCATCAATTAGCCCGCTAGATAATAAATTTAACGCGCCGTGAATTGAAGTTAAGGGCGTGCGGAGTTCGTGACTGACAACGGACACAAACTCGTCTTTCATGCGTTCGATCGCGTAACGCTCGGTAATGTCTTCCCCAATACTGAGAGTGGCGATCGCCTCACCCTGCAAATCGCGCAATATGGTGTTATTCCAAGCAATTAACCTTTCTTGTCCAGATTTAGTCAATATTGAGTTTTGATAATAGTTATGCAAGCCCTGTTGTTGTAACTGTAAGAAATGTTCTCGCACGCGCTGGCGCTGATGGGGTGGTAAGAAAACTTCATACCAATTCTTACCCAAAACCTCCTCTGAGGTATATTCCACTAGTTCAAGAAAGAAAGGATTGACATACTCAACAATTCCTTGGCAATCGAGTCCTACCACGACTAAACGGACATTTTCTAGTAGGCTCCGCCAGCGGCGTTCCGCCTCTCGCAACGAAGCTTCAATTTGCAAACGCTGGGTAATATCGCGGGCAATGGTCGAAAGTAGTTTCACTTGACCCTGCGAAGACTTATGCGCGATCAGCAGTTGGGAAACTGGAATTTCTCGCCCATCATGACTTAGAATAGCCGTCTCGCCCACCCAAACACCGTTTTGCATTGCCGTAGGAATTGCTTCGCGGTGCAGGAGATCGTAAGCCCAAGCAGGATGAAAATTGCTTAGGTGTAAATCTGTTACATTGCGATCTAGTCCCAAACCAAAAACTTTACGAGCTGAGCTATTTAAATAGTGTACTCGCTCGTTTAAATCGGCAGTGGCAACAAAATCTAAAGTCGCTTCAAGAATAGAAATTAATTTTGCCCGTTCTTCTTCTGCGTGTTTGCGCTGGGTGATATCTTCGACAATGCCTTCGTAGTAAAGCGGCTTACCGCGATCGTCTCTGACAATTCTTGCCTGTTCTGCAATCCAAATTACTTTACCATCTTGGCGATAAACTTGCGATTCAAACCCCGCTACGGTGTCGTGCTGTTGTAACAGACGAATGAACTCATCGCGGCGGTGAGGATTGACGTAAAGCTGTTGTCCCAAGTCAGAAATATTCGCCATCAGTTCGGTGGCGGAGGAGTAACCGTAGATCTTTGCCAGCATGGGATTTGCCGTTAGATATTGCCCTTCTGGTGTCGTTTGAAAAATCCCTTCGATCGCATTTTCAAAAATACTGCGGTACTTGGTTTCGGCTTGGCGTAAAGCCTCTTCTGCACGTTGGCGCTCGGCAAGTTCTCGCTGTAGTTGTAAATTTAGCAGGTAGAAAACTAATAAAAATCCGATCGCGCTAAAACTGAAGCTAGCTAGAGATATGGCGATCGCATGGTCAATTGCATTGTCAGCTTTAACTTCGGTTTCCCGCACGGCTTGCTGTAATAATTGTTGTTGCTCGAGCAATTGCTGTCGCTCGGCGATCTCTGGTGCAGTCGAGGCTGCTGGCTCCCTAGATAAATTAACTTGTGGTAAATTGAGCTGCAAATTAACTTGGTGCGCGATCGCTCCTCGCCACTCTGTTAAAGAGTAATAAGAAACCCCGCCCAAACATAACAGAGTCAGCAAATATAACACCGCCAAACCTACTCGACTGGCGATTCCATTTTGGATTTTGTCATTGGTCATTTGGAAGTGAGTAGTGAGTAGTGAGCAGTGAGTAGTTGTCAGTTGTCAGTTATCAGTGTAGAGACGTTACATGTAACGTCTGTACAAAGTTGTCAGTTAGTAGCGAACAGGAGTTGCGGAGTCAGGAGTTGCGGAGTCAGGGCTTATGACTAACCACTCACTACTCACTACTCACTACTCACTACTCACTTGTATTCAATTTTGAATTCTGAAGCCGCAACATTTGGTGACGAATTTTACTGCGTTCTAAACGATTTAGAATTCTAGCAACGAGTTCGGGTCCGACGACTGGCTTGTTTACGTAGTCATCAGCACCGATGGTAAAAACTCGATGGATTGTCTCGGCATCAGTACGGGCAGACAAAAATATAATTGGTAGTTCGCTCCACTGGGGATCGTTGCGTACCACTTGGCAAAGATCGATACCACTCAACTGCGGCATTTCTATATCTAAAATTAACAGGTCGGGGCAAAACTGTTCTAAGCAATGCCAAAATTGTTGCGGGTCAGAAAGCAGGGTTAGTCGAAATCCCCAAGGTTCTAGCAATACCTCCAATCGTTCGAGTAATTGCGGATCGTCGTCTACTAGCATTAACTTTGCTTCAGGAGTTGTGGATGCTGGTAAGACTTGAGCGATCGCCGCGATCGCTTGAGCCGGAGCAACTGGCTTTTGTAGAAAACTCCGCGCTCCCAACCGTGCTGCTTCCACGCGATCGGCAAAACTCTGTGGCGAAGTCAGGATAACCGTAGGTATCGACGGCTGGGCGTTTGCTAGGGTTGACAAAAATTGCAAACCATGCATTCTGTCTTGGCAAAAGTAGAGGTCGAGCAGTACTGCATCCGGTCTAGTACTGGCGATAGCCGATTGTGCCTGAGACAAGTCTCGTGCTACTGCTACTTCCATTCCCGCCGCTGTAGCTGACATAACAGTTTGCGTTATTTGGGGATCGCTATCGACGATGAGTAATTTGGTAGTTGGTAGTTGGTAGTTGGTAGTTGGTAATTGGTAATTGGTAATTGGTAATTGGTAATTGGTAATTGGTTGTAGAAGATTTTGACTTTTGACTGCTTCTACTGCGTTCAAATTTTGCCGTAATGCGGCGACAAGTGCCGAAAGTTGTTCTGTACGCTCTTGAGTTAATTTAGTTTCATCTAACAATGCTCGTTCGAGTTGGCGACACAATTGGGATGCACTCATTAAACCAAAACTACCAAGAGAACCGATTAAAGTATGAGCTTCTTTCGCTGCTTGGTGTTGTAATTGAGGATCGAGACACTCTTGCTTGGCAGATGCGATCGCTTGTTCTATGACTACAATTCTATTGATATATTTCTCTTGATGTCGTTCCCATAAAGGGATTAGTTCGGTGGGAATTTGAGATTGGGTAATTGGTAATGGGTAATCGGTAATTGGTAATTGGTAATTGGTAACTGCTTCCTTGTCCCACTTGCCTTCCTTATCTTCTTTATTTTTCGATGCCCCAGTAAGGGCGGGTTTAACCGCAGAATTATTTGCTTTAGCACAGGTATCCTCAAAAAACCCGCTCCTACGATTCCCGACTCCCGACTGTCGTTCTTCCGCCTTCAGCCGATACCCTAAACCATAAACCGTCTCAATCAAGTCTGACGCTCCGGCTTTTTTGATTTTCTGTCTTAAACTTTTGATATGCGCTCTAACAGTATTTTCGGTGGGAGGTTCGTCAAATGTCCAAATGCGATCGAGTAACGCACTTTGGCTGAAGATGCGATGCGTGTTGCGGAGTAGTAATTCTAAAATGCCATACTCTTTTGCCGTCAGGTGCAACAGCTTGCCGTCATAAGTGACTTCACAGCTACTAGGATCGAGCTTCAGGAAACCCCACTCTAGTACTGGGGATGGTGTGCCACTGCTACGCCGCAATAAAGCACGAATGCGAGCTAATAATTCCTCTATGTCAAACGGTTTGAGCGCGTAATCATCTGCACCAGCATCTAATCCCCTAACCTTATCGGTGCTAGAGTCTTGAGCCGTCAGCAGCAAAACTGGAGTGCGATCGCCCTTTGCCCGCAATTTTTTGCAAAAGTTAATTCCATCGAGCTTAGGCAGCATCACATCCAACAAAATCAGATCGTACTCGAAACTGTCTACTAGTTCCCATCCTGCTTGCCCATCACTCGCCAGTTCAACCAAATAACGCTGACTGGCAAGCGTTGGCTGGAGCATTTGAACTATGGTTTCATCGTCTTCTACAAGTAGAATTTTCATGTACGGCAGTCGGGCTAAGAGAGCTGAGGTAGCTGAGGAGACTGAGGTAGCTGAGGGAGCAGAGAAGTCGTAAGCCGTAAGTCACTACTCACTACGAATCGACTCACTACTCACTACTCACTGATAACTGAAGCATAAAGGAAGATTTGACGTTGCTTGGTAGGTTTGGCGACAGTTCGCAGGACTGACTTCGATGGATAATTTTTTACTCATTCACAAAATTTTCACTTATCCGTTCTATATTTCAAAATGTCATTTGTTATTGGTCATTCGTCATTTGTCATCGGTCATTGGTTAGGAGTAGTTTTGCTCCCTCATCTTCCTTAGTTCCCCCAGCTCTCTTCTAGCCCCTAGTTATGGTAATTCTCACACCCAACTCTAGTTACAGTCTGACTTTGCGCTTGCAAATCCCCAATCGGGCGGGAATGCTGGCAAGTGTGACTCACGCGATCGCCAATAGTGGTGGTAATTTGGGTCAAATCGATTTAATTGCCCAAACTCGCCAACTGACAACTCGCGATGTGACTGTTGATGCTTCGAGTACGGAACATGCCGAAATTATCGTCCAAGCGGTGAAAGCATTAGCCGATGTGAAGTTGATGAGTGTCTACGATCGCACTTTCAATTTGCATCGTGGCGGTAAAATTAGTATCAACAGTAGAATTCCGCTCAAAAGTCAAGACGATTTAGCAATGGCGTATACGCCTGGAGTCGGTCGAATTTGTACGGCGATCGCTCAAGATCCAGAACAAGTTTATAGCTTCACGATTAAACAAAATACCGTAGCGATTGTTACGGATGGTAGTGCAGTTTTAGGCTTGGGTAATCTCGGTGCAGCTGGAGCGTTGCCAGTGATGGAAGGCAAAGCCATGCTATTTAAAGAATTCGCCGGAATTGATGCCTTTCCGATCTGTTTAGCTACCCAAGATCCAGAAGAAATTATTGCCACAGTCAAAAATATTGCCCCTGTATTTGGCGGCGTAAATTTGGAAGATATTGCGGCTCCGCGCTGCTTTGAAATTGAAAAGCGCCTGCGACAAGAATTAGATATTCCCGTATTTCACGACGACCAAAATGGTACGGCAATTGTGACGCTAGCTGCTTTATTCAACGCACTCAAAATTGTCAACAAACCGATCGAGCAAATTCGGATTGTCATTAACGGTGCGGGAGCCGCTGGAGTTGCGATCGCCCGCTTACTGCAAAAAGCTGGTGCAACGCATATACTAATGTGTGACTCTCAAGGCATCCTCTCTACCAATCGGACGGACTTGAATCAGGAAAAGCAAGAATTTGCCGTCAGTCAAACTGGAACACTTGCCAATGCAATGGTGAGTAGCGATGTTTTTATTGGTGTGAGCGCCCCTGGTGTAGTCACTCCTGAAATGGTGCGATCGATGGCACAAGACCCAATTATATTTGCAATGGCAAATCCGATCCCTGAAATTCAACCAGAATTGGTGATAAATGATGTCGCAATCATGGCAACAGGACGCAGCGATTATCCGAATCAAATTAACAATGTCTTAGCCTTTCCTGGCGTGTTTCGCGGCGCATTAGACAGTCGTGCCAGCACAATCACAACAACAATGTGCTTAGAAGCTGCCAGCGCGATCGCGGCTTTAATTAAACCCAGCGATTTGCACTCCGAGTATATCATTCCTTCTGTATTTGACGATCGCGTAGCCACAGCTGTTGCTGCTGCCGTTCAAAGAGCTGCCCGCGAAGAAGGAATCGCGAAACAGTGAACAGTTGTCAGTTATCAGTTATCAGCGACCACCACTCACTACTCACTACTCACTACTCACTTCCCAAGTCAGAATGAAATCTACTGTATCTCCAACCAAAGAGGCAACACCACAAAAAGATAGCAGTCAAATTTGTTTCTGTGTTGCCACAGGTAGCGCGTTACGCAACTCGCAGCAGTTACAAAACGATTTAGTACAACTACAAACGTTATTCGAGCAAGCGGCATTTTGGGCGCAAGGACGCAGCTTAGAGGATTTAAGTATAGTAATTACCAACAGCGAGCCAGTCGTGAGTGTTTGGGATGGAGAGCGACTTATCGGCTTTGCTAGAGCGACTTCTGATGGAATTTACCGCGCTACGATTTGGGATGTGGTGATTCATCCCGACTACCAAGGACGGGGACTAGGGCGAAAATTAGTCCAAACGGTTTTGAGTCATCCACGCATGAGTCGAGTCGAGCGAGTTTATTTAATGACTACCCATCAGCAACAGTTTTACGAACGAATTGGATTTGAATGCAACAGCAGCACCACGATGGTAATAAAAGAGAGACTTTTAATGAGTGCTTTAGAACAAAATTTTTCAGCGTAGTTGAACCCAATTCGCAAGTTAGTTTGTAAATAAATTCACAAAATATTCACTCGTTTTGCTTATCCTCACTTTTAATGAAATAAAAGCCAATCAAAATCATCAACCTTTAGCTTTTAATTTGCCTTTTGACTTTTAACTTTTAACTTTTTCAAGAGGACGTGCATCATGAATCGCATTAACTGCCAAGTCAATGTTAATACAGCAACTGTTCTACTTGCAGATGAACTCAATGCAATTCAAGAGCGAGCAAATGCTTTAGAAGTCGAATATAGAAACCTTCAAATCGAACAGTTAAAAATCGAGCGAGCCAAACAAGCAGTGAAAGCCGATCGCGATCGCTTACAATCTCAACGCTTGGAAATTTTGTCTAGATTGCAAGAATTCAGCAACGAACTTTCATCTTGCTAATTATTAATTCACGCATCACGCACCACTCACTACTCACTACTCACTCATAATGACAACCCCAGCTAATCTCGCAGCAAATACAAGTTCCCAACTCAATAACTCCACAAGTCGGGCTAAGCGTGCCGTACTCGCGTATTCTGGAGGCGTTGATACTTCTGTATGCATTCCTTACCTAAAGCATGAATGGGGCGTGCAAGAAGTCATTACTTTAGCGGTAGATTTAGGACAAGGTGACGAACTCGAACCAATTCGCCAAAAAGCACTGCAATCGGGTGCGGATGAGTCGTTAGTGGCAAACGTCCAAGATGTGTTTATCAGAGATTATGCTTTTCCAGCGATTCAAGCAAATGCCCTGTATGAAAATCGCTATCCCCTCGCCACAGCTCTAGCACGTCCGTTAATTGCTAAAGTTTTAGTCGAAGTTGCGGAAAAATACGGTGCAGATGCGATCGCCCACGGTTGTACGGGGAAGGGTAACGACCAAGTACGTTTTGATGTCTCGATTGGTGCGCTCAATCCCAATCTGAAAATTTTAGCCCCTGCTAGAGAATGGGGGATGAGTCGGGAGGAAACGATCGCCTATGGCGAAAAGTTTGACATTCCCTTTCCGGTGAAAAAATCTTCTCCCTACAGCTTAGACAAAAATTTGTTAGGACTGGCGATCGAAGCCGGAATATTAGAAGATCCTTGGGCAGAACCGCCAGAAGAAATTTATCAAATGACAAAGGCGATCGCCGACACCCCTAACCAACCAGAATATATTGAAATTACCTTTGCAAGTGGTGTCCCAGTAGCTTTAAATGGCGAAACCCTAGCACCAGTAGCTCTGATCGACCGACTCAATCAACTCGCTGGTAGCCGCGGCGTAGGACGCATCGACATGGTAGAAAACCGTCTAGTCGGAATCAAGTCGCGGGAAATCTATGAATCGCCTGCCATGACAGTTTTAATTCATGCCCACCGGGACATGGAAAGCCTCACCTTAACTGCTGATGTCACTCGCTACAAGCGTGGAATTGAAGAAACCTACAGCCAACTAGTTTACAACGGACAGTGGTACAGCCCCCTGAAAGCCGCACTCGATGCCTTTATCCAACAAACTCAAGCGCGAGTCTCCGGCACTGTGCGCGTCCAACTCTTCAAAGGAAACGCTACCATTGTCGGGCGCAAATCGGATAACTCCCTCTACAACTCTGAGCTAGCAACCTACGGAGCCGAAGATCGATTCGACCACAAAGCCGCTGAAGGCTTCATCTACGTCTGGGGACTACCTACCCGTGTTTGGTCGCAACAAACTAGGGACTAGGAGCTAGGGGAAACCAATTCACAATTTACAATTGGTCAATAAACGCTTCGCTACACTACCCCTGCGGGGAAGCAAGCTACGTGAACACAATTCACAATTACTCCTGACTCCTGTACGGGCGGGTTTTGACCAAAGATTTACTGTTGAGGTTGTCGATCTATTTGCTAAACCCGCCCCTACGACTCCTGGCTCCTGTCTTGCGATCGCTGATAACTGATAACTGATAACTGATAAAGGAAAAGAATATGCCAAGGCGCTCTGATATCAAAAAAATCCTGTTATTAGGAGCAGGACCGATTGTCATCGGACAAGCGTGCGAATTCGACTACTCTGGTACGCAAGCGTGTAAAGCCTTGCGGGAAGAAGGATACGAGGTGGTTTTGGTTAACTCCAATCCCGCGACGATCATGACCGATCCCGAAACCGCACAGCGCACGTACATCGAACCGCTGACCCCCGAACTCGTTGCCCAAGTTATTGAATCAGAGCGCCCTGACGCACTTTTACCTACAATGGGGGGACAAACCGCCCTTAACCTTGCTGTCAGCCTCGCCAAAAACGGTACTTTAGAAAAATACGGCGTACAACTGATTGGTGCTAACCTTGCCGCAATTGAAAAAGCTGAAGATAGACAGCAATTCAACGCAGCTATGGCAAAAATTGGCGTTGCTGTCTGTCCCAGTGGTATCGCTTCCAACTTAGAAGAAGCCAAAAACGTCGCCGCTCAAATTGGTACGTATCCCCTGATCGTCCGTCCTGCCTTCACCCTAGGCGGTACGGGTGGAGGAATCGCCTACAACCAAGAAGAGTTTATCGAACTCGCTACATCTGGACTTGACGCTTCCCCCGTCTCGCAAATTTTAATTGACCAGTCGTTAATTGGTTGGAAAGAGTACGAGTTGGAAGTGATGCGCGATTGTGCCGATAATGTCGTCATCATTTGCAGTATTGAAAACATCGATCCGATGGGCATCCACACCGGAGACTCGATCACTGTTGCCCCCGCTCAAACCCTGACAGACAAAGAATATCAACGGCTGCGCGACTACTCAGTGCGGATCATTCGGGAAATCGGTGTAGAAACAGGTGGCTCTAACATTCAATTTGCGATTAACCCCACCAATGGCGAAGTCGTGGCGATTGAAATGAATCCTCGCGTGTCGCGTTCTTCGGCTTTAGCATCCAAAGCTACCGGATTTGCGATCGCCAAAATTGCTGCTAAACTCGCGATCGGTTACACCCTTGACGAGATTGCCAACGATATCACCAAAAAAACCCCCGCCTCATTTGAACCAACCATAGATTATGTAGTAACCAAAATTCCCCGCTTCGCCTTTGAAAAGTTCCCAGGCTCAGATTCGACGCTCACCACGCAAATGAAATCTGTCGGGGAAGCAATGGCAATTGGGCGCACCTTCAACGAATCTTTCCAAAAAGCCTTGCGTTCTCTAGAAACAGGTAGAAGCGGTTGGGGTTGTGACAAACAAGAAAAACTGCCCTCCCTCGAACAAATTCGTGCCAATTTGCGTACCCCCAATCCAGAACGCATTTTCGCCGTGCGCCAAGCGATGCTCATGGGCATGAGCAATGAAGAAATTTACGAACTCACAGGCATCGATCCTTGGTTTTTAGACTCTTTCCAACAACTGCTCGAAACGGAAAAACAGCTCAAACGCACTCCCCTAGAATCGTTGGACGGCAAGCAGCTATTCGCCATCAAACAGCAGGGATTTAGTGACAAGCAAATCGCCTTTGCCACCAAAACCAGCGAAGATCGAGTCCGGCAATATCGCCAAAGTCTCGGTATCATTCCCGTTTACAAAACCGTAGATACCTGTGCTGCCGAGTTTGAAGCTTTGACTCCTTACCACTACTCCAGCTACGACGGCGAAACCGAAGTTCGTCCCTCAGACCGTCCTAAAGTGATGATTTTGGGTGGTGGTCCCAACCGCATCGGACAGGGTATTGAATTTGACTACTGCTGCTGTCATGCTGCTTACGCCCTTAAAGGCGCTGGTTACGAGACGATCATGGTTAATTCCAACCCCGAAACCGTCTCCACCGATTACGATACCAGCGATCGCCTTTACTTTGAACCCCTGACACTCGAAGACGTAATCAACATCATCGAAGTGGAAAAACCACTCGGTATCATCGTTCAATTCGGCGGACAAACGCCACTCAAGTTAGCACTGCCCTTGCAGCAGTATTTGCAGGGAGCAGGGGAGTCTTCACCACTCCCCACTAAAATCTGGGGTACTTCGCCCGAAGATATAGACACAGCAGAAGACAGGGAAAAATTTGAAAAGATCCTCCACGCCTTAAACATCGCCCAGCCGCCAAATGGCATTGCCCGCAGCTATGAAGATGCTCTAGCAGTGGCGCAAAAAATTGGTTATCCAGTAGTGGTGCGTCCGAGTTACGTCTTAGGCGGACGTGCCATGGAAATTGTCTATTCTGACACCGAGTTAGAGCGTTACATGACCTTTGCGGTGCAGGTAGAGCCGGATCACCCGATTTTAATTGACAAGTTTTTAGAAAATGCGATCGAAGTCGATGTTGATGCGATCGCCGATTCTACAGGCAAAGTCATCATCGCTGGGGTGATGGAACATATCGAGCAAGCGGGAATTCATTCCGGCGATTCGGCTTGTACTTTACCTGCGATTTCCTTACCGACTCCGGTACTGGAAAAAATTCGCACTCAAACAATACAACTCGCCAAGGCGCTCAAAGTTATCGGTTTAATGAATATTCAGTTTGCTGTAGTGGGGGCGCACACCTATAACCCGCAAGTTTATATTTTAGAAGCAAATCCCCGTGCCTCCCGTACAGTACCGTTTGTCTCGAAGGCAACCGGAGTCCCATTTGCTAAGTTAGCTTCCTTGGTAATGGCGGGACAAAACTTGGTACAGTTGGGTTTAAACGAGGAACCGAAGTTAAGTCACATTGCGGTTAAGGAAGCGGTATTGCCGTTTAAGAAATTTCCTGGTACGGATACATTACTCGGTCCCGAAATGCGATCGACGGGGGAAGTCATGGGGATCGATCGCGATTTTGGTTTAGCTTACGCCAAAGCTGAGTTGGGTGCTGGGGAAGTACTACCCCTAAAGGGAACTGTATTTGTCACTTGCAACGAGCGCGATAAGCCCTTAGTCGTGCCTGTGGTCAGGGATTTCATCGATTTAGGATTTGAGGTTATTGCTACAGATGGTACTCGACGAGTATTGCAGGAGCATGGTCTAACGGTAGGGTTAATTCTGAAATTGCACGAAGGCAGACCTCACGTATTGGATGCGATTAAGAATCATCAAATTCAGTTAATTATCAATACCCCTTCTGGTGAGGAAGCGCAGACGGATGCTAAATTAATCCGGCGATCGGCATTAACTTATAAAATTCCCATTATTACTACGATCGCGGGAGCAAGAGCTACAGCGGCGGCGATTCGGGCGCTTAAGTCTCAGTCTCTTACTGTCAAAGCAATTCAAGACTATACGGCAGGATCTAGCCTGGGGCGATCGCAGGACAAGCGGCAAGATGATTCTCTTGTCACCTCTACCTCAGCGTAGAAGCACAACTAGTAGAGGCGTTTCTTGCCAATGTCTTTACACTACCAGCTTTTATAGCCCCCCTTTTTAAGGGGGGTTGGGGGGATCTCTCTAATTCATACTTCTGGTTCAATTCCCGCTGCTCTAAGTTGAGCGGCTAATCTTTCGGTTTTTTCCACTCCCCACAGTAACAACTGCCCGTTTTCATCCCACCACCTCAACCAATAACCCGTTCGATTTTCTCTCGTTCCTTGCCATACTCCTAAAAATAAACCCATTTGAGCAATCCAATAGCGGTTATTCTCATCAGGAGTGCGAATTTGGTATCGTCCATCATCTGGTTGATAAACTTCTATCTCTCCTGTATCTGGCTTAAAAATGACATAGTGGGGAACTCGTAGTACTTGTTCGTAAAAAAACCATTTTCCAGGCGGATAGGTAGGTTTAATCGAATATTCTCCACCTTCGGTATCCGAAAGAAATTCCATCACAATAACTGGAATTTCTCCTTGGAGTTGAGGGGTGTAGCTGCGCTTCACTTCTTCTCTGGGAACTTGAATCGCAGGTACATATGCCCAATCTGGGGCTTTCACCACAATCTTTTGGTTTACTGTGGCACAGATACCGTAATTGGTGGTAGTTAATGCATTAGCTGGAATTTTACCAGCTAGTTCTAAGCTTTCAGTCAAAGCCGCCGCTAGAGACGGCTGGTTGATATTATTTACGGGATCGTCGTCTAAAACAAAATCATCTGGTAGCTTTTCCCAGGTAACTTCGTAGTTGGTAATACTGGTTAACATGGCGGGAGCGATAAGTAGTAGCGATCGCGTTTCCTGTTGTGGTTTTACTGTAACGCCTGAGTACTATTGCAGCAAAATCAATTCAAAATCTGCGACAAGCCACATTGCTAGCTTTTTGACTTTTGTACGGGCGGGTTTACCAAACAACTGTGACTGGTACAAAGATTCTGGGTGAACCCGTTCCTACGAATGCTTGCACTAACCACCACTGACGGGGGGAATGAGGACTACTTCGTCGCCGTCTTGAAGCAGAGTCTCGGGTTCGACGAATTGTAAATTGATGCCGAAGCGAGTTAAATCGCGCCACTGAGAAAGTTGTGGACGATCGCAGATCAGGCGATCGCGTACTGCTGCAACTGGTGTATTCTGAGAAAATTCTAAGATGAGTTCCGATCTGCCGTAGGCTTCTTGATAGGCGGCGAAAAGTTTAATTGTGACTTTGACGGTATTAGTCATATAGATAATGTCGCGCCAAGACGCAAAGCGTAGGTCAATCTGCAACTTTTTGAAGCTGGATTAATATATTTCATTTCTGATAAAGCAGCCATTAGCTAACTGCTGACAGCTAATTGCTAATGGCTTACTACTACGGACGTTCTTCGACTACATGATCGATTAGACCGTATGCTTTGGCTTCTTCTGCGGACATGAAGAAGTCGCGATCCATGTCTTTTTCAATCTTTTCTAGTGGTTGACCCGTGTTGTTGGCGTAGATTTGGTTTAATTGACCGCGAATTCGCAAGATTTCCCGCGCTTCAATTTCAATATCCGATGCTTGTCCGCGAGTCCCGCCGGATGGTTGGTGAATCATAATCCGCGAATGAGGTAAGGCAAGACGCTTACCTTTTGTACCTGCGGCAAGTAGGAAAGAACCCATCGATGCAGCTAAACCGACACAAATTGTAATTACATCAGATTTGATATGTTGCATCGTGTCATAAATTGCCATCCCAGATGTCACCATTCCACCAGGGGAATTGATGTATAGGGAAATGTCTTTGCCTGGATCTTCTGAGTCCAAATAAAGCATGACGGCAATAATTTGGTTGGCAATTTCATCATCTACATCGCGTCCCAAGAAAATGATCCGTTCTCTGTAGAGGCGGTTGTAAATATCAATCCACTGAGTGTATTGTTCCCCTGGCATCCGGTAGGGAACCTTTGGCACACCAATAGGCATTTTTCCGACTCCGTTCTTAAAATTAGGTTACTAGTTAGTTGTCATTGGTCATTGGTCATTGGTTAAAACTGCACAAATGACGAATGACAGTTGACAAAGGACAATTAGATGACTCCAGCTGGTAGGGGAGGATTGGCTAAGTCTTGTTTCTCCAAAACGCGATCGATTAGACCGTATTCTTTCGCCTGCTGAGGAGTTAAGTAAAATAGCCGATCCATGTCTTTGCCGATTTTTTCAATCGGCTGTCCGGTCGTTTTCGCCAAAATATCTAACAATGTTGCCTTATTTGCCAACACTTCCTTAGCCCGAATCTGAATATCCGTAGCTTGTCCTTGAGCGTAGCTCTTGGGTTGGTGCAGAATAATGTTGGCATTGGGCAGACTAGCACGACAACCTGGAGTTCCAGCCGAAAGCAGCATTGCTGCCATTCCCATCGCCGAACCGATACAGATGGTGTGGACGGGAGGTTTGATGTATCTCAGCGTGTCGTAGATGGCAAAAGCCTCGGTTTCAAAGCCGATAGGTTCGCCATTGTAGCTAGACGTGCCTGTAGAGTTGATGTAGATTTTGATCGGCTTGTCTGGGTCGTCAGATTGCAAATAAAGTAATTCGGCGATAATTAACTCGGTAACGGCAGGTACGAGGGGCATACCGAGATAGACGATCCGCTCTTTGAGTAGCAAAGAGGGTAAGTCTGGAGGTGGCGTACGGTAAAAGTTATCGCCATAGTATGGAGCTTGAACGGCTTTAATTGGTGAAACCATAGCAAATCCGGACGGTTACAATAATGCAATAATGACATTATCTGATAGTGTAATCCTAGCTTGAGGATGAGTTGAAAAGGGGTACGGATTCCTCGCCCGTGGATCTGGGTGTGCGATCGCATCTTAAATTGAAACACATAGGATATTCTTTAATTGACAATAGAGATGTACTTACATCACTTTTCCGTAGCAACAGTATGGGGCTGTGGAGCAGTTGATATCACATCTGGTTAGATAGGACAAAAGGTATGAAGGTTAGCTTGCAGCCTACCCTGAACGATGTCAATTTGGACGCACATCAAGCTACAAGTCAGCGACAATTAGCAGTATCAATTTCTGCGATCGCCAATAATTCTCAGCGGCAAGTTCCGCTTAATCTTTGCTTAATTCTCGACCAAAGCGGTTCGATGAAGGGACAACCGATTGAAACGGTGAAACGAGCAGCACAAACATTGGTCGATCGACTCCAGCCAGAGGATCGCCTCTCGATTGTTGTTTTCGATCACCGCGCTAAGGTACTCGTTCCCAACCAAACGGTTAACAATCCCGATTACATCAAACGGCAAATCGACCGTTTATATGCTGAAGGTGGTACGGCGATTGACGAAGGGTTGAAATTAGGGATTGAGGAACTAGGGAAGGGGAAGAAAGAAGCGATTTCCCAAGCGTTTTTACTTACGGATGGGGAAAACGAACACGGTGACAACGATCGCTGTCTGAAATTGGCACAACTGGCGGCTAGCTACAATTTAACTCTCAACACTTTGGGTTTTGGCGATTACTGGAACCAAGATGTATTGGAAAAAATTGCCGATGCGGGTGGTGGTGGTTTATCTTACATTCAACACCCAGAGCAAATTTTAGAAGAATTCGGACGGCTATTCGATCGCATTCAAGCCGTAGAATTGACCAATGCTTATTTGCTGTTATCGTTCATTCCTAAAGTGCGACTTGCCGAACTCAAACCAATTGCCCAAGTTGCCCCAGATGCGATTGAATTACCCGTACAACAAGATACCTACGGACGTTATACGGTGCGTTTGGGAGACTTGATGAAGGAGTCCCAACGGGTGGTTTTAGCAAATATGTATATTAGTCAGTTACCGGAAGGCAGACACACTATTGCTAGCGTTCAAATCTGTTACGACGATCCGGCGGTTGACCAAACGAATTTACTCTCTGATAATATTCCAGTAGAAATTAACGTACTCCGAGATTATAAACCTGTTAACAATCCGCAAGTACAGCAATATGTTTTGGCATTAGCTAAATATCGGCAAACACAGCTAGCCGAACAAAAATTACAGCAAGGCGATCGCGCTGGGGCGGCGACAATGTTACAAACTGCGGCTAAAACTGCTTTGCAAATGGGCGATCGCAGTGCCGCTACTGTTTTACAAGATAATGCTACGCGCTTGCAGTCGGGGGAAGAACTTTCAGAGAGCGATCGCAAGAAGACTCGGATCGTATCAAAAACAGTTTTGCAAGATCAAGAATAAAAAGTAATACGTGACAGGAAGTACAAAAGAAAAGTTTTTATTTTATGCAGAAATTATGCAAAAAATTCGCATTGGAAATGGTTACGATATCCACCAATTAACTACAAATCGCCGCTTAATTCTAGGGGGTGTGGAAATCTCGCACGAACTAGGATTATTAGGACATAGCGATGCTGACGTACTCACCCATGCGATTATGGATGCCATGCTAGGGGCGCTGAGTTTGGGAGATATTGGCTTGTATTTTCCCCCATCCGATCCGCAATGGAAAGGTGCAGATAGTTTGGTATTGTTGAGCAAAGTCAACCAATTGATTCAAGAACGAGGTTGGCAAATTAGTAACATTGATTCTGTCGTCGTGGCAGAGCGTCCAAAATTAAAACCTCATATTACAGCCATGCGCGATCGCCTCGCTACCGTCTTGCAAGTACAACCAGAACAAATCGGTATCAAAGCCACGACAAATGAAAAATTAGGTCCTGTCGGACGCGAGGAGGGAATCTGCGCCTATGCTGTTGCCTTGCTGATGCAATAATGCAGATTTTGTTATTTGTTATTTGTTATTGGTTATTTGTTATTGGTCACTGGTCACTGGTCACTGGTCACTGGTCACTGTTAATGCTCCACCACAACTAGAACCACTACCAGCCGTACAACCATAACAATAGGGTGCGGTTTGAATTTCATCGATTAAATCTAAAGTCCCTGCTGCCAAAATTTTCTCTACTGTTAAAGTTTCTCCTGTAGGAGTTTTAGCTGGCAAATTCATCATTTGATTAAAATCGCAGTCGTAGATATTACCCAAATAATCTACAGACAATTCATCTCGACACATTAAATATTCTACTGTATTCGGATTGAAATTAGCTTCAAGAAACTCTAAGTAGGGAGCATAAAGTTTCATTCGTTGTAGATACGTCAGCGTGCGCCCGACTGGGAGATTAGTAATTGTAAACAAATTATTGAAAATAATCCCGAAATGTTCTTGCAAGAAGTTTTTGTAATCTCCTTCCAATTTACTTTGATTTGGTGTGAGTGCAAATTTTTCGCTTGTTGGTAACGTAGGATTGTATACTAGATCGAGTGTTAGTTCACCGTGACCGTAACCTAATTGGTTTAATATCTGTATTGCTCTTACAGAAGCATCAAAAACTCCTGTCCCCCGCATTTTATTCACATTGGTAGCCAAATAACAGGGAAGAGAGGCAACAATTCTGACTTGATTTTGAGCGCAATATTCTGGCAAATCTTCAAAGCCAGGTTCAAAATAGATCGTCAAATTAGATCTAACAATGACTTGCTTACCCTGTTGTCGCGCAGCTTCGACTATAGGCTTAAAACCGAAATTCATCTCTGGCGCACCACCAGTTAAATCGACGATTTGAATTTCAGGAAATTCGATCAACTGGATTAAGCGATCGCAGATTTCTGGAGAAAGTTCTTCTGTACGTTTTGGGCTTGCTTCTACATGACAGTGAGTACAAGCAAGATTACAACGCCTACCCAAATTAATTTGTAAAACTTTTATTTTACTTTTAGTTAAAGGTTTTTTTAATTTATGTCGAAAAGGTGTAATTGATGTTTGAAGCATGTTCTGATAATTTATATTGCTAAGAAGTAGCTTTTTTAGTAAGGTGGGCAATGCCTACCTTACGTTTGGAATTCATGACTATTAATCATCAACTAGCAACAACCGCCACCAGTGTAGTGCCAAGTTGAATTCGTAACTATGACTTGCTGTGGCATTGAAGCAGCAAGTTTAGCTGCTGTTTTATCGCAGACTGCGGCTGGAATACCTTGCTGAAGTACGTGTCCGGCTGCATCATCAAAAAAGGGTTCTGTTCCAGCATAAATTGCTGTCTTACCTGTAAAAATACAGGCTCCATCTTCTGGAATTGGTACTTTGAAAGAAACAGAATCGAGACTTTCTAAAAGCAAGTTGTCTTCCAGATTGTATGTATGACAATCTAACAACCGATAAGGACGACGCGCCCGAATTTCGACTTGACCAAAACCATCTGCTACAATCCGCTGAGTATACTCATCATAGGTAAGCGCACCCGACAGACACATCGCCCGCAATCTTTCATCTTGTTGCAGGTGAACGGGAATCGGACGAGTTGCTATTGGATCGCTCATTTGCAAGCGTCCGCCTGGTTTTAACACTCTCCAAGCTTCCCTTAAGGCACGAGTTAAGTCTGCTGGTTCAAAAATATTAAACAGACAGTTTTGCGCTACCACATCTACAGATGCATCTGGTACGGGGAGGTTAAAAGCATCACCCGCACGAATTTCGACAAAACTGGGATCGAACCATGAATTTTCCGTCACCGCAGCTTGTAGGTTCCGCGTAGCGGCTGCGCGCATGGCTGCAACCGGATCTACCGCAATTACTGCACCAGGACGGCGAGAAAAATAAGCGAATTGCAATGCCTCCAAGCCACCGCCAACGCCTACATATAATACTGTTGGTTGGTTAGCTAGTTCGGTAGGGTGAACGGTTGTACCGCAACCGTAGTTCATCTCCTGCATTGCTGTGGGAATTTTGAGTCCAGGTAGTTGCACAGGACTGCTTTGCACGCAGCACAATCCAACTTGGGGTGTTTCTGCGACTTCAGAGTAAAACTTTGCCGTTGTCTCTAAATAACTCATTATCCGCTGGAGTAAAATGCCTAGGTGAATTGAGTATATTCTGTGGCACTATGTTTTACTCTAGCGAATTTCTACTCTCACGAATCCCTATAAAGACGTAGGAGTTGACGTTTTGACGCAGGTGTAAGCGATCGCACCATTTATTACTGCGACGATCTCGATCGGCACTCCAATCGCTAACTGAGCCACGCTGGTGCAACAATCTAACTTTCTCGCCCAGTCAGAGCTACAATCTCCTCAAACTGAAAATTATCGACTAAATGCGCGATCGCCGAGGCTAAAGGTGCGCTCTGTGGGGGGATTTGCGCGATTAACTGATGCAATAACTTAGCATTGACGCAAATCGCCGCTTGGCGCAATTGTTCGATCCATTCAGCAGGCATGACTTGTAAGGATGAAGCACGAAGATCGATCGCATCGATCGCTTTATCTCTCCCTTCTTCCTCCTTGTAGATATAACGTACACCGAGATATTCGGTCATTTTCTCAAATAAAACTTCGGCACGGAAGGGTTTGCGGATAAAGTCATCGCAACCAGTAGCAACAGCAATTTGACGTTCCTCCTCAAAGGCACTACCAGTTAAGACAATGATAATTGGAGCATTTGGGGCTGATTTGATTTGCTTGGTGGCTGCGTATCCATCCATTACAGGCATTCGCAGATCCATCCAAATTAAATGCGGTTGCCAGCTTTGCCAAATTGCGATCGCCTCTCGTCCGTTTTCTGCCTCTCGCACGTCAAACCCCACGGGTTGCAGTAGTTCCAATAACAACTGGCGATTGCTGGGTTTATCCTCCACAATCAGGATACGGTATGTCGGTTGTCCGGCAGCTAACCCGATAACTTGTCTAGAGGTTGTAGGTGATGGCATCACATCGGCTGCGGTACTTTCTGCTTGAATATAAAACTTAAAGCAACTTCCCTCACCCAAACGGCTTTCAACTGTAATATTTCCACCCATCAACTGCACGAATTTGCGACTAATCGGCAATCCCAACCCCGTTCCCTCCTGAGAACTAATCCCCGCTTCCGCTTGCACGAACGGATCGAAAAGGCGATCGATTTCTGCTGGGGCGATTCCTACGCCAGTGTCTATGACGGAGAAAGTGAGTAGTGAGTAGTGAGTAGTGAGTAGTGAAGAGTTGTTGGTTGTTGGTTGTTGGTTGTTGGTATTTGTGAATTGTGAATTGTGAATTGTGAATTGTGAATTGTGAATTGTCTCCCGACTTCCCGAACCAACACGGAGAGTCACACTTCCAGTCTGAGTAAATTTGATGGCGTTACCGATTAGATTGACTAAAACCTGACGCAGTTTACTTTCATCGGTGCGGATGCCTTCGGGAAGATCGGGCGATCGCTCGACACTAAATTCTAATCCTTTGGATGTAGCTCTAAATTGAAACATTTGTTGCAGTCCATCCAGTAAATGATGCAAGTTGAAATCTTGCTCGTTGAGCGCGATCCTGTCTGCTTCAATTTTGGACATTTCCAGCACGTCATTAATTAAGGCGAGGAGGTGTTCGCCACTGCGACTAATCGTATCGAGATATTCCTGTTGTTTGGCATCGAGCTTACTGCTGTGAGTCAGGAGTTGCGTAAACCCTAAAATTACGCTCAAAGGAGTGCGTAATTCGTGGCTCATATGCGAGAGAAACTGCGTTTTGGCATGATTTGCGACTTCTGCGGCTTCCTTTGCCTGTGCTAAAGCAGCTTCGGCAGCTTTGCGATCGCTAATATCGGCGATCGCGCCTTCCAAACATCCTTCTGCAACGTTTAACCGTGCCGAAAATAATCCCCAGAATGTCGTTCCGTCTTGTCGGCGAAATTGCTGCTCGAAGTTATTCATTTCGCCCTGCTGTTGTACGATTTCGAGCATTTGCTGTCGCTGGCTGGGATCGACGTAAAAATCAGTAGTACGTTTGTGTCCGACGATCTCTGCTACCGATTTATGCCCTAACATGCTTACATATCGCTGGTTAGCAGCTAAAATTAAGCCATCTGCCAATCGGACGCGAAAAATGCCGAAAAGGGAGTTCTCGAAAATTGCCCGCAATTTTGTTTCGCTTTGTTGTACGGCGATCGCCGAAGTGCGGAGTTGCCAAATAATTGAAGTTGCTATTCCAATTACTAGTAACGTAGAGAGTAAATAAAGCACCAGTCGATATAAGTTGGCGGTATTGAGTGCTTGTTGATAGGCGTTGTAGTAAGCTTGAGCAATGTCTTCACCGCGATCGCCAGTCGGTAGAGACAAGATCCGCTCGACTAAGCGATCCACTTGGGGACGGCGCGTTAAAATGATGCGGGCATGGGCGATCGCTCGTTCTACATCCGCATGTTGAGTCGTAGAGCGAGATACAGCAAGGATTTGAGGAATTGCACCTTCAATCTGTGGTTTTAATTCTTCGCTGGTGGTGAGGTTGAATAACAGTACATCCTGCAATAATTTATTCAGACGAGCTGCTAAAGTTGAATCGGTTGTCTGATTCTGGATCGAGCTATTGACAGAAACGGGAAAATATGATGAAGAGTTACGCAAAATTGCTGTTTGAGACTTAAACTGTTCGATCTGCCTTTCCTTATCCTGATAAAGTTGAGTATGTAGCTTAATGATGCGAGCGATCGATTGTCGTTCGCCTGCATCAATAAACGTCGGAATTTGTTGTAAATTTGCTTGAATTCGTTTCAGTTGCGCTAAGTCATGCACAATTGAATCGTAGTACGGTAACAATCCCAACCGCGCTTGTAAGACATGTTGATTTATCCGCGCATCGAGTTCTTGAATTCGTAGTAAATTGCTGATATAGCGATTGTGTCGATGGGGATCGATCGCCTGTGATTTCATCCACAACAGTAGAAATAATATTACCGCACCCGTTGGCAGCACGTAGCTACTCAAGGCAGAAGTGAATTTTCTCATCAGTGGAGAGTGAGTAGTGAGTAGTGAGTAGTGAGTGGTGAGTGGTGAGTGGTGAGTGGTGAGTGGTGAGTGGTGAGTGGTGAGTAGTGAGTGGTGAGGAGTGAGTAGTGAGTAGTGAGTGGTGAGTGGTGAGTAGTGACCAATAACCAATTACCCATTACCAATTACCCATTACCCATTACCAATTAACTAGATTTTAATTCAGGATGCTCTCCCGTTAGAGTGTAGAGAAACTGAGCGATTAACTGGGTATCTTTGGCGGAAAGAGATCGCCCCAGTTGATACTTTGCCATAATGTTAATTGCCTGCTCTAACGTCCGAGCGGAACCATCGTGAAAATAGGGTGCTGTTAAGGCAACATTGCGGAGGCTAGGGACGCGAAAGACAAACATATCTGCTTCATCCTGAGTGACGTTATAGCGCCCTAAATCTACTTTGGTAATTTTCTTACCGCGATCGCGAAAATAGTCGCCCATAATGCCAAACTTTTGAAACAAATTGCCTCCTACGTTCATCCCTTGATGACAGCTAACGCAACCGTAAGCTTTAAAGAGTCTATAACCTTCTTTTTCTGTAGCATTAATAGCAGATTTATCGCCACGCAAGTATAAATCGAACCGCGAGTTGGGAGTGTATAGCGATCGCGAATAGGTGGCGATCGCCTCGACAACGTTTTTTGCTGTCAAACCATCTGGATAATTTTGTTTAAATGCCCGTGCATACTCTGGAACCTGTTGCAGCTTTGGCAGCAAAACTTGCCATTCAATTCCCATTGCTGTTGGATTTTGAATCACTGCTGTGGTGAAGTCTTCCAAAGTGGCAAATCGACCATTCCAATTTAAGTAGGCATTAAAGGCTGAATTATACACCGTTGGAGCATTAATATTACCTACCTTACCATTCACGCCAGTTGAAAAAGTCTTATTATCTGCCCCACCGCGACTGAGATTGTGACAACTAAGACAAGAAATCCGATTGTCTGAGGAGAGTCGCCGATCGTGAAATAGTTGCTTGCCCAACATCACCTTACCGCGATCCAAAGAAATCTCGCTCGGAATCGGTTGAATCGGTTCGTCCACTTGTAAGGTTTCTATGCGTTCAAATACAGCTTCTCTCATTGGTGGCGGCGTTTGAATGCGTTGCCACCAAATGGCTACTAATGTTGCCAAAATAACTAATACAACCAGATATATCCTACGGAGAACGCGCTTGTTCATCAATGAGAAGTTTTTGTTAGGTTGCCAATCCATACGCTTGTTCCCATTGAGCGAGCATGTCTATTATTCCTAGCTCAATAGAAAATTAAAATCCGGAATAGCTTGTTTCCTTGCCGATGGAAATCTATAAAGTTATCAGACGAGTCAATGCTTTTTATGCAGATCGAAAAAAATGGAGATATTCTGATCGTCGATGACAAGCCGGACAACCTGCGATTATTATCTGCCATGTTGAGCGATCGCGGTTATGACATACGGGCAGTCATGAGAGGATCGGCGGCTTTAATGGGAGCGCAGGCGCAGCCACCAGACTTGATCTTATTAGATATTAATATGCCTGAAATGAACGGTTACGAAGTATGCCAGCACCTTAAGCAAAACCAACTAACTCAAAATATTCCCGTCATTTTTATCAGTGCGTTAAACGAAGTTTTGGATAAAGTCAAAGCCTTTACATTTGGTGGAGTTGATTACATCACCAAACCATTTCAAGAAGAGGAAGTCTTCGCCCGCATTGAAACACAGCTTTCCTTGCGTCGAATGCAATTAGCATTACAAGCGCAAAACGATCGCTTGCAGCAAGTAGAAGCCGATCTCCGCCGCGCTTTAGAACAGGAACGGGCGTTAAATCAGCGGATCGAAGAAATGACTGCTATAGAAGAACGCCACCGCATCGCCCGCGATATTCACGATTCTCTGGGGCATATTTTAGTTGGACTCAACATTCAAATGGAAACAGCCCTGACGCTTTGGCAGCCAGCACCCGATCGCGCCTACGAGTTTCTAGGCGAAGCGAAAAAACTCGGAACCGAAGCGTTAAACGCCGTACGCCGCTCAGTAACAGATATTAGGTCAGATCCGCTGCAAGGTCAATTATTAGATCGGGCGATCGCTGCCTTACTCCAAGAGTTTCATCATACAACAGGCATTGTCCCTGAGTCTCAGCTCGATCTCTCCCTCCCCTTTTCTAACTCAGTAAATACAGTCGTGTATCGAATTGTGCAAGAAGGTTTGACAAATATCTGCAAACATGCGAAAGCAACAGCCGTTCAGTTACAAATTCATACCATACCCACCGAGCTATCGCTGAAGTTGCAAGATAACGGTGGCGGCTTTTGTGCTAACGACAACCAAATTGGATTCGGACTGCGGGGAATGCGCGAACGAGTAATAGCGATCGGGGGACAATTAGAAATTACCAGCGAACTTGGCAAAGGTTGTAGAATTACAGCCAGATTCCCTAGGAATGAGGGGCTAGGGGCTAGAGGCTAGGGGCTGGGGTAAGAAAGGGGGGACAAGGAAGACAAGGGAGACAAGGAGGACAGGGAGGACTTGGGAGAATAATTACAAATGACAAATGACCAATGACAAATGACCAATGACAACAATCAGGGTGCTACTAGTTGAAGATCAAGAGATTGTTCGACGCGGCTTGAAAACCTTGCTGGAAATTAAACCTGACTTGCAAGTGGTAGGAGAAGCTAGTAACGGACAGCAAGCGATCGACGTAGTAAAATCGCTATATGCAAAATCCGCTCCACCAGATATCGTCCTCATGGACATTCGGATGCCAGTCATGGATGGCGTGTCAGCGACTCAACAATTATGCCAACAGTTTGCCAATATTAAAGTTTTAGTTCTGACGACATTCGACGATGCCAAGTATGTATCGGAAGCTCTACGCTTTGGTGCGAAGGGATATTTATTGAAAGATACCCCTGCGGAGGAACTGGCAGAAGCCATCCGCAGCGTTCATAAAGGTTACACTCAGTTTGGTCCTGGCATTATTGAAAAAATTGCTGCCACTGCATCCTCTCCAGCACCAACCCCAACCCCAGAAGAACCGCCACCAGGATTTGCAGAACTCACGCAACGGGAACGACAGGTACTACGCCTAATCACCGCAGGTGCTAGCAATCGAGAAATCGCTCGAACGCTTTTCCTTTCTGAGGGAACGGTAAGAAATCATATTTCTCATATACTGACACGCTTAGATGTACGCGATCGCACCCAAGCCGCGATTATTGCCAATGCATTTCTCTCCTGGCTCGAAGAGAACTGAGGGAATTTTGGATTTTGGATTTTGGATTTTGGATTGAATCTAAAATCTAAAATCGATTCACGCAGCACTCACTCCCGACTTCCCACTACTCACTACTTACTACTCACTCTCTCATGACAAATGTAATGGTTGGGAAATGACATTTATTCGATGCGATCGCACCTTTGTTGCTCGTAAATTAAAGCTACTAGCGCAAAAAGCAAAGGAGACAGCAAAGGAGGCAGTCACGATGGTAGCGCCCAAAATTACAATGGCACAAGAACTAGCACAGACATGGCGATCGCAGTTAGCTGAAGACTATCCGCAAGCCAGTGCAGCCAACAGAGAAAGCATTGTTCAGTGGTTGCTGGGCAATGACTTAGAACGATTTGACAACCTGACTCCAGTTGAAAAACAAATTACTCAACAAGCATTGTTATATCGCTATCGAATTCTGCAAAAGCGTTACTTAGGCATACCATCAGAACCAGCTTATCGCCGCCTCACCAAACGTTTGAGTAGTTTAATGATACTGCGGCACAAAATTCGCGCTTTAGTCGCCCTCAGCCGCGATTCTTACCGCACAGTGGTAGAGGTAATTCAAGAAGTATTGCAAGAATTATTGCTGCGCGATCGCTACATTCAGCAACAAATAGCCTGGATTGCCCAGTGTACTAACAATTCCCAACTCCGCAATGCCCTACTGTTCGCCAGTCTAGAAGAATATTGTATGCGTCCGATCCGCAATCGACCGCTATTAATCTATCGCACAATTGACTATTTACAGCGCACGGCACGGGGAGGAGTCACTTACTTATCTAGCAGCGAACGAGTGCAACTAGTGTCGGACGAACTTCCCACTGAGGACAGCGATAATTCTTTTAGCTTCTTAGATAGCCATGCTTTAGCTGCATATCAAGTGACTGAAGCCGAGGCAGAACAAAAAGTAATGCACGATGCTGTCAAACAAGAATTATCCGATTATTTGCAGGTAAAACTGGGGATGGAAGCAGTGCAGTGGTTCCAGCTTTATCTTCAAGGTAAATCGCAGCAGGCGATCGCCGAGCGATTAAATTTAGACGTGCGACAAGTTTACCGACTGCGAGAAAAAGTCTGCTACCATGCAGAACGAAATTTTGCCCACAAACAACACTCAGAACTCGTAGCCAACTGGCTGGCAACCAAAGTTGAATCGTTTAGTTGAGCGATCGCCCCTTGCCCATTTCTACCGCGATCGACATACACTGGTATACGAACTGTCGGCACGGCTGTTATGAGGCGATCGCGGCATGGTGTTGGAAAAAGAATTCCCAAGCTCGACACAAGCATTCTGGCGTGACGGCAGAAGCAGAAGCAATGCCGATGCGCTTTGGTTCGGTATTGTTATATCAATTCTTTTACACGTTATTTTTTTCCTCAGTTACGATTATTGGTTTCGCATCCTACCAAAACCAAAACAGCAATCTCGCGCCGAACCGATTCCACTGGAGTTCGTCGAAGTACCTCCCCAGCCAAAAAAACCGCCCCCAGAAACTAAGCGTCGGGCAGCAAACGATTCCGTTGCAGGGGGCAAAGCCAATCGGAGATTACCTTTAGCAACTCGACCGAATAACCCAACCGCACCTAGAACCAGGACTCCTCGTAGATCTGCTCCGTCACAGCGATCGCCGCAATCTGACGTAGTACCAACACCATCCCGCCGCCAACAACCACCCAGCAGCCAAACAGATCCGGCGCGGACGACACCAAAACCCCAAACTCAACCCCCCATAGCAACCGCTCCCAATCGCTCCAAACCAGTACCAAAAACACCCGCTCGCGAACCAAGTCCTGCAACTCGTCCCAGTCCGACATCCGAGCGATCGCCAACTCGAAAAACTACAGCCAGAACTCAACCGCGATCTCCTGGAGCATCTAGCAAGCTAGGCGGTCCCGTTACCCTTTCCAGTCGCGACTTGGCAGCCAATCCCAACCGTACTAATCGCGGTGCAGCGGGGATTGATGCCCGTCAGGATGTCGATATGGGTTCCTACTTGCAGCAACTTCAGCGACAAGTACGACAGCAGTGGATACCAGGAATGACCCAAAATTCGCGTCAAACTGTGGTATTTTTTACGGTTTCGCGATCGGGTCAAGTGACCAACCTGCGGATCGTCCGTCCTTCCGGTTCCAACACGACCGACACCGCTGCTGTCAGTGCAATTAGACGCGCTGCACCCTTTGCACCTTTACCTTCTGGATTTGCCCACAACTCCCTTAAAATTAGTTTTACATTTAATATCAACGTCTCTGGCGGGTTAGATCTGTGGGTAAGATGACCAGTTATCAGTTATCAGTTATCAGTTATTTATCAGTTATCAGTTATCAGTGAACAAAGGGAGTCGGGAGTCAAAAAATTCACTACTCACTACTCACTACTCACTACTCACTACCCAATGACCAATGACAAATCAAGGAGGAGTGATGCTCTTAACAAAGCTAGCGATCGCAGGATTTTGTTTTGTCTTAGCATTTATTCTGGCGAGTTTGGTGGAATACTGGTTGCATCGCTTGATGCATGTTTCGCCTCGTATTGGTGAAAGACACCGCGATCACCATCGCCGCAATGAAGGACAGGGCGTAGTCTGGGAGTTTCGCGATTACGTTCGGGGTAGTTGCATTGTCATGCTGGCGCTGTTCTTCGTCTCCCTTGAAGCTGGAATTGGCTGGTTTTTGGGTAGTTTAACTTATGCTGCTTTTTCTGCCTATGCCCATCAATTGCAGCACGAAAACCCAACCAAATGCTTTTGGATGAAAATGCCCGTGCATTACGTCCATCATAAATACGGCATGTGGCATCACAACTTTGGTTTAGCTGTAGATTGGTGGGATCGGGTGTTTGGCACTTCTGAGTACAGGACAAAACATAGGATAGGGGTTGCAACAAGTGACAGAGAAAGG
>ERZ1066118.690-NODE-690-length-28172-cov-19.508660_pt1 | contig 28172 bp, 29 predicted proteins | sample MGYA00382765_ERZ1066118 | MGnify/ENA primary metagenome ERZ1066118 (study PRJEB33369, sample SAMEA5778348) | biofilm metagenome | biome: Industrial cooling water; feature: Water cooling tower basin; material: Biofilm | place: United Arab Emirates | collected...
CCTGGATTACGCTCGCCTGATCGCACCCGGCAAAGCAATGGAACAGGATCGCATGCCGGCCCAGCGTGACGCCCAGCGAGGGAGTTCGATCATCGTGGGCCGGGCACCGCGCCATTCCCTTGGTGCCTGACCAGCGCCCGCTGCGGCTTTCGCAAAGGTGCCGGGCGGTTGCTTCAAGGGAATCTGCGCTCTGGCGCGTGCTGTGGGACTGCATCGGGAACTCCGTATTGCTTGCTCACCACCCCGAGCGCGGCCTCTCCTCTGCGTGACAAGAACCGTTTTCCTACAGCCTATTGTTCACTTTATGTTCTTTTGCGATTCGGAGCAATCGAGGAGAACACGTGATGTCCCGCAAGCTCATTCTGGGATTGGCCTGGGCGGCGAGTTTCGCAGTTTGCGGCGCGGCCGCTGCCCAGGAGTTTCACGTTTTCGATCACGATTACCGCTCGTCCGCGGACGCGACTGGAGAGCGGCGCAGTGAAGACATGTCACAAGCGGTCGACCGGAGGCTCGCGCCGCACACCGTGATTCCGGGCTATCGTGAAGCGATCTATCTGCCGCTCATTCAGGAAGCCGAATTCAGACATGGGCTGCCGCCGCGGCTTCTACAGGCCCTGATTTGGGCAGAATCCCGATTCAATCCGCTCGCCGTCAGCCCAGCTGGCGCGGCAGGTCTGGCCCAACTGATGCCCGGCACAGCCCGCGAGCTTGGAGTCATCAATCGACATGATCCTCGACAGAACATCGATGGTGGGGCGCGTTATCTTCGGCGGATGCTCGATCGGTTTGGATCGGTGCACCTTGCGCTTGCCGCTTACAATGCTGGACCCGGCACCGTGAACAAGGCAGGCGGAATTCCTCGAAATCGCGAGACGCCGGGTTATGTGAGGAGCGTCCTCGATCGCTGGATGAGCTACACCAACTGAAGATGACGAAACGGTTGCGCATTACCGGACGGCTCGAATACGGTCCGCGAGGTCTCATAATCGTCACCGAAGCCGGCGATGTTCGGGTGCTGGATGGCTGCGAGCCGGCCGCTGACCTGATGGGGACCAGGGTGACAGCGGAGGGAGAGGCTTCCGGCTACGATCGCCTGCAGACGGACTGGATTGGCGCCGCAGCCGTTTGATTATCCCGCCCGCCGCCTGTGGACAGGTTTTTCTGTCCTGAGTTCGTCCAGATGGTCACTCCACCATTGTGCCATGCGCACTCGCTCTTCCCAGTGCTTACCCCGGTGATAGATCCCCCGCACCGCGTTGCTGTCGCCGTGGGCGAGCCCGCGTTCGATGGCGTCTGGACTCCATAGCCCGCACTCGTTGAGCATGGTTGAGGCGGTTGCGCGCAGGCCGTGGGCAGTAACCTCTTCCTTGGAGAACCCCATGCGGCGGAAGGCGGCGTTGAGGGTGTTCTCGCTCATCGGACGCGTTTCCGATCGCGCGGATGGGAACACGTAACCATCTGAGCCAAGCATTTTTTCCAGCTCCTTCAGGTAGGCGGTCACCTGGCTCGACAGAGGCACGGCATGGGCACGGCGCGCCTTCATCTTGCCTTCCGGGATTTTCCAGACGCCTGTCTCGAAGTCGAACTCGCTCCACTCTGCGTGGCGGAGCTCACCTGGACGAACGAAGACGTGCGGCGCAACCAGCAGCGCATACTTGGTAATCGGATGGCCGGTGTAGTCGTCGATAGCGCGCAGGAGGCCACCGAGTTCGGTCGGTTCGAGGATCGCGGCGTAGTGCTTGGCCTTGGGTGTGATCAGGGCGCCCTTTAGAAGGCTCGTCGGATCGCCTGTACAACGCGCGGTGGCGACGCCGAACCGGAACACCCGGCTCGCAAACGAGCGACACTTCTTCGCCGTCTCGTGCTTGCCCGCCGCTTCGAGGCGCTTCAACGGGGCGAGTACCTCGAACGGTTCGATCTGTTCGAGGGGACGCTTCCCGATCGAGCGAACCAGCTTGTCGAGAAAGTAGTTGGCCTTGAGCAGCGTCGCGTCGGCCCTCCCATTGCGGGCCATCATCTGGTCAATGTATTCCCTTGCTACCTCTTCGAATGTGATCCCGGCGATGAATTCGGCCCGGATCTTTTGCTTGCGCTTCTCGAGCGCGGGATCACCGCCCTTCGATACCGCGAGACGCGCCTCTAGCGCCGCGTTGCGCGCATCTTTCAGGCTGAGGTCGGGATAGGTGCCGATTGAAAGCTTCTTCTCAACCCGCCCGACTCGATATCGGAAGCGCCAGAGCTTGCTACCTAAAGGCGTCACCTGGACATACAGGCCGCGTTCGTCGGCGACCTTGTAAGGCTTATCTCGCGGCCGGAGCGCTCTGAGCTGGCTATCGGTCAATGGCACGTGCGGGCCTTTCTCGAATGTGGTTTACACCGAAATCCGCAAAAGGCCCGCAAATGTTCTCGGAATGTCTGGTTGTTCCTGATACGTTCCGGGACGGTCCAAGGGCCAAATTCCTTGGATTTCCCGGACTTTATAGACTTTTTGGGATGTTCTGAGAAGAACAAATGGTGCCCAGAAGAGGACTCGAACCTCCACGCCCTTGCGAGCGCCGCCACCTGAAGACGGTGCGTCTACCAATTCCGCCATCTGGGCACGGGAGCGGCCAGCATTTCCTGCGTCGGCCCCTCAGGGTAGGCGGGCGCCACTAGCCGAGGGCCAGTCGCGCGTCAATTGCCATTCACAGGCACGCCGCCGTGCTTGCGAGCGCGGGGCGGTTGCTGCAAGGCAAGCCATACACGGCTCGTACACGGCGGATTTCTACTATGGCATTGGCAAGAACGCTCGATGGCAAGATGGTGGTGCTGATGGGCGGCGACGGCTTCCTCGGTAGCCATATCGCCCAAGCGCTGCTTGAACGGGGTGCGCGGCTGCGCATTGCTTCGCGCAACCCAGGGGACGCTTGGGGGCTGAAGCCACTAGCCAATCTCGGCCAGATACAGTTCGTGCGTTGCGACGCGACCCGGCGCGAGAGCCTCGAGCGCGCGCTGCAGGGCGCCGATGCGGTGGTGAACTGTGTGGGCAGCTTCAAAGGCAATCTGATGCGACTGATGGGGCAGGCGCCGGGATGGATGGCGGAGGTCGCGCGCGATATCGGCGCACAGGCTTTCGTTCATGTCAGCGCGATCCTGCCTGAAGAGCATGCTGGCAACCGCTACGCCGAGGCCAAGCTCGCGGGCGAGGAGCGGGTTTTGGCCGCCTTCCCGAATGCAACGATCCTGCGCCCGTCGCTATTGTTCGGGCAGGGCGGTGGGGTGACGAGCCTGTTCGCTCCGCTGATCGCTCGCTTTCCGGCTTTGCCAGTCTTCGGTGCCGAGGCGAATGTGCAGCCGGCCTATGTAGGCGACGTAGCCGAGGCTGCGGCGCGCGCTATCGTCCAGCCGGGGAAGTTCGGGGGCAAGATTTTCGAACTCGCAGGGCCGGAGGTGCTGACCATGCTCGAGCTTCACCGGCAAATGGCCAAAGGCCAGCGCCGCACGCCGATCTTCCTGCCCATGCCCGATAGCGTTTCGGCGCTATTTGCCAGCCTGCCGGGCACGCCGATGAACGCGGACCAGTGGGGCTTGCTCAAGGCTGGCAATATTGCCAGCCCGGGTGCGAGCGGGTTCAAGGCGTTCGGGATCGAGCCCAAGGCGCTTGGGCTATTTCTCGACGACTGGATGGTGCCCTACCGCAAGCACGGGCGGTTTTCTGAGCGGCTCAGCTACTGAGTGCTGCCCCCAGGATCGTCAGCGAACCTCACTGGTACGGTCAACCACTCATAGATCGCGAGTACGATTGCGAGGCCCACGAACGCTAGCACGCCCAACGATCGTCCCAGAATGGATGCGAGAACAAACGCTCCCATGACGACGCCAAGGCGCGCCTTGTCCGTCCTTAGCGTTCTTCCGCACCCCCGACATGGAAAGGCTTTGTTGCGGCGCCAGAGGTTCGCGCGTCCAAACGATACCGGCATAGTGCAGGCTGGGCATTCCCCTCGAGCCGACGTTGCAATGGTGTCGTTCATGCTTGCCGATGCGCTTCGGGTCCCGGCAACTCCAACGCCTCTACCGTCAGGCAAGCACCGCTCACACCGGCAATCCTGACGCGCGTGCCCGCCGGGCAGTCGGCACCGCTCGCGAGCCATTCACCATCCGCTATTCGGACACGTCCTTCGCCGTGGGTGATGGGCTGGGTGACCACCGCGGTCTGGCCGATGAGGCGGGCGGCGCGCTGATTCATGAGGGGGTCGCTGCTCTCGATCGGCTTGTCGCGCAGCCAGCGCTTGGCGGAGAAAGCGAAGATCAGCGACAGCGAGACGAAGCTGACGATCTGCATGGGCACGCTGGGCTCGCCCGCTAGCACCAACACGCCCGTGGCGATGGCGGCGAGCGCGAGCCAAATGAGATAGACGCCGGGTACCAGCATCTCGAGCGCGGCGAGGATGAGGCCAGCGCCAATCCACAGCCAATGGGGTTCGATGCCGTTCATTGTATGTCGAGCCGGTGTTGTGCCCATTGTCCTTCGACAGGCTCAGAACGAACGGAGGTGGGGATTTCGGCGTGCTCGCCCCCGTTCTTGGTGAGCCTGTGGAACCACGATGAGCGCAATGTTGCCCTCATCCTGCATCCCCAGACCGCGGGACGCTCACCCCCTCGCTGAGCGGACGGCGCTGAACCTGTTGCGGTTGGGCCTGGCGCTGGCGTGCCTGAAACTGCGGCTGTTGCGGCAGGGGCGTGCCAGCATCGATGGTTCCCTCGGTTTTGCCGAAGGTCTCTCGCACAAGCTCTCCGATGCCGCCGAGCGAGCCGATGAGCTGCGTCGCCTCGACCGGGAAGAGGATGGTCTTGGCATTCGCGCTGTCGGCGAATTTGCCGAGCGCCTTAGTGTATTCCTGTGCCACGAAATAGTTGATCGCCATGCTGCCCGACTGGGCGATGGCGTTAGAAACAAATTCGGTCGCCTTGCCCTCCGCCTCGGCCTCGCGCTCGCGCGCCTCGGCGTTGCGAAAGGCCGCTTCGCGCTGTCCCTCCGCCTTGAGAATGGCGCTCTGTTTCTCGCCTTCGGCGCGCAGGATCCGGCTGGCGCGCTCGCCCTCCGCCTCTAGGATTTCGGCGCGCTTCAGACGCTCGGCCTTCATCTGCCGTGCCATCGCTTCCGAAATGTCGACCGGCGGCCGGATGTCCTTGATCTCGACGCGGGTGATCTTGACCCCCCAGGGGCTGGTCGCGTGATCGACCACGCTGAGGAGACGGGCGTTGATCTCGTCGCGCTTGGATAGCGTCTCGTCGAGATCCATCGAGCCCATCACGGTGCGCAGATTGGTGGTGGTGAGCGCCATGATGGCGCCATAGAGGTTGTGGACCTCATAGGCGGCTTTGCCCGCATCGAGCACCTGGAAGAAAACCACCGCATCGACGCCGACCATGGCGTTGTCGCGGGTGATGATCTCCTGGCCCGGGATGTCGAGCACCTGCTCCATCACATTCACCTTCTGGCCAATGCGATCGATGAAGGGGGTGATGATGTGGAGGCCCGGCTCGGCGGACTTGGTGAATTTGCCGAAACGTTCGATCGTGTAGACATAGCCCTGCCGGACGACCTTGACCGCCGACATCAGGAATATCAGCAGCACAGCCAGCAGCAGCAATGCGGTGATCAAGCTGCCCGTCATGAAACTCTCCCTAGATCAGACAGCATGCTAGGCCGCGGGGGCGGCAGGGCAAGCAAAACCGGAACTGACGGCGCAAAAGAAAAGGGCCGGCAACTGCCGACCCTTTTAAGACCCGAATATCCAATTAAGCTTCACGGGCTTGCCGGTTCATCCTCGTCGAACAAAGCGATGCCGCCGATGATCGCCGCGGCAACCAAGGCCAAAACGATCAGTTGCGTTGCGCTCTCGGGAAAGCCGAGGGCGTTTTCGCCATCTACGGCGGCGGCGGTGCGCTGCGCACCCGCTGCTTGTGCCACAATCGGCGCTGCTGCAAAAGATGCCACGGCGGCACCCAACACGACGTTCTTCAAGCGCATTTGCTTTGCTCCCCAAGGTATGCGGCAGGTGCTATGAACGGATTTACGGGTGCCTACAAGGCCGCCTGGTAAAGCGCCAGCAGCCGTCCCCAGGCGCGTTCGGCCTCTGCTGCGTTGTAGCTGGGCGAGTCCGGCACGCACCAGCCATGATCGGCTGGATAAACCTCGATCTCGGCCTGAGCGTTGGCAGCCGCCGCGGCTTGTCGCAACGCGTTTTTTTCACCCGGAGCCTTGGCATCGTCGTTGCGCGCGATGGCGACGAGATATCGATGGCGGGACTCGAGCATTCTGTGCGGGCTTTTCGCATTGTCGGTCACCAGTCCGCCGCCGTGGAAGCTGGCACCGGCGTTGAGTTCGGGGGTGGCTGCCGGGGCGATCAACGCGAAGCTGCCAGTCATGCAATAGCCCTGCGCTCCGATTCCGCGCGCACTATCGACCTCCTTTTGCTGCCGCAGCCAGCCTGCCGCGGCGCGGGCGTCGGTGAGGATGGTAGCGGCGTTGAAGCGGCCGCGCCATGGGCCGACTTTCTGCCAGCCGCCACCGCCGGCAAAGGCCGCAAAGTCAGCGAACTGCTGGCCGCGCACATCGCGATAATAGGGGTTGGCGAGGAGGACGGCATAGCCCGCTTCCGCTAAGCGCCGGGCCATCTGCCGCTTGGCGGGGCGAATACCGGCAATATCCGGCCACAAGATGACGCCAGGGGACTTACCCCGCGCAGCGTGGAAGAATTCGCCATCGAGCGTGCCGTCGGGGGTGGTGAAGCTGACGTTCCGTTCGACAATGTTGGAGGAGGTGGTCGGCGATGTCCCCCCCGCCGTTGGAGCGCAGGCCGACACTGCGCCCGCCGCCCCCAGCGCACCGATCTGGCGCCGGGTCAGCGCGGCGCGCGCCCAAGTCTCAACCTCACCTTTGTCGCACATCGCGGTTCTCCCCTGACCTCATCGATTCAGAACCTAGCCACTCGGCGCCGCGGAGCAAGCATCCTTAATCGGCTATAGCAGCGCGGAGAGCGCCGGCGGCAGCGGTGGCATAGGCTCGTCGTCATCGGCGTGCTCGAAGCGAACGGTTTTGAAGCCGATGTCGCGCAGGGCTCGCCTGACGGTTTGCCGCTCCGACTTATCGAGCTCCGCCCCACCGGAAAAGATGTCGGCCTGTGCATCGAACAGGATGAAGCCGCCGCTCATCGCCTTGCGCATTGCCTTCACCAGCGCATTCTCAAAATAGATGGGGTCGGCAACTAGCTGAGAGGGGGAAGAGAAGGGCACCTCGGCGGCAAAATCGACAAAACGGCCTGAACGCCGGTCGCTCACCTGAATGCGGTTGGGGTAGATGCCGATTTCAAAATGTATCCGAAACAGCATCGTGCCCGTCTCGTCGCTCGGCCCCCCAAGGGGGTTTGGGTAAGAACTCCCGGTCATACTCCGGGTTCCCACGGAGGGCGTTCGAACGGGAAACTGCGCGAGTTGCGGATCAGCGGCGCGCCAGCGCGGCCTCGCATTCCGACATCAATTGGGCGACAATCTGCTCGACCGGCTCTTCGCTGGTCACCATCCCGACCGACTGGCCGGCCATAAGGCTGCCGTTCTCTACATCGCCGTCGATGACCGCGCGGCGAAGGGCGCCCGCCCAATAATGTTCGATCTGAAGTTGCGCCTCGGCCATGGCCACTTCCTCGCGGTCGAGGCTGCCCATGACTTCGCGCTGTTTGGCGGTAAAGGCTTCGGTGCCTTTGTTCTTGAGCGCACGGACCGGAATTACCGGCAGGCGCGGGTCGAGCTGGACGCTGGCAACGGCATCGCGCGCGCTGGCGCGGAAAAATGCCTTCTTGAAATCGGGGTGGGCGATGCTTTCGGTGGCGCATGCGAAACGGGTGCCGAGTTGCACGCCGCTTGCGCCCATTTCGAGATAGCCGGCAATGGCCTCGCCCCGGCCGATCCCGCCGGCGACGAAAACCAAATGTTCATCGGCCAGCGCCGGCAGCATCTCCTGCGCGAGCACGCTGGTCGAAACCGGACCGATATGGCCACCCGCCTCCATGCCCTCGATCACCAGCGCGTCGGCACCCGAGCGGAGCAGCTTCTTCGCTAGCGCCAGCGTGGGTGCAAAGCAGATGACCTTAGCGCCGCCTTCCTTGATAGCTTCGACGCTGCCCTTGGGTGGGATGCCGCCGGCGAGCACGACATGCCCCACGCCGTGCTTGGCGCAGACGGCGATCAGGTCGAACAGCTGCGGGTGCATGGTGATGAGGTTTACGCCGAAGGGCTTTTGAGTCAGGCCCTTGGTGGCGGCAATTTCGGCATCGAGCAGCTCGGGCGTCATGGCGCCGCAAGCGATCACGCCAAAGCCACCGGCATTACTGATGGCGCTGACGAGGTTGCGCTCGGAAACCCAACTCATGGCTCCGCACAGGATCGCGGTCTCGCTGCCAAGGAAGTCGGCGCCGCGACGCATCAGGGCGCGGGTCTTGGGGTAATGTTCTTGATTCATGGGCGGCGCCTATAGGGCGGGTTATCTGCGCTGGCCAAGCTGCATGCGGAATAGGAACCCCGGGAATGGGGTGAGCGGAACCCGTGCTGGGCCATGCCGTTCGGACTTTGAGGTTCGCAGTATCCGCACGACGGGGACTATCGTATGAAGGGTTACGTTGACGACATCGACCGCGCCACCACGCAGAATTCCGATTTCCGGCGAGTGCTTTACACCGGCCACAACCTGCAGCTCGTGGTGATGAGCCTTCAGCCCGGCGATGAGATCGGAGAGGAGGTGCACGAGGACCGTGACCAATTCTTCCGGATCGAGGACGGCGAGGGCGAAATCCTGATCGACGGGAAGACGCATGCCGTGTCCGCGGATTTCGGGATCATCGTCCCCGCAGGCGCGCGGCACAACGTGATTGCCAAGGGCAACAGTCCGTTAAAACTCTACACGATCTACGGCCCGCCCGAGCACATCGACGGTATCGTGCACGGGACCAAAGCCGATGCCGACGCCGGGCACGAGCATTTCGACGGCAAGACGACCGAGTAGGCCGCGCTCCTTATAGCTTAGGCAGCGTCGTCCTGCGCGTCGAGGCCATAGGCGGTGTGTAGCACGCGCACGGCCAGCTCGGTCTCGTCCTCGTCGATGATCACGCTCACCTTGATCTCGCTCGTTGAGATCGCCTGAATATTGATGCCTCGCTCCGCCAATGCCTTGAACATCGTCGCAGCGACGCCGGCGTGGCTTTTCATGCCCACCCCAACCACGCTGATCTTGGCGATCTTGCTGTCGGTGATGATGCGGTTGAACCCGATTTCCTCGCGCTTGTCGTCGAGCAGGGCTTGAGCGCGGGCGAGATCGGCTTGCGGTACGGTGAAGGTCACATCGGTCTCGCCCTTGTCGCGACCCACGTTCTGAATGATCATGTCGACATTGATGCTCGCGGCGGCGAGGGGGGCGAAGATGTGGGCCACCGCGCCCGGCTTGTCGGGCACGCGGGTGAGGATCAGCTTGGCCTCGTTTTTGTCATGCGCGATGCCGGTCACGAGCTGGCGTTCCATATCGCCGTTCTCCACGAGTTGATTCATTTCCTCTTCCGACACAATCAGCGTGCCGGGAAGGCAGTCTGCGGGGGCGCTATCGTCGTCCACGAAGCTGGAGAGGACCTGCACCCGCACCCCCTCCTTCATGGCAAGCCCGACCGAGCGAGTCTGCAACACCTTGGCGCCAACGCTCGCTAGCTCGAGCATTTCCTCATAGGTGACGGCCTTGAGCTTGTGCGCCTTGGCCACAATGCGCGGATCCGTCGTGTAGACGCCATCGACATCGGTGTAGATGTCGCAGCGGTCGGCATCGATGGCAGCGGCCACGGCGACGGCCGATGTGTCCGAGCCGCCACGGCCGAGTGTGGTGACCCGCCCATCGTCACCCATGCCCTGGAAACCCGGGATGACGGCGATCTCGCCTGCCGCGAGGCCAGCTTTCAGCGCATCGCCGTCGATAGTTTCGATCCGCGCCTTGGCGTGGGCCTCGATCGTGCGGATGGGGAGCTGCCAGCCGAGCCAGCTGCGCGCCTTGCAGCCCAGCCCCTGAAGCGTGATCGCCAGCAGCCCGCTGGTAACCTGCTCTCCTGAGGCAACGACCACGTCATATTCGGCCGGATCATACATGGCATTGGCTTCGCGGCAGAAGTTGACTAACCGGTCGGTTTCGCCCGCCATGGCGGAAACGACCACCGCCACCTCGTCGCCATTTGCCGCTTGCTTGCGCACCAGATTGGCCACGCGGCGGATGCGCTCAGTGCCGGCCATGGAGGTGCCGCCGAATTTCATCACGATCCGGGCCAATCCGTGCTCCTGCTGGAAGTGCCTGCGGCGCGCTGTTAGGGGTGAGCCATGACTGATGCAACTGGAACAGCCGTGACCATCCGGCCCCACGAAGCGGCGCATTTCGGCGCGCAAGCCGCAGAGTGGTGGGACCCCAAGGGCTCTTCGGCGATGCTGCATCGGCTCAACCCGGTGCGGCTCGGGTTCATCCGCCGGGCAATCGATCTACACTGGCAGGGCGACACGCTGAGCCGCACGCCGCTTGCCGGCAAGCGGGCGCTCGATGTTGGCTGTGGCGCCGGCCTGCTGTGCGAGCCTTTGGCGCGGTTGGGCGCGCAAGTGACTGGCGTGGACGCGGCTTCCGAAAGCATCGCCGTGGCGCGCGCCCATGCCGAGGCGATGGGGCTGGCAATCGATTACCGCAGCGGAGAATTGGTCGCGCTTGGGTTGGAGCAGTTCGATCTCGTCACGTGCATGGAAGTGCTTGAGCACGTTGCCGACAAACAGGCCTTTGTCTTAGGTCTCGCCCGTCACCTCGCACCTGACGGTTTGCTGATCCTGTCCACGCCCAACCGCACGCTTGCGAGCCGAGCGCTGCTGGTCGGTGCGGCGGAGGCGGTGGGTGCAGTCCCACGAGGCACGCACGACTGGAACGATTTCACAACGCCCGAGGAGCTCGAAAGCATGCTCGCGGTGGCGGGCCTGGGCGTGACTGGCATGCGCGGTATCGCTTTTTCGCCGCTCAAGGGGCTGCACATCTCAGCCGATATGTCGCTCGACATCATCCTCTCCGCTCGCCGCGCGTGACGCCATGAGCGAGCGACCCGAGCTCTATCCCAACCCGGAGGACCGCGCTTTCCTGCGCCGCGTCTTCATGGTGCTGATGCTGGCGGCGGTAATCACGATCGTCGTGCTGGTGCATAATCTGCTGCTGCTCGCGTTCGGGTCGCTGCTGGTTGCGCTCGTCCTGATAGCGGCGAGCGAGTTCTTTCAACATCGGTTGCACCTGTCGAAGACGCTCGCGCTGGCGGCGGCGACGCTGATCATGCTCTCGATCTTCGGGTTGATTGGCTATCTCTTCTATTCCGAGCTCGCTTACCAGGCCGAACTGTTGGGCCGCGAACTTCCTCTGGCCTGGCAGGCGATGGAACGGCGGTTGGAGACCGGTGCGATCGGCCGACTGCTGCTGAACTCGCTCCAGAACCGTCAGACAGTCACCTGGATCACCAGCGAAGCGGGCGCGATCGCGCGCGGATCAGCGGTGGTGTTGTTCAATCTAATCATCGTGGTGTCCGCGGCGATTTATTTCGCGGCCGATCCCGCCCGCTACCGGCGTGGGCTCGCCATGCTAAGCCCGCCTCGTTACCGCGCCCTGACAGACCGGACGCTTGGCGAGATCGGCGAGGCGCTCAAGCTTTGGCTCGTAACCCAGGGTATTTCGATGGCGGTGATGGGCGCGTTGTTCGCGCTCGGCCTGTGGCTTGCCGGAGTGCCAGCTTGGGGCGCACTGGCGCTGCTAGGCGGGCTGGCCGAGTTCATTCCTTATGTCGGCCCGATTGTCGCCATGGTGCCCGCGTTCCTGCTGGCGGCTGCGGGGCAGGGCTCGCTGCTGGGCGTCTTCCTGACCTATGCACTGGCGCGCGTGGTGCAGGCCAATATCGTCACCCCACTGGTGACGGGCCGGGTGGTATCGGTCCCGCCAGGCTGGTACATCTTCCTCATCCTCGGCGCGGGCTATGTCTTCGGCACGTTCGGGCTGTTCTTCGCCGGCCCCTTGGCGATTGCGGTTTATACCGCCTGGCTGGCCCTATATTCGCGCGCGACATTGGGCGATGCCATCGAAATGCCGAGCGAACACGCCGGAACGCGCAAGGCGGTCAGCAATGGCAATGCCGTCAGCGGCGGCGAAGTGCCGGAACCACCAGCGCCGGATCGTCCGTAAAGACCCCGTCGGCGCCGGCCTTTTCGAGCAGCGCGACGGCCTCGGCCAGCTTGCCCGGGGCATTGGGTGCACCGGAGTTCTTCAGCGCCGGCGCCATGAAGAAATTCTCTTTACGCAATGTCCAGGGATGGACCTTCAGCCCAGCGGCCTGCGCATCAGCGACAAGGCGTGTCGGCGTGCCATCGGCAGCGAGGACATGGCCCATGTAGGGCCCGATGCCGTCGGCGTATTTAGCGATTTCCGCGAGACCTGCCGGGCTCATCATATCCGCCCAGCGCAGGCCCTTCTCATCATACGGCCCGCCTTCGGAAGAGATGAGCAGGATCAGCGGCACCTCGACCAGCCGATTCAGCCGCTGGAGCGGCGCGACTTCAAACGCCTGGACGAAAACTCGGTCCCTCGCTTTGTCGAGCCCGGCCTTGCGCAACGCGGTCGCAAGCAAGTCCACCACGTCGATCCCCGCTTGCTCCATCAGCATGGTTGGATGCTTGAGTTCGGGATAGATCCCGACGGCACGCCCCCGCTCGGCTTCCTTGGCCCTGATGAGCCCCACGATCTCCTCGAATGTCGGCACCTGGTACAGCCCGTCGAACCGCACATTGGCCGGGCGCAGCGCGGGCAGGCGCTCCCTAGCCCGCAGCGTGCGGATTTCGGCGAGCGTGAAGTCCTCGGCAAACCAGCCGGTGACCATCCGCCCTTCGACATCCTTGGTCCGCTTTCGATCGGCGAATTCGGGGCGTGAGGCGACGTCGGTGGTGTCGGAAAGCTCGGTTTCATGGCGAGCGATCAGGACCAAATCCTTGGTCGGTACCAAGTCAGGCTCGATGAAATCGGCGCCAGCATCGATCGCGCGTTCATAGGCCGCAAGCGTATGCTCGGGTCGTTCGCCGGAAGCGCCGCGATGCGCGATTACGAGGATTGGTGCAGCGGTGGCCGCCGCGGAACCGGCGCAAATCAGGAGCAAGGCGAGGATCAGACGCATGGCCCGCCTTCTCGCAGATGCATGTTACAAATCAAAGCCTCAGGCGGGCGCGCCCTGCATCGCTGAGGCAATAGCTTCGCGCACGCGTGCCTCGCGTTTCTCCCAAGCGCCACTGATGCGAACGAAATCCATGCGGCATCGCACCAGCATATCTTCGGCCAGGGCTGCAAAACGTTGCCGTTCTTCATCACGGCCGAAGAACCGCGTTCCGTCAGCAACGAACGGCACATCCGGTTCGAACAGCAAATAGAGTTCTGCTTTATCGTAACCGAACAGCACGCTCGGCGCCTGGCCGAAAAGCATCTCTGCCCAGGCCGCGGTCATCAAGGGATCGGTATCGAGCAGGACCAATGGCGGATTGGCCGCGCAAGCTTCTCGCATCATCCGGTTTTGCATCGCCGCAATCGCGGTTAGATCGGCAAGCCGAAAATTGATGTCGATCGTCTCGGCGTAGGTGCGACCGTACTCGGCGACCAGCGGGCATTCCCATTCCGCCGCCAGCTTCTCGGCCAGGCTCGATTTGCCTGTGCTTTCGGCGCCGTGGAAACACACTCTCATTGCAGGACCTCGTCATCATGCGGTTCGGGCGCCGAAGCAGCCCGCGCCCATTCGCGCAGCCCCAGCACCGACAGCACCAGGAACATTCCGTAAAGCCCCGCGGTAAGCTGAAGATCGCGGGTGATGTAAAGCGCGATCGCGCCGATATCGATCACGATCCACAGCAGCCAATTCTCGACTCGCCGGAAGCTAAGCAGAAATTGAGCCGCGATACTGGCCGCCGAGATTGCCGCATCGGGATAAGGCGCCGCAGCATCGCTATAGAGCGACAACGCCGTTCCGAGACCCGCCGCGATGATAGCGATGGCAACCAGCCACCCGATACGGCCGGGCCATTGCAGCCAGCGCACAGGCACTTTGTGGTCGCCCCCGCCGGCCCGGGCCCAGAGCACCCAGCCATAGACCTGCACGATAGCAAAGAAGACCTGCAGCCCCGCTTCGGCATAGAGCCGGGCCCGGAAGAAAATGACCGCGTAAAGCGCCCCCATGGCAATGCCGAATGGAAAGTTCCAAATGCTCCGCCGCATCAACAGCGTGATGTTGATGATGCCGAGAGCGACGGCAGCCGGTTCGAGCGCGTACATGCAGCTGCTCAGCCCAGCGCCTGTGTCCAGTTGCCCGGATCGAAGCCGACCAGCAGACCGCCATTGTATTCGACGATCGGACGCTTGATGAGGCTCGGGTGCGCCTTCATCAGCGTCAGCGCCCTGTGCCGGTCGATGGCGGTGCGCTCAGCGTCGGGCAGCTTGCGGAAGGTTGTGCCACGCGTGTTCAGCAGCGCCTCCCACCCTACCGTGTCCGCCCAGCGCGCTAGGCGCTTGGGATCGGCTCCCTCTTTCTTGTAATCGTGGAAGCCATAGGCACGCCCGCGCTCGGCCAACCAGGCGCGTGCCTTCTTGACCGTGTCGCAATTAGGGATGCCGTACAGTTCGATATCCAAGCGACCCCCCATTTTGGCTGATCGCATAGGGGCAAAGCCGCTGGGCGGCTTGGAGGAGAGCGACAGAAATTGAAAATACTTCAGGCGGTGAGATGCGCGTCCGCGATGGCGACCGCCAACGCATCCGCTGCATCCGCCCCGGCCACGACAGCCCCCGGAAGCAGGATTTTGAGCATGGCCTGCACCTGCACTTTCTCGGCAGCACCCGTGCCGACCACCGCTTTTTTCACTAATCTGGCGGCATGCTCGTTGACCGCCAATCCTGCTGCTCCGCATGCGGCGAGAACGGCCCCGCGCGCCTGAGCGAGCTTCAGGGTGGACTGCGGGTTCTTGTTGACGAAAATTTCTTCGGCAGCGGCGCGATCCGGTCTGTGCGCGCCAATGACATCGGCGAGTTTCGCCTGAAGCTCAGCCAGCCGCGCGGCGATCGGCGCCTTCGGATCGGTCGGGATATGCCCGTTGGCGATGTGCGTGAGGCGGCTGCCGTGGGCCCCGATCACACCCCAGCCGGTGCATGACAGAGACGGATCGAGGCCGAGAATTATCAGCCGAGCTTCTCCATCACCGCATCCGGGATGTCGTAATTGCCCCATACGGTCTGAACATCATCGTCATCGTCGAGCGTGTCGACGAGCTTGAGCAGCGTTGCCGCTCCCCCTTCGTCCATCGCCACTGTCACCGTAGGTTTCCAGGCCAGCTTCACGCCCTCCGCTTCGCCGAGCACTTTTTCGAGATTGCCGGCGACTTCATGCAGGGCGTCGGCGGCCGTCCAGATCGCGTGCCCATCCTCATTCGACTCGACATCGTCGGCGCCAGCTTCGATCGCAGCCTCGAGCACCTTGTCTTCATCGCCCACGCTCGCGGGATATTCGATCAGGCCGAGCCGCTCGAAGCCATGGCTCACCGAGCCTTCGGAGCCGAGATTGCCGCCATTCTTGCTGAAGGCGGTCCGGACATTGGTGGCGGTGCGGTTGCGGTTGTCGGTCAGCGCCTCGACGATCAGCGCCACCCCGCCCGGGCCATAGCCTTCGTAGCGGACCTCCTCATAATCCTCGCCGCCGGCCTGACTCGCCTTATCGATGGCGCGCTGAATGTTGTCCTTGGGCATGGACTGTGCCTTAGCGGCATTGACGGCCAGGCGCAGGCGCGGGTTCATGTCCGGATCGGGCATGCCCATCTTGGCAGCAACCGTTATCTCTCGGGAAAGCTTGGAAAACATCGCCGAGCGCTTCTTGTCCTGCGCCCCCTTGCGATGCATGATATTTTTGAACTTGGAATGGCCTGCCATGGGTTCCGCTTGTCGCTAATCTTGAGACTGCGCCGCCCCTAGCGAACAGCGCCAGCGCCGGCAATCAGGGCGCGATGTCGAAGTGGAGGGCGGTGATTTCCTCGTTGGCGAGCTTGCGGTAGAGCAGGCGGGCGGGTTCGTCCTCGGGGATGGTGTCGGCCTGCACGAACACGGTCCACGCGCCTACTTCACGGGCAATGCGCCGGGTGTCCTCGATCAGCGCGGTAGCGACGCCACGGCGGCGCCAGTCCTCTGCCACCGCCAGGTCATAGATATACAGCTCGCTACGTGCCTGCTCGTATTTCGGCAGGACATAGCCGGCCAGCGCGCCGATTGGCTCGCCATTGGCCACCGCCAACAACAGCACCGTTTCCGGCCGGGCCAGCAGCGCTTCAGCATAGGCATCGTCCGGCGGGGCGGAGCCGAAACTGGCCGGATCCTCAAACACCGCAGCGAAGAGCGCATTCATGGCGCGGAACAGCGCCAGGTCGCCGGTGCTAAGCCGGCGCACTTCAAACGCGTGCGAAGCGCTCAGAGCTTTACCGCCGTCCCGCTGGCGGACACCATCAGCATCGAGCCGGTGTCGCCGATCACCTCGTAATCGAGGTCCACGCCGACCACCGCATTGCCGCCACGTTCGGCGCAGGCCGCCTGCAGTTCTTCGATCGCCTGCTGGCGTGCTTCGCTGAGGATGCGTTCATAGCTCCCCGAACGCCCGCCGACGATGTCGCGGATGTTGGCGAACAGGTCGCGGAACAGATTGGCGCCGACGATGACCTCACCGGTGACGATGCCGAGATAGTCCTGGATCGGCCGGCCCTCGATCGTGGGCGTGGTGGTGACGATGATCCCGCGCGCGTCCTTCCAGGGTCCGGCCATGCTGCTCTCCCGCTATCCGTTGACAATGGTCCCGCCGTTGGGATGCAGGACCTGCCCGGACATATAGCTGGAGTCCTCGCATGCAAGGAAGAGGAAAGCTGGAGCGACCTCGTTCGGCTGGCCCGGGCGGCCCATCGGGGTATCCTTGCCGAAGTCCTTGATCTTCTCGGGCGGCTGGCCGCCGAAGGGGTTCAGCGGGGTCCAGATCGGCCCAGGAGCGACGGCGTTCACGCGGATGCCATGCTCGATCAGGTTCTCGGACAGCGAGCGGGTGAAGGCGGTAATCGCGCCCTTGGTGGCGCTATAGTCGAGCAGGATTGGTGCGCCCTTGTACATGGTCACGCTGGTGCAATTGATGATCGCCGCGCCCTCCTTCAGATGTGGGCGAGCCGCCTGGACGAGGTAGAACATCGAGAAGATGTTCGTCTGGAAGGTGCGCTGGAGCTGCTCGACCGTGATGTCGGTGATGTCCTGGTCGGGATGTTGCTCGCCGGCGTTGTTGACCAGCACGTCGAGCCGGCCCCATTTGTTGATCGTCTGCTTGACGAGATCCTTGGCCACCTCTGGGTCGCCCAAGTCACCGCGATGGATCAGCGCTTCGCTGCCTTCCTTGCGGATCTGCTCGGCAGTGAACTCGGCGTCATCGTCCTCTTCCAGGTGCGAGATCGCAACTTTCGCCCCTTCGCGCGCAAACAGGATCGCGGTCGCGCGCCCGATGCCGCTATCGCCCCCGGTGACGATGGCGACCTTGCCCTTCAGCCGACCCGAGCCTGGGTAGCGCGGCTGCCACTCGGGCTTGTCATCCATCAGCGATTCATGCCCCGGCATACGGGGCTCTTCGCCGGTTTCTTCGATAACGGCGGCGTCAGTGCGGGTCTGGTCGTTCATATATTCCTCGAGCAAGCGTTCACGAGGAGTTATGAGCGGGGCGGCGGAGGGTTCCGGATTTAGCCCAGGCCAAGCGCCGCCTTATAGGTTTCGAGCACCATCTCCATCTCGGCGCGATCGTCGGGCTTCATTTTGCGCAGGCGCACGATCTGGCGCATGATCTTGGCGTCATAGCCGACCGCCTTGGCCTCGGCGTAGACGTCGCGGATGTCGTCGGCGATGCCCTTCTTCTCTTCCTCGAGGCGCTCCACGCGTTCGATCAGCAGGCGCAGGCGGTCGTCGGTGGCATCGGCCATTTGGGTAAGCTCCGGTGATGTGAGAATCGGTTGGCGGCCGCGATAACTACAGCCGCGCGAGCGGTGAAGGCGCCGATGCGCTAATCCACGCGATTCTTGGCCAGGCTCGTTTCCATGCGAACGAGCTGCTCCGGCGTCGCTTCGCTTTGAAAGCGCGCTTTCCACTCTGCCGCCGGCATGCCGTGGATGAGTTCGCGGGCGGCGGCCTTATCGCCTGGATATCCAGCCTCACCGATCCAGTCGGCCAGGCAATTGCGACAGAAGCCTGCCAGCCCCATCAGATCGATATTCTGCGCATCATGGCGATGGCGCAAATGGCGCACCAGCCTGCGAAATGCAGCGGCGGCGATATCATCGGGCAGAGCATCGAGCGGGTCAATTTCAGCCATGAACCGTTCTTCCTTCAATCCGGCATCAGCCTCTGCCATAGGCGCTGCCCATGAAATTCGAGCCCCGCACCCGCAAGGTCAAGATCCTCGCCACCCTAGGCCCCGCAAGTCGCGATCGCGCGATGATCGAAAGGCTGTTTCGCGCCGGTGCCGACGCCTTTCGCGTCAATATGAGCCACGGCGACCATACAGTTCATGCCGAGACCATTGCCGCGATCCGTGCGGTTGAGAAGAGCGCAGCGCGGCCCATCGCCATTCTTGCGGATTTGCAGGGTCCGAAACTGCGCGTTGGCCAGTTCAAGGACGGGCAGGCGCTCATTAGGCATGGTGCTCGCTTCACGCTCGATCGCGATGCCACGCCTGGCGACGAAACGCGCGTGCAGCTTCCTCATCCTGAACTGTTCGGTTTGATGGCGAAGGGTCAGCGGCTGCTGATCAACGATGGCAAGATCCGCCTCAAGGTCGTGAGCGCGGATGCCGACACCATCGAGTGCCAGGCCGAGGTCGGCGGCATGATTTCCGACCGTAAAGGCGTCAACGTCCCCGACGCCGAGGTACCCATTCCGGCTCTGACGGAGAAGGACCGCCGCGACCTCGCCTTCGCGATGGAGCAGGGCGCGGACTGGATCGGTCTCAGCTTCGTGCAGCGGCCCGAGGATCTATCCGAAGCCCGCAAGCTGATGGGTGGCAAGGGCGCTTTATGCGCCAAAATCGAAAAGCCGAGCGCGATCCGCCGCCTGGCCGAGATAGTCGAGATGGCCGATGGCATCATGGTGGCCCGCGGCGACCTCGGCGTCGAGCTCGAGCCGCAAGAAGTCCCGCCGTTACAGAAGAAGATCGTCGGCCTGGCTCGCGCCGCGGGCAAGCCGGTAATCGTGGCGACGCAGATGCTCGAAAGCATGATCGAAAGCCCGGCGCCCACCCGCGCGGAAGTCTCCGACGTTGCCAATGCGGTCTATGACGGCGCCGACGCGGTGATGCTCAGCGCCGAGACCGCCGCGGGGCAGTGGCCGGAGGAAGCGGTCACGATCATGGACAAGATCGCTGCGCAGGTTGAGGGCGACGAAAGCTATCTGGGGCGGGTCCGCTTCCTCGATACTCCGCCTGATCGCACCACTGCCGATGCCCTGAGCCATGCCTGCATGACCATTGCCGACACCGTGACGATTAAGGCCATTACGGTCTTCACCGGCTCCGGATCGACGGCGCGGCGGGTGGCGCGCGAGCGGCCGAGCGTGCCGATGCTCGTGTTGACTCCCTCGGGCGCGACGGCACGGCGAATGGGTCTCCTTTGGGGTGCGCATGCCGTTGCGACCAAGGATATCGGCAGCTTCGAGGAGATGATCGCTAAGGGCAAGCGCATGGCGCTGCGCCATAAGATCGCCAAGGGCGGCGACAAGCTGATCGCACTTGCCGGCGTGCCCTTCGGCACTCCCGGCTCCACCAATCTGCTTCATGTCGTGACGCTCGCCGGCGACGAATTGGACCGCTATTCGGCCTGAGCCGCTGCCGCCAGCAGGCGCTTGCGGGCTTCCTCTTCGCCTATGAGCGGTAGCAGCTCGGCCATGTCGGGCCCGTGATCGATACCCGTGAGCGCCTGACGCAGCGGCAGAAACAGGGCTTTGCCCTTGCGGCCGGTGCTTTCCTTAAGCGAGTTTGTCAGCTGATGCCATGGGTCTTGGCACCACTCTAAAGCGGCGGCGGCCGCCTCAAGGTAGCTCCGGTCCTCCTCGGAAAAGCCCTGGTGGCCGATCGGACCGGTGACGATCCTCCACCAATCTTTCACCTCGTCGAGGCGAGAGATATTGGGCCGCACTGCGTGCCAGCCGGCCTCATCCATACCCGCCGGCAGGCGATGGCGGACCTCTTCGAATTTCGTGGTGTGCAGAATGGCAGCATTCAGCCGCTCGAGCTCGGCCTCGTCGAACCGCGCCGGGGCACGTCCGAAGTGCGCGAGATCGAAGCTGTCGACGAGGGCCTGGCGATCCGCAATCGGCTCGACCGGCTGCGATGTGCCCAGCCGCGCAAGCAGAGCGACCAAGGCTGCCGGCTCGATGCCCGCATCGCGCAGTGCATCCAGGGATAAGGAGCCCAAGCGCTTGGATAGCTTACCCTCGCGTCCGACGAGCAGCGCCTCATGCGCAAAGCGTGGCGGCTCGGCACCAAGCGCCGTGAACATCTGGATTTGCACCGCCGTGTTGGAGACGTGGTCCTCCCCGCGCAGGACATCGGTAATGCCCATCTCGATATCGTCGATGGCGCTGGGCAGCATATAGAGCCAGCTACCATCGGCCCGCCGCACGACCGGATCCGAAAGCTGCGCGGGATCGAAATGCTGTGGCCCGCGGATCATGTCGTCCCAAGCGATCGGCTCTTCGCGGTCGAGCAGGAAGCGCCAATGGGGAGCAATTCCGGCTTGTTCTTTCGCGGTCCGCTCATCCGGTGTGAGCGACAGGGCGGCCCGGTCGTAAATTGGCGGCAGCCCCCGTCCCAGCAGCACCTTGCGCTTCAGATCGAGCTCCTGCGCGGTCTCGTAGCAAGGATAGACCCGCCCCGCTTGCCGCAGCCGATTGAAAGCGTCGGCGTAAATCGCCAGGCGAAGCGACTGGCGCTCTTCGCCATCGGGAGCGATGCCCAGCCAGGCGAGATCGGCGCGGATCGCGTTGACGAATTCCTCACGGCTGCGCTCAGCATCGGTATCGTCGATGCGGAGCAGGAAGCGGCCGCCCACCTTCTTGGTCAGCATCCAATTGTGCAGCGCTGTGCGGACATTGCCGACATGCAGCCGGCCGGTCGGCGATGGCGCGAAGCGAGTGATGGAAGTCATACCCGGCGCCGATAGCGCCGGCGCGCCCGCATGGCGAGACGGTGCAGGCTCAGCGTCTCGCCATGCCCGCCAGGGAAACAACCGCCTGCCGTGCTTGGCGATAGTCCTCCATTTCCTGGCTGATGCTGGGTAAATCGTGACCGCGCGCCCGCGCCTCTTCGATTGCCGCAGCCTCGACGGGCTCAAGTATGAGGAACCCTTGCGCCTCGTCGCAGCCAAGCTTGCGGAGAAGATCGAGTTGTCCGGGCCGCTCCACCCCTTCGGCGGTTGTGCACATCCCGAGCGCCTGCGCCAACCGCGTGATCGCCGATACGATAGCTTGCGCTTCATCACTGGTTTCGATGTCGCGAACGAAGGTACGGTCGATCTTCACTCGGTCGAAGCGGTAGCGCCGCAGATAGCTGAGCGACGAATAGCCGGTCCCGAAATCATCGAGCGCAATCTCGGTGCCGAGCGCTCGGAGGCGATCCAGCATTGCGCCGCCTGCTGCGGCGTCCTGCAGCAGCACATGCTCGGTGATTTCCAATTCGAGCCGATCGGCCGACAAGCCCGACGCGGCCAAGGCCGAGTCGATGGTAGCAATGAGATGGCTATTGCGCGTTTGGGTGGGCGACAGATTGAGCGCGAGCCGGAAGTCGCCCGGCCACTCCGCGATATCGGTCAAAGCGCGGTGGATGACCCAATCGCCAAGCTCGACAATCAATCCGGATTCCTCCGCCAGCGGCAAAAACTCCCCAGGGGCGAGCAAGCCGCGGCGAGGGTGTCGCCATCGCAGCAGCGCCTCGTACCCAACGGTCTTTCCTGTCTGGAGCGCGATGATCGGCTGATAGAGCAGCAGCATCTCGTTGCGGGAAACCGCTTCGCGCAACTCCTGTTCGAGATTACGGCGCTCACGAGCCAGACGATCGAGGGCGTCATCGAAGATCGCGAGCTGATCTCGACCCTTGGCCTTGGCGGCGTAAAGCGCCAGATCGACGCGTCGCATCAATTCAGCCGCATCGCAATTGGCACCCGCACGCGCGATGCCCACGCTTGTCGAGATGCGAACGCTTTGCCCTTCGATTTGGAAGGGTTCACGAGCGACAGCGAGAAGGCGGTGAGCCCGTTCGATAAGCAGTCCGTCCCCGCCGGGGTTCTCGACCAAGACTGCGAACTCGTCGCCGCCTAGCCGCGCCACGAGATCGCCCTCGCGTGATGCACGGCGCAGGCGCGCCCCCATCTCGCGCAGCAGGCTGTCGCCAAACAAATGGCCCTGAGTATCGTTGACCGATTTGAAGTCGTCGAGGTCCAGGCAGAGCAGTGCTGTTGGCTTTCGGCCAGCGTCTTCCCCAAGAGCGTCGCGCAGGCGCTGATTGAACAGATGACGATTCGCGAGTCCGGTCAGCGGGTCGACATAGGCCATGGCGCGCACGCGCTCTTCGATCTTTTGCTGGTCGGTGACGTCGCGGCCCACCCCGGTCATTCGCCCGTCTGAGCGAGGATGGCCGGAAAGCCGCCAGATCCGACGCTCGCCGCAGATTTCCACGGGTACCGGCTCGTCTCGGAAAGAGCTTCGTTCCGCGATCAGGGCGGCGATCCGGTCGCGGTCGGGCCCTGGCTCGAGCAGCGCCAGCAAATCCTGTCCTTCGAGCGTCTCGGGCGCGGCATTCAGGACATTTGCCAGACGATCGGGCACGTCACGCAAAGTGCCATCCGGGCCGATGGTCCACAACCAGTCGGCAGCCTGCGCTTCGTGATCGTTGAGCAGCATCCGGACGGTTTTTTCCGCCTCCCGCCGCTCCACTTCGGTCCGGGCGGCAACAACGAAGATGCGCTCCTGCGATCGGATGGCGCCGATTAGCGTTACGGCGTAGATGGCGATCAGCGCCAGCACTGGCCAACTCGTCCAACCCGTGCGAAGCCATTCGGCGAGCCCGAGGCCTAACCCTAGCGCGACTACGTGCGCTGTCGCAGCTTGTGGCGCGGTCCGGTGCATAAGCAAGACGCTGCCGAACAGCGCGGCGCCAACTATGGCGAAGGCGGAATGCGCTGTCCCGGCCGACAGCCAGGCGGCAAGCGGGAGTCCCGCCGCCCACGCAGCCGAGCCGAGCCCCAGAACGACGTTAACCGCACGCCACTGGCGCTCCAGGACCGTCAGGTCAGGCGCTTGCGGGGTCACCGATCTACCCACCAGAATGCGCGCCGTAACTATGAGCGCAGCGAGGACGGACCACGCGATCAGCGCTTCTTTGGAAGTTGCGCCGATATACATTGCCAGCAGGACGAAGATCGACGCGAAGCTAGGCACGAGCGCCAGGGAAGACCCGATGGCAAACGCCTCCAGCCGGCGGCTGAGCAGCAATCGCCGCAGTTTCTGGTTCTCTGGCGCGCGCGCTTTCATCCCGCTCCTTCGGTCGCGACCTTTGTCAGCTATAGCCTATTACGGCTAAGCGGCCGTAAAGATGCGCGCGATCGATTGCGAGCCACCTGGCGACAGGAAAACCCCGCCGGATCGCTCCGACGGGGTTGACCATTTGCAGCGGAAGTCAGGTCAAGCGAAGCGAACGGTCAGTCGCTGGCGCCGCATGGCCGCCCCGACCGCTCCGAAGCCGAGAATGAGCAGCGCCCATGTACCCGGTTCAGGCACCGCACCGGTCTCTCGCCCGATCTTCTGGCGTAACGCCGCTTGGAAGTCGTCGAAAGAGTCGGCCTGCAATGAGAAGGAGCCGGTGCCGCCCTGAACAGGCGCGCAATTCGCACCTACGCCAATACCAATGCAGTTGATCTGGTCGATGCCAGCATTGAGCGCATTGGTGCGGGATGTCGCCAGGTTTCCGACATTATTCACGCCGTCGGTTGAAACATCGATGAGCTGACGCGCCGAATCAATTGAATTGCCGAAAATCGCGGCCGTTGCCGTATCGATGGCACCGGCGATGTTGGTGGCGGTGTTGAGCTGTGTCATCCCATTGATGGCGGCAATCAAGGCGCCGATGTTGCCGGCGTTGATTTCCGCCATGGCAAATACTTGCTGAACGGTGGTTCCGAACTGCCATACGCCAATCGCGACCGTACCATTCTGCGGCAATATGGTCGCATCGTTGAGCACATTGGCGTAAGCATTACGTTGCAGAAGAAAGTTGGCTCCTGAAATGCTGCCAGAGCCATCGATCAACAATGCCAGTTCTATTGTCGCCGCCTGTGCGCCGGTGGGTATGGCAGCCAGCGCCACGGCTGCAGCGGCTGCATAAAGCTTTTTCATCGGTATTTCCTTCCCTTTCGTGTTTGTAACAACACGACCCCGCACTCACCGCGTCTCCGCGCAGGTTGAATGCATCTGCAGATTACTGCGACCAGCCAAGCATGAGCTCAGGCCGCACAGCAAATCAGTCGCCCGAAGGAAAAGCTCGTCGGATAACCCACGACTCAGGTGGGCCTCGTTCGATATGTCTTATGTTAACGATGCTGCGCCTAGATGCAAGCCACGCTGCGCGTCGCGTGACCCAATCTGGGACAGGCGGAGAAGATTAAAGGAAACCCCGCCAGATCGCTCCGGCGGGGTTCGAGATGTCGGTCTGGCCAGTCGGCTTATTCGCCGTCGGCGGCCTCTGCGTTAAGGTACTCACCCGCATCCGCATCGGTGCCGTGGGTTTCGCCTTCCATCACCGCGAGCGGATCGTCCCCGATCGCGGCCTCGGGCCCCTGCATCAGCTCCGCGGCATGCTCTTCCTCCGCCGAATTGGCGGCGATGAGTGCTTCCTGAGCTTTCTTCCATGAAGCCCGCAACGCCGCGTCGCGTCCGCTGGCGGTCACGCGGAGGCGGTTCATGCCCGCACCGGTCCCGGCAGGGATGAGGCGGCCGACGATGACGTTCTCCTTGAGACCGATCAGCGTGTCCTTCTTCCCTTCGACCGCCGCCTGCGTCAGCACGCGCGTGGTTTCCTGGAAGGAGGCGGCCGAGATGAAGGAGCGGGTCTGGAGCGAGGCCTTGGTGATGCCGAGCAGCACCGGAGTGCCCTGCGCCGGCGTCTTGCCCTTGGCGAGTTTCGAATTGATCTCGCGCATCTCGTCCATGTCGACCTGCTCGCCCGGCAGCAGCGTGGTGTCGCCGCCGTCGGTGATCTCGACCTTCTGCAGCATCTGGCGAACGATCACCTCGATGTGCTTGTCGTTGATCTTCACGCCCTGGAGCCGGTAGACTTCCTGGATCTCGTTGACGAGGTACTCGGCCAGCGCCTCGACCCCCATCACTTCCAGGATGTCGTGCGGGTTCGGCGAGCCCGAGATGAGCGTATCGCCCTTCTTGACGTGGTCGCCTTCCTGGACGTCGATCACCTTGGTCTTGGGGATCAGGTACTCCACCGGATCGCCTTCCTCGGGCACGATCGCGATCTTGCGCTTGGCCTTGTACTCGCGGACGAACTCAATCTTGCCCGAAATCTTGGCGATGACCGAAACGTCCTTGGGCATGCGCGCCTCGAACAGCTCCGCCACCCGCGGCAGACCGCCGGTGATGTCACGGGTCTTGGCGGCCTCACGCGAAGCACGGGCGAGAATGTCGCCGGCCTCGACCTGCTGGCCGTCCTCGACCGAGAGCGAAGTGCCCGGCGCCAGCATGTAGCGCGCGGCTTCGGTCTCATCCTTGCTGTCGCCCAGCAGGGTGAGGCGGGGGCGCAGATCGTCCTTCTTCTTGCGGCCGGCGGTGCGGACCTCGGTGACGACGCGCTGACCGATGCCGGTGGCATCGTCGACGCGCTCTTCCATGGTCGTGCCGTCGATCAGGTCCTGATACTTCACCACGCCGCTCTGCTCGGTGATGATCGGCAGGGTGAACGGGTCCCATTCGGCCAGCCGTTCGCCTTCCTTCACCGCGTCGCCATCCTTGTGCATGAGCACGGTACCGTAAGGCACCTTGTGGATTTCACGCTCGCGGCCTTCGGCGTCGATCACCGCCAACTCGCCATTGCGGGCGAGGCTGAGGATGCGGCCCTTTTTGTCGGTGATGGTCGGCATGTCGCGATAGACGACCTTGCCGTCCGACACCGCCTCGAGGTGGCTGGTCTCGTTGAGCTGCGCCGCGCCGCCAATGTGGAAGGTCCGCATCGTTAGCTGGGTGCCCGGCTCGCCGATCGACTGCGCCGCGATCACACCAACGGCCTCGCCGATGTTCACCGGCGTGCCGCGGGCAAGATCACGGCCGTAGCAGGTGCCGCAGACGCCCTGTTCGGCCTCACAGACCAGGGGTGAGCGGATCTTGGCCGACTGCGTCTCGGCATCTTCGATCGCCTTGACCATCGGCTCGTCGAGCAGCGTGCCGGCCGGCACGATGACTTCGCCCGTGGCCGCGTTGACGATGTCCTCGGCCGTGGTGCGGCCGAGGATGCGCTCGCCGAGCGAGGCGATCACGCTACCGCCCTGGACGATGGCACGCATCTCCAGCGCGTTCTCGGTGCCGCAGTTCTCTTCGACGATGACGCAGTCCTGCGACACGTCGACCAGGCGGCGGGTCAGATAACCGGAGTTCGCCGTCTTGAGCGCCGTGTCGGCCAGGCCCTTGCGGGCGCCGTGGGTCGAGTTGAAGTATTCAAGGACGGTCAGGCCTTCCTTGAAGTTCGAGATGATCGGCGTCTCGATGATCTCGCCCGAGGGCTTTGCCATCAGGCCGCGCATGCCGGCGAGCTGCTTCATCTGCGCTGGCGAACCACGCGCGCCCGAATGGCTCATCATGTAGATCGAGTTGATCTCCGCCTCGCGACCGTTGTCGTCGACCGGACGCGCCTTGATCTCGTCCATCATGGCATCGGCCACCTGGTCGCCGCAGCGGCTCCAGGCGTCGATCACCTTGTTGTACTTTTCCTGCTGGGTGATCAGGCCATCCTGGTACTGCTGCTCATAGTCGGCAACCAGCGCCTTGGTCTCTTCGACCATGCCGTCCTTGGCGGCCGGGATGATCATGTCGTCCTTGCCGAAGGAGATGCCGGCCTTGAACGCGTGGCGGAAGCCCAGCGCCATGATGGCGTCGGCGAACAGCACCGTGTCCTTCTGGCCGGTGTGGCGATAGACCTGGTCGATGACGTCGCCGATTTCCTTCTTGGTGAGGAGGCGGTTGACGATGTCGTAGGGAACCTTGTGGTTCTTCGGCAGGCATTCGCCGATGAGCATGCGGCCCGGCGTGGTGACGAAGCGCTTCATGCTGATCGCACCGCTCTCGTCGGCCTGCGGGACGCGGGCGACGATGCGGGTGTGCAGCGTGACCGCCTTGGTCTCGAGCGCCTGGTGCACCTCGGCCATGTCCGAGAACATCGGCAGCTTTTCCTCGCCATCGACGTATTCGGGGGTCTTCTCCTGCCGTTCCATGGACAGGTAGTAGATGCCCAGAACCATGTCCTGCGAGGGCACGATGATCGGCTTGCCGTTGGCGGGGCTGAGGATGTTGTTGGTGCTCATCATCAGCACGCGCGCTTCCAGCTGTGCCTCGAGGCTCAGCGGAACGTGTACGGCCATCTGGTCGCCGTCGAAGTCGGCGTTGAAGGCCGAGCAGACCAGCGGGTGAAGCTGGATCGCCTTGCCTTCGATCAGCACGGGCTCGAATGCCTGGATACCCAGACGGTGCAGCGTGGGCGCGCGGTTCAGGAGAACCGGATGCTCGCGGATCACCTCGTCGAGGATATCCCAGACTTCCTTGCGCTCCTTCTCGACCCACTTCTTCGCCTGCTTGAGGGTCATGGAGAGACCCTTAGCGTCGAGGCGGGCGTAGATGAACGGCTTGAACAGCTCGAGCGCCATCTTCTTGGGCAGGCCGCACTGGTGCAGCTTGAGTTCGGGACCGGTCACGATGACCGAGCGGCCCGAATAGTCGACGCGCTTGCCGAGCAGGTTCTGGCGGA
>ERZ1066118.692-NODE-692-length-28128-cov-14.877747_pt1 | contig 28128 bp, 25 predicted proteins | sample MGYA00382765_ERZ1066118 | MGnify/ENA primary metagenome ERZ1066118 (study PRJEB33369, sample SAMEA5778348) | biofilm metagenome | biome: Industrial cooling water; feature: Water cooling tower basin; material: Biofilm | place: United Arab Emirates | collected...
ATCACGTACGGCACCAACAACGAGTTCGGCTTCGACTACCTGCGCGACAACATGGAGTACCGCGTGGAGGACCGCCGCCAGCGCGCCCTCCAGTACGCCATCGTCGACGAGGTCGACTCGATCCTGATCGACGAGGCCCGCACGCCGCTGATCATCTCGGGCCAGGCCGACGACCACACCGACCTCTACCAGAAGATCGACGCGGTCCCCAAGCAGCTGAAGCCCATGGCTTCGGAGCCCAAGACCAACGAGCCGGACCCCGAGGGCGACTACTGGGTGGACCTGAAGGCCCGCCAGGTGCAGCTGTCCGAAGCCGGCCACGAGCGGGCCGAGCAGATCCTGGGCGAGATGGGGCTGCTGGCCGAGGGCGCGTCGCTGTACGACTCGGCCAACATCGCGCTGATGCATCACCTGATGGCGGCGCTGCGCGCGCACACGCTCTTCCACCGCGACCAGCAGTACGTGGTGCAGAAGGGCGAAGTCATCATCGTCGACGAGTTCACCGGGCGCCTGATGCCGGGCCGCCGCTGGAGCGAGGGCCTGCACCAGGCCGTCGAGGCCAAGGAGCGTGTCCAGATCCAGGCCGAGAACCAGACGCTCGCGTCCATCACCTTCCAGAACTACTTCCGCATGTACGGCAAGCTGGCCGGCATGACGGGCACGGCCGACACCGAGGCCTACGAGTTCCAGGAGATCTACGGCCTGGAGACCGTGGTGATCCCCACGCACCGGCCGATGGTCCGCAAGGACCGCCAGGACCAGGTCTTCCGCACCGACCGCGAGAAGTTCAACGCCATCCTGGCCGACATCCAGGACTGCCAGTCGCGCGGCCAGCCGGTGCTGGTGGGGACCACGTCCATCGAGAATTCCGAGCTGCTGTCGGGGCTGCTCGCCAAGGAGAAGCTCGAGCACCAAGTGCTCAACGCCAAGCAGCACGCCCGCGAAGCCGAAATCGTCGCGCAGGCGGGCCGGCCCAACATGATCACCATCGCCACCAACATGGCGGGTCGCGGCACCGACATCGTGCTGGGCGGCAACATCGAGAAGGACGTCGACGCGCTGCGCGCCGACGAATCCGCGCCCGAGGACGGCAAGCAGGCGCGCATCGCGCAGATGCGCGCCGAGTGGCAGCAGCGCCACGACCAGGTGATCAACGCCGGCGGCCTCTACATCATCGGCACCGAGCGCCACGAGTCCCGCCGCATCGACAACCAGCTGCGCGGCCGCGCCGGCCGCCAGGGCGACCCGGGCGGCTCGCGCTTCTACCTGTCGATGGACGACCCGCTGCTCAAGATCTTCGCGGGCGATCGGCTCAAGGCGATCATGGACCGCCTCAAGCTGCCCGAGGGCGAGGCGATCGAGGCCGGCATGGTCACGCGCGCCATCGAGAGCGCGCAGAGGAAGGTCGAGGCGCGCAACTTCGACATCCGCAAGCAGCTGCTGGAGTACGACGACGTCGCCAACGACCAGCGCAAGGTCGTCTACCAGCAGCGCAACGTGCTGCTGGAGAGCACCGACGTGTCCGATCAGGTCAAGGAGCTGCGCCACGGCGTGTTCACCGACCTGTTCCGCGCCCACGTGCCGGCCGAGAGCCTGGAAGAGCAGTGGGACATCGCCGGGTTGGAGCGCGTGCTGGCCGACGAATGGCAGATGGAGGTGCCGCTGGCCAAGATGCTGGCCGAGAAGCCCGACATCTCCGACGAGGACCTGATGGGCGCTGTCATCGCCGCGGCCGACGCCACGATCGACGCCAAGGTCGAGATGGTGGGCAAGGAAGGCTGGGGCGGCTTCGAGCGCAGCGTGATGCTGCAGTCGATCGACACCCACTGGCGCGAGCACCTCGCGGCGCTGGACTACCTGCGCCAGGGCATCCACCTGCGCGGCTACGCTCAGAAGAACCCCAAGCAGGAATACAAGCGCGAGGCCTTCGAGCTCTTCCAGCTGATGCTGGACGCGATCCGCAACGACGTCACGCGCATGCTGATGACGGTGAAGATCCAGTCGCCCGAGCAGGCCGAGGAAGGGACGCGAGCACCGCTCGAGTCCCCGCCCACCCCGCCGTCGTACACCAACGTCAGCTACACGCACGCCGACTTCGCCCAGGCGGCCGCCGCGGCCGAATCTTCCGATCCCGAGGCCATCGCGCTGGCGCTGGCCGGCGCCACGGAAGGTGCCGCGGACGGCGCGGCGCTGCAGGCCGCCAGCCGGGCGAGCGCGGGCGGCCCGGACGGCGAGGGCGACGCGCAGCAGCCTTTCCGCCGCTTCGGCGACAAGGTCGGCCGCAACGACCCGTGCCCCTGCGGGTCCGGACGCAAGTACAAGAACTGCCACGGGAAGCTGGCCTGAGGCCGGCCAGGGCGGCACGCACCCTGGCCGCCCACGAAGCGCGCGAGGGCAAGGACGGCGAGCCCGGCACCAGCGAGCCGTTGCCGTGGCTGGGGCGCCTGATCGGGCGCAGCCGGCTCATCGTGCTGTTCGCGGTGGTGGCCGTGCTGCTGGTGGCGTTCTCGCTGTTCCTGCTGGGCACCGTCCAGGCGGCCTTCGGCATCTGGCGCGCCTGGTCGTCGGTCTTTGCCGGCGAGCTCAACTTCGTCGACATCACCGTGCAGTTCCTCGAGATCGTCAGCACGATGCTCAAGGCGGTGGTGTTCTACCTGATCGGCGTGGGGCTCTACAGCCTGTTCATCGCGCCGCTCAACGTGGCCGTGTCGCTGGGCGTGGAAACGCTGCACGACCTGGAGTCCAAGGTCGTCAACGTGGTCGTGGTGATCATGGGCGTGACCTTCCTGGAGCACTTCATCCGCTGGAAGGATCCGGTGCAGACGCTGCAGTTCGGCGGTGCGCTGGCGTTGGCGGTGGGCTCGCTGGTGCTGTTCCAGCTCTACAGCCACCGTGCCAAGGAAGCGCAGAAGTCGCACGGGCCGGACGTGCAGGCGCGCGCCAAGCGCGACATGTTCGAGCGCGACCACGAGAAGCACACCATCCAGCCCGACGAGATCCATCCGCCCGACGGCATTCCCGAGGCCGCCAAGACCGAGGCCGCGACGGGGCGCCAGGCGCCGCCGCCCCGCTAGAATCGCCGCTTGTCACGTTCGAGGCGTTCGCACAGGGCCATGCCAGTCAACCTCACCGTTCCCCAGGAAAGCGACGTCCACCCGGTCGCGGGCGTCGACATCGGCGTGGCCATGGCGGGCATCCGCAAGGCCGATCGCCGCGACCTCACGTTGATGCGACTGGCGCCCGGTGCGCGCGCAGCGGGCGTGTTCACCCGCAACCGCTTTTGTGCCGCGCCGGTGGTGCTGGCGCGGGAGCACCTGCAGGGTGCGCAGCAGGCCGGCGGCATCCGGGCCTTGGTGATCAACACGGGCAACGCCAACGCCGGCACCGGGGCCACGGGCCTGGCCAACGCGCACGCTACCTGCGTGGCGGTGGCCGAGCTGCTGGGCTGCGCGCCCGCTCAGGTGCTGCCCTTCTCCACCGGCGTGATCCTGGAGGAGCTGCCCCTGGCGCGCGTGGTGGCGGGGCTGCCCGCGGCGCGTGACGGCGCGGCGGGGACCGGCTGGCTGGCGGCGGCCCACGGCATCATGACCACCGACACGCAGCCCAAGTGCGCGTCGCGCCGGGCCGTGATCGACGGCCGGCCGGTGGTGGTCACCGGCATCTGCAAGGGCGCCGGGATGATCCGCCCCAACATGGGCACCATGCTGGGCTTCGTCGCGACCGACGCCGACGTGCCGCAGCCGTTGCTGGAGCGCTGGGTGCGCGAGGCGGCCGACGCCAGCTTCAACCGCATCACCATCGACGGCGACACCTCCACCAACGACGCCTTCGTGCTGATCGCCACAGGGCAGGGCGGCCTGGCGATCGACGAGGCGCAGGCGGGCGCTGCCGCGGCCGCCGGGCCTGTCGAGGCTGCCGCGGCCCTGAGGGCGCTGATCGTCGAGGTGTCGACCGAACTGGCCCAGATGATCGTGCGCGACGGCGAGGGTGCCACCAAGTTCATCACGGTGCGCGTCGAGCGCGCCGGCACGCCCGACGAAGCCGCCGCCGTGGCCTACGCGATCGCGCATTCGCCGCTGGTCAAGACCGCGTTCTTCGCCTCCGACCCCAATCTCGGGCGCATCCTGGCCGCCATCGGCTACGCCGGCATCGACGACCTGGACGTGCAGGGCGTGGACGTCTGGCTGGACGACGTGCACGTGGCGCGCGCCGGCGGGCGGCACCCCGCCTACCGCGAGGAGGACGGCCAGCGCGTGATGAAGCAGGCCGAGATCACGGTGCGGGTGTCGCTGGGCCGCGGCGAGGCCGCCACCACGGTCTGGACCTGCGACCTGTCGCACGACTACGTGTCGATCAACGCCGACTACCGTTCCTGAACCACCGCGCCCGGGCGACGCCTTGAAAGAACAGACCGAGCAGGACATCTCGCGACTGGCTTCGCGCATCGACGACTTGGCCGAGCAGCTGTCGCGGCTGCTGCCGGTGCCCGCTACGCCCGACTGGGAGGCGGCGGTGGCCTTCCGCTGGCGGCGCCGCCGCACCGCCTTCGGCACGCACGGCGCGCTGGTGCCGGTGCGCCACCTGTCGACCATCGCCCTGGGCGACCTGAAGAACGTCGACGAGCAGCGCGACGCGGTCGAGCGCAACACGCGCCAGTTCGTCGACGGCCTGCCGGCCAACAACGTGCTGCTGACCGGCTCGCGCGGCACCGGCAAGTCCAGCCTGATCAAGGCCTGCCTGAACGCCTACGCGGGCCGCGGGCTGCGGCTCATCGAAGTCGACAAGGACGACCTGGTCGACCTGCCCGACATCGTCGACCTCGTGGCCGAGCGGCCCGAGCGCTTCGTGGTGTTCTGCGACGACCTGTCCTTCGAGGAAGGCGAGCCCGGCTACAAGGCGCTCAAGACCGCGCTGGACGGTTCGGTGGCCGCCCAGAGTGACAACGTGCTGATCTACGCGACCAGCAACCGGCGCCACCTGATGCCGGAATACATGCGCGAGAACCTGGCGGCCAAGCACCAGGAGGACGGCGAGATCCATCCGGGCGAGACGGTCGAGGAGAAAATCTCGCTGTCCGAGCGCTTCGGCGTATGGGTGTCGTTTTGGCCGTTCCGCCAGGACGAGTACCTGGCGATCGTGGGGCACTGGCTGGCGCACTTCGGCTGCGACGCCGCAGGCGTGGCGGCCGCGCGCGGCGACGCGCTGCGCTTCGCGCTGGAGCGCGGATCGCGCTCGGGCCGGGTGGCGTGGCAGTTCGCCAAGGATTGGGCGGGGCGCCACGGCGAGCCCGGGTGAGCGTGCCCGACGCGGCGGGCGGCACGCGCTGGACCGAAGTGGCCGTCGGCATCCCGATCCGCGCCGATGGCGCCGTGCTGCTGGCGCAGCGTCCGCCCGGCAAGCCCTACGCGGGCTGGTGGGAATTCCCCGGCGGGAAGGTCGAGCCCGGCGAGTCGGTCGGGCAGGCGCTGGCGCGCGAGCTGCACGAGGAGCTGGGCATCGACGTGGACGAGCAGTCGCCTTGGCTGGTGCGGCATCACGTCTACCCGCACGCGTCGGTGCGGTTGCACTTCCGGCGCGTGACGGGTTGGCGCGGCGAGCCTCGCGGCCGGGAGGGGCAGCGCTTCGCGTGGTGCCCGCCGGGTCGCATCGACACGGCGCCGCTGCTGCCGGCGGCCATTCCGCTGCTGGGGTGGCTGCGGCTGCCTCCGGTGTACGCGATCACCCATGCCTGGCCGTCCGGGGGAGGGCCGACGGCCCGACCGGCTGAACCGAGCCTACTCGAAGCGGGCGGCTCGAGAGCGGCCGATCCCGAGGCGGCCTTCCTGGCGCGCCTGGAAGCGGCGCTCTCCGACGGCCTGCGGCTGGTGCAGCTCCGCGAGCCCGACATGCCTGCCGAGCGCTTCGAGCGGCTCTTCTACGCCGTACGCGGCGCGTGCCGGGCCGCAGGCGCGTCGCTGCTGGTGTCGAGCGCGCATCCGACGTCGTTCTGGCGTGCGACCGACGGCGTGCACTTGCGGTCGACCGAGTTGATGGCGCTGGATGGGCGCCCCGCGGGTGCCCGGCTGGTCGGGGCGTCCTGCCACGATGCCGGAGAACTCGCGCAGGCGGCCCGGATCGGCTGCGATTTCGCGGTGCTGGGCCCGGTGCGTCCGACCGCGTCGCACGCGGGTGCGCCGGGAATGGGTTGGGACCGGTTCGAGGCCCTGGTCGCGCGGGCCGAGCTTCCGGTCTATGCGCTGGGCGGACTGCATGCCGGAGACATCGCGTCGGCACGGCAGCGTGGCGGCCACGGGGTGGCGATGATCCGAGGCGCCTGGGGCAAGCGCGGTTCCTGACCGGACCGCCGAAGCGGCCTCAGTCTCGACGTCCGGGCTGCCCGGAGGGACCGCCCTCCGGGCCGAGCGAAGGGTCGTCCAGCGATTCTCCGGGCACGGCGTAGCGCTCGCTGGCCCAGGCGCCCAGGTCGACCATCTTGCAGCGCTCGGAGCAGAAGGGGCGGAACTTGGAGGCTGGCGTCCATTCGACGCTGCGTCCGCAGGTGGGACAATCGACGACGGTAGGCATGCGGTCTGGTGAGGCGTGAGGCGCGCGGGGCAGCCACTCGAGACGCCACAGTCTACCGGGACCGCCGGGCGGCCACCGGCGCCTCGCCGGCTCAGAAGTTGCAGAGCGTCAGGTCGAAGGGCACGTCGCCCTCCACAGGCCGCGGCCGCAGGTCGCCGCCCTGGGTGGTGAAGCGGATCCAGAGTTGGTACTTGTTGGCGCTGATCTCGGGGATGGCGCCGTCGTCGGCCGCCACGCGGATCTGCAGCAACTGGTACTGCTTGCCGCCCAGCACCTGCTGGAAGCTGCCCTGCTGGGCCACCAGCACCGAGCGCTGGCCGCTTTCGCGCAGCAGGCGCAGCACGATCCTCAGCGAGTCGCGCAGCGGCGTGAAGGGCGACACCCAGCCGTCGATGTCGACCAGGCGCGCCTGCGCGGGCCGGTGCAGCCAGGCGTGGTAGGACGGCAGGTCGAACTCGCAGGCGCCACCGGGGATGATGGTCCGGCTGCGGATGCTCATCAGCCATTCGTTGTCGCGCAGGTGCTGCCCGCTCTTGCCCGCCACGGTGGACAGCTGCTGCCAGGCTTTGTCGATGCCGGCCAGCACGCGCGATAGGGCGTCGCCGGACACCTCGGGCGCGTCGCGGAAGCTGAGCAGCGTCTGGCGCTGGCGCTCGAGCTCCTGGAGCAGGTCGGACTTCAGGTCGGCGCGCGAGGCGACGTCGAGGATCTCGAACAGCGTGGTGAGGGCGACGTGGTGCTCGTGCGGGTGCTCGCGCGAAACGAAGAACTGCAGCCGCTCGAACAAATCCTCGAGACGCAGCAGCGTGCGGACACGCTCGTTCAGTGGATATTCGTAGAGGATCAAGGACGAAGGCCGGAAAGCAGCGTCGGGCATTGTGGACCAAAGCCCTCGACGTGACAAACCGCGCCCGGGCGGCAAATCCGCTCGTCGCGGGCCGCTCGGGACGGCGCGCGGGGCTGCTTCGGCCGTCTCAGCCGGCCGGGGCGTCTGGCGATGCCCTGCCGGGGCCCGCCTCCCGGTTCGCCAGGGTCGCCAGATAGGCGCGGTGCAACCGCTCCACCTGTGCGCCCAGGGCGGAGGCCTCGCCGTCGTTGTCCACCACGTCGTGCGCACGCGCCAGGCGCTCGCCGCGGCTGGCCTGGGCGCGCAGGATCGCCAGCACTTGTTCGCGCGGAAGGTTCGAGCGCCGCTCGACTCGTTCGATCTGGCGCGCCTCGTCGCAGTCGACCACCACGATCCGGTCGACGCGGTCGGCCCAGCCGCCGGACTCGATCAGCAGCGGCACCTCCAGCACCACGTACGGCGCGCCCTGTGCGTGCGCCTGGACCACGCGGCGCTCGATCTCGGCGCGGATCATGGGGTGGAGGATCGCTTCCAGCCGGCGGCGTGCGTCGGGATCCTCGAAGGCCAGCGCGCGCATGCGGGCGCGATCCAAGCGCCCGTCCGGGGCGATGACGCCGTCTCCGAAGGCGGCCCGGATGGGCTCGATGGCCGCGCCGCCAGGCGTCGTCAACGAATGCGCGACCGCGTCGGCATCCACGCGCGCGGCGCCGCGCCGCTCGAATTCGGCCGCGACGCTGCTCTTGCCGCTGCCGATCCCGCCGGTCAGTCCCACCAGGAAGGGCCTGGACCCGCCGCTGCCGCTTCCGGGCGACGTCGGATGGTCCGTGGCGTCCACGCTCACGCGGCGATCCCGTAGATGGCGAGCAGCGGCTCGCGCAGGTAGAGGGCGAGCAGTCCGGCCCCCGCCAGATAGGGTCCGAACGGGATCGGCGTGGCGCGGCCGTGGCTGCGCAATACGATCAGGCCGACGCCGACCGCCGCGCCGACCACCGAGGCCAACAGGATGATGGCCGGCAGCGATTGCCACCCGAACCATGCCCCCAGCGCGGCGAGCAGCTTGAAGTCACCGTAACCCATGCCCTCGCGGCCCGTGGCCAGCCGGAAGAGCCAGTAGACGGACCACAGCGCCAGGTAGCCGGCCACCGCGCCCACGACCGCCGAAGGCAAATCCGTGAAGGTCCCCGTGCCTGGCAGGTTCACCAGCAGCCCGAGCCAGAGCAGGGGCAAGGTGAGGTCGTCCGGCAGCAGTTGGGTGTCCAGGTCGATGAAGGTGAGGGCGATCAGGAACAGCGACAGCACCGCGGCAGCCACGCCCGCCATGCCCGGCCCGAAGCGCCAGACCGCGAACGCCGCGGCGATGGCCGCCAGCAGTTCGACCAAGGGATAGCGGACCGGGATGGGTGCGCGGCAGCTCGCGCAGCGCCCGCGCAGCAGCAGCCAGCTGAGCACCGGAATGTTCTCGATCGCACGAATGCGGTGGCCGCAATGCGGACAACTCGAGCCCGGAACGACCAGGTTGTAGGGCGCTGCCTCGGGCGGCGCCGTGCCGGCCGTTTCGGCGGCCTGTGCTCGCCATTCGGCTTCCAGCATGCGGGGCAGCCGGTGGATCACCACGTTCAGGAAGCTGCCGAAGAGCAGGCCCAGGAGCGCGGCGACCGCGACCGAGCCGGTCGGGCTGAAAAGAAGTTGATCCACGTCTCTGTTGCGGAGCGCCGAGGGAGCGTCGAGCGGATGCGCACGTAAAGAAAGAAGAGCCGAGCCGAGTTTAATCGGTGCCTCGCGGCCCGCAGGTGACCGGTGATCGGATCCGGGCGGCTCGCGGTCAGGCGGCCGGGTCCGTCTCTTGCCTCGACAGCGGCACGGGCAGCCCGCTCCGGCCACGGCCCTACGTGCATCGCTCACGAGCGGGGCACGTTCGTTGCAAGGGCTGTTGCCACTGAATCCGTCCATCAATCCATCGCCGGGAGCAAAACGCTATGGCAGGTGAAGACATCAACCGCGACGGGTCGCCCCGCGCATTCGAAGGCGACTCCTCGGGCGGCTCGCCGCAAGCCAGGAGCGGCACGCAGCCGCAACGACCAACGTCATCCGCAGCGACCTCGTCGGCGTCTTCGAGCGTGGGCGCGACCTTGTCGTCCGCGGCGGACTCGGCCAAGGGCGCTGCGCGCGACGCGCTCGACCAAGCCAAGACCCAGGCCAGCGACATCGCATCGCAGGCCAAGCAACAAGCCACCGAGCTCGCGACTCAGGCCAAGGAACAGGGCCGGTCGCTGCTGTCGCAGCAGAAGGAAACGGCCGCCGGCCAGCTCGAGTCGATCGCGCAGACCGCTCGCAGCACGGCACAGCACCTGGAGAAAGAGAACCATGACCAGGTCGGGCGTTACATCTCGATGGCCGCCGACCAGGTCGAGCGCATCGGGCGGCAACTGCGCGAGAAGGACATCGACACGCTGATGCACGACGCCCAGGATCTGGGGCGGCGCGCACCCGGCTCGCTCTTCGTCGGCTCGCTGGTCGCGGGTTTCCTGATGGCACGCTTCCTGAAGGCGTCGGCCGAGCGTCGGGTGGCGGAGACGCCGCTGCTGACTTACGACGACCCGTATGAAGACGCGTCGATGGCCGGCATGGGCGCGGAATCGTCGATGGGTTCGGGCTTCCCGTCGGACACCGGCAGCTCGATGGGATCGGGCGCCAGCACGATCTCGGGTTCGACCCTGGGTACGGGTTCGACGTCGGCTTCCGGCTCTTCGCTCGGCTCCGGCTCTTCGCTCGGCTCGGGCTCCTCGCTCGGTAGCGGCTCTTCGCTCGGGTCAGGCTCCTCGCTCGGCGACAGCAGCACGCTGGGCGGCACCACCACCCCCGCGGCGCCCGCTTCGTCCTCGACGCCCGGCCCCAGCACCACCGGCACAAACCGCTAAGGAGACTTCGATGTCCGTGCCCGACAAGAACGACAAGTCGCTGGCCTCGCTGCTGTCGGACCTCAGCCGCGAGACCGTCGACCTGATCCAGAAGGAAATCGCGCTCGCCAAAGCCGAGATGTCGCAGAAGGTCTCGACGGCGCAGACCGCGGCGATCTCGATGGCGGCAGGCGGCGCGGTGGCCTTCGCCGGCGCCATCCTGCTGCTGATCGGCATCGCCAACCTGGTCGCCATGATCCTTCCGCCCGACATGGCGCCCTGGCTCGCACCGTTGCTGGTGGGCGCCATCGTGGCCGCCATCGGCTACGGAATGATCAAGGGCGGCAAGTCCAAACTTGACGCAGACAGCCTGACCCCGCATCGGACGATCGAGTCGCTTCAGCGCGACAAGGCCGTCCTCCAGGAGAAAACGCGATGAACGAACGCGACGCCGACAAGAGCCCCGAGCAGATCCAGGACGACATCGCGCACATCCGCGCGCAAGTCAGCTCGACCATCGATGCGATCCAGAACAAGCTCACGCCCGGCCAGATGATGGACCAGGCGCTGGACTACTTCCGCGGAAAGGGCAGCAGCAGCGGAACCACCATCAGCGGCGGCACCACGGCCAACCTCGGCGCGGTCGCCGACGGCGCCTCCGAGTTCGCCGCCAACCTGGGCAACGCGGTGCGGGCCAACCCGTTGCCGGTGGCCGTCATCGGCCTGGGCGTGGCCTGGCTGATGATGTCGAACCGCAGCGGCCCCTCGGTGCCGTACGACACGGTGACCGGGCCGCGCGGCAGCGCGCTGTACGGCCGCACCAGCCGCGTGTCGCGCCGCGACACGAGCGATGACGCGCTGTACGACAGCGACTACGACGAGAGCTACGCGGCGGCGACCGACTACGGTTCCGGCAGCGACGACTACGTCGGCACGAGCGCGACGTCCACCGACAGCGAGGGCGGCATGCTGAGCGGCGCCGCGTCGGCGGTGGGCGATGCCGGCCGCAACCTGCGTGACAAGGCTTCCGACGTCGCCGAGCGGGCACGCCAGGCGGCCGCGCGGGCCCGCGACCGCGTCAGCAGTGGCGCTCACCAGGCGCGCGACCGCGTCGCGAGCGGCACGCACTACGCTCGGGACCGCGTTTCCAGCGGCGCGAGCTACGCCGGGGACCGCGCCAGCCAACTGGCCGAGCGTTCGCGCGAGCAGTTCTACCGGGCCCGCAGCGGCGTGACGCAGATGGCCGACGAGCAGCCCCTGGTGATCGCGGCCTTCGGCGTGGCGATCGGCGCCGCGCTGGGCGCGTTGCTGCCGTCGACCCGCAAGGAAGACGAGTTGCTGGGCGAAAAGCGCGACGAACTGCTGCAGACGGCCAAGGAAACGGTGCAGCCGCATGTCGACACCATCAAGGAGTCGGCCACCCGTGTCGCCGAGCAGGCCAAGCAGGAGCTGCAAAGCGTGACGCAGACGGTCAAGGAGACCGCCAAGCAGGAATTCCAGACGGTGAAGGAAACCGCCAAGCAGGAATTCCAGCAGACCAAGGACAGTGTGACGTCCTCGATCGGCGCGAACACGGCGACGGGCTCCGGAGCGAACGCCGGCACCGGCGCTTCGGGCACCGGCACTGGCACCGGCACTGGCACCGGCACGACTACGGGTTCGACCGGTGGCATCGGCTCGAACATCGCTGGCGCGACGACTTCGGGTGGCGGCTCCACCAGCGTCGGCGCCACCGGCTCGACTTCGGGGGCACGCACGCCCTCGCAAAGCCTGGAGCATGCGCACGCGTCGTCTTCGACGACGACGAGCCCTTCGACCTCGGGTGGCTCGATCGATTCGACCCCGGATCGCGGCGGACGCCCGGTCTGAGGAATCGACGGTTAGTGGCCCGGCCGAAACGGCCGGGCCCCGAAAGCCGCGCATCACGATGCGCGGCTTTTTCTTTGGCTCAGCAGCCTGGCTCCAGCAACAAGCGCTTGGTGTTTCTCGACACGGGCTCGGGCCCGACGAACATGTCGAGCAGGGTGTCGACCAAGCTGGCGTCGTTGGACGCCAATACGCGCCGTCCATTGACGGAGACCGCCGTGCCGCGGCCTGGCGCGTGCGCGAACACCACGGAGTCGCCGCCCGACAGTCGCGCGTAGATCTCGCGCACCGCGCCGAAGACGTCCGGCGCGACGCCCTGGCGCAGACGGCGCTCCCAGGTCCCGGGCAGCTGGCTGGGCAGGTTGCCCTGCCATGTCACGTCGATGCGCACGGCCTTGGGCATGTGCGCGGAGATGGCGGCGTTGGGTGGGTGACCATTGTCGGGCAGGTACAGCGATACCGTGTAGCCGTCCATGAACAGGAGATTTCGTGCGGCGCACGCGGCCAACGGAAGCGTGGTCGCGTCGTGCAGGGCGAGCGTCTGCGGGGGGTTGGCCGGTGCGGCTGCGGCGGGTGCGGCGAGCACCGCGGTCAGCAAAGAGAGCGCAACGGCGCGTGAGCGGAAAGCCATCATCGACTCCATCGAGGGCTGGCCGGCATCAACCGTCGGCCTACCCTGGGGTACAAGCAAGACGCGTGACGCGCGGCGCCCGCCTGTCGGGGCGCCGAGCCAGAGGTCATGCAGGCGCGGGGCTGTCCGGTGCGGCCGCGGCCATTTGGACAGACGACGTCGCCCGTTGGCCAAGGGCGCCGCGCGACCGAGTCGTCGCATGAAGTGAGCGCTGGTGCGACGACCTCGGCGATCAGCAGGAGCATCACCCTCACGGAAGGGTGAGCGTACGCAGCTCCACAGCGGCTTCCTGGGCGCCGTGCAGGGCGGCGATGCGGCCGCGGTGCCGTCCGTATCGCTCTGCTTCGAACTCGACGACCACGAGACGGCTTTCGCCCGGCCTGAGGCTCGACAGGCGAACGGTGTAAGCGTTGCCGGCCGACGGCACGAACGACACGCCCGTGAATGCCGACAGGTAGCGGTGGCCGAACGCCACGTCGACGTGCTCGAGCACCTGGTCGGAGCGGTTGCCCACGCGCGCCGTGAGCGCCCGGCGGTCGTTTTGCCGCAGCACGGCCGGGTATTCGACCTCCAAGTCCAACGCTTGGCTTTGGGCCGAGACCCGGTCGATCTTAGGCCCGAGCAAGCCGAACGACGCGAGCACCGGAACGATGGCGACGATGCTCATGCCGACGACTTCGGCGGTGCGCATGCGCATGCGCAGGCGCGGCGCAATGGACGGCGGCTGCGGCGGCCGCGCGTTGTTCTCTGCCACGACGAGAGTCCCTCCTGGTCAGGGCCGTGCCCGCCCCGTTGCGAACGAAGCGCGACCTCACTGCCGCTCGGCGGAACCAAGTTCCACGCCCGCCTGTGCGGCCGGCGCGAGCGCGCCCGGAGCGGCCCACCAGCCACCGCGGCCGAAGTGCCGCCAGCAACGCAAGGACTCGGTTATCATTGCAACGATGCAACGATTGTTGCAAAGATGTTCCCGAGTCGGGAGGATGGGTGGACAAGGACCAGGTGCTCGGCGTCTTGGCGGCGCTGACGTCGGGCGTGCGGCTCGATGCTTATCGCTTGCTGGTGCCGCGCGGCCGGACCGGCATGGTGAGCGGCGAGATCGCCGCCGCGCTTGGGCTGCCGCTGACCAACACGTCGTTTCACCTCAAGGCCCTGGTCGCTGCCGGGCTTGCGACTGTCGAACAGGAAGGGCGCTTCCAGCGGTACCGCGCCGACATCCCCCGGATGCTCGCGGCGATCGCTTACCTGACCGAGAACTGCTGCGCCGACGATCCCGACGCCTGCCTTTCCATGCGCGAGCAGGTCCCCGGCATCCAAGCCGTGCTGTCGCCGGTCGGCTCCGCGGCTCGGACGGGCCGACGGTGACAGGCCCTGGAGCGCCCGATCATGGACACCGCCGATTTCGCCACGAAGGCACGCCCAGCGCGATGGCCTTGGTGGCTGGCGGCGGCCGCAGCCGGATTGTGGGCTTCCGAGCGGGCGGGGGTGCCGCTGCTCGCCTGGGGCAACGCGCAGCTGCTGCGGATGGACTGGCTGTCGGCGATCGTGCGTATCGCGGTCGAGCGGGGGCTCGGGCTTGCGGTCACGGAGCGGCTGGGGGGCAGCGTCCACTTCTTCGTGTACGACGTCACCAAGATCTTCATCCTGTTGTCGGTGTTGATCTTCTCGATCTCGTACGTCCAGAGTCATTTCCCGCCCGAGCGGACGCGCGCGATCCTCGGCCGCTTCACCGGGATGCGCGCCAACGCGCTGGCGGCCCTGCTCGGCACGGTCACGCCTTTCTGCTCGTGCTCCTCGATTCCGTTGTTCATCGGATTCACCAGTGCCGGTCTGCCGCTGGGCGTGACCTTCTCGTTCCTCATTTCCTCGCCCTTGGTCGATCTCGCGTCGATGGTGCTTCTGGCATCGATCTTCGACTGGCCGGTCGCTCTGGCGTACGTGGTGTGCGGTGTCGCGCTCGCGGTCGTGGGGGGAACATTGATCGGGCGGGCCGGCATGGAGCGCCACGTCGAGGCGTTCGTCTTCGCCGCACCGGCGAGCGGTGTGGAAGCCGATACGATGACGCGGCAGGACCGCCTCGCGTTCGCTCGGGGACAGGTGGTCGAGATCGTGCGGCGCGTCTGGCCCTACGTGATCGTCGGCGTCGCGATCGGCGCGGCCATCCACAACTGGATTCCGCAGTCTTGGGTGAGCGCCGCGCTAGGCGTGGACAAGTGGTGGTCAGTGCCGCTGGCCGTGCTGATCGGTGCGCCCATGTACGCCGACATCTTCGGTACGTTGCCGATCGCGGAGGCCCTCGTGGCGCGCGGCGTGGGGCTGGGGACCGCGCTCGCGTTCATGATGAGCGTGACCGCCCTGTCGCTGCCCTCGCTCGTGATGCTCAAGCGGGTCGTTCGCACGCCGCTGCTCGCCTTGTTCTTCGGGATCGTCACCGTCGGGATCGTGGCGACCGGATACGCGTTCAATGCGCTCGGGAGCCTTCTCGCTCGATGAGCGCTTCGCCCTGCCACGGGGCAACGGGAGGAGAAAAGCGATGGACGTGAAAGTGCTCGGCTCGGGATGCGCGAAGTGCCAGCGCACGGTGGCGCTGATCGAGGAGGTGGCCCAGGCGCGAGCGATGCCGCTCCAGGTGGACAAGGTCCAGGACATGCGGGCGATCGCTTCGTACGGCGTGATGAGCACGCCCGCGGTGGTGGTCGACGGGAAGGTCGTGCACGCCGGCAGCGTGCCGGGGCGCGACAAGATCGAAAGCTGGTTCGCGCCGCGCCCGTGACGCACCCGCCGCCAGACGGGCCCGCACCCGAGGCCGCCGTGACGCAGGCGCTCAACCGCGAGTGCTTCTGCGTCAGCCTGGACGACACGGCGCTCGCGCAGGCGCTCGACGCCGATCTCGGTGAACCGTCGCTCAGCGAGCTCGTGCGCAGCCGCTGCCCGACGCTCTACGCGGCGCGGCCGGTCTTCGTGGACGCGGCACTGCTTGCGCGCATGCAGGAGGTGGTGCAGGCGGTGGAAGCCGTCGTGGCGCTGCCCGCATGGCAGGAACACGTCCTGTCCGCCGCCCCGGGCATCGCCCGCGCCGACGCCATGGGGGCGCGTGGCGTCTTCTTCGGATATGACTTCCACCTGGCTGGCGACCAGCTCGCGCTCATCGAGATCAACACCAATGCCGGTGGCGCCCTGTTGAACGTGGCGCTCGCCCGGGCGCAACGCGCGTGCTGCCCGGCGGTCGAACCGTGGATGCCGACGCAGGAGGGTGTCTCCGCCTTCGAGCACGCGATCGTGGAGATGTTCCGCGCCGAATGGACTGCCCATGGCACGCGCGGTCCGTTGTCGAGCATCGCGATCGTCGACGATGACCCGCAGGGCCAGTACTTGTACCCGGAGTTCGTGCTCTTCCAGCGGCTCTTCGCACGTCACGGGATCGGTGCGGTCATCGCCGACCCTGCCGAGCTCGCCTGGCACGACGGGGCGCTGTGGCATGGAGCGCGCCGCATCGACCTCGTCTACAACCGGCTCACCGACTTCTACCTCGATGCGCCTGGATCCGCCGCGCTGAGGAACGCGTATCTCGCGCATGCGGTGGTCGTGACGCCGCATCCTCGGGCCCACGCCTTGTATGCCGACAAGCGGCATCTGGCGCTGCTGTCGAACCCCGAACGGCTGGCGGCGCTCGGTGCGCCGGAGCCCGTGCGCCGGCTCCTCTCGGCCCATGTGCCGCGCACCGAAGTCGTCGAGGCGGACCATGCCGAGCGCTTGTGGCACGAGCGCCGCGGCCTCTTCTTCAAGCGTGCGAGCGGCTTCGGCAGCCGCGCTGCCTACCGCGGCGACAAGATCACCCGCCGGGTTTGGCAGGAGATCGTCTCGAGCGGCGACTACGTGGCCCAGGCCTTCGCCGCGCCCGGTGAGCGGTGGATCGACGGTGACGCAGGCGAGAGCCGAGCGCTCAAGTTCGACCTGCGCGTCTACACCTACGCTGGACGGATGCAGTGGGCGGCCGCACGCCTGTACCAGGGGCAGACCACCAATTTCCGCACGCCGGGCGGGGGGTTCGCACCGGTCTTCACGACCCGTGTAGGAAGGCGCTGAACTCTGCACCAGCCATCGCATGAATACTAGGCCGCATGCATGGACAATCAGATACCTTGCACCAAGATAAAGCACCGAATCCTGCACTTCTTTGAGAGATGACGGAGCTAAGTTTTGCCACAGCCGGACTTTCACCCCGAACGCCGTCCACTTCGCGTCCTGCCGTGGTCGATCTCACCGTTTGCCGAGCAACCTCGCCGCGGAATAAACCCGTTGGAGGCTCGGAAATTCCGAATGGCTGATTACTTGACGCTAGGCCGACAGCGTGTAACTTAACTTGTGAGCTCAGGCCACGCGACAGTAGGCATACGGAAGTGGTTTTCCCCATAACACCGCAGCTCGGAAGCCAAACGCGGACTAAGTCGCTTTTCGAACCCGCGATAGAGTTTGCGGTGCTGGAAGTTGTCTCGCTCAAGCATTGCGGGTGCGAGTTGCCAATCGCCGCCACTCAACTGCGCCCACAACCAGGTTGAAGCATGCCAGTTGGAGGAGGTTAGCGGAAAACGATTCGCATCTCGCTGAATACATGCCCAGACGTCCGCTGGCAAACGCGTGAACTGTTGGAGCCGAGCGCGGCGCTCCGCAAAATCGACCTTACAATTGAAAGACGCAAACGCTTCAGCGACCGCATGAAGATGACGAGCAAATGCCGAATAGCCGCCTGTTTTCCGAAGTAAAACCACAAGGCCGCAGATGCTCGCGATGCTGCTCGCGATAGGGAGGTCGAGTAGTGCTGCAGCTTCCCGCCAACTATGGCGACCTGTCAGCTTGACAAGGGCGATCGCACAGAATCGTCTTATTGTGTTGGACCGGACGAGTGGAAAAAGACGGGCAAGATCTGAAGTAAAATACGCCTCGGGCAGAAGCTGTGGAACCTGTGCCGGACGGAACGCGTAATTGCCTCTCATGCGATTTGAGTTTGAGCGGACCCCAGCATCAATATCGAACGTCCTGCGACCCGCAAGTGTCCTGAACGCCAAATCCAGCCGAGACGAAAAGTGAAAAAATCTCGGCAAGGCAGAGAAGTTTTTCTTTTCAGTGCGGTCGGCTGCCGATCTGATTAAGGGTGCAAGGCGCTCCATGAGGGCAGTGTCGCTTGCTGTGCTCAAAATAGAAACAGATAAAGGAATGACAGCGGCCATCAACGCAGCGCTCGGTGGGGGTACGTTATAAATCCTCTTGAACTTTCCTGGGCGACCGTTCCTTTTCGCGTGATCGGTACTTTGTAGTGCGTCACGCGTTTCAATGTGGTGGCGCACTGCTTCGATCGCCAGGGGTGGAGCATCGCTGAATTCATCAATTTCAGCGCAGAAAAGCAGCAGTGCACATGCTGCCCGCACCTCAGACAGTTGCAACGCAACGTCGCGCTCACCAACTCGCTCCCCGTCATAGCCAAGTAGTCGATCGATCGTGCGTTGTGCGGTCAGCGTTTCCGGAAAAGCGAGCACGTCTGATGGCGACACGTCGCTCAACGGATGCCCACATAAACGACCGGGTCCCCCTCTGCTGATGCCGGCACGCCGTGGCTGGCAGTTGAAGCAGTGCAAGAGACGCGAGACGCTTTTAGTGCGGACCAGCCCGTTTGATTGCGTGTCGTATCCTATGCCCGGTCGGCGATGGCACGACGGGCACCGGTCGATCAGCAGAACCCCGTGCTGCAGGCAGGCAAAACTCCACGGCAGCTTCCATTTCAAGAGCCAAGCGCCGGAGTGCTCCTGCACGCAATGTGGGCAGTAGTGGGAGCCGCCGAAGTACGCCCATTGAGTGAGCGCCAGACGCGCCGTTGCCTTATTCAGCTTAGGATCAAAGCTGGAGAGATCTATCGCCTGCGGGGAGTAAGTTTCGAGCAGCATGCCCCGCGCGCGCTTGCTATCCAAACCAGTGCTCAAGCAGAAACGCTCGAGGTGAGATTCAGACATACCGACGCCGAAATTGGGAACCCTGACGGGTCCCCCAGCTTCAATTAGACCAACCGATTCGAGGATGGTCGCGAAAGGTACGTCGTTCGATGCGGATAGACGATCGAGATAGCTGCGGAAGCTTTCGCCCGGGACCGGTTCCAGATGAATCGGTAAAGCTCTGATCATAAGAACGGCGCCAAAGCGTTAGCGCTTTCTAGCATCAAGGACGCACGAATCGAATCACGCACGGTTTTCGTCCGACGCGAAAAGCAGAGGTTTTCCTTCGAAGACGACTGCATGGCGTACGGTCTCGTAACGTCAGAGTTGCGATTTGAGGGCGATGTCAGCCAGCGAGATCCGCAATGCTTGACAAATACGCCATAAGTGCAGGATGCCGACGTTCTGCTCGCCGCGCTCTATGGCGCCCAAGTACGAACGGTCGATCTCAGTCTCAAGCGCCAGCCGCTCTTGGGATATGCCCATCTCGCTGCGAGTGCGCCGTATTTCCGCGCCCAAGCTGACGAGCACCGGGTGATTTGCATGGCGTGGCGACCGTATTGGCATGCCGAAACGGTCGCCCTTTGGCGGTTATCTTTCCACGGGTTATGTTCCCCACATGGAAATTGAGTCAACTGTGTTTCTGGTGGGAGCACCGTTTTCAGTGTGCTCCACGAAGCGAAAAGTCCGCAGCCGTTCGCCGTGCTCGCCAGAAAGCCAAACTCGGCACGATCAGCCACTGCAATAGCGGCGACAGGCCCACGTCGAAGACGCCCAACGACACGACAGGCATCCAGGCCGAGTAAGCCCAAGCGGCGCGCCGTACGATGTTCAGCCACTCGCTGAAAGCGGTGTAGGCAAGACCGAACACGAGCGTCATCGCAAACACGGCCTTGAACCGGTCGACCGGCCAGCCGCGGCGGCCGACTAAGAGGAGCGCGCCCGTGAGCGCGGCGAGTGCAATCAACACGTCTCCGCCGGTGCAGTGGACCGCCGCAAAGACGATCTCCCGCCAGCTCCCCTCGGCCCACAGCGTGTACAGCGGCATGTGGGCGAATTCCCATGTGAGGTGGACGAGCGCCGTGGTGAGGACATAACGCCTTAGCGCCGCCAACCAATCGACCTCCAACTCGCCCGCGCGGGTCATGGGAGTCTTGAACGGCATGGCCGGGCTGATTGCCACGTTGCGCCCATTACGCCGAGCGCAGCCGCAACGCGTTGGCCACCACCGATACCGAGCTCAACGACATCGCAAGCGCCGCGATCATCGGCGTCAGCAGTAGCTCCGTCACGGGGTACAGCACGCCTGCGGCGATCGGCACGCCCAGCGCGTTGTAGACCAGCGCAAACACCAGGTTCTGCCGCATGTTCGCCACCGTCGCCTCGGACAGCCTGCGCGCGCGGGCGATGCCGCGCAAGTCGCCCTTGACCAGCGTGACCTGAGCGCTGTTCATTGCCACGTCCGTGCCGGTGCCCATCGCGATGCCGACGTCGGCCGCAGCCAGCGCCGGCGCGTCGTTGATGCCGTCGCCGGCCATCGCGACGCGGCGGCCTTGCGACTTGAGTCGCGCGACCAGATCCGATTTGTCTTGCGGCCGCACTTCGCCGTGCACTTCATCGATGCCGAGCGTGCGCGCCACCGCTTCGGCGGTCGTGCGGCCGTCGCCGGTCGCCATCACCAGGCGCATGCCGGCCGCGTGCAGCAGTGCGATCGCCTCCGGAGTGCTCTCCTTGATCGGGTCCGCGACCGCCAACAAGCCCGCCAGGCGCCCGTCGACGCCGAGGAACATGACGCTCGCCCCCTCCGCCCGGAGGCTTTCGGCCCGATCGACCAGGGGCGTCGGATCCACGCCCACATCGCGCATCAGCACGGTGTTTCCCAGCGCAACCGTGTGCCCGTCGATGCGTCCGCGCACACCGATGCCGGTGCCGCTTTCAAAGTCCGCAGCGGCCGACAACTGCAGGCCGCGCTCGCGCGCAGCAGTGACGATCGCGTCGGCCAGCGGGTGCTCGCTGCCGGCATCCAGGCTTGCGGCGATCCTCAGGACCTCGACCTCCTCGAAGGGCGCCACGCCGACCGCGTTTCGGAAGACCGGCTTGCCCAAGGTCAGCGTCCCGGTCTTGTCGACAATCAGCGTGTCGATGCGGCGCAGCATCTCGAGCGCCTCGGCGTCGCGGAAAAGCACGCCCGACGTGGCTGCCCGGCCACTGGCCACCATCACCGACATTGGTGTAGCCAGCCCCAGCGCGCAGGGACAGGCGATGATCAGCACGGCCACCGCGTTGAGCACGGCATACACGCCGCGCGGCTCCGGCCCGATCGTCCACCAGGTAATCGCGGTGGCAACCGCGACCGCGAACACGGCCAGCACAAACCAGAAGGACACCGCATCGGCCAGCCGCTGCATTGGCGCCCGGCTGCGCTGGGCGGTGGCCACCATCTGCACGATCTGCGCCAACACCGTGGCGGAGCCGACTTTGTCGGCGCGCATCACCAGGCTGCCGCCACCGTTGATGGTGGCGCCGATCAACTTGGCACCAGGGGTCTTCTCGACCGGGACCGGCTCGCCGGTCAGCATCGACTCATCAACGCTGGAGCGCCCTTCCAGCACCTCGCCGTCGACCGGCACCTTCTCGCCGGGGCGTACGCGCAGCCGGTCGCCGACGTGCACATGCGCCAGAGGCACATCTTCCTCAGTCCCGTCGGCGGCAAGCCGGCGCGCGGTCTTGGCCTGCAGCCCCAGCAGCGAGCGGATCGCAGCCGAGGTCTGCGAGCGGGCGCGAAGCTCGAGCATCTGGCCCAACAGCGTCAGCGACACGATGACCGCTGCGGCCTCGAAGTACACGCCCACGCGGCCATGCGCTTGGAAGCTCTCGGGAAACAGGCCCGGCGCGACGGTCGCCACGACGCTGTAGACGAAGGCGGCCGCCACGCCGGTGCCGATCAGCGTCCACATGTTCGGGCTGGCGTTGCGGACCGACTGAACGCCGCGCACGAAGAAGGGCCAAGCCGCCCACAGCACCACCGGGATGGTGAGCACGAGCTCGACCCAGCTGCGCGCTTCGGGCGACAGCCAAGGCATGTAGTGCCCGCCCATGGCCAGGAGGGTCACGATGATTGTGGCCGGCAGCGTCCACCAGAAGCGGCGAGAGAAGTCCGCGAGCTCCGGATTGTCGTCCTCGAGGGTCGGCATCTCCGGCTCGAGTGCCATGCCGCAGATCGGGCAGTGGCCCGGCTGCGGCTGGCGGATCTGCGGGTGCATCGGGCAGGTGTACATGCCACCGAAGGCGGCAGCAGCCGCGTCAGCCGCCGGTGTAGGCTCATTATTGGGGGCGGTATGGTGCCCGGTCGGGTGCTTGGCAGCGCGCACAGCGCCATCCAAATCGGCTGCACGTGCGGTCGGCGGTGCCACATTCGAGAACCGCTGCGGTTCCTCCACGAAGCGATCGTGGCAGCGCAGGCTGCAAAAGCGGAAGTCGCGTCCGGCGTGCACTGCATGGTGCGGCGAGTCGATTGGGACCTGCATGCCGCACACAGGGTCCGGGACCTGTTCGATACCGCCACTTACGGCGGACTCCAAAGGTGAATGGTTCGTGGCGAATGCACCGCCGCGTTGATTGTGGCTTTTCTCGTTCATGCAACGCTCATGTCAAGGTCGATCGCAGCCGATCCCATGCTATCGGGAGCGACGATACGGCTTGCCACGGTGGCAAGGTCAAGCGCAGACGCGGCAGCACCGCCGGATCAAAAACCGTGGTCACGAAGCAGGCAGCAGGCAATTCGAAGTTCAAGCAGTGTAAGCCCCAACGACCTTTTGCCTCGCACTAGAGGAGCGCTCCGCATAGCTCATGGCTTCCCGAGTCGGCACCGAGGTGTGACCGACAGCTGTCTCTTAAAGCAACGCGTGAGAGCAGTTGCGATCGAGGCTCACGTCCGATACGAATAAGCCGATGAGCGGGCCCATACTCGGTGGGAGTTCGCAACAAGATGTCGTCCAATAAGACGCCCTGATGGGCTGAGCATGTACCTTTGAGCAACTCAAAGGTCAAGTCTTGCGTCGGGCGCTTCGCCGATGCTTGCTGCCGTAGGGTTCGGCTCGTGAAAGATCATAGGTTCGGGAAAGGCAATGCCATAGATTGCATACGTCGTTAGGAAAGCGAGGCGAGGTGTTTGCTTTCAATGTATACGCGTTCGGCGCCGTGCTGACGCGAATTTCATGCCAACGGAGCCGATGCGTGGCCCGACGGCAAATCGAATCAAGTTAGTCTGCCTTCAACGGAAATCAGTCGGTGGCTCGTTCATCCCATTCTTCAAAGAGGACTCAGCATGATGCTTCGTACGATCGTTGCGGCTCCCGCCTTATTGGCTGCGCTTGCCAGCGCGGGTTGTGGAATGTTGCAGCACCACTCAGGTTCAAGTGGAGCCGCACAGAGCGGCATGGGCACCGGCATGGCTGGGGGGCAACCGGGGAGAATGGATATGGCGCGCATGTGCGAGATGCACAACCAGATGACGGCAGGTAAGTCGCCAGCCGAGCAGCAAGCTGCGATCGAGGCCCACGTGAGGTCCATGCACGGCACCGCCGATCCACAACGTATGGCCATGTACCGCCAGATGACTGCTCAATGCTCGCAGTCGGCTCCAGCATTGCGATAAGGAGTCGATAGTGGCTATTCGGATGACCGCACCGAGCGAGGCGGACATGCGGCGGCGCATGATCTGATCTTGTACACGCGGTGCCGATGGCGCCGCTGCGGCGCGTAAGTCGACATTACTTCTTCGTAATGTTCCGGTCGCGCGTCGGTCATCCGCGCATCGAGAAGATGTCGCTCATGCAGGACGCCGTAAGCGACATCCGATCGCGGCGCGTCTGATGATCCGCACAGGGCCTGGTCGTCTGTCAGGTCGCGCGGGGAGACGGTTCGCGCCGCCATTGGCAGTGATCCGAAGTGCGTCCTGCAAAGGTCACGAATAGGCTGCGTCGATTGCGGCGCAGCCTCGGTGGCCTCGGTACGAAGCGGTTTGCCCGTTTGACGGCGGCTCATGCTTCACGCGCCCGTTCCAGGCCTTCAGCGAACCGCGTTCGATCGACTCGACGACACTTGAAAGGAACATGAAATGAAAGCTCAAATCCTCTTGCTAACCGCTGCCCTTTCGCTGTCAAGCACGATGGCCTTCGCCCAGCAGTCGAACCAGACAATGCCGGGTGGACGTGGCGACATGGCCGACCATCCGCATGCGCAGCGTGGCCCGGGCAGTGCGCGTCCCATGCAACCTCAGCGCAACGAGATGCCGGCCGGCCAGGGCGATATGTCCGACCATCCTCATGCCTCGCAGGGCGGGCGGTCGGCTCCAATGGCTAGTCGGACCGATGGCTGGGGTGATCGCTCCGCCCGGCGCGGTGAGATGCCGAACTATCCGCTCAACTGACGCGGTCCGTGTGGCGCCGGCCGGTAAGTCGCTCGGATGAGCCGTCTTGCGGCTTACGTGAAACCAGCGAGAAAGGCGGGCGCAACGGGTCAGCCCAGATCAGTGGGCCACATCCGAAGGGCGAGAACAATGGCTAGCCCGAAAAGGGCGGCCCAACAGCCCCAGAACAGCCATTCGTCCCAAGCTCCGGCGCGGCGCAAGCCGCGCTCGAGCCGGTGCTTGATTGCCATGCCGGTGCCATGCGCGACGAGGCCGATCGCAAGCAGCCAAAGACCGAAGGGCGCGAGCACCTGCGGAACGAGCAGCGCGATGCCGGCACCCAGCACACCAGCCCCGACGGAAGACAGCAATTCGGCCCGCTTCAGGCCTCGGTCCCGTTCATCGACGTGCATACCCGCTCCCAGTCATCGGCGCCGCTCGAAGAACAGATACTTGGCCGCGGCAGCTCCGACCAGCACGAGGTCGATGACGACAAGAAACCACACTGCGCCCATCCCGTACAACATCGAGCCGCTCATCGCACCTTCCATCATCGCTGTTCTCCCTTGCCAGTGACTCAGTTGGTTCGGCGGACGTGGCAGCAGAAGTGCGGATCCGCTGGTCTAGTCCAGGGGTCAAGCATGAATATAGCGATTGCGGCGAGTGGCGTGAACCAATGGAGGCACGGATGAACGATGCTTTCAAAGCCATTGACCTTCGAGCGGCGCACAGGTTCATGCTCGTGCGCAACTGGCTTCATAGACCACGTCGTGCTTAACTCCTAAATCGACGCCCCGCGATCAATTGCGATGACTGGCGGCTCCCGGCGTCTGCACGGTCTTGCGCAACTTACCGGCTCCGAACGTCCCATGACAGAACCGTACGCATCCTGCGCCAACGACCCGACGCTCGGCGCAGAGGCGCTCAACGCGGCCTGCTTCTGCATCAGCCTGGACGAGGCGGCACTGCACCGGGCACTGGACGCCGAGTTAGGTGAGCCGGGGTTGGCTGCGCTCGTGGCTGCACGCTGTCCCTATCTCTTCTCCGCGCGGCCCGTCTTCCTGAGCGCGGCGCGCCTGCGCCAGATGCATGACATGGTGCGCGCCGTCGAGGCGGTGGTCGCGCAACCCGCATACCGGGAGTTGGCGCTAGCCGACGCTCCGGCCATCGCTCGCCACGGCGCTCACGGCGCACGCGGCGTCTTCTTCGGATTTGACTTTCACCTAGGGTACGATAACCTGGGACTCATCGAGATCAACACGAACGCGGGCGGCGCACTCCTCAATGCGGCGCTGGCACGCGCCCAGCGTGCCTGTTGCGCAGCCATCGCGCCGTTGGCGCCGCAAGAGCGCCGCGTGGCCGACTTCGAGCAGGCCATCGTGGATATGTTTCACGCCGAATGGCGTGCGGCCGGTCGCGGCGAACCGCTCGGACGCATCGCCATCGTCGACTCGGCGCCCTCCGAGCAGTACCTATACCCCGAGTTCCGGCTGTTCCAGCGGATGTTCTCACGCGCGGGGCTGCAGGCAGTGATCGCCGATCCCACTGAACTGGCCTATCGCGATGGCAAACTCTGGTGCGCCGATCTCCCGATCGATCTCGTCTACAACAGGCTCACCGACTTCTATCTCGAAGGGCCGGACTGCGCGGCGCTACGCGAAGCCCATTTGGCGGAGGCGGTCGTGCTCACCCCGCATCCGCGCGCCTATGCCCTGTACGCCGACAAGCGACGCTTGGTGACGCTGAGCGATCCAGCCGCGCTCGAGGCGCTTGGCGTCTCGCTCGACGCCCGCACGGTGCTTGCGGCGCATGTCCCCCGCGCCATGCGCGTTCGCGCCGGCAACGCACAGACCCTCTGGGACACGCGCCGTTCGTATTTCTTCAAACCGGTATCGGGCTACGGCAGCCGAGCTGCGTACCGTGGCGACAAGCTCACCAAGCGCGTCTGGCAAGAGATCCTGGCGGGCGACTACATCGCGCAGGCGCTCGTGGCGCCCGGCGAGCGTCGTGTCCCCGGCGAGCGTCGTGTCCCCGGCGAGCCGCCGGGGCGGTTGCTCAAGTTCGACGTCCGCAGCTATGTCTACGCCGGCCACGTGCAATGGACTGCGGCGCGGGTCTATCAGGGTCAGACGACGAACTTTCGAACCGAGGGCGGCGGATTCGCTCCAGTGTATTCGGTGGACCAAACCGATGGCTCCCACCTGGGCTGCGGCAGCGACACGGGTCCGCACGTCGCCTGCCGTTCGGCGTCGGACGCCGCGTCATACGCTTCCTACGTCTTCCTGCTCGACGAGGCGGGCGGCGTGCATCCGCTGCCGCACGATCTGTACGTCGCGCTAGCGCGTGCAGAGGCCGCGAGCGAGTCGCTCGCGGGCCGCCGCTTCCGGCTGGTCGACTGGTATGTCCGCACGCAGAACGGTGCCCCGGAGGCAGTTGTCAACGAGACCTGCACTGAGGTGGCGTTCGACACCCATGGCCGACTCGATGCGCGCGCTCGAGCGGCGCCCGACGTTGAACCTCCGTGGCCGAGTGCGGAGGAGCGCAGGAGGATGCATGCGGCGATCTTCGGAGCGCAAGTTGCTGCCGCGGCGTACACCCCGCCAGACCCTCCAGCAACGAATCGGCGATCGGACCATCGGGCAAACCGTTGAGTCTGATCGGCTGCGCAACCCGTTCTATTTGGAGGAGGTGATTACCTTGCCCAACGAACACTCACACAGCTCGTCCTCCTCGCCCAACCTCGAACGGCGCGGCGCGCGTTGGACGGTCGCGGCGCTGATGGTTGTGGTGATCGTCCTCTTCTACATCTTGCGCGAACACTGGGCGCATGCGCTGGGAATGCTTCCGTACGCGCTACTGCTTGCCTGCCCGCTGATGCACCTATTCCATGGCGGACACGGTCACCATGCCGGCCGGCGGAGCGGCCGAGGCGATTCGAACGACCCACGCCGGCACTGAAAAATGGCGACGCAGCGGTGGTCTGCGTCCCGCTCAAGCGCGCTTGGTTTCGGCTTCGACCAGTGCCTCAATGAGCGCACAAATTTGATTGCCTGTAGGCGTCGAATCCGGCATGCCGCGCCATTGTGCGAGCGCAGTAGCCATCTCGTCATAGGCCGCCGTCATTTCCGCAATCGCCGCGAGTGTTGCTTGGCTGCGCTGGAGCACGATGTCACGAACGACTGGGCAAGGCGATTCGCCGCGCTGGGCCATCATCAAGATTGTTCGAATCTCGGCGAGCGTGAAGCCTAGCCGCTGCGCTCGACGAACAAAGCGCAGCCGCTCCACCGACGATGCGTCGAACAGCGCATAACGCGACACCGGGTGGCGCTTGGCGTCGAGAAGGCCCGCGCGCGCATAATAGCGCACCGTGTGCGGCGACACGCCGGCCGCTGCCGCCAGTTCGCTCACCTTCATGTAGCGTTATCCAGGCCCCCGAGCGTTTGTCGGTGGCGGCAGGAATTTGCAAGCGCCGGTACGTCACCGGTGCCAGCTACGCGGACATCGCTCGTCGGCCCCGCCGAGGCTCTGGCGACTGCGCTCAACACATCCGTGTCTCTGAACATTATCGTCCCTTGCGCCTCGTCCCGCGCGGTTCGTCGTGCTCGTGTGCCCTCGCGCGCGGAGGCCTGCGCCGCCCCGTCGAACCCTTGCGCCGGCTGTAGCGCCGCAGAACATGACGTCGGCGTAATGATACGGTCACCTTCGGGCGAAGCGCACACCGCTATCGTGTCGTCATGTCGGCCCGATCACAAGGCGATCGGGTCGAGCGCTCCAGACCACTCTCCAAAGAGGGCACCACCATGAATAAGATCTTTGCAGTCGTCGCCGTCGCTCTGGCTGCCGTCGCGCCACTGGCCGCCTCGGCCGCCTCGACGGGCGCCGTGCCGGCGGCCATCTCCGTCGGCGAAGCCGCGGACTATCCGATCAACACG
>ERZ1066118.693-NODE-693-length-28123-cov-5.697877_pt1 | contig 28123 bp, 24 predicted proteins | sample MGYA00382765_ERZ1066118 | MGnify/ENA primary metagenome ERZ1066118 (study PRJEB33369, sample SAMEA5778348) | biofilm metagenome | biome: Industrial cooling water; feature: Water cooling tower basin; material: Biofilm | place: United Arab Emirates | collected...
TATTTGTGCCATTCACAGAGATAGTACCTCTGAGTATGTTGCTATTGACACTACTTCGATGTAATATAAATTTCTCAGCGGCATTAATCTGAATATTTCCAGCATCTCCCTTGCCTAAGCTGCTAGTTTCAAAGAAAGCGTTGTCGAGGAGTGAAACCTGTTTAGCATCAATACTAAAATTACCACCATTACCTTCACCTGTTTCTCCTACTACGCTGGAAATACTTCCGTTATTAACAGAAACATTGTTAGCAGTAATCTTAATATTCCCTGCATTTCCTCTACCGTAAGCATTAGTGTTAATTTTTCCTGCATTAGTTAAAGTCAATTTGTCTGTTATTATGCTAATATCGCCTGCATTCCCTTTATTCAAAGTACTATTATTAATTTGACCGCTATTAGCTAAAGTCAAATTTTTTGTAGTAATATCAATTTTGCCTGCATTTCCTTCTGCAATCTCTACTACTACACTAGCGATACCTCCAAATCCATTAACAAAAATATTGTCAGTAGCACTAACTTTGATGTTTCCTGCATTTCCTCTACCTAGAGTACTGGTGTCGATTGAGCCATTAGCTATAGTTAGATTCTTTGTGTTAACGTCAACATCACCTGCATTACCTTCTGTCGTATCACCTACTCTACTACTAATTAAGCTTTCACTAACAATGATATTCTCAGCGGCACCGATCTTGATGCTTCCTCCATTTCCTTTACCAAAAGTGCTAGCACTGATAATACTTCTTTCTTCAAGATTGAGAGAACTGGTTTGAATATCGATATTACCACCATCACCTATACCATTTTCTAAAACTTGGCTGATAATTGAACTTCCTTGATTTAAAGTAATTTCTCCTGTGGAGTTAATAGTCATATTTCCTCCTCTTGCTTCTGGACTTCCCGACCCAGAAGCTATCCCCGATCGCAATTGACTTCCTTCTACAAGCTTCAGATTATTAGCATTAATAGCGATCGCGCCTTCCCCACTAGCAGCTACATTAACGAAAGCTTCGTCAGTTAGATATATGTTGCTCCTAGCTACACCATCAGGAAAATTCGGACTACCATCATTATTGATGCCAATCGTTCCTACTGTTGATAATCCCCCTAACTCAACTCTTCCTCCTGGTGCTATTATTCTTCCTCCATTCAGGCTGACATCACCACCGATAAGAGAAAAATTCTTTCCCGATTGCACCCTCAAGATAGCTTGATTAACAATCTCGGCATTTCGATTAATCTGATTAAACAATAATGCCGATGGGTTAACTGTTAAAAGTGGTGGAGTTTCTGGACTTGTTGCACTAAAAATTCCTTGAGTGCCAAAATGTACGCCATTTGCAGTAGTCGCTACGAACGAACCATTAACATTTAAACTGGCATTTTCACCAAAAACAATTCCGTTAGGATTAAGCAAAAACAAATTAGCATCACCTAAAACGCCTAACACTCCCTGAATTTGAGAAGGATTGTTACCCGTAACTCGGCTGAAAATATTCTCAATTCCTTGAGGATTAGCAAAATCAACCGATCTTCCTTCACCAACGTTGAATTCTTGGAAACTATGGAACAAATTTGTGTCGCGAATTGCGCCACCGTCAATGCGATCGCTACTTCCATCAACTGAGTTGACTATAGAGGATTCACCGCCCAAGGTGGAATCGGGTTGAATTTGAGCGAAGGCGCATTCAGATAATGCAATCGCGCTACCTATGGTTAGAGAACTGGCTACTCCAAGCTGCAAAAACATATTCAGCCAAGCTGTTGTCATTACGGCGACTTCCTCTGCAAATCTAGAGAGTGCATTTTTCACTAGTAAGGCAAATCGCTGAATCTTCCAGGCGATCGAGTAAAAGTTTTTAGATTTCGCTCGTCCTCCTACTTTGTACTTTTCTGTAATCAGACTTACCAAACTCAATAGATAAGTTTGCAGAAAAAGCTAGTGCTTCTTATTTTACCTGAGTTTACTCTTGGAATTGTAGAGCAATTGAATTGATTAAATATCAAACACTCTACTAATTCTTACTACGTGAAACTAAGGAGTTAATCATGAACATCGAAAATTTATCCTTTGTGACTGAATTGACTGATGAAGATGCTAGCCATGTCAACGGTGGATTTTATGACTACAACCTGTTGTATTGGTACTACGTAAATTATACGCTGCCTACATATGTGAATTCTATCATGGCGTAATAGCTAGCGGTTTTTAACTGTTTGAGCTAATTATAGCTTGCCAAATCTCCTGATAGTTTTCTCTTAAAGTTTAATATCGAAGCACTCATAAATAATATGAGTGCTTTTCTGTTTGCGCGGCAGATGCTTGCTTCATTTTTATTTACGTAGTTTTCAGCGATCGCACTCTGTAAATCGAGCTATTTTTTGTATATTTCGCTCGTTCTTCTATTTTACGTTTTTCTACAATCTTGTTTACCTAGCTCTGCAAAGAAGTTTACACAAACAACTAATGATTCTTATTCGAGCTGACTTTATCTTTGTAAGTATAGAGCGATGAATGAAATATCAATGCTCTACTAATTCACCAAATCCACAAATAAGGAGTTAATTATGGACATCGAAAATTTATCCTTTCTAACCGAAATTACTGATGAAGATGCTAGTTATGTCAATGGTGGATTTTGGACTGACTATGATCCAATTTTCTACGATCCACTGTATGTGGGATATGTATATGGACTTTCTACATATGTAGATGGTCTCAGTATTGGCGCTAATCCTCCTGTGATAGAGCCATTTCAGCTTCTTCCTTATTAACACTATTATTAGTGTCTGATTGAGCTAATTCTAGCTTTGTAAATCTCCTGATAGTTTGATGTTGAAGCACTCATATCATTTCTGAGTGCTTTTTTTTGGCAAATGCAATTGCCAGTCATATCATGTTTTTTGGAAATATTTCGGCGCAATTGCACTATTCTTTATATATTCGATTTTCTTCTATTTTGCACTTTTCTACAATCTCGACCGCATAGAGTAGTAAACAAGTTTACACAAACAACTATTGATTCTTATTCGAGCTGATTTTATATTTGTAAGCATAGAGTGATAAATGAAATATCAAAGCTCTAATAATTCACCAAATCCACAAACAAGGAGTTAATTATGGACATCGAAAACTTATCCTTTCTGACCGAAATTACTAATGAAGATGCTAGTCATGTTAATGGGGGCGCAATTGATTATGATGCATGGCATAGTAACACCTGTTACTACATGGAGCAAATGGCTAACTTTTATGCATCGTTAGGAATGTACGATTATGCTGCTTACATGTTTTACGGTTTTGGTTGCGGATAGGGCTATTTTATTTAGTCTTAGATAGGTGAAATTAGAATAGACGACATATAACTTACATGTATGTTAACTATTTCTGATTTTCAATCTCTCTAAAAATTAAATCTCGAAACACTCATAAATAATATGAGTGTTTTTTGTCAAAGTAATTACCGTTATACATTTATATTTTTTGAAAAAAGTTTGATGCGATTGCGCTAACTTTTGTAAAGTTTGACTGTTTCTTTAGGTAGCACTTTTCTGTAATCTCAATCGCTCGTTTCAGTAAATAAGCTGTCAGAAAAAGCTAGTGCTTCTTACTTTATCTAAGTTTATTCTTGAAATTGTAGAGCAATTGGTTGGTTGAATACTAACCGCTTTACTCATTCTTACTACGTGAAACTTAGGAGTTAATTATGGACATCGAAAACTTATCTTTCTGCACTGAACTGACAGAGTTAGAGATGGAAACAGTAGCAGGAGGAGTGTTTTGTGAATATCCTGGTGGATATGCTTTTTATTTCAATGATGTTTATGTCAGCGGAGTTAATCTCTCTGAAACAGCTTGCTACGGTTCAGGTGGGCTACCATTTTATTCCGTGTAGCGGCTTGCAAACATAATCACTCCGGCTCGCAGGCTGTGTTACACGCACGTTGCCAGTAGATGGCGATCTCAAAAACGAGTGAGTACAAAGCCCCACGCTTTTTCTACAACTTCTTAAGAGTAATGGTGTGCCGGAAAGAAGGTGGATTGATAAGGCTCAATCCACCGAAAGCTCGAACCTTCTCCGCACCTTCCTTAGCAGAACTGATTGCCGCTATTTTGTCTGTCGTGCTTTTGTGGGCTATTTTCACAACCGATCGACATATTGAATTTCTCATTCTGGAAGCTTATAGGATGGAAGCTTCTCAAGCTAGATTGCCCCTATCAACAACTTCGTTATATTTCCCTCTTGTATGAAGATTAAGTTTGCGAAATCAGTTTTTTTGGCACTCTGCCTGTTGTGTGCGATCGCTATAACTCTACTATTTGGGAATATGCCTGGGAACTCTCAGGAATCTTCCCCACAACCGAGTACCGCGCCAACTTCTAGTCTAATGATGAATTCCACAGTGGAGTGGAAGGGCTTAATTGAGTCGTTTGCAGTGACGACGTTAGAATCACAACTGCCTGGACTGTCCCCTGGCACAATCCTACCTGGAATCCGTTTCCCAGATTTGGGGCAACAACATGTGGAGGTAGGTACTTCAGTCACCTATAATTCAAGCCCACCAACCTCTGGATCGCACTACCCGTACCCAGCAGGGTGGGGCATATACAAAGATCCGCCCGCCGATGAATTTTTGGTACACAATCTGGAACACGGTGGCGTGATTATTAGCTACAACCCTGAGCAAATTAAAGGTCAGGAGTTGGCGCAGCTATGGGAACAGGCGCGTTTTTTGAGCAACTTTAACCCGCGAGTCATTGTAACACCACGGTCAAATCTCGATACAGCAATTGCGCTGAGTGCTTGGAATTACTTGCAGAAGCTTGAGCGTTATGACTCTACAGCAGTCCAGATCTTTTATGATACGCACATTGCTCGCGGTCCTGAGTGCCAGGAAGGGCTGTGTCCAGGCTAATACCGCTACATAATTAATGCAGAACTAGGTTGATGTTTTTACTACAGTGGAGCGTAAAAACAAGGTCAGATGGGTGCTGGTTTAGGAGTCGGGCGATCGCATTTCCTCTATCTTGGAGTCAGTCAGACTGCTGTTCGCCATCTTAAGAAAATCTATCGGATCTATTTGATTGCGATCGCCGGACAAGATGGGAAACTAGAGAACGTCAAGATACGACACTCCGATCTCTCCATTTTTCAGTTAATCTCGCTGGCTCTTTATGCGTCGCTTGCTATTTCTACTTTTTCTGTGTAGTTTAAGCCTCTGTTTGTGCTGGGGAAACGTAGTTAATGCTCAATCTGCCAATCTCGATCGCTCGGTACAAAAAGGTGTAGAACTGTATCGAGCGGGGAATTATCGAAGCGCGATCGCATCATGGCAAACAGCTTTAGATTTCTATCAGAAAAATAACGATCGCGCTAAAGCAGCGATTGTATTAGAAAACCTGGCAAGGGCGCAGCAGCAATTAGGAGAAGGAGAAAAAGCGATCGCCACTTGGGAAAAAGCGATCGCCTACTATCGTCAAACCAAAGATACCCACCAAATCGGCAGACTTCTGACAGAACAAGCGCAGACATACAGCAGTTTAGGACAAAATCGACAAGCGATCGCGCTATTGTGTGGCACTACTAGCCAAGGACGTTGTGCTGCAAATAGTGCTTTGCAGATTGCTCAAACGCATAAAGACCGTACTCTAGAAGCAGCAACGCTGGGAAGTTTGGGCAACGCCTATCGGCTGCGGGGTGACTATACCCAGGCGATTAAATATCTACAACAGGGATTAGCGATCGCCAAACAAGTGAAAAATCCCGTCTACCAAGCTTCAACTCTCAACAGTTTGGGCAATGCATACATCGGCTTGGCACAGGTAAATTATCGCCGCATGAATTCTGCCTTAGCCAGAGGTGACAGCATAGAGGCAGACAAATTTAAACAACAAGCTCTGAAATACGATTCCAAAGGGCTGCAATATTTTCAAGCGAGTCTTAACCTCGCTCAAACTCGCAAGGATCGATCTGGAGAAATGCGATCGCTACTCAATTCTATTCCTCCCGCTCGTCGCACCCAAACTGCCAATGCCGATTCATTACAGCGAGCGATTCAGTTATTGGCACAATTGCCCGATTCTCGCGATCGCGTTTATGCTGCGATCGATCTAGCCAATCTGTTGCAACCCATTTCTCCTGGCGATCCCAATTTTGTCAAAAACCAATGCCAATCGATCGAGCAAGAATCGAAAGCTGAGGGGTTACTCAAAGTCGCCGTAGCGATCGCCCGTCGCCTGCAAGATCCCCGTTCTGAGTCTTTTGCGCTGGGCGAACTTGCCCATGTCTATGAATGTAGAAAAGAATATCCCCAGGCACTCAAATTGACTCGTCAAGCTGTTTGGGCAGCAGAACAAGACCTTAACGCCAAAGATAGCTTGTATTTGTGGGAGTGGCAGACAGGACGTATTTTCAAGCAACAGGGTAAACCAGTGGAGGCGATCGCCGCTTACGATCGGGCAGTCGCTACCCTAGAAGCTATTCGCAGCGACATCTTGACGGCAAATCGAGACTTACAGTTTGATTTTCGGGATACAGTTGAACCAGTTTATCGCGAGTTGGCTGGGCTAAGATTAGAGACGGCTTCAGACAAAATAGAATTACGCCAGCAAAACCTCAGCGATGCCATTAAAACTATCGATACTTTAAAGTTGGCAGAATTGCAAAATTACTTTGGCAACGATTGCGTTATAGCAGCTCTAAATCGGGAGAGCGTTACTGACGTAGGGGCAAACACCGCTATCTTTAGTTCCATCATTTTTGAGGATAAAACGGCAATTCTAGTCAGTCTTCCTAACGGTGAAAATCGATCGCATTGGATCGAACAAGATAATGAAACTTTCAGACAACAGATCGATGAATTTCGGCGCGGGTTGGAGAGATTTCGCGACTTTACCTACGATCCCCAGCCAGCGCAAAAACTCTACAACTCGATCGTTCGTCCATTTGCTGCCGATTTAGAACAAGCTCAGATTAAAACTTTGGTGTTCGTTCAAGATGGAATCTTACGCAGCGTGCCGATGGCGGCGTTGCACGACGGGGAGAAATTTTTGGTGCAAAAGTATGCGATCGCCACGACTCCCAGTTTGACTTTAACTAATCCAACAGCACTCGATCGCCAACAGTTACGAGCATTAGCTTTGGGGTTAACTCAAGCTGCGGTTGTGGATGGGCGTAAATTTCCGGCTTTAACTAATGTCAATCGGGAGATCGAGCAAATTCAAGCCCAGATTCCAGGGACTAAGGAACTGCTGAACAATGATTTCACCCGCGATCGCCTGCAACAAGAACTGGGTCAAACAACTTACCCAATCATTCATATTGCCACTCACGGCGAATTCAGCTCCGAACCAGAAGACACTTTTCTCGTGACTGGCAATAACGCCAAACTCACGATCGCCGATTTAGATACGGCAATCCGCAGCGTCAGTTCTGGGTCAGAATCGGTCGAACTGCTGACTCTCACGGCTTGTCAGACTGCGGTAGGAGACGATCGCGCTGCTTTAGGTTTGGCTGGTGTGGCTCTCCAAGCTGGAGTCAAAAGTGCGATCGCCTCCCTGTGGTTTATTCAAGATGCTCCCACGGTCGATTTGGTGACAAAATTCTACGCCAACTTACGCAACACCGATATGAGCAAAGCCCAAGCCTTACAAGCAGCCCAAATTGCGAAGATCGCCGCCGGAGGACAGTACGCTCATCCTGCCTACTGGTCGCCCTTGATTCTAATCGGGAATTGGCTGTGAATTGCGGGAGCAGGGAGCAGGGAGCAGGGAGTAGATGGATGAAGTTTTGTACTAGCTGGATTACGGCATCCAGACTCACCTTGAACTTAAGTTCAAGGAACCAATAGCGCTCATTCTACTGAAGTAGACTAAAAACGATCTGGCAGTCGGATTTATCCGACTTAGGCTATGAGACTGTGAATTGATTCACAGGCGGGCGTTGCAATCAGTGCAAGAACTTTAGCCAATTGACTTGTCCGAATCTATTGAGTCGCTGCTATACTAGCAATTCGGCTCAAGTTCTGACTCCGTTCCTGTGTCTCTACATTTGCTAGGTTTTCTAACAAAGTTGCCGCAGGTTTGCCCAATTTTCCATCATTGGCAGGTTTGAGAGCTTCGCGTAAAGCGTCATACCATAACCCTGCTTTAGCATAGATTGTTGCTGTCTGACCGCTCTTAGTATCTAATGCTGTCTTCACAGCAGGTGGCAACCCAACGACCTCCATTTGGGCGATCGCCACTTTGTCGCTGGATGGAAAGCTAGGATTGCAAAGCAGAGCCACCTGCCAGAGATATCTTTGACCCACAACCAGTCCTGGTTTATCCTCTGGTAGGGAAAACTGCATAATTCCCGATCGACTTTGTAATTTGTGAGTTTGAATTGGTTTAGGCTTGAGTTGACCGTCTGCACCATACTCGTAAAGCCTAAGTTCCACGGGGAAGGAGCGCGAATCAGGCACAAACCAAGCGACAGTTGGGTGTTGCGCCGCAGTTCGCCCTACATGTTTCTCAGGCGCAAGCACTGTCAGCGACGATCCCTCAGTGCCTTCACACCCTCCCCTAGATCCCGTAGTTGATGAAGTCCCTTGTGGCGGTTCTTGATCGGTTGGCGGTTGATATGAATCTGCATCTACAGATACAGTCTTTTCAGGAGTAGGGGCTTGCGGTTGCGATAATTGCGTTTGGGCTATAGTAGTTGGCGCGATCGCCAAAAACATACCTACAGCAAAACACGGCGCAATCCTAATATGAAAGTATTTTTTCCACATAATTTCAGTTATCAGTTATCAGTTATCAGTTATCAGTTCATTCCGACTTACGACTTACGACTTACGACTTACGACTTCCAATTACCCATTTACGCAACTTAGCCCTACGCCATGTTAATTGACACAACGTACCACGGGGAGGGAGGGGCGATCGCTGAAATTCACCTCCTAGTTGTCGGGCTAAATTTCGCGATTGTTGGGTTCCCCTACCTTCTGTAGACGTGGAAACTATACCAGCTCCGTTGTCAGCAATCTGCAAAACGTATAGTTCTTCTTTTTGGGTAAAAGTGACGCTCAGACGGGTCATTCCTACAGCATGTTTGCCAACATTGCACAGAGCTTCCTCCAGAAAGCGACAGATTTCTTTTTTTTGGGTGAGATTCAAGCGGAGATCTTCGACTGGATCGAATGTTTGAATCTTCACTTTTAATGTTTTGAAACACGGAAAATCTCTTTCTAAAGTAGAGCAGTAAACTTGATATAACAACTCATGAAGTGGAGCTTGTAAATCGACTGCTAAGCCTTTATTTAAATAAAGACTGCGATCTTGAGTCAAAGGTTCTTGCTGTAAAAATTCGTAGACATCGCGAATTTCATGGTTTAATTGCTCCAGTTTTACAATTAATTGCTCTTGGGGTAAATCTTGTTCTCTTGCCAGCCGTAAAAATGCTGCGAGGCTTTGCAGCGGACCATTATGAATACTAGTGAATGAGTGTTCGATAATGAATTGGCGCTCTTGAATTCTCGACTTCAACGTGCGATCGCGCTGATAAACAGCAATGGCAGTCGGTCCTAAAACAAGTAAAACAAATAAAGCAGGTACGACTGGAATCCACCAACCCCAAATGAGTAGTAAATAACTCATCCCTAGCAGGGCAAGACCGCTCAAACCTACAGCTAAAAGATTTTTTCCAGGTGATTGAGTTAGCTTTCCTAAAACAATGCCCAGAAAACCCCAAGCGACAATCCACAAATATTCCCATCCATCTGCCCACACTTGCAAAAGCGGTCGTCGATCTAATACGGCACTGAGGAGCTGGCTGACAGCATGGGCTTGAATTTCTACGCCGTAGACTTGTCCGTTCATGCGATCGATGCCAGTTGTGGCATAGGTATTGATAATATCTACACCAGGAGCGGTAACGCCAATGATGACGATGCGATCGCGCAGCAGCTTGGGATCGAACTGTCCTGTTTTGATTTCGTTGAGGTTAATGACGGGGAATCGGCGATCGCCACTGCGAAAATTGAGTAATATTTGCATTCCGCCTGCATCTGCACCCGTATATCCGCCAGAATTTGTCAGAAAACGAGGGAGTTCGGTATCGCCCAACCGCATCGCATGGCGATCGCGTTTGCTGTTGGTTAAGAAGATTTTTTCTGATGCTAAATATGCTCTTGCCAATTGCAAGGTTAGAGAATATTTATACCCCTGAGTGGTTCGCGTACCCAGCAAACTGCGTCTCAATCTTCCATCCGTATCCAAAATCGCATCAGAAAACCCAATTTGTTCTGGGGGTAATGTTGGCGGCGGGGGAAAGGTGACTGGCAAAACTTTTTCAATTCCAATTAAGTTTTTGCTATTCTTTAATTCCGATATGAGTTCCTGATGACCTGGTTTTACGGGAACATCTCTAATTAGATCGAGTCCGATCGCTCTAGGTTTGTACTTTTGTACTTTTTGCAAGAGAACTGCAAGTTCTCGATCTGGAATTGGATAAGCTTTAATTCTGCTAATATCTGCTTGATTAATCCCAACAATCGTAACTCGTTCGTCAACTGCTTCTGCCGGACGCAGGCGCAGAAAGTAATCAAAAGCTCCCCACTCTAGCGATTGTAATAAACCCGTAGCACGAGCTAAAATAACTAATCCCACCACTGTAAATCCTGGGATTGCTCCTACCTGCCAGCTAGCGATTTCCCTGCTAATTTTGCCAAAAATCCGAGATTTCATAGATCGTTATTGATAGCTGGGATTTGATAGTTACCAACGAGAGGTTAACAAGTTGTATTCCCCATTACCTATTACCCATTACCAAAATTCAATCAATCAATCCTTCTTCCCTTGCCCGCATTTCAGTTTGAATACGAATATTTTTGCCCTCATCTGGGTAAACATCTAAAACATCTTGCACTTTAGTCCAATAGTGGCGCACCATGCGTTCGGATACGCACATTCGCTCCGCGATCGCTTTATCTTGCAATCCTTCTTGAAAAGCTAAAGTTAACACCGTCAGCCACTCTGGTTTAAACTCTAAAGCCGATCGCATACTTTTGAGATCTTTAGTATGAGTTAATCCTTGCAATGCCCAATCTACTCTAGTTAACATGTCCTTGCTAGAAAGACTTTTATCAGCTACAGTAAAACCTCCTTTATGAGCGTCAATCTCTGGTTTAATTCTGACTAAGGCTTTTACATAACTGCTTTGAACGACGATATTGAGCGTAGGATATTTTTTCAACAAAGTTTTGAGTAATTGAATGCCTGTATCAGTTCGTGCTGTTGTTCCAGTCTCTTCAGGAATGGAAAGATCCATCACCAGGAGATCGGGTTGATAGGTTTCTACTGCATTCAAAGCCGATTGTGCGATCTTTGCAGTGAAAAATTCTGCTTCTGGGTATTGCTGTTTTAGAACATCTAGAGTGCCGCCTAGAACTAATTCGTGATCGTCGATAACTACAATTTTTTGCTTGACTGCTGCTGGAGAGTTTTGAGCCATTCTTTCTATCCTTATCTACTAGTAAACTTAAAATTATCGAATGATTTTACCAAATAAAAGACCAATCTATTGCCAGATTGTGCTGACGATAACAGCATTTTCCTGGCATAAGTGTCTGGAAAATTTGTCGCAGATATTTGAGTTGTTTCAAGCTAGAATAAGACAAATTACCTGCGGCGCGATCGTAAGAAATATGAATTAACAGTTCTCCTAGATTCCCTTTTGGACTTAAAGTGATGTGAATGGCAATATCTGCTAAAAGTTCTGATAGGGTAATTTGTAAGAGTTCTTCTAAAACTCTAAGAATTAGCATACTCTGTTGATAAGATTCATGTCGCCAGTGGGTAGGTAAGTCCAGGTGCAGATGGAGTCTGGGGTAGCGTGCCTGCCATTGTTCTACTACGGACTGAATTGCCAGAGGCAAACTGTCCTCAATGTAGGCAGGAGACAGGCGATCGCTCAACTGAGATAGCGAATGATGAAAATTATCTAACTTTTCTAAACAATCGCGGCTTTTCTTGACCAATAATTCCAAATCGTCTACTGGCAGTAGCTCCAAACTACGACGGATGGTAAAAGACTCTTGCAATAATCCATCTCGAATATTCTTGGCTTCCTGAGATAGCTGTAGGACTTGTCTTCCTTGCCACCACTGTAAGGCTTGTCTCATTTTTAGGTAAGATTTCAGCAACCACAGTGTGCTGACAATGAAAGCTGTTACAACTACAATCTCTTGTTCCAAGTTCAAAATTAGCGGGGATGGCTAGAGTGCTTTCTTTTAGTGTAGAAACAAAGTCTCGCTGAAGCATTAGCTGTTTGTGCCAACTTAACTGCCGAAATCTACCATTCTCATTTCCGAAAACTACACGTTCAGATCGTTTTTACAGCATAGACTAGGGTTGGAACGCACCCTTATACCGCTGATAATTGCTGTGTAAAGCTTCTGTCATCGCCTTGTGCGATCGCATTTAATTATCAAATTTGATTTACGAGCAATATTAACTAACTAGTTTCCGGTGCAAAACATGAGAAATTATTAGTAAAAAATTAGTGCGACTATGCATAGTGCAAATAAGGTTTTGTGAATAAATTCAGCTCAAAGCAGTTAAGAATTATTTAGATAGTAGATTAATCCCAATTGTTTTAGTCATTAACTAGCTCTGATAATTTCAATATAATTAGCTTATCTTTCGAGCATTTTTATCAAGGTTACTCAAATTTCTACTCATACTACTCAAATTATGAGCGATGATTCCCCATCCTAACCCAATACGGTTCGGATAGTGATACAATTAACTTTATTCACAAGAAGCAGATGCAGTAATCAGCCTTTTAGCACTTCAAAAATCTCTATTTTTTGTTAACCGAACCGTATTGGTTCCTTATCTTAATTTTATGCGTAAATTTAACTTAAAGAATTAGCATTAGATAACTCTACTAAGACTTGACGAACTGCTTCTGGTATAGAATACCAAAATGCTTTTAATATTAAATTGCTTTCTTCTTCCAGTGAAGATTTTTTTATTGCTTGAGTTAAATTTAGCAGTTCTAAATATGGTATTGTTTTTACAGAATTTTGTATAAACAGTTGAGAAGCTAGGGTAAAATGCTGAATGTACAACTGTCGATTCAACGTATTATCTCGCCACCACTTTAGCTGATTCCAATCACTAGCAGATATAAATTGAGTTAATATCCCAACAGAAAATGTTTTGAGATTTTCAACTTCTAGTTGATTGCGCGGCGATGTTTGCAGTAATATTTCTAGCAGATTAATTTGTTGTTTGTTGGGAGTAATAGCTTTGCTATCACGACCAAGGTAATTTAGTATTAACTCGATGCTGCGGGCTAACGATGGGGTAGCTTTAAGAATTTCGATTTGTGCAGTTAAATCTAGCCCCCAAACTTCACAATCGTTAAGTAAGCTCCGAGTTGTTTCAGGTTGGCTGTAAGACTTGATTGCTGCAATAGCCTGGTTTCGCAAGAATATCTTCTCTTGTTCAGAAAGAGTTACCCTACCCAAAGAAGGTAGCTGTATTTCAAATTCAAGCTGCCAAACGGTGGTTTGCAATTCCAACCAGTCTTGGTTTGAAAAGTTTTTAGTTACACTGGGGCTAGTTACCAGAGTTTTTAATTCCGAATTCACTTGCCTTTGTGTAATCCAGTTTTGGCATAGATAATGTAGCACATCGCCTGCTATCCAGTCAAAGCGATCGCTTTCTGCTAAACATCTTACTAAGGTTTCGATATATTGGGATGAGCTAGGAAGCAGTTGACTGAAATCTTGAATTTTGATAACTTTCCATGCAAAACTACTACTTAAGAAGTTTCTCCTAAAATTTTCATCATTAGCTATTAGTGGCAAACATTTTTTCCACACTGGAATACAGAACTTACTTCCCACCAAATTATCGATAAAAACTATATACTCTTGGGAATTTCTATATAAAGTATTCGCTAATTTATCCCATATATCCCAAGTATTTGAGTTGTGCTGTAGAGCAGCTAAAATTTCGCTTAATCCAGGCTTTTTATTCTCAAACCAAGCGAAAGTTTTATTTAGAGAGTAATGACCTGAACGAATCAGGTCAATCAATAAATCCTTTGCTTCTCCATAAGAAGAATGCCAAGTATTTAGGAACTCTATGTACATATTATCCTGTTGTAGATCATTCATACTAAATAAATTTGCAAGCAGATGCAAATTTATTAAAGCGGCATTTTTCTGAATAAGTAAAGTTTTGAACAAATCTGCTACTTCTACATTTTTACTGATTGTATCGTACAAATTACTTTGCAGAATTCGATTGCTATTAACATGAGGTACTAAAGTTGCAAATTTATAATTAAAACAGTTATAAAGGTTTTTAACTGGAATTTCACTTACTAAAACAGCATCCAAGAGCAAGAAGTGCTCTGTTTTATCTTGAAAAATTTGCTTCGCAGCAAAACTAGTTGCTAATTGCCATGCTTGGCTCCAATCACTTTGAGATTTGGATATAACCACACTCTTACAAAGCTTTCTGAATTCTTGTAAAATGTTAGTATATTCATCTTCAGAATGAGATTCTTCAATCAGCCTATTCTTCAATAAAATTTCAGCAACGTCTAGATGATTATGGAGTTTCTGTAATAGTTTAATTTGTTCCACTACTGAAAGTCGTTTCCACACCTTCAATATTATTGGAACGCATTGTTGCAAATTGGTAGTTGGTATCTTTGTTAACTCATCCCAAGCAAAAATAAGTGTCTGCTCGTCATTTATAACTAAAATAATATCTTGCCACTTGTTTATACTTAAACCTGATAAATATTTACACTGCATTGAGCTTTTTTGCTCGTTGGATAATAACGAAATGAGTCGAGTAATTAGTTTTATGTCTATATTTTCATAATCAGCTATATTTTCTAATGTAATTTGACTGTCAGTAATTACATCTAGTTCTCGAATAAGTTCCTGAACTGTTTGTCGAGCATTAACTATGGGATAAATAAAATCGCTAAGGTAATAATTTTGAAATACATTTGCATCGAAATCCCCCTCAAATGTTCGAGTATTGCGATTCAGCCAAATCAGATTATCTGCAAGTGGTTCCTCAGGGTTTGAATTACTTTTAATAATCAGTTGTGCCCAATTACAAAATTCCTCATCTAACGTACCCGATGCAATAGCAATTGTGGAACGAGCCGTAGCTGGTAGCAATAGCAAGATACTTTCCACAAACTCCTTGGTACTAACATTGCCATTTCCAGTGAAAATCAGCCGCTTACCATTAATTAATACAGCAAGTGCAGATATCAGCAAAGGTTGTCCATTTGTATCAGTTTCACTAAAGCAACGCAGTATCTTATCAACCTCCTCCTGGCGATCGGATATTGGCAGCTCAAGGATGGGAATTTGCAAAAGTGGTAAGTTAGTCTCAAACTGCCTAAATAACGGGATAGGATGTTGGAAAACCCAAGAGAGTAGCTGAAATGTCCGACTCCGGAGTACTGCTAGCGATTCGAGGGGAATAAAGACATAGAGACTGTAGTTAAAACCTCTAGACCCACTCAAAACCTCCTGTCCCCTGTTATCAGCAGCGGCTTCGACCTTCACCAATACTAAATTGTTTTCTTGCAAAAAGATGCCTATCGCTTTTGTTCTTCTTTGGGGTGGGACATTTCCCCAGAAGCGATGGGTTTCCTCCGCCATTGTTTCAAGCTGTTCTTCCTCGATTAAATTAGCAGTTCGAGCAACAAGCCGATATCCAGAATTCATACCAACAAGCTTACCGTAGACAAAATAGTTGTATCCTGATGCTTGGTTCATAGAGCTAATACCTCTGATAAAATTGATAGAAATATTTGTTAGTAATGCAACTCCCTTTGGCTCCTCTTTGATGCTTCAGGGAGTTTGGATATGTATCACTCAAAAATTGAAACGATATAACAGGTCACTTGCTATTAATACCAAATGGTGGGTTAGTCTGAATACCTTTAATTAACCATTCAATTGGTTCAAGTACATTATATGGACGCAAAACAGCCTCTGGATCGATAGTAGGTCTGTTTTCTGAGACTGGCTCTGGAGAATCTTGATAACCACTGCTAGCCCAGTCACCAGTTGATGATTGAGAAGACTCTGAAGGATAACTTTCCTTATCATCCCAGTAAAGACCAGAGGATGACTTTGTTTGTTCAGAATTTGGTTGGGTGGAATTGTTTTCTTCTGGATAGATTATAGGTGGTACCCACTCACCATCTTTTTGATAGCGACCTACAGATGATATGCAGAAAAACTCACAACGGTTGTTCTTACTAGGCTTTTTTCTTTTTTCTGGATTTAACTCTTCTAACCGACAGAAGTTTTGCAATTTTTTCAACGACATCCATTTACCAAGAACCTTTTCAACAAATGGCTGTGCATCTTTTCTATAACTCCAAAAATTCTCATGGTCTACTTTGGTAACGCAGAAAGCCATGTATTGCTCTAAGCGTGGATCGTTCACCTCTGTATCTGTGCGTCGGCTGCGCTCCTGAAATTCCAAAAATAAATCTTCTAGCAAAGAAGAATACGAGCCATCATTTTTTACAGTATTTTTAGGGTCAAGCAAGAAAATAATTCCGTGGCAACTCATTAAATAATCAATAATTGGTGTCTTCTTTTCTTCAGAAAGGGGGGTACTGGAGCTAATATTTTTATCTTTGACTACACCTTTAGAACCTTTAGCAGTGAGCATTTCTTCGTAAAATTCTCCTGGTGCGTCAATAAAATTAAGTACAATTTTAGAAGCAATATCTTTCCTTCTTAAGGTATAACTAAAAATTTCTAGCTCCTTAGATTTTTCATTAGGAGGTGGAAAAATTCCTTGTCTGATAAAATCCCTATTTTTGCTAATAAATTTGCGAGCTATTGGATCTAGTTCAATTCTCCACATTTCAGATTCTTTTAAAGCTTCGTAGAGCATGAACATATATGTAGTTTTACCTGCCCCACTTGTTCCCCAAATTCCCAATCGGATGTCACTTGATGAAGAAGTTTGTAAATTTTCTGTCAGCCACTTACTTAATGTTGTTCCATAATCTTTCAAACGGTTTTCCCAGTCGTTTAAATTGGCATTAATCATGATAGAGTCTCCTGTTTTGATTTACTTGGATTTAATTGGATAGCGCTACTTTGTTAAGGCAGTTTACAGCTTGTTTTTTACTTTTTTGTAGAGACGTGATACCTGAAAGGCAATTTCATCACGTCTCTATGTAATATCCTATTGACGTATGGGAGCCAGAACAGCGAGTTTCGCCTCTAGTAATTTCAAACGCTTCCAGGCTGGGTCTTTGTTGAGACTCTCAAGGATTTTGGATTTCAAAACGGAATTTTCTGATTTCCCTAGTTCATAAAAAATCTCTTCAATAAGGTTTAACAAGCGGTCTTCAATTAGCATCATTTCGTAGCGATAAAGATTCAACAATCCGATGATGCAATTATCAGAAACATGAGGTTCATATTCCTTACGTACTTCTGCAATAAATGGGTTAAAATCAGTATCTGAGATGTTGGAATTAGGTTGACGGGGAGGTTTGGGAAGGGTGTCCACTAGTTGCCGCTTCTCTAATTTTCCATCGGGTGTGAGGAAGGCACAGGCTGGGTCGGTCATTTTTGTTAAAGCAATGCGTCCCGCAACTTCAACCATTGTGTGCTGCATAGAAACAATCCACTTTTGAATTTTTAACTCCAACACAGAAACTTCTTGGTAATCGTAGCAACCTGTGGCAATTTTTTGCGCCATTTTATAACTTTCCAAACTGGAACTATAAAGTTGTATTAAATACTTCGCCAGCCGTGGTACTTGGATGGCAATTTGCTTCCAGAGATTAATTTGGGTTCTATCTACAATATATTCAGCCATTGCTCGATTCACCCGATAGGGATATCCGCCGCGCAGCCATTTGGAATATCCGGCTTCTTTCCAAAGCAGAGGCATATTTTTCTTTAACTCATTGTCTACAAGGTCACAAATATGTTTGGCTTCTTTATCTAGTTCTTGTTTCCAGCGTTCGATACTTGCAAGTTGATTGCTTCGGAACTCATACACCACATCCTCAAGGCTTTGCTTTTGTTCTTCCAGCATCTGTTTGACTTTTTTATTTTTCTGTTTATGGATGGTTCCTTCGTTATCTGTTAGTTGTAGCTTTTCAGTCTCAAACTCGCTGCACAGTGCTTCCACTATGCTGTTTATCGCCTGTTTTCCATCACGGATTTGTCCCTCAATTCGGCGATCGCGTGCAAAATTAGTCAGTTCCTCCACAAGATTGGGAATTTGGCTGGCTTCTAAAACTCGGCGATCGCTTCCGTCTTTCACACCAAGTGAGGATTTAGTGGAATCGTACTTATTAGGGTTTTCTATCTGTTTTCCCCTCAAAGCCTTTTGAGCTTGAAGTGCAGCCCAAGCAGATATGAGGAAGTAGGGTTTACCTTCAGTTCCACGGTGTCTGAGATTTGGGTTTGTGGTATAACCAGGTAAAAACTTTTCTATCTGGTCGTACATATCTTGCGCCAGATTTGCTGGTATTTTATCCTCCTTAATATCATCCACTGCGTTTAAAACAAAAAATACACTTTCGCTCGATTCTGCACTTCCTTCTAAACTGATATATTTGCGGACATTACTGAGCAAATCAGCGTCCCTACCCGTACCAATCATTCTTGGTTTTTGAATGTAGATGACCGCATCAGCTTCTTTGATTCCATTACGGATAATAATATTGTGCAAAGGAGTACCATCTAATCCAGGTAGATCGACCAAGCATACATTTTTTGGCAGCTGTAAAGTCTGTGTTTCCGTATTGCTCAATATTGGATGAAGCCTATAAGTCACACTCTCGACTAAGCCAATTCTCCGAGTAGATTTTTGACCATTGAGATTAGATTTTTGACCATTGAGATTACTGTTTTCGTCAGTCAACTGTTTTAATTCTTCTACATCTTTGGGATTATCGAGAAAAAACTCACACTGCAAACTACTAGCATTATTATTAAGATACTGTTCTACAATGTCAGTTAATGTTTCTCTCGATTTCTCAAAACTTTCATGAATCTCTGCTTCCGCGATTTTTTTTTGTGGCTCGATGGTTTTGATTTTATTGGCAAATCCTAAATCCATCTGACTATTGAACCACGAGGAATCAAGTTCATAAGACTGGTAACGCTGAATGAAATCATAGATGAGTCCACGAATATTTCTTTCATTTCTGTACTGCACAATTGCTTTTTGAGATTCAGCTTCTGGCATATCCAAGAAAATTGTCAGAATCGTACCTGTAGCAGCTGAACCAACGGTTCTTGTTACAACAACATCATCGCCTAATAAGGCATTAATAAAAGTGCTTTTGCCAGCACCAGTAACACCAATCACCGCGATATTGTACGGTTGTTTATAATCGAGTGCCTTGTTTGCACGAGCGAGAATATCCGAAAAACGTTGCTTATCTTCTGGGTATTGTTCAAAATATTCTTCTAGTGCTTCTATGCGTTCCACCTGAGCTAAAAACCGTTCTACTTGTTCTTCTGTTGCATCAGGTAATTTATCTTTTATTGCTTCTTTTCGAGATAAATCTATTGCCTGTGTTAGTAGCGTGTCTTCACTTAAAGTCATGGTATTTACTTCCTAATATATAGTCAATTATTGAGGTAGAATTCTAGTAATCTAGCTGTCTAATTACAGCATTCAGTTTTCTCGGATTGGTTGAGAATCAAATATTCGACCTAATTCATAAGATAGAAGCAATGGTTAGATAGATGTATTCACTTTCTGACTAGTTTGGATACCTAAATAGAATCATAATTTTTTTCATATTTAGTTCTCAATATTAATTAAGACTATATATTTTCACTATCATGAACATTTATTCCTAGAAGAGCACAAACGGTAGCAACCGTTGCAATGCCTAATCCTTTTAAAAAACCTTTAACCAACTCTCGCAGCATATTTGGTTGATTTTCGTTTAGCTCTACCCAGAGCGTCATACTTGTAGAAATTACTAGCTCTAGGGCTTCTTGCATTCTTTCTCCAAACAATTTCTCTACACTCTCGAAAGAGATATTGCCAGCAATTGAAGTGACAAACCACTTATTTTCGCAGTAATCGCAATCTTCAAGGACTACTAAAGCACCTTCTTGATAGAGATCGTTTATCCCGTTGTAGAGAAGTTTTGCCAGTGTAGGCCAAGTCTCTGCGATCGTCTCGGATGTATCCTCATCGAGATTGCTGACCAACTTGTCAAAAATATGCTCAAAGCAAGTAGCTACCAAAGCAGAATTTTCGTTTCGAGGAATTATATACACGATACAAGCAGTATCTTCATTGGCAGGATACTCGCATTCAATATAAGAATTAGTAGTCTTAATTCCTACCTCTTCCCCATTAGCAGTTTTTCGTTGATCGATAAAAGGTCTCATCGTAGTACCTTAGTATTTTGTATGCGTCAATGATGATTTTGAGCGAGCGATTGCATCGCAGACACTAGAACTTACAGGTGCGATCGCATTTCTTCTATTGACCAATTGCTCTTCTCTGGGAAATATAAGTATCCAAATTGGCAATTAGATTTTGATACTGTAAATGCTGAGCGTAGCAAATAGAGTTGTCAATATATGGGCTGTTGTAGCAATTTTCTAATACAATACTTGCTTGTCGTGCTTGCTCATTCCTAAAAATCATGACTTCTTGTATTGAAAGTTGATCGAGCTGTTCGCGGGTAATTCTTTGTGCATTTGCAGGTATTTGTATAGTTAAAGAAACTCCGAGAATAGCTAAAAAAATCAGCATCTTTTTGAAATACTTAAGATGATAGGATAACATTTTAATTTCCTTTTAGTCATAGAAGATGTTTGTTTTAGTTCGATTAACGGCTGCTTTAAGCGAACTATAGATTTGATTCAACAAAGCACTTATCTTGTTGATTCTCTGTTGCCAATAATGTCAATTTTTTGGATTTTCGTCTCAATTGAGTACTTAATTGGCTCTTACAAATCGACGAACAAGTGTTTCTTTTCCAGTGCCAGTATTGATTAGTTTGTGGAAATCGAGCGAAGAGCCATACCCTGAGTAGGTAAGTGTAATTACAGAGCCAACTTTGGGTACAATTGGGTTATCGTACCAATCGTACCAGACGAAGTATTGCTCGCCATTTCTCCATTGAATCAAGATTTTGTCTGCTGAATTGGTAGCATCCCAACCAAATTGCTGTACGACAGTGACTAATGTTGTTTCAGACATTTACAAATCTCCTTTTTTAGAATGAATTAGATTGGATTGCTTATACATTTTCTAATCAAAAAAGTTTTAATTTTTGTGTCAGAACGACCGATTTCTCTAACATAATTCAGTGCTAAGATAAGCGACACAATCTGAAAATTTGCATCTTGTAAACTTCGGTTGATGAAAATGTACAAAGTGATGTTTTTGTTAGTAGAGCAATTGATATTCAATCGATCGATTGCTCTATGAATACAAGACTAGAAGAAGGTAGAAGCAATAACACTAGATTTTTGTGCTAACTTATTTGTTGATTTCGGCGATCGCTCTGGTAGAAAAGTGCAAACTGTTTCCTAACACGCTCAAAATAAGGCGATCGTACAAGTTCCTCGATCAAACTCTAATTATCTCGTCAAATTTTGATATTTTGGTCGAAACTACCGCTTACCAAAGGTGACCCTCTGGACTAAAGGCTAAGAAAGTAACCTCATCTGGATGCCTCTCAAAAGTTAGAACTTCTTTTGCTATCTTCAGATACCCACTTTTGATAGTTTTGTTAGAACTACCACTGTTGTGTGTTTAACGCCTTATAACTGATTCCTCTTACGCTTGCTATTTATGTATCGAAATAAGCGGCTGAATTTACGCAAGCGAAATCAGTATTCATTTTGTGTACCTATTATCTTGGCGGATTGCTAGGGAAGCTGCCCTTTAATGCCAAGTGACACTGTAAAGGGTCGAAAGGTTTGACTTTTCGTAGGTAACGATAGTTGAATAGACTAAAAGGGATTGAGATGCCGTCAGTATTGATTGGGTTTTCTGGTAACTCGGTGAGGCTATTTTGAATAAAGCTTATGCCTGGAAGAGTCACGGTTTCAGACGCGATCGCGCCTGTAGCTTTGCCATTCCCCATGCCCACACTCACATCACTTCTTTTCGTTCAGGTAGATAACACTCATTCATCATTCTTGGGTAATTCCTCCCCAATTGCCCGATAAAAAGCCTGCTCTGCTGCTGACAGGCGCTTGCCTTCAATATATCGCTGAAACACCCGCTCCGAGCTATGTCCTGTCAAGCTACGAGCCAGCAAGGTATCAATCCCCATCTCCACTAAGTTCGCTGCATAGGTATGGCGAAATTGATGGGGCGTAAGGTTTGAAATACCTGCTGCTTTCCCCAACCGTTCCTTCACAAAGTAGTAAATCCCTTGATATCCCAATCGTTGAAGGGGACTGCGGAAATCGTGAGACAGAAGCAAGGGGCTGTCATTGGTTAAGACTTCCCGCTCTCTGCGCCGCCACTCCAAGTAAGCGTCAATTTGCTGCCTTGCTGCCTGTCGCAAGGGGACGAGCGCTTCAGAATTGTCCTTATCCCGAAAAAACCGCAGCCTGATCCCGTCATAGTTACCGACATTCAGTGCTGAAATATCCCCAGCCCTTAACCCATGAGTCAGGATTGCCAGCAGTGCGCGATCGCGCAGTTGAATTGCCTGCTCTCCGAGTTCCACCACAGCAGCGATCGCCTGCATCTGTTCGTCGCTGAGATTCTTGGGTAGCGGTTTGCCCAGTTTCTCAAACTTGACAGCAGCAGTGGGCAATACCGCAGTTAAGTCCATGTAGCCGGACGATTGAAACCAACTATAGAAGCTTTTGAGGGCGGCCAGTGCTTGATTAACAGAAGCAGGCATCAGCGGCTTGCCCGCTCGTGTCTTGCACTCGGTCATCAGGTAGTGCTTGAACCGAGCAATATCTCTGGGAGTGACATCAGCCCAAGCTTTATTGCTCCAAGCAGCAAATCGCTCCAGTTCTAAACGGTAGGTTTTTTGGGTATTCTTGGCTAAGTTGTTGGCTCGAACGTACTGCTCGATCCACCCCAATCGAATGTCTTGGGTGTTATCTACTGGCGCTAAACTCTCCGCAGTAGCGGTGGTAGCGGAAATAATTTTAATCCTTGGGTGGGGATGGAGATGGAGTGCCATTAACCTGAGAAGAAATTAGCTCTAGTTCTAGCTGCCGTCAGTATAGCGGCAATATTTACCGCTTTTATAGTATATTTTTACTAAAATATCGTGTAAGATAATGCCCGATTATCTTTGTCTGACTAAACTCTGACTATTTGTAATTTGACACTGAGTTGGTATATATGTACTAAAAAAGACAACTGCGATCGCGTAAAATGTATTCAAATAACAGCTGCAGCCGAGATGAACCATCCCTGCTTGCAGGCTAGGCGATCGCTCATCAAGCGCAATTGGATCGATAGCTATTTCCATTCCTGTATCGGCAAACAATATGGCAGTACTAAGCGACAAAATACGCGCGCAGATTGTCAGTAGAGTACTTGCCACCCGTCAAGCGCGAGCGCAAAGGTTGGCACAAATGAAACTGCGCCAGCAACGGGGGTGGGAAGCGGCAAGGAGGGCAGCACAGATTTTGAAGCAGGAGTTTGGCGTGCAATGTGTTGTCTTGTTTGGTTCCATGCTCGATCGCAAACGAATGACAAGGCATTCGGATACGCTCTAGCAGTCTGGGGATTGCCAGAACAAGACTACTTTTGTACTGGTGCGGCATTAGAGAGAGGGGATGAATTTTCTATAGATTTAGTAGAGATACAACACGCACGACCCGAACTGTTGGCAAGTATCCAGCAGGGAGTCGAACTGTGAGCGAAGACACTTTAATGCAGCTGCAAAGCGAAATGGCGAGAATAGTGCGGACGATCGTGCAATTACGCAAGCTACTAGATGGCTTGATGGAATACGTGAGGATTTGGCTGCGACAGCCTCATCCAGTTCATCACCGCGAGCGGTAATTTCGGTGCTGGTGGTTGTACCGTTTAGCCTTCTGAGTCGGTTTCCCCAGCCACCGCGCCTAACTCGGCTTCCAGCTCCTCAATCGTAGGCAAACTGCCCTTCATCTGCTCTGGCAAGGCTTTCTGTAGCTGATAGGCAGAAACGCCAATCGGCTTGTTTAAGTCGCGCAACGCATACTCCGCGATCGTCTGATTTTTGCTTCTGCACAAAATAATTCCAATGCTGGGCTGGTCATCTGCGTGGCGTAGTATGTCGTCCACTGCTGATAGGTAGAAATTCATCTTGCCCGAAAACTCCGGCTGAAAATCCGACATTTTCAGCTCGACTACCACAAAGCAGCGCAAGCGTAGATGGTAGAACAATAAGTCAAGGTAAAAGTCCTGTTCTCCCACCTCAATATGGTACTGGCTACCTACGAAGGCAAACCCGACCCCTAACTCCAGCAAGAAATCGCGGATGCGATCGATCAAAGCCCTTTCCAAGTCTCGCTCTTGGGCATCTTCTCCCAAGTCGAGAAAGTCAAAGGTGTAAGGGTCTTTTAACAAATTTTGGGCTAGCTCCGATTGCGGTAAGGGGAGAGTGCGCTCGAAGTTAGTAATAGCCTTTCCCTGTCGCTGGTAGAGTCTGGTTGAAATTTGATGGACTAAAACGTTGCGGCTCCAGCCTTGCTCGATTGTTTGCTGCACGTACCACAAGCGTTCTGTTGAATCTTTCACGCCATCTAAAATTCGGACATTATGACCCCAAGGAATTTGTCCAACAACCTGTTGGACAATTTGCTCGTCTGGGTAAGCTTCAGCAAATGCTCTCATGTAGAGCAGGTTGGTGCGAGAAAACCCCTTCATCTGGGGGAATTCCATTCGCAAGTCATTTGCCAATTGGTTAACCACCTTGGCTCCCCAGCCTTGCTGCTGTTGTCGGGTGAGGATATCGCGCCCAATTTGCCAGTAGAGCAGCACCAACTCGCGGTTAACAGCAAGTACTGCCCGCACTTGAGCGCTGCGGATGCGTTCCTTAAGTTCGCGCAGGAAGTCATCGTAACCCGCAGCTATTGAAGACCGATCCTTTGCCATACCTTAACCCCGCACGAGAAATCTCGAATCAGTTGCTTCCTAGCCATAGAGATCCCTCAAGGAATCGGACTTATTGAGAATAGATTAGAGTAAATTGGCAACTTTAGCCCAGACTATTTGCAATAAGCGCTTAATTGAAAACTAGGTAGAAAAATGAAAATAGCATACCTATTTGTTTACACCTTGTTTCTAAATGTCTAGACGATTAAATCGCAAGTGCTTGGAATGCTCGAAACTACCCGTTGAGTCGGCGCGAGGGCTGCACGGATCTCAAGGTGATGGCTGCTGGGATGATTCTCGCTGCCACAAGCGGCGATCGCACTATCGCAACCGAGGCGATCGCAATGCGACTCGTTCGCTGAAGCGGCAGCAAAAGCACCAGGCAACCCAACCTCAAGCGGCTCAACTTTCTATTCCCATCCCAGATATCACCAGTGCGGTGTTGATTATTTATTCGGATCGCCCCGATGATTTCAAAGAAGGAGTACCGCTCCATGCGATTGGCGCAGAGCTGTGGACGGGAGATCGACGCATTGCAGCCATCGAGCCAATCCACTGTTTTGGCATCAGAGGCGATCGGGTGACGGCACTCCTGCCTCAAATCTTGGAGGAGTTTTCCAGCTATGTTGGTAATGGCAAGCGCTTCACCAGCTTTGCAGCGATCGCTCATCGTCACGCCCGCGATTGTCCGCTCGTGTCCTGCCCATTCCATCCCCAGTGATGTGAGAAGAAGATGCAGTATCAGCAATTAGAATTGGATTTGTGGCAGGAGCTAGAGTCAGCAGCAGCTGTGCCGCAATCAGCCGATCTCAAACAACTGTGCCATCTCCTAGAGCAGGCTGTAGCCCAACTTCCCCAACCGCAGCAGTTGGCAGCAGCAGCAGAGGCAATAGAGCAACTGGTCGAGATCTACGCTCGACGTGCCGATTGGCTGATTGCTACTTGGAAAGAAGCTTATGCCGAACCAGATGCAGCTTTACCTGTTTTGAGTGCCGAGCGATTGAATGCTTGGGTGCGGCAGACCATGAGTGTCGATTTGGATGCTTTCGTACAAAAGCCAACCAAACGGCAGCAGCAAAAGCAACCCCTACCTAGCCCCACTAATTCTGTAGCGAGTTTAGTGGAAAAGCAGACTTTATTAGAGGCGTTTGCTTCCCAGATTAGAGCGGCTGATTCCACCGAGCAATATGTAGATGCATCGGTTGAATTGGAAAATACCTCGCAGTGGACGAGTGCGATTTCCCAATGGATGCAGCAATGTGGAACAGAGAAAGTTTCCTTGTTTGGGTTGCAGCAAGCTTTAGGAATGCCTTTGGTTGAGGTGTGGCTGGGACTGCTATTATCCAAGGAGCATTCCTACGAGTGGGAGAAGAGCGGAGATTTTTACGACGATGCTACAAAAGTTTGGATATCTTCAACTCACTTTTGAAGGGCGATCGCAGTTCTGAAGAACCTCTCAGTCTCCCGCCTATTACGCCGCCGCTCCTTAATTTGACCCGTAAGTTACAGCAAGAACAGCTCCTCGATCTCTACCTCATCACTAACAAGATCTTTAACAACCCAGATGCGATCGCAAAACTGCTTCAGCTGCCGAGAACGCGCACCACCGATTAATACTCCATAAATACTAAATTCTCGCTGTTGCTGCTTGACTTTTAGCTGCTCTAAAAATTCCCGCTTCACGTCGCACTGATCGTCCGTGACCATGACAATATCTGCTCCTTTGAACTGTGGTTCTCCCTCAATACATTCGGTAGCAGATAATAATGCTGGCTCCCAAGCAGTGCCGCCACCATTGTAAAAAGCTAGCATCGACTCCAGCAGTCGCGAGAAGTCATGGTGGTGGGGTGGAAAATCATCAACTCGACAAACTCTAGTTGCAAAGTGGATGACTCGCAAGTGCCGTCTCTCTCGGCGGGCAATTTGTCCTAACACTGCCGTCACCGCTTTCGCCCAAATGTCAGGCAATCCATCCATCGAACCAGAGGAATCCAAGCACACCACCAACGGTCCTTTGCACTGCTTCTCCTTCCCCCTGGTCTTGTATTGCAGTAAGGAGCGATCGTAATAGGAGAGCGCAAACAAAGGAAACAGATCGCTCGTAGAGAGTTTCTGAAGTTCGCTAGGTAACAACCGCGACAAGTTATCTCCTAACTCAATCGTGGTTATCTCCCCAAAAGCATCTAGAGCTTGGCTACGGCGCTTGCGCTCGGCAATCAGTTGCAAACGTCCGGCAACAACAGCGATCTGCTTGAGCTTGGCATGAGTGGCAATTTTTTGAGCCAACGCCATTTTTTCAGTAATTGAAACGCGCTGCTCCCCACCAACTTCGTTGCCCCAGCTCAAGCCCAGCATCTCCAACCACCCAGTTGCCTCGCTCAATTTTTCATGGGCAGCACTCAAGGCAGCCCTGAGCATTTGCCGTACTTGCGTTTCATCAAGACTTTCGGCATATTGTTGAGCTTGCCATACAGCTTGTTTTCCTTCCTGTTGTAGGAGTTGGATCAGTTCATCTGAGCGATCGCCAGAGTTTTCAATTAATTGTCTCAACCAGTGTTCTTGTTCCCGTTGCTGTCGGGTTTTGGGTAGCGGTAAACCAGTTGGGGAAGTTGTTTGAGGAGAAGTTAATATCTGTTCAAATACCCCAGATGGTGGAACAGATGGCTGATGCTTCAGTTGCTTAATCAAATCCCGATACTGTTGCGGATTGGGAAATCGGGGCGTGGGTGGCGGCAGTTGATCGTACACTAGACGGCAATACTCTACTGTTGCCAGCCCTGCTGCTAGTTGATTGCCTTGACACTGCCCCACCAGCTCGTCACAGCCGATTAGCTGTTGAAACTCCTGATGCAATATGAGCGCCCAAGCATTTTCGGGTGGTGGTGGGTCTAGCTCCTCTGGTTCGCTCTCGTAGTAAAGCCGATGAAAAACTTCCAAGGTAAAACTGGGAAAGGCAAACAGCTTGCTAGTTCCTACTTTCACCATCGTTCGAGCATCTTCAAAATAGTT
>ERZ1066118.696-NODE-696-length-28037-cov-11.668144_pt1 | contig 28037 bp, 30 predicted proteins | sample MGYA00382765_ERZ1066118 | MGnify/ENA primary metagenome ERZ1066118 (study PRJEB33369, sample SAMEA5778348) | biofilm metagenome | biome: Industrial cooling water; feature: Water cooling tower basin; material: Biofilm | place: United Arab Emirates | collected...
CGGAGGTAATAGAGCGACTTGATGCCCAGCTCCCAGGCGCGGAAGTGGAGCATCAGGAGGTCCCATTTCTCCACGTCCGCGGGGATGAACAGGTTCAGCGACGCCGACTGGTCGATATACGGCGTGCGGTCGGCGGCGAGTTCGAGGAGCCAGCGCTGGTCGATCTCGAAGCTGGTCTTGAAGCAGTCCTTCTCTTCCGCGCTCAGGAAATCGAGATGCTGGACCGAGCCGCCGCGCTCCAGGATCGAATTCCAGACCGCGTCCGAGTTCTTCGACTTCTCGATCAGCAGCTTCTCCAGATACGGATTGCGGACCACGAAGCTGCCCGACAGCGTCTTGTGCGTGTAGATGTTGGCCGGGATCGGCTCGATGCACGCGCTCGTGCCGCCGCAGATGATCGAGATGGACGCGGTCGGCGCGATCGCCATCTTGCAGCTGAAGCGCTCCATCACGCCCATGTCGGCGGCGTCGGGGCAGGGGCCGCGCTCGACGGCGAGCGCCATCGACGCCTCGTCCACCTGCGCCTTGATGTGCTTGAAGATCCTGAGGTTCCACGACTTCGCCATCGCGCCCTCGAAGGGAAGGCCGCGCGACTGGAGGAAGGAGTGGAAGCCCATGACGCCCAGGCCCACCGAGCGCTCGCGGCTGGCGGCATAGGCAGCGCGCTCCATGCCCGGCTCGTGCCGGTCGATGTAATCCTGGAGCACGTTGTCGAGGAAGCGCATCACGTCCTCAAGGAAGCGCGGCTCGTCCTTCCACTGGTCCCAGGTCTCGAGGTTGACCGAGCTGAGGCAGCAGACCGCGGTGCGCTCCTGGCCGAGGTGGTCCTTGCCGGTCGGCAGCGTGATCTCCGAGCAGAGGTTCGACGTCGAGACCTTCAGCCCCAGGTCGCGGTGATGCTTGGGCATGTTGCGGTTCACGTGATCCGCGAACACGATATAGGGCTCGCCGGTCGCGAGCCGGGTCTCGACCAGCTTCTGGAACAGGGCGCGCGCGTCGACCTTCCCGCGCGCCGAGCCGTCCTTCGGGGAGCGCAGCACCCACTCCGCGCCGTCGCGCACCGCTTCCATGAAGGCGTCGGGGATGAGCACGCCGTGGTGGAGGTTGAGCGCCTTGCGGTTGAAGTCGCCGCTCGGTTTGCGGATCTCCAGGAACTCCTCGATCTCCGGGTGCGAGATGTCGAGATAGCAGGCGGCCGAGCCGCGGCGGAGCGAGCCCTGGCTGATCGCGAGCGTGAGCGAATCCATCACCCGCACGAACGGGATGATGCCGCTGGTCTTGCCGTTGAGGCCGACCGGCTCGCCGATGCCGCGGACATTGCCCCAATAGGTGCCGATGCCGCCGCCGCGCGAGGCGAGCCAGACATTCTCGTTCCAGGTGTCGACGATGCCGTTGAGGCTGTCGGGGACGGAGTTGAGATAGCAGGAGATGGGCAGCCCGCGCCCGGTGCCGCCGTTCGACAGGACGGGCGTCGCCGGCATGAACCAGAGTTTCGAGATGTAGTCGTAGAGCCGCTGCGCGTGCTGGGCGTCGTCGGCGTAGGCGGAGGCTACGCGGACGAACAGGTCCTGATAGCTCTCGCCCGGGAGCAGGTAGCGGTCCTTCAGCGTGTCCTTGCCGAAGTCGGTGAGGAGCGCGTCGCGGCCGTGGTCGACCTCGACCGGATAGGGCCGGGGGTGGACCGCCTTGCTGTCCTGCCCGGTCGCGGGGGCCGCCGCCGTCGCCTCGATCGTCTCGGTCGCCATCACGCTCGCATCCCTGAAGTCCATCGCCGTCACGCTCCCGATGTTCCTGTCCCGTTCGAATCGGGAGCGGTGTATCCTACACTCGCCGGCGAAGAACAAAACAGGTCCGTGCAGCTGTTCAACACGCGCACAAGTCCTGCGCCGCCGGCTGCCCGACGACAACGTACTCACCAGTGGTTGGGTCCACCCCCAAAGCGAACCCCCATAGCTTGTGATAACCGCGTCGTTCACGCAAGGGCCGTAAAGGCGGGTGCGACCAACGGTTCGTCGCTCGGCGGCAACGGGTCACGGGGGTGCGAAGGGCGCGACGCGTGGATTTCCGCGGGGTCCGCGAAGTGCAAGAGAACGGGGCGCGAACGCAAAAATTTCGGTGCTGACGCGACCTGTGCTTTCCAGGCAACGCCAGGCACCGTTCCGCCGCCCAGCGACGCCTATGGCGACAGCCGCGCCGTCGCCCTTATCGCGCCTGCCGGCGCTCACCGAGACGCGAGCTTCGCGGTCGTAGAGCGAGATCAGGACGCTGGCGGTTCAGACCGCCGCCGTCATGCACGGGCCCGTGGCGCGGGTGAGCGGCGTCCGCACCGCCGCCGCAGCCGAGGCGGCGGCAGCGGCGGCTTGGGACGATATCGGATCAGGCGAAGCGGATGCGCGGCGTCGCCTTGCGCCGGTCGCGCAGCGAGTAGCCGATCGCGCCGAAGCCGAGCGTCAGCAACGCCCAGGCCGCAGGCTCGGGCACCGCGGTGGAGCGAAGCTCGATGTTCGAGCCCGCGACCTCGCCATTGTCGCCCACCTCGCCGATATAGAGGTAGAGGCCGGCGGTCGATGTGAGCGCGGTCAGGTTGAAGACGATCGCGCCATTGTCGCCCAGGCTGAGGAAGCCGTTGGGGATCGTCGTGCTGGACACCGCGTCGAACGACCCCAGCGTGGCGACGCTGTTGTCGACCGTCAGGCCTCCCGGCCCGGTCCCGAACAATTTGGGGTCGATCGGCGCGCGCTGCGTCCCGGGAAAGAAGACGACGCCGGTCGCGAAATCGAACAGCGACAGCCCCGGCGCGGCGGCGGCGCAGGCGGCCGTGGCGCAGTTCGTCGTGGAAAGCTTGATCCCGTCGAGATCGAAGCCCGAGAACTGCCCCGCCGCCCCGCCGAACCCGCCGCTCACATCGCTGATGGAAATCGCCGCGAACAGGCCCGGAAAGGCGCCGAGATTGGCCGCATAAACGGCGGTCTGATCGTTGGGCGCGGTACCGACGAGGCCGGTAAGCTTCGAGAGCGGAATGACCACGGCAGACGCCGGCAAGGCCGGCACGGTCAAGGCCAGAGTCAAGCAAAGGCTGCGAAGTGGAGCCGAGAACCTCATGATGTCGCCCTCCCAGATCACAGAAGAGTACACGAGTCGCCGGAGAAATCAAGTAAAGCTAATGACGCTTTAAGATGTCGCATTTATACAATGGGGAGTTCCTCAAGAAGGAGCAAGTATCTCAGGACACTCACTTTCGACGAAGCCGCGTTTATCAACTTACAAATAGACAGTGCCGTCGGAATCTACGTGCGCCGGAGGAGGAGACGGTCCGATCCCGCGATGCGCGCGATCAGCTCCGATCGCGCGGGGGCCGAGCCTCAGCAGCAGAGCCGGTCGGCCAGATCGGTCAGATCGTCCGCGCGCCAGTCCCAGTCCTGCGCCAGGTGCGCGTCCGGCGCGGGGCGGCCGCCATATTCCAGCGGGCGGTGGACGAAGGCGGTGAGGAGGCCGCAGGCCCGGGCGGCGGCGAGGTCGCTGTGATGGGCGGCGACCAGGCAGAGCTCGCCGGGTTCCACGCCCAGCGCCTCGGCGGTGGCGATGTAGGTGCGCGAATCGGGCTTGTAGGCGCGCGCGAACTCCGCGCCGAGGATCGCGTCCCAGGGCAGGCGGGCGTGGCGGGCGAGCGCGACCATCATCGCAACGCTGCCGTTCGAGAGGGTCGCGATCGGCCAGCGCGCCTTCAGCCGCGTCAGGCCGCCGACCGCGTCGGGCCAGGGATCGAGCCGCCGCCAGGCGTCGGTCCAGTCGTCGAGCGCCGCCTCGTCCAGCGCGGCCGGGTCGATGCCGAAGCCGGCGAGGGTCGCCAGCAGCATCTCCCGGTGCAGGAGGTCGAGCACAACCCAGGCGCGGCGGCCGTCACGGACCCGCGCCATCGCGGGCTGGTACCGGCCGCGCCAGGCGTCCGCGAAGGCGTGCGGGTCGATGTCGTCGCGCCCCAGCGCGGCGAGCCGGGGTCCGGCGTCGCGCGCCACGCTCGACCGCCAGTCCACCACCGTGCCGAACACGTCGAAGGCGAGCGCTCTCGGCTCCCGCATCAGGCCCGCTCGCGCAACGGCAGCGTCATGCTGAACCACAGGCCCGCCAGCGACACGGCGAAGGCGACGCCGAGCAGCGCGGTGAGCACGCCCAGGTCCCAATTGCCCGCCTGCGCGCGAGCGGGCTCGAACACCTTGCCGAAGAAGCTGCCGTACAGCATTCCCGTCACCACGCCCCAGGCCCCCGCGAAGGCGGCGCGGGTGCGGATCGTCTCCCGCCCCACGGCCCAGGCGGCGGCGAGGAGGAAGCCGCCCATCAGCATGTCGTCGAGGACGAACATGACCGGGCGGCCGACGCCCCAGCTCCGCCAGCACTCCCCGATCATCAGCGACAAGGCGTGCAGCACCGCGACGATGCGGAGCGCGTTCATGTCAGGGCACCGTGACCGTCTGGAAGGTCGCGCCCTTCAGCTCAGGGAGAGCCTGAAGCTGCGGGGTGACGGTCTTGAGGTCGCCGACCACGACCAAGGTCATGCGGTCGAGCGGCAGGTTCTCCTTGATCGCGCCAGAGAACTGCGCGGGCGTGACCGCCATCACCGCGGGCACGTAGCGGTTCGGCCAGTCGGCGGGCAGGCCGAGATCCTCGACCGTGGACAAAAGGCCGATCAGGCCCGGCGCGGTGGACAGGCCGAGCGTGAAGACGCCCACGCGATAGGTGCGCGTGCCCTCCCATTCGGCCGTGTTCGGCGGCGTGTCGGCGAGCCGGCGCACCTCCGAGAAGATCTCGGTCAGCGCCGGGCCGGTCACCGCCGTCGTGACGTCGCCGTTGAACGTCCAGCGGCTCTCCCCCGGGTGGAGCGTGATCGCGGAGAAGGGCGAGTAGGTGTAGCCCTTCGTCTCGCGGAGGTTGGTGGTGATGCGCGAGTTGAACGCGCCGCCCAGCAGCGAATTGGCGGTGCGGAAGGGGATGTCGCCGGGCGCGCCGGGCGCCGGGCCGGCGAAGGCGAGGCGGAGCGTCGATTGCGGCGCGCCGGGGCGGTCGATCAACAGCACGCGCGGGCCGGGTCGCGGCCGGGGCGGGAGCGACAGCCGTTCGGGGCCCGCCGCCCAGCCGCCGAAGCTCTTCTCCACCGCCGCCTTGACCGCCGCCGCGTCGAACCGGCCGGCGATGTAGAGGTGCGCGCGCTTCGCCCCGAACTGGCTGCGGTAGAAGCGCTGCACGTCGGCGAGCGTGTAGGCCGAGAAGGCGGCGGGCGTCGGCAGCACGCGGCCATAGGGGTGGTCGCCATAATAGGCCCGCGCCAGCGCATAGTCGGCGATCACGCCGGGCTGGGCGTAAGCCTGCGCCAGTCGCCGGCCGAGATTGGCCTGGACGCGCGCGAACTCGGCCGCCGGCAGCGCCGGGCGGAGCGCCACGTCGCCGACGAGCGTCACGGCGGCGGCCGCGTTCTCCGACAGGACGTCCGTGGAGATGGTGGTCGAAGCCTCGTCGGAGCCGGTCGCGATGTCACCGCCGAGCGAGGCGGCGGCGCGCGCCAGCTCCGCCGAGCTCCGTCCGCCGGCGCCCTCCTTCAGCATGGCCGCGGTCAGGTCGGCGAGCCAGGTCTGCCCGTCCTCGTTCAGGTTTCCGGCGAAGACGTTCAGCACCACATAGGTCTTGGGCGCGACGCCCCAGGGGATCAGCGTCACCTGCATCCCGTTGGCGAGCGTGTAGGTCTCGGTCGCCGGAATGGCGAAGGGCTTGACCGGCGCGATGGCGGGCGCGGGCGGGAAGCTCTGCGCCGCGAGCTGGGCGGGGAGGAGCAGCGCGGTCGCGGCGAGGAGGAGGCGGCGGCTCACTTGGTCTCTCCCTTGGCGGCGGGGACGATGGTGTAGATGGAGCGGTTGTCGGGGCGCAGATATTCGCGCGCGACGCGCTGCACGTCGGCGCGCGTCACCTTGGCGAAACCGTCCTCGATCCGGTTCACCGCGCCGGGATCGTTGTCGAACAGCGCATAGACGGCGAGCAGGTCGACCAGCCCCAGCTTCCCCTGGCTGTCGATGCCGGCATAAAGCTGCGAGCGGAGCTTGGTGCGGGCGCGGTCGAGCTCCTCCTGCGTGACGCCGCGGGTGCGGACGTCCTCGATCACCTGGTCGATCGCCCCCGTGATCTCCTTGTCCGAACGGCCGGGATCGTGGGTGAAGTTGAACGACCAGAGCATCGGGCCCCGATAGTTGAACATGGTGCCGAGATCGGCATTGATCCCGCCCGACACCTCGCCGGTGATGCCGGTCTCATTCACCAGCTTCTGCTTCAACCGGCTGTCGTCGCCTTGCACCAGCACCTGGTCGAGCAGGCCCATGGCATACCAGTCCGCCGTGCCGCGTGGGGGCACGTGGTAGCCCGCGGCGAAGCCCGGCTTGGGCGCGAGCGGGTCGGTGCGGGTCTTGAAGCGGGGCGCGGTCTGGCGCGGCTCGCTGAGGTCGGGCAGTTGCACGTCGGGGCCGCGCGGGATGGGGCCGAACAGCCGCTCGACCATCGCGCGGGTCGCGGCATAGTCGATGTCGCCCGCGACCACGAGCACGGCGTTGTTGGGGACGTAGAACTGCTTCTGGAACGCGAGCGCGTCGGCGACGGTGGCGGCCTCTATCTCCTTCAGCTCGCCGTAGAAATTGTGGCTGTTGTACCAGTTGGTGTTGGCCAGCATCGGCAGGTCGATCCACGGCCAGGTCGAGTAGGGCTGGTTGAGGACGTTGACCTTCACCTCGTTGCCGACCACGCCCTGCTGGTTCTTCAGCACCTCCTCGTTGATCACGGGCCGGGCCATGCGGTCGGCGTCGATCCAGAGCAGCCGCTCCAGCGCGCCCGACGGCGCGACCTCGTAATAGTTGGTGAAATCGAAGCGGGTGGAGCCGTTGAGCACGCCGCCCGCGTTGGTGACGGTGTTGATCAGCGTGCCCTTGGGCGCGTTCGCCGAGCCCTGGAACATCAGATGCTCGAAAAGGTGCGCGAAGCCCGTGCGCTCGCGCGGTTCGACGCGGAAGCCGATGCCGTAATAGACCGCGACGGTCGCGATCGGCACGCTAGTGTCGCGCGCGAGCACGACCTTCAGCCCGTTGGGCAGGGTGAAATAGCGGTGGTCGACCTGCAGCCGCGAGGGCTGGGCGGCGGCGCCGGCGGGGGCCTGCGCCGCGGCGGGCGCGTGCGGGAGCAGGAACGCGGCGGTCGCGAGCGCGAGCGTGCGGAACGTCATGATGGGGCCTCTCCGATTCGTCGCGCGGGAGGCTAACGCAGCCGGTGTTTTACGCAAGCAACCCACCCCGGCTCGGGCGGGGGCCGACCTACCCCGCCAGGCGTCGGATGCCGCGGGCGTGCGCCTGGTTGAGGCGGTCGAGATTGAAGTGCTCGGCGAACTCGATGCCCGCCTTGCCGTCGCGCGCCCAGCGCACGCGGGCGGCGAACATCTGGTCCTCGAGAAGCTCGATCAGCACGTCGAGCCCTTCGCCTTCGCCGACGATCTCCAGCCCGTCGATCAGCGCGCCGGTGGTGGACATGTTGCGGATGCGGACGTCGCCCTGCGTGTCGCCGATCGCGACCCGGGCGCGGCGCAGCATCGCGGCGCGCGGCGCGCGGCTGACCTTGAAGCCCTCCGCGTCCGCCTGGCCGCGGCGCTCGCCGAGCTGCCGCTCGACCTCGGCGGCGCGGGCGGGCTTGCCGTAGACATAGCCCTGGATGTGGCTGCAGCCCAGGCGGCGCACGAGGTCAATCTCGTCCTGCACCTCGACGCCCTCGGCCGTGGTTTCCATGTCGAGCGTGTCGGCCAGGGTCACGATCGCCTTGATGATCGCGGCGTTGCGGTTGCCCGGCTGGGCGGCGCCCTTCACGAAGCTCTGGTCGATCTTGATCTTGTCGAAGGGGGCGGTGCGCAGATAGCCGAGCGAGGAATAGCCGGTGCCGAAGTCGTCGAGCGCCAGGCGGACGCCGATGCCCTTCAGCGCGCGGAACATCGCGTCGGACGACTGCGCCTCGTCCAGGAACACGCCCTCGGTGATCTCCAGCTCCAGCCGGTCAGGCGCCAGGCCCGAGCGCGCGAGCGCGCTGGCGACGAGCGCGGGGAGCTGCGGGTCGGCGAACTGGATCGGGCTGACGTTGACCGCGACGCGGACGTCGCCCGGCCAGCGCGCGGCCTCCAGGCACGCGGTGCGCAGCACCCATTCGCCGATCGCGCGGATGAGGCCGCATTCCTCCGCGACGGGGATGAAGTCCGCGGGCGACACGGGCCCGCGGGCGGGGTGGTCCCAGCGCACCAGCGCCTCGTAGCCGACGATCTGCCCGTCCTGCGTCGCGACGATCGGCTGGTAGGTCAGGTGGAAGCCGCCGGTCGCGATCGCGTGGCGCAGATCGTCCTCGAGCTGCTTGCGGGTCTGCGCCCCCGCGAGCATCTCGGGCGCGAAGAAACGGTGGACGCCCCGCCCGTCGCCCTTGGCCGCGTAGAGGGCGAGGTCGGCGTTGCGGATCAGCGTCTCCGCGTCGTCGCCGGGCGACAGCGCCAGCGCGATGCCGATCGACCCGCCGATGCTGATCGACGCGCCGCTGATGAAATAGGGCTGCGAGATCGACTTGATGAGCTCGCGCGCGAGGATGCCCAGCGCCTCGCGGTTGTCGAAGGCGGGAAGCAGGACCTGGAACTCGTCGCCGCCCAGCCGCCCGACCAGCCCCGCATCGCCGACCCCGCGCTGCAGCCGCTGCGCGACCTGCTTCAACAGCGCGTCGCCCGCCTGGTGGCCGAGCGTGTCGTTCACCGCCTTGAACCGGTCGAGGTCGAGCAGGAACAGCGCGGCGGGGCGAAAGGCGGCGGCGGGCTGCGCCAGCGTCTTGTCGAGCGAGAGCCGCATGCGCTGGCGATTGGCGAGCCCGGTCAGCCCGTCGAACATGGCGAGGCGCGTGATCTCCGCTTCCGTGCGGCGCTTTTCGGTCAGGTCCGCGCCCGAGCCAATGAATCCGGTGAAGCGGCCGTCGGCGTCGAGCATCGGGCGGCCGGAGATGGACCACCACCGCTCGACCGGCTCGTCCACCGCCGCGCAGACCGGATAGTCGCTGAACGAGGTGCGCGAGGACAGGTGGAAGGCGAGCGTCCGCTCCGTTTCCGGCGCGGAGCCGTCGAGGCGGAAGATCTCGGTCAGCGGGCGGCCGATCGGCTGGAGCCCGACGCGCTCCAGCTCGGCCGCGACGGTGCCGGACAGGTAGACGATGCGGCCATGGCGGTCGGCCTCCCAGAACCAGCCGGTGCCCTGACCCTCGAACTCCGCGACCATCTTGACGGCGAGCTGGCCCTCGCTCGCCTCCGTCGCGAGCCGCACCGCCTTTTCCAGATCGTGCTGGGCGAGCCGGCGGGTCGACAGGCCGAGGCAGCCGAGAAAGGCCGCGGAAATGGCGATCGCGGAGTTGAACCCGGCCAGGGCGACCAGCGCCGAGACCAGCCCGGCGCCGAAGCCGAGCATGGCGGCGCGGACCGGCTGCAGCGCGACGGCCGTGATGCCGATCGCGCCGGCCGCGGCGACGAAGCTGCCGAGCTGCTGCGGCCCGGCCGGCATGCGCGCCGCCGCCCAGAGCAGCATCAGCAAGCCGCCGGCGATCACGACGGCGAGCAGGGTCAGCGCGCGGTTGATGCGATGGATCGGCCAGCGGTTGGACAGCGGCAGGACCAGCAGCGCCCAGATCAGGCCGCCCAGCGCGATCACCACCCCGACGCCCCCGAACGCGAGCGCGCTCGGCCGGGCGTGGTTGAAGAGGGGAAGCCCGACCAGCACCGCCGCGCCGACGCCCTGCGCGGCCATGGCGATCGGCCAGACGGCCCGGACCTGACCGAGCTGCGCCGCGCCCGCGTCCGCGACGGCGCCCCGTTCGTCGGCCGCGAGCCCGAGCAGTACGGCGGCACGCGACTCGTCGATGGTTGGGGCGCGGTTCTGGTGCATCCTGCCGTCGTAGGAGGGAACGGGTTGCCGAATTCGCCTCAGCTTTTGGTTGACGCGCGCTTTACCGGCCGAGGTGCTTACGCGACGTTAACCACGCCGCGGCCATGCTCGCACTCATGCAGGTTATTGATCTCTGCCGTGATTTCGCCGCCCATCTCGACTGGATGGGCGTCGCGCTCGCGCCCGTGGGCCGGCGCGTGGTCGCGGCCGACACGGTGCTGGAGCCGCCGGTCACGCTCGGCGACCTGGACCTCTGGGAAGCGCCGGCCAAGGTGGGCGCGTTTACCTACTTCGCACCGGGCGGCCGCTTCGCCAACGCGGAGATCGGCCGGTATTGCTCGATCGGTCCGGGGCTGCAGGTCGGGATGACCCGGCACCCGCTGGGCGCGCTCACGACGTCGCCGGTCGGCTATGTGCCGGACTTCCTGAACTTCGAGCGGCATTGCGCGCTGGCCGAGGACGGCTGGCGTCGCGCGCTGCCGCTCCACGGCTTCGATCTGCGGCCCCGCACCCGGATCGGCAACGACGTCTGGATCGGCGCGTCCGTCTATCTCAAGGACGGGATCACGGTCGGCGACGGCGCGGTGATCGGCGCGCATGCGGTCGTCACCCGCGACGTCGAGCCCTACGCGATCGTGGGGGGCAACCCCGCGCGGGTCATCCGGAGGCGCTTCGCGGACCCGGTGATCGAGCGGCTGCTGGCGGCTCGCTGGTGGCGGTACAATCTGCTGGACGTGCCCGGCCTCGACCTGTCGGACCCGCTGGCGGCGCTGGACCGGATCGAGACGCTGAGCGCGAACGGCAGCCTCCGGCCGCACGATCCCGCCCCCATCGACCTGCTCGACGAGCACCGCCGGTTCGAGGCGATCCGCGCCCGCCTGGCGCGCAAGGCGGCCTGACGGGCCGTTGCGGCCGGGCGCGGACGTGCTTAGTCCGCGCGCCATGACCGTAACGATCCGCCCCGCCGACCTGATCGAGAGCGTCGCCGACGCGCTGCAATTCATCAGCTACTATCACCCGATGGACTATATCCGCGCGCTGGGCGAGGCCTATGCCGCGGAGCAGAGCCCGGCCGCGAAGGACGCGATCGCGCAGATCCTGACCAACAGCCGCATGTGCGCGGAGGGGCACCGCCCGATCTGCCAGGACACCGGGATCGTCACCGTGTTCGTGCGCTGGGGGCAGGGCTGCCGGCTTGACGGCGACCGCTCGCTCCAGGAGGTCGTCGACGAGGGCGTGCGCCGCGCCTATCTCCATCCCGAGAACAAGCTGCGCGCCTCGATCCTGGCCGACCCGGCCTTCACCCGGCGCAACACGAAGGACAACACGCCGTCCGTCCTCCACGTGGAGATGGTGCCGGGCGACAGGGTGCATGTCGACGTCGCGGCCAAGGGCGGAGGCAGCGAGAACAAGTCCAAGTTCAAGATGATGAACCCGTCGGACTCGATCGTCGACTGGGTGCTGGAGATGGTGCCGCAGATGGGCGCGGGCTGGTGCCCGCCGGGCATGCTCGGCATCGGCATCGGCGGCACGGCGGAAAAGGCGATGCTGCTCGCCAAGCAGTCGCTGATGGACCAGATCGACATGGCGCAGCTCCGCGCGCGCGGACCGCGCACCGACCTCGAGGCGCTCCGGATCGAGCTGTACGAGAAGGTCAACGCGCTCGGCATCGGCGCGCAGGGGCTGGGCGGCCTGGCGACGGTGCTGGACGTCAAGATCCTGGACTGGCCGACGCACGCGGCGTCGAAGCCGGTCGCGATGATCCCGAACTGCGCCGCCACTCGTCACGCGCATTTCAGTCTGGACGGGAGCGGCCCCGCCTATTTGGAGCCGCCGAAGCTCAGCGACTGGCCCGACGTGCAGTGGACGCCCGACCGCGCCGCCAAGCGCGTCGACCTCGACACGCTGACGCCGGAGGTGGTGCGGAGCTGGAAGCAGGGCGACCGGCTGCTGCTCAACGGCCGGATGCTGACCGGACGCGACGCCGCGCACAAGCGCATCGCGGACATGCTCGCGGCGGGCGAGCCGCTGCCGGTCGAGTTCCGCGGGCGCGTGATCTACTATGTCGGCCCGGTCGACCCGGTCGGCGAGGAAGTGGTGGGACCCGCCGGACCCACGACCGCCACGCGCATGGACAAGTTCACCCGGATGATGCTGGATCAGGGCCTGCTCGCCATGGTCGGCAAGGCAGAGCGCGGCCCGGCGGCGGTGGAGGCGATCCGCGATCATCAGAGCGCCTACCTGATGGCGGTCGGCGGCGCGGCCTATCTGGTCGCCCGCGCGATCAAGGGATCGAAGGTGGTCGGGTTCGCGGACCTGGGCATGGAGGCGATCTACGAGTTCGAGGTGCAGGATTTCCCGGTCACCGTCGCCGTGGACGCGGCCGGGCAGAACGTCCACCAATTAGCACCGCTCGTCTGGCGGGACCGGATCGCGAAGGAACGGCTGCTAGAGCCGAGCGCGTGACTTAGCACTGGATGAGGACAGGCCATGAATGCTCCTCGCTACCATATCAACCTATTCTGGCCGGCGGAGGATGGCTGCTGGATCGCTGACGTGCCCGACTTGCCCTATTGCAGCGCTCACGGGGAGACTCCGGACGAAGCGGTGCGTGAGGTTCAGGTGGCGATCGAGCTCTTTATCGAGAGCCTCCGCGACCATGGCGACCCAATCCCAGAGCCTCGCTACCGCGCCGCCCCCGGCGAGAGGATCGCGGCCTGAATCGTTCGGCAGCCGGGAGCGCTGCCCCAGCTCGTCCGGCCTAAGTCAATACGGCCGCTCGCCGATCCAATTGCCGGCTTGGGCGTAGCGGCAGACGAGCACGTCCTCCTTCGCGCCGCGCGCGACCGCGCAGCCGACGCGGCGGGTGTCGCGCCAGATCAGCTGGGTGTAGTGGCCCACATCCTGCCAGCGGCCGGTCCGGCTGTTGTCGGGGAACGCGCCCGGCTTGAAGAAGCGCTTCTCCTCGGTCCAGCCGCCGATCATCGCCTCCACTGAGAAGCGGCCGCGGGTGCCGGCCCACAGGTTCTCGCCCTGCGGCGCCTGGCGGTCCACCGGGGCGTGAGCGAAAGCGCCGGTCGCGGCGAGCCGGTCGGCCCAGGCGCGCGCGTCGCGGGCGAGGGCGCCGTCCCAGCTCAGCGGGGCGACGCCGAGCGCCGCCCGCTCGCGGTTCTGCGCCGCGAGCACGCGGTCCTCGAACCCGCCCGTCGCGGCATTGCCGAGCAGCAGCGGCGCGACGGCCGCGACCGCCAGTGCCATGATCCCCGCCGTGCGTCGCCCGCGCGCCATCGTCCGCCTCCCGCCAGGCGCACAGTCTCGCCATGGAGGCTTCCCGCGGGTTTAGCGGCCCTGGTTAACCGGCCGGCGACCCTGTTTCAGGCGGGCAGGATCGCCACGGGATCGCCGCGCTGGACGGCGTCGAAGAGCAGCCGGGCGAAGGCGGGCGGCACGCCGATGCAGCCATGGGTCGCGCGGCCGAAGCGGACCTCGCTGGCATGGACCGCGACGCCGTCGCCGGTCAGACGGAGCATGAAGGGCATGTCGGCGTCGTAGAGCGAAGAGCGATGCTCGCGCGCCTTGGCGAGCACCGGGAACACGCCCGTGGGGGTGGGCTTGCCGTCGGAGCCGTAGAGGATGACGGCCGAGCCGATCTCGTGCCCGCCCCGGAACAGCGACAGCGTCTGGCGGGCGAGGTCCACGCGCACCCAGGCGGGACCGGCGGGCACGCCCTCCTCGCGCCACACCCAGTCGCCGTAGCGCAGCGTCCGGGGCACGTTCAGCAGGCTGCGGACGACCTGTTTGCTGCCGTCGGGCAGGGTCAGTTCGGGATGGCGTCCCTCAGGGTACAGGATGCGATCAGCCGACGCGGGGTCCGGTCGAGCGGGCGCGCCCGCCACCGACACGGGTTGCGGGCTGCGCGACAGGTAAATCGTCGCGAGGCCGGCCGCCGCCAGGGCGAGCGCGGCCAGCGGCCAGACGCGCAAGCGTCAGCCTTTCGCGGCGGTCGCCGCGTTCCTGGCCGCCGCGCGATGGCGCCTGACGCGCATCGCGCCGCCGATCGCGCCGAAGCCGAGCAGCAGGGTGAGCCAGGTCTCCGGCTCAGGGATCGCCGGCACGGGCGTGACGGGCGTGACCGGCGTAGTCCCCGTGCCGCCGCCTCCGCCGCCGATCACTCCGCCCCCGCCGCCACCGCCACCGACCACGCCGGGCGCGATCGCCACGCCGGGTAGGATCGCAGCTCCCGGTGCGCCGCCCACGACCAGCGGCGCAATAGCGGCCGCCTCGCCAGGGCCGGCGGCGACGACCGCGGGAATAACGGTGCCCGGCGCCTCGGCCGGAGCGGCCGGCTGCGCCAGCGGGGCCGCCGCGGCGGGGGTCTCCGCGCCGGGCGTGCCGTTCAGATTGGACAGGACACGCTTCTGTACGTCCGCCGCCTTGAGCGGCTTGCTGCTGGTCAGCGCGCCCGGCGCACGCGCGCCCGGCGAGCGCGCGTCAAGCACGGACAAGGGGTCCGCGAGCGCCGCGGCGATCGCCTTACTCCCCGGCGCACCGGTAGCGAGGATGCCAGCCGGCACCACGGTGACGGCCGCGAGCGGGATCAACGCCAGACGGGCGGGCGTTGTCCCGGCGATGGCCAGCAAAGCGGCCACCCATGTCTTCCGAGCCCCTTTGTTCATAATACGTTAACCCGCGATCCCCGTGCCGGTTGCACGGTGCTTCGCAAATATGTCTTATTTCGGGATAGCGGGTTGGCGTTTACATCTGCTTAACGGTCTTGACTTCGTCAGTTCGTCTCGTTCGGGGACGGCCCAAGCGTCAGCAGGCGGTCCCAGAACGGGTCGCAGATCAGCGCGTGCATGGCCCTTGCGTCGCGGCGGTCGTCGGGGCAGCCGGCCTGATAGCTCAGCGTACGCGACGCCAGTTCGTTCGACACCTCCCGCGCGAACTCCGGGCCGAGCCGTCGCGTGAGCACCACCAGCATGGCGCGCGCCGCCTCCGACCCCCACACCGTGCGCGGGTCGGGCACATAGGTCCTGCCCTGTTCCGCCTCGTTGGCGTCGTCCTCGGCCGCGAGCCGCTCGTCGAGCAGATCGTCCGAGACCAATTCGTCCAGCGACTGTTCCACATCCGTCTCCGGGCCAGTTGCGGCCGCCCAACGCGCGGGCGGGAGAGAGGGTTGCGGTAGGAGGTTGCGAGCGCCGTCTCGGCGGCGCCGTACTACAGCTCGTAGCTGCGCCACGGTGGCGGGGCTTGCGCGGCTCCGCGCCAGCGCGACGCCGGCTGCCCTGCGCCGGATATGAGAAGAGGTTGCCGGGCGGCCTCACGACGCGCCCGACAACCCCTAAACATGGTCAGCGGCCGGAGAGCTCCAGCCCGGGAGACCATGAAGCCTCCGATCGAAGCGCCGCGTCGTTGATTGGGAGAGGATACCCCCCGACGCGGCTCAGGCGATCAGAGAGCAGTCCCCCGAACGAACTGAACCGACCCCATTGCTGAACCATGAGACATCGGATCACCTCCTTTCGCTTGTGGATAGCCAAGCGACCGTTCCCGGCCGCAGGGGAAATGTGATGGGCGGGAATCCCTTTTGCAAGCGGAAAGACGCGCGCGGTCAGCGACAATCCTCGATCACGCGGCCGACCTCCGCCCAGGCGGGCAGGACGAGCGGCGGCTGGCCCGCCTGCTCCAGCGCGAACCGCCCGCGGCTGAAGGCCATCGCGTCGAGCAGCGGGTCGGCGGCGGGCAGCAGCGCCGCGACATAGGGCGGCTCGCCGCCGGTCGCCCCGACGGGCAGCGCCCGGACGAGGCTGGTGGTCCGGACGGTCAGCGGCGTCGCGACCGACCCGGCGCGCGACAGGAACAGCCGGCGGTTGGCGAGGTCGCAGCGCAAGGTCGCAAGGGGCGTCCCATCCGCGCCGAAGCTCGCCACCGAGCCGGCCGCATCGCGCGCATAGGACCAGTTGCCGGGCGTCGCCGGCCAGTCCCGCCAGTCCGCCGCAACCGGGGCGGGCGCGATGCGGGGCGGCGCCACGGGCGCGGGCGGCGGCGTCCGGGGCGGCGCCGGGCGGGGCGTGCTCGGGGTGCAGCTCGCCAGCAAGGCGAACGGCGCGGCGATGGAGAGACGCGACATCACGGCCCTGCGTCTATGCGCCCGCCCGGCTCCGCTCAACCGACGCGCCAGGGGAACCGCCGGGCCGGGCGCTGGTTGGAGGCGCAAAGGAGACGAAGCGTATGGTGACGGTCGCAACCGTGCCCTTCTTGCGCGCCAATGCGGCGGACGAGCCCAGGGTGGAAAGTCGGGAGGGCAACGGCGTGGGGTCGGTCTACGCGCTCGTCGTCGACAAGCGCACGGGGCGCACCGAGTTCGCCGTGCTGAGCCTGGGCGGGTTCCTGGGTATGGGGAAGAGCTTCTATCCCGTCCCGTTCGGCCTGCTCGACTACGACCCGGTGCGCGACGTCTATGTCGTCGGGCTCGACCGCAAGCAGCTCGAGGGCGGACCGAGCTGGGCGAACAACCCGCCGACCTTCGACCAGGCCTATGCCGAGCGCGTCACGGGCTACTACCGGAGCTGAGGGATGACCGAGAAGAAGAACGGGCTGCAGGAGCTGGTCGACGACCTGATGACCGATCCGGACAAGGACGCCGAGCGCATGCCGCCGCCCGAGCCTCCGCAGACCATCGCCAACGAACCCGATGTCGGAAACAGCAGCAGGAGCGACGCATGAGCATCTTCGGCGCGATCAAGAAGGCGATCTTCGGCGACAAGGGGCCGCTCGGCGGCCAGTTCTCCGGCCGCAAGGACCAGCCCGCGCAGGCCGCGCCCGCGCAGGGGCAAGGGATGCCGCAGATGGGCCAGCCCACGCCGCAGCCGCAGGCGCAGGCGCAGGCGTCCGCGCCGGCGCAGCAGCAGCCGGTCGACGTGGAGCAGGTGCTGACCCAGATCGCGCAGCAGAAGGGCAATCCCAACCTGAATTGGCGCACGTCGATCGTCGATCTCCTGAAGCTGCTCGACCTCGATTCCAGCCTGCAGGCCCGCAAGGAATTGGGCGACGAGCTCGGCATCCAGGCCGGCGCGGACGGCAGCGCGGAGCAGAACATCGCGCTCCACAAGGCGGTGATGCGCGAACTGGAGAAGAATGGCGGCCGCGTGCCGGCCGCCCTCAAGGACTAACAGCGCCGGCGCGCGCCAACACGGGAACGGACACATGGACAACAAGAAGCTCGGCCTCGCGGCGGCGACGTTCCTGGGCGGCGCGGCGGCGCTGACCGCGGCGGCCTTCGCCTTCGGCCGGAAGCAGGACGCGACGGCGCGCGCGACGCCGCAGCCGCTCGATGCGGCGGACGGGCCGGCGCCGTCCTTCGAGCAGGCGCGCGAGCAGGCGCCGGGCGGCGGGGACGGGCATGCCGCGCCGGACCTCGCCGCCGATGCTCCGGTGACGATCCATACCCGCGCGCCCGAGGCGTTCCGGCCGGACATGGACGCGCCGATGACCGAGGCCGAGCGCGAGGCGCTGCGGCCCGCGACCGGTCCGTCGCCGACGCTGGTCGGCGCAAGCACCTCCATGCCGGCCTGAGGGAGTTCCAAGCGATGGCGGTCGATTACAAGAAGCTCGGCTATGGCCTCGGCCTGTTCAGCCTGGCGCTGGGCGCGGCCGAACTGCTCGGCGCGCGCCGGATCACCCGGGCGCTCGACGCCGAAGGGCACGAGACGCTCGTCAAGGCGTTCGGCGCGCGCGAGCTGCTGGCGGGCGCGAGCCTGGTCGCGGCCCCCGCCGTCGCGACCAATGTCTGGGGCCGGGTCGCGGGCGACGTCATGGACATCGTCGCGAGTTCGGCGGCGGCGAAGAACAGCCCGCGCAACGCGCTGACCTGGGGCACGCTCGCCTTTGTGCTGGGCGCGACGGCGCTCGACGTGTGGACGGCGCTGGGGCTGGACCGCACCACCGGCAAGACGCTGCCGACGCACCCGCCGCTGCCGAGCTGACCCGGCGCAAACTTTCCCGCCCAGAGCGGGTTCCACCCATGTCGACGTTACGGGAGTGAACCGATGCGGAAGCTTGTCCTTGGCCTGTGCGCCGCAACGGGTCTGTTGGCCGGCTGCACCAATTATGACGACGGCCGCCCCCGTTTCGCCGGATACGACTGGGACCGTCCGGATCCCCGCTATGGCGGCTACTACGCCGACCGTTACTATATCGACGACCCCCGGTACCAGGAGCGCCGGCTGGCGGACAACGACCGCATCTATGTCGGGCAGGACGGGCGCTATTATTGCCGCCGCCCCGACGGCACGACCGGGCTGGTGGTCGGCGGGATCGCCGGCGGCGCGCTCGGCGCCGCGCTGACCTCCGGCCGCTCCGAGGTGCTCGGCGTCCTGCTCGGCGCAGCCGCGGGCGCGGCGGCCGGGCGCGCGGTCGACCGCAACAACGTGCGCTGCCGATAGGCCGAGGCGACGGGTAGGGGCGGGCGAGGGCGGGAGCATCTCGCCCGCCCCGAGCGCGCCCATGGTCGCGCGCCCACCTGCCCGCGAAGACGCGGCGGCGGAGCCGCGTCTCGAAACCGAGGCTGCGGGACTCTATGTTGTGGGCCTAGCCTCCCTCCCGGAACACAAGTAGAACTCCGCCCATGGCCCTCACCACCATCTCCGTCCGCGGCGCGCGGGAGCACAACCTCAAGGGCGTGGACATCGACATTCCGCGCGACACGCTGACGGTGATCACGGGCCTCAGCGGCAGCGGCAAGTCGAGCCTCGCCTTCGACACCATCTATGCCGAGGGTCAGCGGCGCTACGTCGAGAGCTTGTCGGCCTATGCGCGCCAGTTCCTGGAGCTGATGCAGAAGCCCGACGTCGATCATATCGAGGGCCTGTCGCCGGCGATCTCGATCGAGCAGAAGACGACCAGCCGCAACCCGCGCTCGACGGTCGCGACCGTGACCGAGATCTACGACTATATGCGCCTGCTCTGGGCGCGGGTGGGCGTGCCGTACAGCCCGGCGACGGGCCTGCCGATCGCGGCGCAGACGGTCAGCCAGATGGTCGATCGCGTCATGGCGCTGCCGGAGGGCACGCGGCTCTACCTGCTCGCCCCGGTGGTGCGCGGCCGCAAGGGCGAGTTCAAGCGCGAGTTCGCCGAATGGCAGAAGGCGGGCTTCACCCGGGTGCACGTCAACGGCGAGCTGTACGACATCGAGGACGCGCCGGCGCTCGACAAGAAGTTCAAGCAGGACATCGAGGTGGTCGTCGACCGGCTGGTGGTTCGCGACGACATCGCGACGCGGCTGGCGGACAGCTTCGAGACGGCGCTGAAGCTGGCGGACGGGCTCGCCTATGTCGATCTAGTGGACGGCGTCGTGCCGGGGCGCGAGGGCGAGGCGCAGGACGCGGGCGCGATGAAAGGCGCGGGCATTCCGGCCAACCGCATCGTCTTTTCCGAGAAGTTCGCCTGCCCCGTCTCAGGCTTCACCATCCCGGAGATCGAGCCGCGGCTCTTCTCCTTCAACGCGCCGCAGGGCGCCTGCCCGGCGTGCGACGGGCTGGGCGAGAAGCTGGTGTTCGACCCGGACCTGGTCGTCCCCAACCATGCGCTCAGCCTCAAGAAGGGCGCGGTCGTGCCCTGGGCGAAGTCCAACCCGCCCAGCCCCTATTACATGCAGGTGCTGGGCAGCCTGGCGCGCGCATATGGCTTCAGCCTGGAAACGCCCTGGGCGGAGCTCACGCCCGAGCAGCAGGACGCGATCCTGCATGGCACCCATGGCAAGCCCGTCACGCTCACCTTCGTCGACGGCAAGAAGAGCTATGACGTCAAGAAGCCGTTCGAGGGCGTGATCGGCAATCTGAACCGCCGCATGCTCCAGACCGAGAGCGCGTGGATGCGCGAGGAGCTGGGCAAGTACCAGTCGGCCAAGCCGTGCGAGACCTGCCACGGCGCGCGCCTCAAGCCCGAGGCGCTGGCGGTGAAGATCGCCGGCGAGGACATCAGCCACGCGACGCGCCTGTCGGTGGTCGACGCGCTCGGCTTCTTCGCGGGGCTGCCGGCGCACCTGACCGACCAGCAGCGCGAGATCGCGCGCGCGATCCTGAAGGAGATCGACGAGCGGCTCGGCTTCCTCAACAATGTCGGGCTCGACTATCTCAACCTCGACCGCACCAGCGGCACGCTGTCGGGCGGCGAGAGCCAGCGCATCCGGCTCGCCTCGCAGATCGGGAGCGGCCTGTCGGGCGTGCTCTACGTCCTCGACGAACCCTCGATCGGGCTGCACCAGCGCGACAACGACATGCTGCTCGCGACGCTCCGGCGCCTGCGCGACTTGGGCAACACGGTGCTGGTGGTCGAGCATGACGAGGACGCGATCCGTACCGCCGACTATGTCATCGACATGGGGCCGGGCGCGGGCGTCCATGGCGGCCAGGTGGTGGCGCACGGCACCTTCGAAGAGCTGCTGCGGAGCCCCGACAGCATCACCGCCGATTACCTCCGCGGCACGCGCGAGGTCGCGGTGCCGGCCAAGCGGCGCAAGGGGACGGGCAAGAAGCTGACCGTCCACAACGCGACAGCCAACAACCTGAAGGGCGTCACCGCCGCCATCCCGCTCGGCACCTTCACCTGCGTGACGGGCGTGTCGGGGTCGGGCAAGTCGAGCTTCACCATCGACACGCTCTATGCCGCCACCGCGCGCGAGCTGAACGGCGCGCGCATCCTGGCCGGCCGCCACGACAAGGTCACGGGGCTGGAGCACCTCGACAAGGTCATCGACATCGACCAGTCGCCGATCGGCCGCACCCCGCGGTCGAACCCCGCCACCTATACCGGCGCCTTCACCTGCATCCGCGACTGGTTCGCCGGGCTGCCCGAGGCGCAGGCGCGCGGCTACAAGCCGGGGCGCTTCTCCTTCAACGTCAAGGGCGGGCGGTGCGAGGCGTGCCAGGGCGACGGCGTGCTCAAGATCGAGATGCACTTCCTCCCCGACGTCTATGTCACCTGCGACGTCTGCCACGGCGCGCGCTACAATCGCGAGACGCTGGAGGTGAAGTGGAAGGGCCTGTCGATCGCCGACGTGCTCGACATGACGGTGGAGGACGCCGCCAGCGCCTTCGCGGCCGTCCCCGCGATCCGCGACAAGATGGCGATGCTGGTCGAGGTGGGGCTGGGCTACGTCAAGGTGGGCCAGCAGGCGACGACGCTGTCGGGCGGCGAGGCGCAGCGGGTGAAGCTGGCGAAGGAATTGGCGCGCAGAGCGACGGGCCAGACGCTCTACATCTTGGACGAGCCCACGACCGGGCTGCACTTCGAGGACGTGCGGAAGCTGCTGGAGGTGCTCCACGCGCTGGTGGAGCAGGGGAACACGGTGGTGGTGATCGAGCACAACCTGGACGTCATCAAGACGGCCGACTGGGTGCTGGACCTGGGGCCGGAGGGCGGCGTCAAGGGCGGCGAGATCGTCGCGCAGGGAACGCCGGAGGTGGTCGCGCGGGAGGCGCGGAGCTTTACGGGGCGGTATCTAGCGCCGTTGTTGGTGAAGGGTAGGGCGGAGGCGGCGGAGTAAACTATCTAATCGCTCCGGCTTGCCTTAAAAGCTTTGCCGCCAACTCGAACGCCGTAAACACAGGTTTCTCACCTACACTCTCCCAAAAGGCGGACGCTAAAGTCACATCCGAAGGAGTCGTCCCGAGTAGCAAGCCGGACATTGCGTCGACCACCATAGCGTTGAATACCCGACATTCCTCGATGTTCAACACCAAGACGGGTGATGCTGGGTGCCAAGAGTTGAGAAGATGGTCTTCTCGCAACTCACCCTCGATCTTAGCTTTCGCTAGCACCGCAGACACCACTAAGCCGAGTAAACGCTGCCGTTTACCCGGATCTTCTATGTCCAGTCGGTCTGCCTCGACGTGCGCACACACCCAAGCTGATACAATGTCAGCAACCAAGTCGAATATTGGCAGTCCAAGTGAGGGGAGACCCGCTTTAACCACCCCCACTGTCGTAAAATGGGGAAAGTTTTGCTGAATATGCATCAGTTCGTGGATCACGAACAGGTTTATCGCTACCTGCTGAGCTCTCCGAACCTCACCAGAGTCCATGTCTCCAATTTCCGCAGCGAAGCTAGCCATTGCCACGAAAATGGATCGTAGCACATGAACGCGGAAGTAGACGGCTTCACATCCCTCCTCCTGGACGAGCTCGAATGCCGAGTCACCCGGTCGCGTGATGACAGCCACCTCCATACGATCAAGCAAGGTGGACAAGCCCATAAGGGCGGGAGTCAGGCATCGCTGGAGAGCCAGCCTGCCGAGGGCCACTCTCGTCTCACATACGGCTCGGTCGACTTCAGTCGCCAGCTCTTCATCGGAAACGTCCATCATTGCGCCCCTTTTTCGAGGTACATAGGCGTGTACCTCGCCAGGTCAACCTTTCGGGTACAAAAAGTACCCTATTTAGGTTTCTTTTACGCTTTCATGGCTTGTTATCCCCCGTGGATAACGCGTATGGAACGGATCGCATCCTAGCCGGGTTATGGCAGTAACCCTCTCCGGGGTGCTTTCACATGGGGAGTTTATCATGTCCGACGTGCAGCCGTTGGGGGCCAAGCGGCATGTTCGATCTAACAGGGGACATGCTCAGGGTAGTAAAGAACGTGATGTAACACAGTCCTGTGATTGGACAATCAAAAGCTTGCCGCAAGAGACGGTAGCAGTTTCGCGTGAGGCAGCAAAGCGTAGTGGAATGAAGATAAATGCGTGGGTAGGCAAGGCCCTGTCCTCGGCAGCCGCCGGGCAGCCCGGCGGCCCCTCTTCCGCTCAGGAGAATGCTCGTGAGATTGTTAATCTTGAGCATTCTATTCTGAAGGAAATTGCCGAACTTAAGGCGCAAAACGTGCATCTTACGCAGACGCTGAACAGTATAAGTTCGATGCTCATTAAGATGTACACGAAATAATGGCCAGACCTCGTAACTAATTAGATTACGGATTTTGACCTTCGCGCCGCTAGACCTGCATTGTTGGTACTAGCGCGCGCGGCGCTGTTGCGCATGCGCCTCGAAGAGGGAATCAAACTAGGGCATGGGGCGGATCAGCGACTCAGATGATGCTTTCGCTGACGTTAGTAAGATGCAGTTCGGCTGTTGACGAGGGCGCGCGCCAGTCAGGTAAGCCCTACCGCCTTCCGCAGCGCCTGGTTATCCGCCCCTGCCACCTCGGCCCGCCCTCGCGGAACTTGTCGATCACGTCCGGGTCGAGCCGCAGCGTCACCTGCCGCTTCGCGACGCCACGCACCGGCGGGCGGCCCCGCACTACGCCGTCGGGCCGAGATAGCCCGTCGAGCGGACTAGCTTGGCGGTAGACCTTACCTGACCTCGACGTGCTGCTCGCCCGCCGCCAGCAGCGCCTCGATCCTGCCCCATCGCGGCTCTAGCCACGCATACAGCGCGCGGTTGGTCGTATTGCCGCGGCGGAGCCACAGCAGGGCGTACCGGTCCGGCAGACGCAGCCTGACGAAGTCCTCGTCCTTGCTGACCAGCACCGCGCGATCCGCCTCGGCTCGCGCCGCGATCTGCTCATCGTCGGCCGCGATCAGGCCGATCTCGCCGACATGCGCCGCCTCGTGTCCGCGCCGCACCAGCCACCCCACCAAACGTCGGCGGCAGCTGCGCGTCGACGAGGAACCTCATTCGGCGGCGAGCACCACCGGGTGATCGAAATGCGCGGCGACATAGGCCAGCACGGCCCGGACGTCCTCTTCGCTGACATAGGGGAAGTCCGCCGCGATCTCCGCCGAAGTCGCGCCGCCCGCCAGCATTTCGAGGACGTCGGTTACGCGCATGCGCGTGCCGGTCACAACCGGCCGCCCGCCGCACACTGCGGGATCGACGGTGATGCGAGGAAAGCCGGGTAGGGGCATACACGGAACGTGTATGCCCGGGGGCGAGTGGTCAAGTCTCGCGGCAAGCTGGCCGAGCTTAGCGAGGCGCTGCGGCGGCGCGGTTCCGTTCCGCATCCTCTCCGTTGAGGACCTGATCGCCGACCGGATGGGCCAATATGCCAGCGGCGCCGCGCCGGAGATGGGCGAACAGGCCGCCATCCTCTTCGCGCTTCACCCCGGCCTCGACCGCGCCTATCTTGAGCGGCGTATCCGCGACGAAAGCTGTGGGGGCTAGGGCATCGACGACATCCCGGCCCGGTGAGGAGCCCGCCATCGTGGACATGGCGGAGTTCGGCCGCGCGCTCGCGGAGCGCCGCGCCGCGCTGGGCGAGCCGGTGATGCCGCGCAATTCGGGGAAGCGGCGGACGGCGTCGAAGCGCGCCTTGCTCCGGGCGATCGAGGACGCCGGCGGTCGGTGGTGATAGGGGCCTGACGCCCGGCGGCGCGGCTCTGCTCGCTCCTGAGAAAAGGCTGTCCTACACGCCTGTCTGTCGCATAGCTGTCCGGCCCGCATCCCTCGCCGAGACCGTCCATGCGCGCTTGCCCCTTCCACCCCATAGCCGCCCTCGCGCGGCGCAGCGTATGCGCCTCCACGTCCTCTACTTGTGGAGCGTCGATGCCGCGCCGAACGGCCGTCCGGCACCCGCTGGACAATGTGACCTCGCGTGACCTTCCGACCCGCAATGATCGCGATGTGCGGAACCTTTGGCACCTTCCGCCCCGTGCGCCGCGGCCCGTCAGCCCCCGGCGGAGCGCCGCCGCCCTTGCATCCGGGCCGCCTCGTCCCCACATCAGCCCCGCTACAGTCGCACATCGACGGTTCTCGCTCTGCGACTCCTTCCTTCCCTGCAGCCACGGCACCCGGCCCGCGCCGGCTCTTCGGCGCGCGCCCACATGAAAGGAAGGCTCCCATGAGCATCATCGGCACCGTCAAGTTCTTCAACGCCGACAAGGGCTACGGCTTCATCGCCCCCGACAACGGCGGCACGGACGCGTTCGTCCACATCTCCGCCGTCGAGCGCGCGGGCATGATCACGCTGCAGCAGAACCAGCGCGTCCAGTACGAGCTGGAAGAGGACCGGCGCGGCAAGATGGCCGCGGTCAACCTGCAGACCGCCGGCTAAGGCCTAGCGCAGCTAGGCCGAGGCTTCAGGCGGGCTCGGCCGGCGGCGCGCGAGCGCCGTCCGACCCCGGCCTTCGCCGGGGCAGGCTTGCGGGATTTACTCCCGCGTCAGCCGGCTAAGCAGCTTGATCCGGTTGAGGGCAGGGGGCGCCGATCGGTGCTACCCTGCCCGTCCCATTCGCGCGAAGAGGAGCGCCCGCCCATGCGCGACAGCGACAGTTACGACGCCCACGCCGCCCGCTGCCGCCAGGAGGCGGACGCGGCCGAACTCGACAATGTCCGCGAGCGCTGCCTGCGCGCCGAGGCGGCCTGGACCGCCATGGCCGACCGCAGCCGCAAGACCGAAGCCTCGCGCGACGCCCGCCAGGCCCGCACCCTCGCCGACGCCGCGCCCGCGCTGTTCGGGGCGGAGGAATGACTTCGGGCTGATCGTCGCCACGCAGGTCCGGGCTGCGCCGTTCCGATATGGGACTCGGCGTCGTTGCCCGGCCTCCGCGTTCGGTTTAGAACCCGTCCAAAGAGGCTGAACGCCCAGGGTCGCTCCATGCTGATGCAAAAGGGGGACCGATCCGATGAAAGCTCTTCTTCTCGGCGCCGTCGCCCTCGGCCTGTCCGCCGGGGCCGCGCAGGCGCAGATCTCGCAAGTCGATTACGGCACGCTGACGGGCACGCAGCTCGTGACCTTCGACGATGTCCCGGGTGGGGGGTCGCCCGGCACGAACTATGACGGCATTTTCTTCTCCAACGGCGTCGGTTTCGCCGAGCGCTTCGTCGGTCAGACGCGCACCACCACGTCCGGCGGCTTCGACAGCCTCAGCGGCGCCCCCAGCGGCGGAAGCCTGACCCTCCAGGTCGGCGCGGCGGGACAGAATCTGAACATCTTCACCAACAGCGGGACGCAGGTTCTGACGGGACTGGGGCCTGAGGGTTTCCCATCCGTCGACGCGATCGGCGAGGGATCCTTCGCGGCGTTGTTCAGTTCCGACCAGTCGCAATTCGGCTTTCAGTTGGTCGGCGGCAATAATGGTTCCGCCACGGTCGGCTTCTACCGCGCTGACGGCTCGCTCATCCAGACCATCACGTTGAGCGGCCTTGGCAGCGCCTTCTATGGCTTTCAGCGCGTGGGCGGGATCAACGACATCCGCGGCATCAGCATCTTCAACTCCGACCCCGCCGGGGTCGCGTTCGACAACCTGAAGTTCGACGTCCGTTCCGTCGGCGGCGCCGTGCCCGAACCGGCGACCTGGGCGATGATGGTCATTGGCTTCGGCACCGTCGGCGGAGCGCTGCGCCGCCGCCGCGGGACGCTCGCCCTGGCCTGATCGCATGGGCGCGGCGACGATCAGGCCCGCCGCCGCGCTTTGATCTGCTGGCTCTTGCCGAAGCGCGTCTTGCGCGTCCCCGGCTTGCCCTCGTTCGAGCGCCCCATCAGCGGCGCCTTCTGCTCGTGGACGGGCAGGCCCAGCTCCTCGCTTTCCAGCTGCCGGATCTCGTCGCGCAGCCGGCCGGCCTCCTCGAACTCCAGGTCGGCCGCGGCCTTGCGCATCTTCTTCTCCAGCTCCTCGATATAGGCGCGCAGATTGTGGCCCACCATGTGCGGCCGTTCCTCATCGATCTCGACCAGCACGCCGTCCTTGGACGCGACATGCGCGATGATGTCGCCGATGGTGCGGCGGATCGTCTGGGGCGTGATGCCGTGCTCCAGATTGTACGCCTCCTGCTTCTCCCGGCGGCGGCGCGTTTCGTTCATCGCCCGCTCCATCGATCCGGTGATGCGGTCGGCATAGAGGATCACGCGCCCGTCGACGTTGCGCGCGGCGCGGCCGATGGTCTGGATCAGCGACGTCTCGGAGCGGAGGAACCCCTCCTTGTCCGCGTCCAGGATCGCGACCAGCCCGCATTCGGGGATGTCGAGCCCCTCGCGCAACAGGTTGATGCCGATCAGCACGTCATAGACGCCGAGCCTGAGGTCGCGGATCAGCTCGATGCGCTCCAGCGTCTCGACATCGGAGTGCATGTAGCGGACCTTGATCCCCGCCTCGTGCATATACTCGGTCAGGTCCTCGGCCATGCGCTTGGTCAGCGTGGTGACGAGGGTGCGGTATCCCTTCGCCGTGGTCGCCTTGCACTCCTGGATCAGGTCCTGGACCTGCTCCTCGACGGGCTTGATCTCGACCGGCGGGTCGATCAGGCCGGTGGGGCGGATCACCTGCTCGGCGAAGACGCCGCCGGTCTGCTCCATTTCCCACCCGCCCGGCGTCGCGGAGACGCACACCGTCTGCGGGCGCATCGCGTCCCATTCGTTGAAGCGTAAGGGCCGGTTGTCGATGCACGACGGCAGGCGGAAGCCGTACTCGGCGAGCGTGATCTTCCGCCGATGGTCGCCGCGCGCCATGCCGCCGATCTGCGGCACCGTCACATGGCTCTCGTCGACGAAGAGCAGCGCGTTCTCCGGCAGATATTCGAATAGGGTCGGCGGCGGCTCGCCGGGCAAACGGCCGGTCAGGAAGCGGCTATAGTTCTCGATGCCGTTGCAGCTGCCCGTCGCCGCGATCATCTCCAGGTCGAAATTGGTGCGCTGCTCGAGGCGCTGGTGCTCGAGCAGCTTGCCCTCCGCCTCCAGCTCCTTCAGCCGCTCGGCCAGCTCGTGCCGGATCGCCTCGACCGCCTGCTTCATCGTCGGGCCGGGGGTGACATAGTGGCTGTTGGCGTATATGCGGACGGAGTTGAGGCTGGCGATCTTCTTGCCGGTGAGCGGATCGAACTCGACGATCTCCTCGATGTCGTCGCCGAAGAAGCTCACCCGCCAGGCCGCATCCTCGTAATGCGACGGGAAGATCTCCAGCGTGTCGCCCTTCACGCGGAAATTGCCGCGCGCGAAAGCGGCGTCGTTGCGCTTGTACTGGAGCGCGACGAGCTTGCGCACGATCTCCCGCTGATCGGCGCTCTGCCCCTTCTTCAGATCGAAGATCATCGCCGAATAGGTCTCGACCGAGCCGATGCCGTAGAGGCAGGAGA
>ERZ1066118.704-NODE-704-length-27619-cov-14.143484_pt1 | contig 27619 bp, 22 predicted proteins | sample MGYA00382765_ERZ1066118 | MGnify/ENA primary metagenome ERZ1066118 (study PRJEB33369, sample SAMEA5778348) | biofilm metagenome | biome: Industrial cooling water; feature: Water cooling tower basin; material: Biofilm | place: United Arab Emirates | collected...
CAACTACTCAGCCTCGCTTTTTGCTATTCTACCCCTGCAATGTCCAGTAGTGAGAAACGATTCAAAGGTACCGGCGTAATAAAATCGGGCCAGACAGCGGCGGCAAAGGCGTTTATGACACCGAATCGTGTTAACTTGGGCAACGATGCCACTTTTCATCGCCTCCCTCAATTCGGGCAGCAACGGCAACTGCTACTACGTCGGCAGCGACCAACACGCCGTACTCATCGACGCCGGAATTTCCTGCCTGCAAACCGAGCAGCGCATGAAGCGCCTCGGCCTTTCGCTCGACGCCATCCGGGCCATTTTCATTTCCCACGAACACAGCGACCACATCAGCGGGCTGGTGCGGCTGGCGGGCAAGTACCGGCTGCCGGTGTACATCACGCCCCGCACCTTGCTGCATTCGGGCTTGCCGACGAATGAACTGGCGGTGCGTCCGCTGCGGGCCTACGAACCGGTGCACCTCGGCGACCTGCGCATCACGGCCTTCCCCAAACTCCACGACGCCACCGACCCGCACAGTTTTCTGGTGGCCGGGCCGGACGCCAACGTGGGCGTGTTCACCGACATCGGCGCGCCCTGCGAGCACGTGATTCGCCACTTCCGGCAATGCCACGCGGCGTTTCTGGAAACGAATTACGACGACGAATTGCTCGAAAAAGGTCGCTACCCAATTTATTTGAAGCGCCGGATTCAGAGCGAACACGGGCACCTCTCCAACGCCCAGGCCCTGGCCCTATTCCGCACCCACAAGCCCGATTTCATGAGCCACCTCGTGCTCTCGCACGTTTCGAAGGACAACAACCGCCCGCAGTTGATTCAGAAGTTGTTCACGCCCCACCGGGAGGGGACGGAAGTGATTGTGGCCTCACGGTGGGAGGAGACGGCGGTGTTTCGGGTGGGGAGTAAGCCGTAGTGTCGGTTACCGAATTCGTAAATGACCCTTTTGGAAGACGCAGAAGTGACCGGAAATTTTATCGGCGTGTTGGCTCAAAATGGCACGAACGACTTCTGCTTTTTCAATCACGACGCGCCCTACGCCCACGTCGGTTACGAATTTCATGCAGCAACGGGATAGATTTTTTCCTCCTCGAGCCGTTGCGCCGCGTAAAGCAAGCACGCTGAAATGTCCTCTGGTTCAAGGAAAGGATAGTCTTCCTTTAACTCCTCAAACGAAAGGCGATTGGACAGGGCTTTCAGAATGTGCTCGACCGTCAGGCGGCTACCCCGGATAGTCGGCTTACCCACCATGACGTGCGAATTGACAGTAATGCGGGCGAGGAGATCGTTGGCATTTTGCATACAAAAAAGCCTGCAAACTATTGATTTGCAGGCTTTGCAGAGAGCGAGGGATTCGAACCCCCGGTACCCTTGCGAGTACTTCTGATTTCGAATCAGACCCGTTCGACCACTCCGGCAGCTCTCTGTTTGGGAGCGCAAAAATAAGGTGGTACCCCCATTTTCGCCAAAAATTCTCCGAAAAAAATCTTCCCCGGTTCAACCCTCCCGGACGGCGTCTTCGTAGAGGTAGATGTTCAGCAGGCAGCAGGCGTTGGTGATGAGCCGCTTGCCGTCGGCGTAGGGCACGACGCGGGTTTGGATGAACTCGTGCTCGCCCGCCTCGCCCGTGTGCCGGTCGTTGAGGGCGTCGATGTCGGCGCGGCTTAGGGTGAGTTCGGTGTAGAAAAAGTACATGGCCTCGTCGCTGGCACCGGTGCTGGGGAAGTACGGCTCCTCGTTGAGCCGGTGCACGTCGTCGGGATTTACGTCGAGGCCGGTTTCTTCGTGCACCTCGCGCACGGCTACGTCGAGGGGATCGTCGTCGCCATCCACCATGCCCGCCGGGTGTTCGTAAATGTACCCACCCGTGCTGATGCGGCGCTGTTTGACGAGCAGCAGGAATTTTTCGCCCGATTCGGCGTCAATCAAGCACACGAGCACCGAGAGCACTACGCCTTTCAGGAAGCAGAGCGGCAACAATTTGTGGCCTTCGGGCGTGGTGGCATCCACGTCGAGCAGGGCGAACAGCACCTGGCCGTTGTTGGTGCGCTTGACGTACAACTCTTCGAAGCCGTGGACGGTCAGGCCGTTTTCGAGCAACAGTTTTTCCCAACGTTTGAACTTGGGCGCTTCGCGCAGGGGCTGGGGAGTGGTCAGACGGGTCGTCATGGGGCGAAAAACAAAAAGCCCCTTCCGCGAAGGCTCGCGGAAGGGGCTTTTTGAAACGATGCTTACTTTTTCGAGGTGATGAAATCGGCGAGGATGCGGCCGGTCTCTTTCAGGTACAAATCCTTGTCGAGCTTTGCCAGGGCGGCTTCAGGGCCTTTGCCGCTGGCGATTTTGGCCTCGATGCTGTCGGCGGGGGTGAGGCCGAGGGCCGGGGTGCTGCGGGTTTTGGCCACGGCCTGGCGTTTTTTCTCGGCTTCGTCCCGCTCTTTTTTGCGCTTGTCGTACTGAAGCGAGATCACCGTGTTTTCTTTCGCCTTGCGGAATTCCTCGAAATCCGTGGCCAGTTTTTGTAGCTCAGGATCGGTTTTCAGCCGGGCTTCATGGTCCTGGCGCAGCTTGCTGATTAGGGCATCCGACACGTCGCGGTAGGTCTGGTAACGGGCCGAGTTGATTTGGTCCCAGGGCAGGGCCGTGGGCTGCGAACTTTCGCCGTACTCCTCAGCGCTGAAGGCCGAAGGCAGTTCCACGTCGGGCGTGACGCCCTTGCGCTGGGTGCTGGCCCCGTTGATGCGGTAGAACTTCGAGCGGGTCACTTTCAGCATGCCCACTTTTTCGGGTTCTTTCGGCATGAACTGGTTGAGGTCGATCAACTGCTGAACGGTGCCTTTGCCGTAGGTCTGCTCGCCCACCACGACGCCCCGCTTGTAATCCTGAATGGCGGCGGCGAAAATCTCTGACGCCGAGGCGCTGAAGCGGTTGACGAGCACGGCCAGCGGGCCGTCGTACACCACCGAGGGGTCGGGGTCTTCGTCCACATCCACCTCGCCCGAGGCGGCACGCACCTGCACCACGGGACCGTCTTTGATGAACAGGCCGGAGAGGTTGATGGCCTCGTCGAGCGAACCGCCGCCGTTGTTGCGGAGGTCAACCACCACGCCGTCCACCTTCTGGCCTTTGAACTCGCTCAGGAACCGGCGCACGTCGCGGGTGGTGCTGTTGTAGTTGCGGTCGCCCTTGGCGCGGTCGTCGGTGGCCTGGTAGAAACCGGGGATGGTGATGACACCCAAATTAAACGGCTTGCCGTTGTAGTCGAGCTTGATGACTTCGTGCTTGGCGATGCCGTCTTCAAGCGTGATTTTGTCGCGGACCAGTTTGATCTCCTTCGGCGTGGCCCCGGCGGGGGCGTCGAAGGGCAGGATGTTGAGGCGCACCGTCGTGCCTTTCGGGCCTCGGATGCGCTTCACCACGTCGTCGATGTTCCAGCCAATCACGTCCACCATCGGGCCGTCGCCCTGGGCCACGCCGACGATGCGGTCGTCTTTGTGGAGCAGGCCGCTCTTCATGGCCGGGCCGCCGGGCATGATTTCCATGATTTTGGTGTAGTCGTTTTCGCTGCGGAGCGAGGCCCCAATGCCCTCAAACGACTGGGCCATCTCGTCCTTGAAGCGCGAGGCGTCGGGGGGCGAGAAGTAGTTGGTGTGCGGGTCGATGGTCTCGGCGAACGCGTTCATGAATTCCTGGAACACGTACTCGCTTTTTACCTTCTGAAACTGCTTGTCGAGGTTGGTGTACCGCTCGCGAAGCACGGTGACGATGGCCGTATCGGCCTTGCCGCTCAATTTGAGGTCGAGGGCCTGGCTTTTCACGATTTTCCGCCACGTGTCGTCGAGTTCTTCCATCGAAGCGGCCCAGGGCGCTTTGTCCCGGTCCACGTCGTAGGTTTCGTCCACGGTGAAATCAAACGGCTTCTGGAGCAGTTGCTCGACGACCCTGTTGCGGTCGTGGACGCGCTTCAAAAACAGATTGTACACCTCGTAGGCCGGGCGGAGGTTGCCCTGGGGCAGGGCCTCGTCCATCTGGTAGCGGTATTTTTCAAAACCCTTCACGTCGGTGGCCGTGAAATACCACTTGTTGCCGTCCACCTCCTTGAGGTAGGCGTCCCAGATTTTGGCCGACAACTGGTCGTCGAGGGCCACTTTCTGGTAATGAAACTGGGTGAGAATCTGCGTGACGAGTTCCTGCGTTTTGCGCTGGGACATGGTCGGGGCGAGTTCGCCCGGAACTTCGTCGGTGGGCCGGGTCGAATGCGCCCGCGAGGTGTCGGGCTGCCCGCTCAGCAGCACGAGAGGAATCAGGCTTAGCAGGTATTTCATCATGGGAGTCAGATGAGTAGTAAGTCGTAAGGGATAAGGCGTAAGAAAAGCGGATGGCGGCGTCGGCTTACCCCTTGTTACTTACTCCTTGGATTTACTTTTCAATTCCGAGCAATTCAACGTCAAAAATCAGGGCCGAGTAGGGCGGAATGGCCTGCCCCGAACCCCGCTCGCCGTAGGCAAGCTGGTAGGGGATGAACAACCGCCATTTCGAGCCGACGGGCATCAGTTGCAGGGCCTCGACCCACCCCGGAATCACCCCACCCACCGGGAACGAAATCGGCTCGCCGCGCTGCACCGAGCTGTCGAACACCGAGCCGTCAATTAACGTGCCGTGGTAGTGGGTTTTCACCTTGTCGGCGGCGGTTGGTTTGGGGCCGTCGCCTTTGCGCAGAATTTTGTACTGCAAACCACTCGGCAGACTAACGACGCTGTCTTTCATTTTGTTCGCCGCCAGGTACGCCTCACCGGCTTTTTTGTTCGGTTCAAACCTGGCGGCGTTTTCCTTTTGCTGGCGCTCATGCATTTTGCGGGAAAATCCCTGCATGAATGCCTGAGCCTGCATTTCGTCCATCAAACCAGGGCGGCCTTTCAGGGCGTCTTCGATGGCTTGTCCAAAAAGTGCCCCGCTCACGCCCTGCAAATTCATGTTGCGGAATTGCTGCCCCGTCATGAGGCCGTATGCGTAGCTGAGCGAGTCGGCCTCGGTTTTCAGGGTCGCCCGGAGGGCCGTTGGGGTGGAAGGGGCAGGTTTCGAAGCAGACTTCGGGACGGGTTTGGAAGCGGGCTTTTTCGTTTGGGCCAACAGGGGAGAAAGCAGCGTCAGGACGCAGAAAACGGTCAACAGGGATTTCTTCATGAAAATACGAGCTACCTAAAACAGGATTTGTGCCGACTAAACTACGGGATTTTGCAAAACATGCCCCTAAAACGCGGGAAGAACGGTAAAATTATCGTTCGGACGCCTGCCGAGTCGCCGGACTCGCACCCTCGGTGGCTAAACATCAGGGGTTTTTACGCTGGTTTCGGCGAAAAAAGAACCCCAATTTTGGCGATTATTCACCCTCTCCCCCAAAAAATATGCAACTGCACGTCATCCGCACGACCTTCACCGACCAAAGCTCAGTGGGCGAACTGTACCTCAACGGGGCTTTTTACTGCTACACCCTCGAAGACGTAGACCGGGAACTCCGCGCCGACCTGCCCCTGGAGGCCATCCGGACGCGGAAAATTTTCGCCCAGACGGCCATCCCCACGGGCAACTACGAAATCATCCTGAACTGGTCGAACCGGTTTCAGAAACAAATGCCCCTGCTGCTCCGCGTGCCCGGCTGGGAAGGCGTGCGCATCCACAGCGGCAACTACGCGCACCAGACCGAAGGCTGCATTTTGTTGGGAAAATTGAAACTCGACAACATGGTGGGCGTTTCGAACAAAACCTTCGAGGCGTTCATGATTGAAATCCGGCGGGCGGCGAAGCGGGAAAAAATTCACATCGAAATCGAAAGCCGAAAAACGCCACTGGCCGGGCTGGTGGCCAGCCAGCCGATGACCGTACCGACGGTGATCGGGGCACCCGCCTGACCGATGGTCGGCAAAACCCAAACGGCCCGTTGCTTTCGAGGAAGCAACGGGCCGTTTGGGTTTTCGGCGTATGCTTGTCGTCAATCCATGACTAGAATCCGCTGGGTCAACTGCTGTCGTCCTTCACGGGCCTGCAAGACGTAAAGGCCAGCGGGCAGGGGCTGCGCCGAGCGCAGCACGAACGCCCCCGGCGTGTCGTCGGCCTGGCTGCTGAGCGGCAGGCTCCGGCCCCCGGCGCTGATGAGCTGGAAGCTCGGCTGGTCGAGGCCCGTCACCCGGCAACGGATGTCCACGCCCCGGACGGGGTTGGGCGATACCTCCAGGCGCGGGGCGGCTTCGGCCTCGGCGGCCAGTCGGCCCGCGCTGCACCCGACCACCGACGGCTCCGACGTAACCGCGCCCCCACACACCGAGCGGACCTCGACGGTGTAAGTGCCCGGCAGCATGGACGACACGGTGAGGCTGGCTTTGGTTGCGCCGAAGACGTTCTGGCCGTTGCGTTTCCACTGGTACGTGGGCACCACGCCCACGGCCTGCACCTGCACGGTCAGCGTCGCGGTGCCACCGCACAGGTTGACGCTGGCGGCGGGTTGGCCCGTGATGCGCACGTACCGGACCTGCACCGGGAGCGCGGCCGTCTGGGTGGTGCATCCGCTCGTCACCGACACGTAGTAGGTGCCCGCGTCGGCGAGCCGGGCGTTGTCAATCGTCAGGCTGGGGCCGGTGGCGATGACGGCCCCGTTGGGGTCGTCTTTTCGCCAGGAAAAACTCAGGCTACCCGGGCCGGTGGCCGAAGCCGAGAGCGTGAGGTCGCCGCCTTCGCACACCGCCGAAGGGTTGCCCGTCGTGCGCAGAATCGTCGGGGCTTTAAACGTCAGGTTCGCCACGGGTGAGGTGAGGGCGTTGCACGGCCCGGTGACCACGACGTAGTACGCCGCCGGGGTGGTCAGGTTGACGGTCAGGCTGGCCGAGGTTGCCCCGGCGATGGCTTGCGCCGAAGTCGGTCCCAGGGAGCGGTACCACTGGTACGTCAGGTTGGAACCCGTCGCCGTGGCGCTCAACGTGAAGTCGGTGCCTGCGCAGATGGCCTGGCTGGGGGTCATGGCTTGCAAACGCACCCGCTCGTGCACCGTGACGGCGGGCGTTGACGCCGTGGCCTGGCACTGGCTGGCGTCGGTGACGGTCACCTGGTACACCCCGCCGTCATTGGGGCCGACGGTGCGCGTGGCGGTGGCCGTGCCGGCCTGGAAGCCGTTGGGGCCGGTCCAGGCGTAGGTGAGCGGACCTGTGCTGCCGCTGGCCTGGGCTTGTAGGGTCAGGGTGCCGCCTTCGCAGACGGGGTTGGGCGTGGCGGTGGCGTTGACCGAGAGGGTCGAACTGACCGTCACCGTGGCCGAGCCGCTGACCGGCTGCGAACAGCCGTTGAGGGCCACGCTCACCAGGGCGTAGGTTGCCGTGGCCGTCGCCGCGAGGCTGGCCGCGCCGGTGCCGTCGAGTTGAATCGTCTGGTTGCCGCCCCCGTTGACGGTGTACGTCACGGTGGCGTTGGCCGTGCCGGTGAAAGTTACGGTGGCCGAACCGCCCTGGCAAATCGCCGTAGACCCGCCGATGCCGACCGTGGGGGCCGGGCTGAGGGTGACGCTGACGCTGCCCGATTGCGCTTGTGAACAGGTGCCGTTGGTAACGCTCACCAGGGCGTACGTGGCCGAGGCCGTCGCCGCGAGGCTGGCCGCGCCGGTGCCGTCGAGTTGAATCGTCTGGTTGCCGCCCCCGTTGACGGTGTACGTCACGGTGGCATTGGGTGTGCCCGTGAAGGTCACGTTCACCGGGGTGCCCACGCAGGCCGTGCCACCCCCGCCGATGGAGGCCGTGGGGGCGGGCGTCACGCTGACGGTGGTCGAGCCGGAGAGGTTCTGCGAACAACCGTCGAGGCTAGCACTCACCAGGGCGTAGGTCGTGTTGGCCGAAAGCGGCCCAGTGTTGAGGGTGAAAAGTCCGCCGTTCAGGAGCGCCGTCTGGGGCGCACCGCCGTTGATGGTGTAGGTCACGGTCGCACCCGACGTGCCGTTGAATTGAATGGAGGCCGATTGTCCCTCGCAAACCGTGTTCCCGCCACTGATTTCGGCCGTGGGCAGGGGTTTGCGGTTTACGTACACCGACGTCAGGGAGTAAAACTGGGAGCAGTTATTAAGCGTCGCCTTCGTCAGCCAGTACGAGCGGTTGTCGTTCGTGCCCAGGGGTGGCGTCGTGAAACTTGCCGTGCCGTTTGCGTCCAGTTGCAGGATAAGGTCGGTTCCGTCCGGTTGGCCATTCAGGTAGGCGTTGTAGGTCACCGTCGCGTTGGGCGTGCCGGTGAACGTCACCAGGGCCGTTTCGCCCACGCACACGGCGTTGCTGCTGATGGCGATGCTGGCGCTCGGTTTGGGGAGCACCGTTACTGTGGTCGAAGCGCTCAACGGTTTGGTGCAAACTCCGTCCGACACATTCACCAACCCAAACGTGGTCGTCGCCGACACCTCGAACACGCGGCTGCCCTGACCCACTTCATTCAACTGGATGGTTTGATTTTCCATGCCGGTCACCGAGTAAACGATGGTTGCGTTGGGTGTACCGTTGAACTGCATGAAGACGGGGCCACTGCCACATATTTCTGTGTTTCCCGCCAAAATGGTGGCCGTCAGGCTGAAGGCTTCAACCGTTACGTTCAGGGTGCCCGTCGGGGCCGGGGAAGTGCCGCTGTTGTTGAGCGTCAGTGTGAAGGTGGCGTTGGTGGCGTCGCAGGCAGCAGTCACGTCGGCGGTCAGAATGCCCGTGGTTGGGTTTACCTGGATGTTCGTCACGCTGACGCCGTTCGACGCGCCGGAGGCAGTCACTGTGGCGTTGGGGGGCAGGTTGGCGGGATTGCTCAAGGCACCAACCGTCACTCCCGTGGCCGTTTTCCCCTGCGTCACCGTGGCTCCGAACGGCGAGAACAGGAACGCCGACGGGGCCAGCACCGAAAACTGCGCGTACACCGGGTAGTGGTCGGAGGTGGTGCTGGCGTAGCTCGTGATGGCCGGTTTGACCACCTGCACCGAGTTGTCCACGTACTGCACTAGGCCCGTGCCCGCGCTGCCGCTGCCCGAAGCCGCCGGGGTGCGGATTTCGTTCGAGACGAAAAAATGGTCGATGAAATCGGTGAACGACGTGGTGCTAGCGCAGGTGCCGAGGTCGCTGAATTTCCGGGTCAGGTTCGTGAAATTCGGGTTCGGGCGGGTGCCGTTCACCGCCGTTTCGAGGGGGTTGGCGTACACGTAGGGCGCGTAGCTGGTGATGCGGCCCCCGCCGGCGATGCTCAGGTCGGTGTCGTCGTTGTGGTCGCCGGCCTGGATGATGTTGGCGTTGGGGTACTGGGTGGCCAGCAAGTCGTACAGCGCGCGCACGTCGAGCCGACGGCGGTTGTAGGCCGCCGTGTCGGTCTGGGCTTTGGCGTGCAGCCCCACGAAATGCACCCGCTGGGTAGCGCCGTTGAGGGTCACGTCGCCCACGAACAGGAACGGAAACCGCCCCGACGACCAGAACTTCGACGGGTCGCCGGGGTCAGCGGGCCAGAAGGTGTCGTAGGTCGATGTGTTAAAATCGGTCAGCAGGGGCGCGGACGACACTTTCGTGATTTGGTCCTGCCGGTAAACGATGCACACCCGCTGGCCGTTGGGGTCAGGGCTGGCGACGGTCGAGTACGAGTAGCGCGGCGAGCATTCGCCGGTGTAGTTGCGGCCCGGAAACTGGCCGTTGAGGGCGGCGATGAGTTTGCCGAAGGCCGTCGCGTTGTCGGTGGGGTTGGCGGCGTTGTAGCTGCTGATTTCCTGGAGCATGAACACATCGGCCCCGATGCCCTTCACCACCGTTTCGGCATTGGTCTGCTGGAGGGTTTTGTTCGACGGTCCCAGGTTGCTGTTGGGGTTGCCTAGCCACTCGACGTTCCAGGTCACCACGTCGAGGGTGGCTTCCGAGGTACTCACCGAGGGCACGCCGCAGGTGGTGTTTTCGGTCGAACAGGCCGCGATGCCGTCGGTGCTCACGTCGGCGGCCGTGCGGGGAAAGGTCTGGAATTTGTCGGCGGTGGCGCTGGCGTTGATGAATCTGCCCACCACGCCCGTCACCCGGCTCGTGGTGGTGGGAACGGAGCTACCCACCAGCCCCGAAGTGGCATCCACGCGCACTTCGCCGGGTTCGTTGGAGCAGGCCGTGAAGGGGTAATTCGTGCCGCTGCCGCTGACCGTGAAAGTTCCACCGCCCGCGAAATTCACGCCGTTGATCCGCACCAGACTACCTTCGTTGGTGGACAAAAAGGCATTGAGCGTCACGCCGCCCGTGTTTTGCGCGTCGAACACCACCGGCGCGGGCACCACAGCCGTGCCTTTTTTCGCCACGCAACTCACCTGGTCAAGTTGAGCTTCGCCGTTGAACCGCACCCGGCGGCCCGTCACCTGCACTACGTCGCCGGGGGCGATGGCGTTGGTCGAAACCACGTTGGTGGTGAAAATGGCCAACCCCCCGGTGCCGTCCTGCACGTAGAATTTGTTGTTGCCGAACGTCGCCGTCACGGTGCCCTGCACGGTGACGGTCGTGCCGGTGAAACTGCTCTGGGCCGGAATCCCCGCCCTCACGGTGGCGATGTCGGTGTTGGTGCCGCAGTCGGTGGGCGGGGGCGCGGTCACGCTGGCGGTGATGGCGGTCGTCACCGACGGGCCGCCCGTTCCGGCGGTGCTGGTCAGGGTGGCGTTGTAGTTGGCGTTGGCGGTCAATCCGGCCACGAGCCGTACGTACACGGTCTGGCTGAAACTGGGGCTGGCGTAGCCGAACGGCACCGACTGGGCGAAGGTGGCGTTGTCGGTCGAAACCAGCACGTTGGCGGAGTTGGAGCCAATCGTTCCGTCCGAGCCGCTGGCGGTGAGGTTGCTGCCCGCGAGCGTAAATTGCCCGTTGGCCGGACCGCTGCCCTCGGCGTAGGTGAGCGTCAGCCCGCCCGGCGTCGAACTCAACGTGGGAGCCGTCGATGCCGTGCCCTGAACGATGACCCGGTCAACGACCCATTCCTCGTTGTTGTCGTTGTTGCGCATCAGGATGCGCACGTACAGCGTGGCCGTGGCGGGCAGGCCCGTCACGCGCACGGTGCTGTAGCCGTCGGTGGTGCGGAGGGCACCCCCGGCCGGGGCGAAAATCGTGGGCGTGTTGTCGCCGTCGTACGCCACCGAGGCGATGCCCGTGCCGTCGGTGAAGCCCCAGCAGGCGTTGGTGTTGCCCCCGACGCGGAGTTCGTTGGAGAACGTCACCCCGTTGGTGCTGAGTTGCACCGAAATCGAATCGCCGAGGTCGGCCCCGTTGCCGCTGGAGTTGTTGGAAAACGAGGCCAGCCGGAATTCAAGCGAGGGGTTGGAAAAATTCGTCGTATTGACCGGCGAAAAATCAAGCCGCCGCACCCCGTTGATCAGGCCAAAGCCCCGGCTACCTTCGCTGTACTTGGGCGAATTGGTCGGGCGGGCGTTTGAGGCGGCCGTGCTGCCCGTCGTGTAGTCAAAGCGGGTGCCGCCGGTACCGCCGGTGGTAAAGGCCAGCGTCGGCGTGGCGGGAGCCGTTTCAAAGCCCTGGATGCCAATCGTGGTTTGGCCGCGCACCCAGGTGGTGAACAGGCAAAAAGCCAGCACCCAACCCATGCGGTGGGTCAGTCGTAAAGCGTGTTGCATGAAACGTGATTAGGTAAGTAATGGTACAATCAGGCGCAAAATAGCGGCCAGACCTCGGATTGCCAGCGCTGTCCGCGTTAAGAAATAATGAATCATTCAGCCCACCCGAACACGGCGATGGGCCGCGTTTAGCCGGGTACCGGGTGCGCGCTTCGCCGGGAAGGTACGGACCTGCTCTGTGGGGCGGGCTTCTTGGAAAAGTCCAGAAACCTTTCCCGAAAAAGTTGAAACGCTCCCGTGGAATCTTCGCCGCCAATGCCTAATTTTGCGCCCGAATTTCTGGATTCGCTTCACTCAAATCTCAATAGTTCAACCCATTCCTATGGCATCAGTCAGACCGGATGAAGTTTCTGCCATATTGCGGGAACAGTTGTCCAATGCAAAAACCGAGGCCGAACTCGAAGAAGTCGGCACCGTGCTGCAAGTGGGCGACGGCGTGGCCCGCATTTACGGCCTCTCGAAGGTACAGGCCGGCGAGTTGCTCGCGTTTGAAAACGGCCTGAAAGCCCTCGCCCTCAACCTCGAAGAAGACAACGTCGGGGCCGTGTTGCTCGGCGATTTCAGCGAAATCAAAGAAGGCGCGACCGTCAAGCGCACCAACGAAATCGCCGGGATCAAGGTCGGCGAAGGCATCCTCGGGCGCGTCGTGAACACCCTCGGCGAACCCATCGACGGCATGGGGCCGATTTTGGGTGAACTTTACGAAATGCCCCTGGAACGCAAAGCTCCGGGCGTGATTTACCGCCAGCCGGTGAACGAACCCCTCCAGACCGGCATCAAGGCCATCGACGCCATGATTCCCATCGGCCGGGGCCAGCGGGAACTGATCATCGGCGACCGCCAGACGGGCAAATCGACGGTGGCCATCGACACCATCATCAACCAGCGCGAGTTTTACGACAAAGGCCAGCCGGTGTACTGCATCTACGTGGCCTGCGGGCAGAAAGCCTCGACCATCAAGCAGGTGGAGCAAACGCTGCGCAAGGCCGGGGCCATGGACTACACCGTCGTGGTGGCCGCCGCCGCGTCGGACTCCTCGCCCATGCAGTTTTTCGCGCCGTTCACGGGTGCCGCCATCGGCGAATACTTCCGCGACACGGGCCGCCCCGCCCTTGTGGTGTACGACGACCTCTCGAAGCAGGCCGTGGCTTACCGCGAGGTGTCGCTGCTGCTCCGCCGCCCGCCGGGCCGCGAAGCCTACCCCGGCGACGTGTTCTACCTCCACAGCCGGTTGCTCGAGCGCGCCGCCAAAATCAACGCCTCCGACGAAATCGCCCAGGCCATGAACGACCTGCCCCCCTCGCTGGCGGGCAAGGTGAAGGGCGGCGGTTCGCTCACGGCCCTGCCCATCATCGAAACCCAGGCCGGTGACGTGTCGGCGTACATCCCGACGAACGTGATTTCCATCACCGACGGGCAGATTTTCTTGGAAACTAACCTGTTCAACGCCGGGATTCGCCCCGCCATCAACGTGGGGATTTCGGTGAGCCGGGTGGGGGGCAACGCCCAGATCAAGTCGATGAAAAAAGTGGCCGGTACGCTCAAGCTCGACCAGGCCCAGTTCCGCGAATTGGAAGCCTTCGCCAAGTTCGGCTCCGACCTCGACGCGGCCACGAAACTGACCATCGAGCGGGGTCGCCGCAACCTCGAAATGCTCAAGCAGCCCCAGGGGTCGCCCCAGAAAGTGGAAGACCAGATCGCCATGATCTACGCCGCCACCAACGGCCTCATCGACCGGGTGCCAGTCAACAAGGTGCGGGAATTTGAGAAGGCGTACGTCAGCCTACTCGACGCCACCCACCGCCCGGCCCTCGACGCCCTGCGCGCCGGGAAACTCGACGATGAGACGGTTTCCGTCCTGAAAAAAGTAGCCGCCGACGTGGTGGCGAAGTACGCGTAAGCAGGTTTGAGGTTTGAGGTTTGAAGTTTGAAGTTGTTTTTGCGAGCGACTTCTGAACTTCAAACCTCAAACTTCAAACCTCAAACCTGTTCCAAAATGCCCTCACTCAAAGAAGTTCGCAGCCGGATTGTATCGGTCAACTCGACGCAGCAGATCACCAAAGCCATGAAAATGGTGGCGGCGGCCAAACTGCGCCGCGCCCAGGATGCCATCACGCAGATGCGGCCTTACGCCCAGAAACTGAGCCAGATGTTGAGCACGGTCGCCGCTGGGGCCGATGTGGCCCAGTCGAGTCCGTTCAAACAGGTGCGCGCCGTCGAACGGGTGCTGATCGTCGTCGTCACCTCCGACCGGGGGTTGGCCGGGGCCTTCAACGCCAACGTGACGAAGGCCGCCATGGCGCTGATTACCGAAAAGTACCCCCGCCAACGGGCTGCGGGCCGGGTTGACATCCTGGCCATCGGCAAAAAAGGCGCGGAATTTTTCGCCCGGCGCGGGTTCCGCGTCAACGACAAGTACGTGGACACGTTCACGCGGCTGAGCTTCGTCACCGTGCGCGACGCCGCCGAGGACATCATGGCCAGCTACGTGGACGGGCGTTACGACGCCGTCGAACTGGTGTACAACGAGTTCAAGAACGTCGCCACGCAGATCATCCGCACCGAGTCGTACCTGCCCGTGGTCGATAAGGCCCCGGCCAACGGCACCTCCGCTGCCAACGATTACATTTTCGAGCCTTCGGAAGAAGAAATCATCAACGAACTGCTTCCGAAAACGCTCAAGATTCAGTTGTACAAGGCCGTGCTCGAATCCAACGCCTCCGAACACGGGGCCAGGATGACGGCCATGGACAAAGCCACCGACAACGCCGGTGAACTTCTCAAGGAACTCCGCCTGATTTACAACCGCTCCCGCCAGGCTGCGATTACGAAGGAAATCCTCGAAATCGTGGGTGGGGCCGAGGCGCTGGCGGCGTAGGCCATCTGAACCGCGATTGGCCGGGAATTTAGGATTTTCAGGGTTGCTTTTACAGCATTTTTCCATCCTGAAAATCCTAAATTCCCGGCCAATCGCGGTTCAGACTACACCCAAAACAACTCCGACGCCACGCGGTCGGCGAAGAGTTTCCCAGCGGGTGTCAGCCGCAGCCGGTTTTCCTCCAGCCTGAGCCAGCCGCGCTCGACGAACGGCGGCACGAGGGCCAGCACTTCGGCCCGGCCGGTGTCCGAAATCGCGTTCAATTTTCCCAAATCGCACCCCCACTGCGTTCGCAAGCCGGTGAGCAGGTATTCATTGACGCGGTCTTTTTCAGAAAGCCGTTCCACCTCCGCCGGAATGTCGCCCCGCCCAATCGCTTCCGCGTACCGGGCGTTGTGGGCAACGTTGAATTGCCGCGACGTGGCCCCGTTGAACGAATGCGCGCTGGGACCGATGCCGAGGTACGGCTCCTGCCGCCAGTAGCTGGTGTTGTGGCGGCTGTAGCGACCGGGTTTGGCAAAATTCGAGATTTCGTAGTGCTCGTAACCGTGGGCCAGCAGGTGGCTGGTTAACATCTCGAACTGCTGGGCGGCAATAGCTTCATCAATGGGTTGGATTTTCTTTCGTTTCAGCCAGTTGCCGAACACCGTTTGCGGTTCGATGGTCAGGCAGTAGGCCGACAGGTGCGGTACGCAGAGGGCCGTGGCTTTCGACAGATCGGTTTCCCAAATCCGGTGGTTAGTGGCTGGAATGGCGTAGATCAGGTCGATGGAAAGGTTTTCAAAACCCACCTCCTGCGCCCTTCTCACACTGGCTTCGCCCTCGGCGGCGGAGTGGAGCCGGTGCAGGCGGCGCAGGTGGCCTTCGTCGAACGACTGAATTCCGATGCTGAGGCGGTTGACGCCGAGGCGGCGCAACGTGTGCAATTTTTCGGTCGTCAAATCGTCCGGGTTGGCTTCGAGCGTGATTTCAGCGCGGGGGTTTACCGAAAAATTTCGGTGAATGGCCCCGAACAGCGCGTGGAGTTCGGGTTCGGAAAGCAGTGAAGGCGTGCCGCCGCCGAAGTACACGGTGTCGAGCGGGACGGCGGGCAGGTAATGTTTTTGCAGTTCCAATTCCCGCGTCAGCGCCGCTACCATCGCCACGCGCCCGGCCAGCCGGGTGCTGAAGTGGAAGTCGCAGTAGTGGCAAGCCTGGGCGCAGAAAGGAATGTGGAGGTATAAATGCATTTCTCATGGTGGGGCGGGTTAATAACCCGCCCGTCGATCTAAGTCGCAGGCACGGGCGGGTTATCAACCCGCCCCACCATACAAATCCGAAAAAAACAGCGTTCTTTTGGCAAAGAAGCCCCTATTTTCGTTGTAGTTAGAAATTCGATTCGACTCCGCATGAAACGGTATTTTATCTACCTCATCATCCTGCTTTTCGTAGCCGGTTGTTCGAGTGCCCGCCGCCGCTCCGCCGCGGCCAACAGCGGCCCCGCGTCGGGCAGCGCGCCCGTGCAGCGTTCGGAGGGCGCGGCGATGGTGGTGAAAAGCAAATTTCTGGACAATGGTTCCGCCGTCCGGGTGTACCTGAGCATCGATCCGGGCCGGGAGGTTGCCCTCGCGCAGTTTCCGTCGCAGTTTGAAATCCGCTACACCGTCGCGCCCGAGTACGGCAGCCGCTCGGTGCTGCAATCGGGCACCGTGGCCCTGCGGCCCGGCGAAACCTTGTTCCGCACCGGCAGTTGGTACACCGCCTACTTTGACGTACCCAAGCCCACCAACCGCGACGTGTTCACGGCTGTGCTCCTGGCCGACATCAACGACCAGACCGGCAGCCGCCGCGTGCAGCAGGACGTACCCCTGCGATTTCAGTCGGGGAAGGTGGGCGATTATTTCGCCTTTTTTGATAAAAACGGGCAGGTGCCGAAACTGCTCAACTACGCGACCGTGGGCGATACGGTGCAACTGCGCTCGGTGGCGGGCAAAGACACCACCTTCCGGGGCTTTCACTACGGTTACGAATTCGAGCAGGCGCTTTCGCCCCTCAACACCGAACCGCGTCGCCCCACGCGGCAACTGTTCACCGACAGCGCCTTCACCGTCCGCACCAACGCGCCCCTCCAACTCACCCGCGAGGGACTGTACTACTTCGTGCGCGACACGACCGAAAACTTCGGCATCGGCCTGCTGGGCGTGGACGACCGCTACCCCCGCATGACCCGCCCCGAAAAACTCGTCCGGCCCGTGGTGTACATCAGCACCAACTCCGAATACAGCGACGTGGCCAACGCCCGCGACCGGGAGTTCAAGAAAGCCCTTGACCGCTACTGGCTGGCGCTCAATTCGGGCAACCAGCAAACGGCCCGCCGCACCATCCGGGCGTACTACCGCCGCGTGGAGCAGGCCAACCGGCTCTTCACGACCTACAAAGAAGGCTGGAAAACCGACAAGGGCATGGTGTACATCGTGATGGGGCCGCCCAACCGGGTGCAGCGCAGCCGGGACAAGGAGGTATGGGTGTACACGCGCCGCAGTTCGCAGTTTTCGGAAATCAACTTCACCTTCAACCGCCGGGCGAATCAGTTCGTGGATGACCACTACGAATTGTCGCGCTTCGTGGAATTTCAGCCCATCTGGATTCCGGCCGTCGAGGCGTGGCGGAACGGCGAGGTAGACCAGTAAGCCCCACCACTCCGGGCGTTTCCCGCAGATTGTGCAGATTTTCGCAGAGGATTGACTTCGTTTCTGCGAAAATCTGCGCAATCTGCGGGAACTTTGTTTTTGAAAACCAACGTCGCCCGCCAGGCGGACGGTTCAATTGAAACATCATGGAAGACCGAAACCCGCGCCGACGGCCCTACCGGCCCCAGTTCCCGCCCCGCAACCCACCGACATCAAAGCCCGACATCGTGTTCGGCATTCAGTCAGTGCTCGAAACCCTCCGGGCGGGCAAAGAAATTGACCGCCTGCTCGTGCAGCGCGAACTGGGCAACATCGAAGTGCTCGAATTTGCCCGCCTGCGGGGGGTACCAGTGCAGAAAGTGCCCGCCGAAAAACTCGACCGCATCACCCGCAAAAACCACCAGGGCGTGATTGCCTTCGTGGCGGCGGTGCATTACGCTCAACTCGACAACGTTGTGGCCGACGCCTTCGAGCGCGGCCAGACGCCCCTGCTGCTGCTCCTCGACCGCGTGACCGACGTGCGCAACTTCGGGGCCATTGCCCGCACTGCCGAAGCAGCGGGCGTCCATGCCCTCGTGATTCCAACGAAAGGAGCTGCGCAGATCAACGCCGACGCGATGAAGACCTCTTCCGGCGCGCTCAATTTCCTGCCCGTCTGCCGGGAGGAAGACCTGACGAAAACCGTCCGCCGCCTCCAGGAATCGGGCATCCGCGTGGTGGCTTGCACCGAGAAAGTGACCGAAACCATTTACGGCGTTGATTTCACCGGCCCTACGGCGGTCGTTTTGGGGTCGGAAGAAGACGGCATTTCCGAAGAACTCCTCCGCTTAGCCGACGACTTGGGCTGCATCCCGATGCAGGGCCGGGTCGGTTCCCTGAACGTCTCCGTGGCCAACGGCGTCGTACTCTACGAAGCCATCCGGCAGCGGACACGCTAAACACGGGCATCTGACGCTCTTACGTGCGCTGAAACTCCTGGCGAGCGGAAGTTTCAGCGCACGTACTTTTTTGCGTTATTCCCCAAAATACCGGTCGGTAGGCCCGTAGGCTAACTTTAACTACTTGATTTTTAAAATTTTGTCTGGGAAATTGAAAAATATTCCCGACAAGCAGGTTACATTTTGTCTGTCAGCTTTGATAAACCTTTGAAATTGAATGAATCAACTGGGCCAGTGTTCTGACGACGCGATTGTTCAAGGCATTTTATCCGACGACCGAAGAGCTTTAAATACCGCCATCCGGTGCCTGTACGACCGGCACACTGCATTACTGAAGGACTACGTCCGCCGCAATAGTGGTACGCCACAAGACGCCGACGATCTTATCCAGACGGTGGTATTGAATTTCATCAAGGCGGTTCGATCGGGCCAGTACCGACCCCAGCAAGGGGTTGGCGTGGGTGCTTTTTTGTACACGTTGTGCAAGAATCACTGGTTGAATACGCTCAGTCAGCGCGAACGCATTTTGCTGCGTGAGACGGAGTACTACGAGACGGCACCGCACTCAGGGGCCAGCATGGATGCTCAGTTGCACCTCGAAGAGCAGGAGGAAATGGAGCATAACCTGCGGCAGTTCGACAAACTCGGTGAACGGTGCAAACAGCTTCTCACGGCTCAACGGCGCGATGGTCTTTCGATGAAAGAGATCGCCGATTTGATGGGTTTTGAGAACGAACGGGTCGCTATTAACGAAAAATACAAGTGCTTACAAAAACTGAAAAACCTGCTAAAACCATGAAACCCATTACGCCGCCAGAGGAGTCCGAATGGATTGAGGCATACCTCAACAATCAATTAAACCCCTCGGAGAGAGCAGAATTTGAGGCTCAAATGGAGTGCGACGCGGCCCTTCAGGAGGAAGTCGAGAGTCGTCGGCTGCTGCACGACGTCATTGACGAGTTCAACCTCCGGGCCGAAATTGCCTCCATCCACGCCGAGAAAATGGCCCAGCCCGAATGGGTTGAGGCCGACTGGCCGGAGGAAGAGGTCGAGCCGGGTGAATCCCGCGTCAGCGAACCTCGGGTTATACCTTTGCCCGTGTACCGTCCGCAGGCGAAACCCGTCTGGTGGCGTCGCGCGGCGGCCATTGCCGCTGCCGCCGGTGGGCTGTGGATGGGCTACCTTTCCTTCGCGCCCATCAGTCCGCACGAAACCGCCACGCACATCACCCGGGGTGGGCAGCAGCCGAGTTCGTTCTGCTACACCAACTACTACGCCGGCAAAGCGTACCTCAACAGCCGCCAGCCGGATAAAGCCATTCCCTGCCTGGAACAGGTAGTCAACTGCGAGATACGCCCGTATTTCAAGGACGCCTCGAAGTGGTTCCTGGCCGTAGCCTACCTGCAATCCGGCCAGACCGAGCGCGCCGAACGGATCTACGGTGAAATCAAGCAGTCGGCCGAATTTGAGTACCCCATCGGGACGCTCGACCGCTGGAAGATGGATTGGCAACTCCGGGTGGCCCGCATGTGGCCCTCGTCGTAGGACGCTTATTCCGGCAATCGTCGCGACCGGAGGGCAACGAAGGTCAGCACCACTAAAACCAAAAGCCCCGCGCCACCCACGAGAAACCAGTGGGTCGACGCGGGGTTTTTTAGGGCACTGGCTTTGTACAACGCCTGCCCTTCGCCAATCAACACCAAATTGGCCCAGTAGTACGGGTGGTTGTAAGGACGCCCCTCGTCGGACTGCACATAATCGAGTTTGGCCCGTTGTAGTGCTTCATCAAGGGCGATTCCCTGACGAACGTATTCATGCAACCGTTCGGCCAGGTATGCCGAGCTTTCGTCGTGCGCGTTCCAGAGCGTCGTGATTACGCTGGGGCAACCTGCGTACATGAAAGCCCGGGCCAGGCTCATAATGCCCTCACCTCCCTGAAGCAGGCCCGAGCCGGTTTCGCAGGCACTCAACACCACGAGCCGGGTATGCTCCAACGATAAATTGTACAACTCGTTGGTGTACAATTTGTACGAAGAACGACCCGGGAAAAAGGCGATGAACGACTTCGAAGGGTCCTGGTTGTCGGCCCGGGCGTGGGTAGCCAAATGCAACACCCCGAACCCCGAATAATTTTTGAGAAAAGCGCCTTTGGTTGCTTCTTGGTTCAGCAAAATTTCACCACCAACGGCTTTAGCTTCGTGCCGTGAGGCAGGCAAGGCACCCAGCCCTTCGTTCCGCACGGAGGCGGCAATGCCCATCGAGTCGGCGTAGGGTGCTACGACGAGCGTGTTGTTGTTGTACGGCGCGGGGTTTCTGGAGGCTTCTAACAGCAGGGCCACGGAGTAGGCGTACCGGACGGCGACGCGTTGCACCAGATACCGACCTGCCCGGGGTTCAAGCACCTCAAACGGAATGAAGTGCAACTCCGCATCGCGAAGCACAATCAACCGACGGGCGTTTTGCAGATGTCCCCAAAGCGGTTGAAGGAGCACCCGGTAGGATAGTTGAGCGGCCTCGCTCCCCCGGTATTCATCGAGGCCCGGGTTGGTGTAGAGGGTCGCCCGGAGGGTGCCGAGCGCCTGCCGGAACGCCGGGGTAATCGGGTGCCGCTGGATCACCTCTCCGTCTTTGCGAATGACAAAAACGTAGAAGTAGTCCGTGCCCATGAAGTACGAAACAAGCGCCGTTTCGGCGTCGGGAAGGGACTGACGCGCTTCCCGCAGCGACACTTTGCGCTGCGCGTACCGGAACTGGTAGTATCGGGGCGACACGCGGTCGAACTGCCGCAGGACCTGATTCAATTGAAGCTGTTGTTCGATGAACTGAGCCTTCAACACCTGCACCTGCATGGAGTCGCGGGCACTGGCCAGTTTGACCCGCAGATCGGCCAGTTCGCGATTGTGCCGTTTTTCTTCATTCAACAGGTGCGCGGGAAGCGTGGCGGGCTTGAGGCGGGACTCGCGCAGGGCATCGGCCAGGGCCGCAGCCTTGCTGCCCTCCAGAATGCCAAAAGCCGCTTCCCGGTAAAGCGGCTGGTTGGTTTTTTCGAACAGGCGAAAGGCCACGTCCAGGGCCTGCTCGTACACGGGCCGGACCTTCTGGGCGAAAAACACCTTGGCTTCAGCCCCCTCGTAGCCGCGTCGGATGCGTTCGGAGAGCGTCAGGGCTGCCTGGTACGTATCGAACGCGGCACGGAGGTTTCGCAGCGTACCCTGCGAGCGGTACAGCCCTACGAAGGCTCCGGCCCGGTGTCGAAGCACGTCGAAGAGGGTAACGGCCGAAATGACGCCGTCGTCAAGGGGGGGCACCTCGTACAGCGTGGGCTGTTGTCCATTCCAGTACGACGCGTGCAGGGCTTTCTGGTACTCGGTGAGCGCCGCAGCCTCCTGAGCCTGGGTCTCGTACCACTCACCCCGCTCAATGAATACTTCTGCCAGTTGGGGGTGGTGTGCCCCAAAATTGTGAGTCAGTACCGAAACGGCCTTGTCGAAATACCGGCTAGCCTCGCCAAATCGCCGCAGGCGGGTATTGCAGATGCCCAGGTTGGTCAGGATTTTTCCGCTCAGTTCCACGCTCTGCTGACCGGGGTCATCGGCAATCAGTTTTTGATAGTGCGTGAAGGCTTGGCGCAAGTAGCCGAGGGCCTCCTCGTCGCGGTCGTTTTCGAGGAGCACTTTTCCAATGTTGTTGCTGAAAACGCTCCGCTCGTAAGCGGATTGGGTATGCTGAAGCGCCAGCACGTATTGCTCGACGGATTTCTCGAATTCGCCGAGGTCCTGGTAATACGACCCTAAACTGTTGTAGGCCGTCGGCAGCATGTCGTCCAGACCGTACCGTTTGGCCATCTGGAGGGTTTTTTCCGCGTACAAAAAAACCTTCGGGCTGTCTTCGGTTTGTTTGGCGAATACGCTCAGGGTCGCGTAGAAGTTGCTGATGGAGTAAGGAATGGCCCGCTCAAGCCAGGGGTAGTGTTTCAACACCAGTTGGGCGGCGTCAAAATGAACCTGTGCCGAATCAACCCGATTGGCGAGTTGGTAGAGGCTACCGACCGTGAATTCCAGTTTAAACCGGACGGAGTCACTCCCAGGCGCGCGCGCGGGCAGGGCGGACAGACCAACCCGGCATTCGTTGAGGCCAAGTTCGTGTTGTCCCTGGTTCAGGTAAGCAGTCCCAATGTGGCACCGTAGGTTGGCGGCCCGCAGGGGCTCACCGTGAAGTCGGCACAGTCTGAGGGCCTCGCGGAAAAGTTCGATTGCCTGCTGATTTTGTTGCTGGCTGGCCAGTGTCTCGGCCTGTGCCCAGAGGGCGTCAATGCGAAGTTGAGTGGGGGTCTTTGGCGGAACGGCGCTGCGCGAAACCAAACGTTGTTGCGCAAATCCGTTCACGATCCCCAGGAACAGACACGGTAGGAGAAATCGGATAAGGTTTGGGTTCATGCAAAAACGGCGGTTTTCCGCACAGCCCCCTAAAGTAACACAAGCCGCCTAAAAACGCCAAACCCCCGAGACCAATTGGCGGTAGCCCCGGAGGTTTTTGAGTGGCGTAGAAAGGCACTAAACCTGGTGGCGGCGGTTAGTGCAGTATCGGAATGGCCTCTGCTTTCTGCGTAACTGAATATAAACCAATATCAACTACCCGTGTCAACGGATAATGACGGGCGGGCGTTGGGCCGCGTCGTCAGCATTGTACACGGCTTCCGTTTTCACCACTTTCTGCTGGGTTGCAGGGGCCTGAGGTTCGATTTCCGTCTTCTGGCAGGAAGCGAACAGAACAGTCGAGGCAATCAAGAGGAGGGCGGAGAAACGGATGCGGGAATTCATGGTAGTTGTGTGAGTTTCTGGTGTGTCTGCGTTCGGGCTTTTCGTGGGTATATCAAAGCTGACTCCCGGAATGTAACCTGCCAGGCGACAACTTTTTTTCAAATGCAACGACGCATGTCAATTAAATAACTGATAATCAATAATTTAATGTACAAAAATTTTTATTAAATTTTACATTTGCACTGACTTCCGCCGTTTTTACCTTCGTTGCAAGTTCACCATTCCCTACACCTTATGGTTCGTACTATTTCAACGGCTCTGGCGGCGCTTTTCTGCCTGGGGTTTAATCAGAGCCTATCGGCCCAGGATTGCCGCACCTTTTTCCTGATGAAATCTGGCAACGAAATCGAAACGACCCTCTACGACAAGAAGGGCGAGGTGAGTGGCCGGAGCCTGTCAAAGGTAACCAGCGTCAGGCAGGACGGGGAGGCCCTCGAAGCACATTTCAGCACGAAGGTTTATTCCAGCAAAGGAAAAGAGCAGTATGCCAACCCGGACGTGACCGTAAAGTGTTCAAATGGCCTTTATTCGGTTGATTTGCGAAACCTGGTGCCTGCGGAATCCATGGGTACGTTGAAGGACATGGAGGTGCGGGTAAGCGGAACTCTGGCCGAATATCCCACCCGGCTTGAGCCGGGCATGGTGCTGAAAGACGCCGAGATGTTGGCCGAACCAACGACCAGCGGTATGGCTATGCTGAAAATGACCGTGAACCTGAAGAACCGCAAGGTGGAACGCAAAGAGTCCGTGACGTCGCCCGTCGGTACGTTTGAGTGTTACAAAATCACCTACGACGCCAACCTGAAAATGGGCATAGGGGTAAACTACCAGGCCGCTGAATGGTTTGCGCCCGGCGTTGGTGTGGTGAGAACCGAAACCTACCGCAACGGCAAAACTGTCGGCTCAACCCTGCTGACGAAGGTAACGTCAGGGCAGTAAACCCGCCGTTGTACGGGGCAAGCCTTCCATTTTTCAACATGACTCCGATTTTTGAAACCGAAGCCATACTCAGGCTGCTTTCGGCTACGTTGGTCGGGATGCTTATCGGTGTGGAACGAGAATACCGCAATAAGTCGGCGGGGCTGCGCACCATGACGCTCATCTGCCTCGGCTCAGCCCTCTTTACCCTCCTCTCGGCGTACTTCGAGGAAGAACGTTCCGGCCGCATCGCCGCCAACATCGTGACGGGCATCGGCTTTCTGGGCGCGGGCGTGATTTACAAAAGCGACGAGCGCGTGCAGGGACTCACCACGGCGGCCATTATCTGGGTGACGGCCTCGCTGGGCATGGCCATGGGCGACGGGTACATCGGGCTAGGTTTTTTCGCGGCCATGCTGGTGCTGCTCGTGCTGGTGGGGTTTGAGGTGCTCGAAAAATGGCTTGACAAGCTCAACCAGATTCGCCAGTATTCCGTCACCCGCTCGTACTCGCCGGGGGTGTTCGACCAATTCAAGAAAGAATTCAAACAAAGCGGCGTGAAAGCGAGCCGGGGTCGCCAGACCGTTCACAACGGCGTCATTCGCGGCCACTGGCGGGTGCGAGGTACACCCGACGAGCACAAAAAATTAGTCGCCACCTGGCTGAAACAGTCGGACATCAAGGAGTTTACGTTCTGAGAGATGAGAGTAGAGAGATGAGAGCAAAGTTGAACATTCTTATCTCATCTCTCTACTCTCATCTCTCAAAACCGGTCGTCGTCCTCGTCGAACTTGCCGCTGCGGGGCATCGAGAACAGGCTGTCGGTAAGGTCTTTGAATTGCAGGCCGCGTTCGAGGGTTTTTTTGCTCAGCAGCGAGAATTCAGACAGGCCGTGCAACACGAACTCCATCAGAAACAATTTCTCGTTGCCTTTGATGGTCGGGTGAAACTGCTCGACCACGTCGTCCAGCCCGTCGATGGCGAGGAGGCGGTTTTTGTAGTCCTTGTCCGGCAAATCGTTGAGGATATCAATCGTGTTGCCGTCACCGAACCAAGCCGTCACCTTCGTGTACGGATTTTTGCCCTGTTTCTGCTTTTTGAGCTTTTCGGGGTCGGGGAAATAATTCAGAAACTGCGCCTTGATGGCCTTGCCGAGCAGGTTCTGGGCCACAATGACCGGCCCTTCCACCTCGCCTTCGTACACCAGCTCGACCTTACCCGTGATGGCGGGCACCACGCCCACCAAATCGGCCACGCGCACGTAAGTCTGGCTCTCGCCGTTGACCAGCGCCCGGCGTTCGGCGGCGGAAATCAGGTTTTCGTAGGCCGAAATTGTCAACCGGGCCGACACGCCGCTTTTGGCGTCCACGTACTCGCTCTGCCGGGCTTCGATGGCCACCTGTTCGACCAAATCGATGATGACGTTGTTTGTCACCACCCGGTCAGGCTGGCCTTTTTTGACCTTCGCTTCCTGCAACGTGATTTTCCGCCCGATTTCCAGCGATTTCGGGTAGTGCGTCACAATCTGGCTGTCGATGCGGTCCTTGAGCGGCGTCACGATGCTGCCCCGGTTGGTGTAGTCCTCGGGGTTAGCGGTGAAGACGAACTGGATGTCGAGCGGCAGGCGAATTTTGAACCCCCGAATCTGGATGTCGCCTTCCTGGAGAATGTTGAACAGTGACACCTGAATTCGGGCCTGAAGGTCGGGTAGTTCATTGATGACGAAAATGCCCCGATGCGAGCGCGGAATCAGCCCGAAGTGAATCACCCGCTCGTCGGAGTAAGGCAGTTTGAGCGTGGCGGCCTTGATGGGGTCGGCGTCGCCGATGAGGTCGGCCACCGACACGTCGGGAGTGGCGAGTTTTTCGGTGTAGCGTTCGTCGCGGTGCAGCCAGGCCACGGGGGTGTCGTTGCCCTTTTCGGCGATTAAATCCACGGCGAAGCGGGAAAGCGGTTGCAGCGGGTCGTCGTTGAGTTCGGACCCGGCCACGACGGGAATGTACTCGTCGAGCAGGCCCACCATGAGCCGGGCAATCCGGGTTTTGGCCTGCCCGCGCAAGCCGAGCAGGTTGATGTGGTGCTGGCTCAGGATGGCCCGCTCCACGTCAGGAATGACGGAGTCTTCGTAGCCGTAAATGCCGGGGAAGACGTCTTCTTTGGCCTGAATTTTCTTGATCAGGTTTTCCCGCATTTCGTCCTTGATGGACTTGGGCTGGTACCCCGCCGCCTTCAGTTGCCCGAGGGTGCGGATGGCGAGGAGGTCGTTGGTTTTTAGTTGGGGAAAAGACATTGAGAAGTTTTAAAGCAAAACTTTTGTGATGATGCAGATGGCAACCCGATTGTTGGCTTCGTGAATCGGCGCTTCCATGCCGAGGTGCCACCTGCCTTTTTGCCGTTCGGGAGAAAGAAAAGTTATCGAACACGGAACGCAATCACCCGGATAAATGATTTCGGCGTCCGTGTGAAAATCTACTTGAACGATGGAGTAGTCAGCCCTTGTTTTTAACTCCTTATGAGATTCAAAACGAACCTGAGGAAGGTACCTGCCAACGTTGTAAATGGGCATGACTCGGCCGCCACCTTGCTCTGGTGTCAAAAAATGAAAATCGGCCTCGAGGTGATGTTGCAAGAGCGTCCGCAGAACAAAATTTCAAAACCTACGAATTAGAAGCGGCCAATCGCCGGTAGAGTTCAGCATTTTTTGCCAACAATTGATGTGTAATGCGTTCAAAATCGGCATCTTCTGAAGCAAGTGCTTCATCAAGCAATTGTCGTACTACCGCTTCGACGGAGGTCAAGTTTAATTCTGCCGCCTTCCGCTGAAGCCAAGCAAACACTTCATCGTTCACATCGAACTGGATGGTCATGAGTCGGCGAGGCGTTTGAGTAATTGGTAATCTTCGCGGATAATTTTTTCCAACAACTCGTCTCGTTCAGGGCTTAATGGTGACTTCTGGATTTTTTGCAGAATCAAATCCCGCACTTCGGCCAGCCGGTTTTCCGGCAATTCATCCACCAGCCGGTGGATTTCGGTTTTGAGGTCAGTGAGTTCCATGAAGTTAACAGCTTAAAAGTTTTGCCCTCTCGTTTTCAAATTCAAAATAATCTTCCGCCGTCATACGGGGAATCCGGTAGACCTCCGCCCGAAAATTCTCCTTCGGAATGTCGAACACCAGACTCAGAAAACTAAGCATTCGGGCTTCCAGGTAGGGCAGTTGCACGAGTACCGACCGAAGTGTTTCAGCATCGTACATTCGCTGAATTTCCCGGAAATCTTCCCCAGAGTTTCCCATGACGACGCATTCGATGATCAATCCGGCATCTCTCTGACGGTCAAGCTGATAATCTTGTGTCCAACCCAAAGCGGCCATAGTTTCGGACTTTTTACCTCAAATTCGACAAAACCGGCGAAAACCAAAAACGGCCCCGCTTCTGCAAACGGGGCCGTTGGGCTAAAAGTTTGGGCGAAGCGCTAAATAAACCGTGAAATCAGGTTTTCCAGGTACTCCTGCCGCCCCGACCGCTGCTCGGGCTGGCCCAGGTCGATGGCCAGTTGGCGCATATCGGCCAGCGTGAGCTTGCCTTCCTCGAAGTCCTTGCCCTTGCCGCTGTCGAAGCTGGCGTAGCGTTCCTTCAACAAACCGTCCAATTCGCCGTGCTGCCGGAGCCTGTCGGCAATCAACAGCGAACGGGCAATCACGTCCATCCCGCCGACGTGGGCGTGGAAGAGGTCGGCGTTGTCGGTTGAGTTGCGGCGGCGC
>ERZ1066118.708-NODE-708-length-27513-cov-7.746631_pt1 | contig 27513 bp, 23 predicted proteins | sample MGYA00382765_ERZ1066118 | MGnify/ENA primary metagenome ERZ1066118 (study PRJEB33369, sample SAMEA5778348) | biofilm metagenome | biome: Industrial cooling water; feature: Water cooling tower basin; material: Biofilm | place: United Arab Emirates | collected...
TCACGTGCCACTACTGCATGTACGAGGAGGACACTCCGACGCGATGCTCCCGCTGCGCATCTGCGGACATCAGCTTCCGCGGTGTGGGGACGGAGCAGGTCGAGCGGGCGGTGGAGGAGGCATATCCAGAGGCGCGAATCGCCCGGATGGATGTAGACACGACATCGGCAAAGTGGTCCCACCATCGGATCCTCGACAAGGTGGGAGCCGGGGAGGTGGACATCCTGATGGGCACTCAGATGATAGCGAAAGGCCTTGATTTCCCCAACGTGACCCTCGTCGGGGTTATCAACGCGGACGTGGGAATAAACCTCCCCGACTTCCGAGCGACCGAGCGCACCTTCCAGCTTCTCACTCAGGTCGCCGGACGAGCTGGAAGGGGGCCGAAGGGCGGGGAAGTGCTGATCCAGACGTCGCTGCCGAACCACTATGCGGTAACCTGCTCATTGGAGCACGATTTCCACGGCTTCGCCAAGCTGGAGCTCGCCGCACGGGAAGAGCCGAGCTACCCACCCTTTCAGAAGCTGGTGAACATCGTCTTCAGCGGCCTGGATCAGCCGACTGTCGAGTACGAGGCACTCCGCGCCGCCGACTGGATCAAGGGCCTGATCCACGATCGGAAGCTGGAGAGCATCACCGTCACAGGGCCTGCACCTGCGCCGATCGAACGCATCCGGGATCGGTGGCGGTGGCACCTCCTGCTGAAGTCGCCGAGTGCCGGGGACATCGGGAAGGTCAGCCGCTACTTCGCTGAGCGCTTCCGAGTCGCCGCCGGTAAACATGATATGAGACTGTCGATAGACCGTGACCCGGTCGCACTTCTATAACGTCAGAGAAATGCCTAGCTTCAGGTACTCCAGCCCTGAAAGGCTCTGGCGGCGGAGCTTCAAACGGATATTTTTTGCTAGGTCGGGTGGGGTGAACAATCGGTGAGATCCGGATGTAGAATCGGTCATCACGTCAGAAGAAGGCACCTATGAGTTGTCTTGCGTTGAACGCGTCGTTCGAGCCGCTAACGATCTTACCAACAGAGCGAGCTCTCAGGCTCGTAATCGACTCCAAAGCCGAGGTTCTGGAGGTCGACAGTAGGCGTGTCTTCCGCTCTCAGTGGGAGGAGATCCCGTGCCCAGTCGTGATTCGGCTGGGCCGCTTTGTTCATGTGCCGCGTAAGTTTCGCCGGCAGGTAACGAACACCTTCCTCTTTGCCCGTGACAGCTACCGCTGCCAGTACTGCAATCGGCATCGGATCGAGCTGCGAGACCGCGAGTTCCTCACACGCGATCACGTGATCCCGCTGTCGCACGGGGGTGACAACTCCTGGCACAACGTCGTCACGGCGTGCTCCACCTGCAACAACCGCAAAGCCAGCCACCTGCCGGAGCAGTGCGGCATGTTCCCGGCGCGGCTGCCCGTGGAGCCGAATCATGTCGAGCTCGTTTGGGCCGTTCGTCGCGTGACGGATGTTCAGGCGAAGTACATCTCGATGTTCTACGGCCGCGATGTTCTCCGGGCACTCCGGCGGCATGAGAGCGACAAGGAAGGGCCGGTAGCGGCGTAGGTAGAAGGCGAGCTCAATCGCGACCCTCCCTCTCTGCGCCTAACCTATCGAGTGCCTCCGCCGTCTTCCTGAGCCGGCTACTACAGACTCGCCGTCAGGGCAACCTTCGCAGCCGCCATGACGTCATCATCTTTCAGGATCACTCCGTCGGTTAGACACGTGGTGGATGGGCAGATGGTCAGCTGCCCTCCGACTTCCCCGGCGGCGTGGGCGACGCAGGGTCGTTGGCGCTGAGGAGTTCGTTCGAGCGGGCGGGCGTTTGACGCGATCGAATCTGCCACGGACTACCTGATCAGCTGGTTCGAGCTCCCGATTGGAACCGCGTCGCCGACCTGGAGAAGAGCGACTTCTACATTCCGGGTTCGATCCTGCGCCTGAATTTGAACGTCGAACATCCGATTGGCCGAGGTGTCGCCGAGGAAGGCGTTGCATGTGGTACTGGACGTCGAGTCGCGCCTTCCAGATCACCGACGATGATGATGTCGAGGGATCGTCCGCGACGGAGGTGGGGATTCAAGGCTGTCCGGATGGGTTCTTGAAGAGGAGTACATCGAAGGGCAGCCGGCGATAATGACTGTGGAAATCGGCGAGGAGTCGGTGGTTCTCTTCGGGTTCCATCCGAACTACCGGGGAGAGACGATTGCGACGTGGCCGCCGCTCTTCAACGCCATGTCAAAGGGCCGATAGCATTCCGCGACATGAAGAGAGGGGCGGCGGCCGTTCTGGCCCGCCGCCCCTTTCCGATTCACCGCACCCGGTCAGCGGTGCGGCGAGTCGACATTGCGATGCCCAACGCTGTGTCCCGGTCTCCAACTTCTTCCGGTGTCAGGATGTTCCCACGCCCCGCCGGCTGCGGGTGGCGCTTAGCTCGGGCTCTGGTCGAGCCAGCGGCGGATCTTCGTCATAAAGTTGGTGACGTCGATCGGCTTGGAAAGGTAGTCGTCACAACCGGCCTGGATAGCCAGGTCGCGTGAGCCCGCCATTGCCGTAAGCGCGAGGATCGGCACCTGCCTGAAGGAAGGCGAGTCCCGCAGCGTTCGGGTAGCCTGAAGACCGTCCATGGTGGGCATCATGATGTCCATCAGGATCAGGTCCGGTTTCTGTTCTATCCCGCGGCGGACTGCTTCCTGGCCGTTCTCCGCCTCGAGCACGTGGAAGCCGTACGCTTCCAGCAGAGCCCTCAGCGCATCGCGGCTATCGGGATTGTCCTCCGCGATCAGGATCGACCGGGCCTTTGGATTCCGGTCGACTAAATCGCTTTCTATCACACGCCTCGCATTCAACCACCGGCTGTCTGGAGAACGCCGTCTAGCCGCGGTCTCTCGCCCGGTGAACATTGTATCGCACACTTTGGTTGGAGGTAGCGCAGTACTGAGCCCACTGCGGAGGACCGACGGGTGCAAGAGCTGTTCCGACGACGGTGAGGAGCGGGCGCGCTGAGGGGCAGGGAGAGGCTATGAGCGGGCCTCGAAGTGGTGTTGAGATTGCCTGCCGACCGGCAGCGCCTTGGGCAAGTCGGATCTCCCGGATGGTACGTATCCCGCGGCCGGGGATGGTACGTATCCGGCGGCTTGCTAGTCCCCCGATGCGACGATCACCCTGCCGCCCAAGAAGGTAAGAGTGCTGCTGCGATGCAAGGCTCCGATTCGCAGCTTTTTTAGCGCTGCTCGAGCTAGGCACCGTCTATTCGTAGAGCTGTCGCTGACTTTTGCTTATCGCTGTTCCGCGGACGATTGACGGAAGCAGTACACAAGCTGGCTTTCAGGGGATTACATCAAAGGAGAGAGATGCCGGCCTACCTGACCAGAGTAATTCGCTTCAGCGCAGCACATCGCTACTACCGTGATGAATGGCCGGAGGAGCGCAATCGCGCCGCTTTCGGAGCTTGCGCGAACCCGCACGGTCACGGGCACAACTACACGCTGGAGGTAATGGTGGCGGGCGTGCCGGATTCGAAGACGGGATTCTGCATCGATCTGGCAGCGGTGGATGACCTGCTGCAGCGGGAGGTGCGTGCACACCTGGATCACCAGCATTTGAATCATGCCCTCCCCGAGTTCGGGCCGGGTAAGTTGATCCCGAGTACTGAGAATTTGGTGATCTGGATCTGGAATCGCCTGGCCGGGCAGTTGGGAGCTGCCCGGCTCGTCCGGCTACGGCTGCGGGAGGACGAGACGCTGTTCGTCGACTACTTCGGCCAGGCACCGGGGGAAGGGCGGGAGCGGGAGCTGTTCAACGTCTGACGCTTGCTGGCAGCGAGGTCGCCCGGTGCTGAGAAGGTCCTTTCCGTCACGGTTGTACTCACCGATGCCGGGCTCCCTCCAGACTGCGGCCGCCGGCCGGGTTCGCAGCTGGAGTGCCGCCGGTTGCTCCGATCAAGACAGGTTCCGGACCTACTCCAGCGCCACGTCCAGCGTTGCGCATGTCATCGACGGATCCTGCAGATTGCCGATGGCCGTTGCCGAAGCGACACCGTCGCTGAAGGCCCAGTTCTCGAAATAGTCAGCCTGCGGATCTTCCCAGCCCTGGACCTCGGTTATGTCTGCAGGCCAGCCGAGACCTGTCCGCATCGCATCCGCGGAAGCCAGCGAACAGATCTGTTTGAGAACGGGAGGAGCTTCTGCTTGCCGGGAGCGTTCGGCCAACTGGGTGAACCGCGGGATGGCGAGGACTGCGAGGACTCCGATGACGACGACCACGATCATGAGCTCGATCAGGGTGAAGCCACGGGTGTTCATGGGGACCTGGAGTGTTCTGGTGGAAAGAAAACGGCCGGAGTCGAAGGTGACCCCGGCCGTACTCTCAAGTTGGGCTCGGATTAGGGCGTCGGCGCTTCGCCAGTCGCGCAGTTGAGCGACTCGGCGTCCAGGCCAGTTCCGGTGGTTGCATCCGGGGTAGCGGTAGCCACGCCGGTCGCGAAGGTGAAGTCGAAGTACTCAGCATTCGGGTTCTCGAAACCAGCCGAATCAAGCGCCGCAAGTGATGCAACCGGGTTCCCGGTCCGCATGCGAGCTGCCTCAGCGATAGAACACATCTGCTTGAGGATCGGAGCGGCTTCAGCCTGCTTCGCTCCCTCGGAGACCTGCGTGAAGCGCGGGATCGCGATCGCGGCAAGGATACCGATGATGACCACGACGATCATGAGCTCGATGAGCGTGAAGCCCTTGTTGTTGCGAATCTTCTGCATTGTCTGATCTCCAGATTGGTTGATTGAACCGGCACTGAGCCCGCAGGCAGTGACGGCTATGGATAAGGCAACGGGTGTGCCCTGTACCGCGATTTGTGTAAGTCATTGCAGGAAATATGTTTAGGTGGGCATGTGGACTGAGCCCGGATGCAGAATACTGCAAGATGTTGCACGAATCCGTGCAGTGTGCAATGCGGGTAAACGGCTGTGCCTCGGCGACAGGGTTCCAGCTGACAAGACATAAAGTGTCCGTTCCGCTTCCCCCGCGCGTGAGGGGCGTCAGAAGTCGTTTCACCGCGCCCAAGACTGCACGCAGCATCGACTTCACCCCTCCAGAAGCCTTGCCTGTCGCCCCCCTCCCGACTACGTTCGGCGCGTTTTCACGATCCACATACCGGTAAAGCGCGAGCGACAGCATGGATGGAGTCAAGGACGTAACTGTGATCGGCGGCGGCCCGACAGGTCTGTTCGCCGCCTTCTACGCCGGGCTCAGGGGGGTCAGCTGTCGTATCATTGATGCGCTGCCGCAGCTGGGTGGCCAGCTGATGGCGCTCTATCCCGAGAAATACGTCTACGACGTCGGCGGGCTGCCGAAGATCCTGGCGAAGGATCTGGCGAACAACATGATCGAGCAGGGGACGCAGTTTGGTCCCGAGGTCATCCTTGAAGAAGAGGTTCTCGGGCTAGGGCATCGCGATGACCTGGTTGTGCTCACGACCCGGCGGGGCGAGTACCTCTCGAAGACTGTCGTGATCACCGCCGGGAAAGGCGCCTTGAATCCGAGGGTGTTGGAGTGCCCCGGCTGGGACGACTTCTACGGCGATGATGGTGGTGTGCACACGCATGTCCGGCAGCCGGAGGATTTCCGGGGACGACGTGTGCTCCTCGTAGGCGGCGGCGACTCGGCGGTGGACTGGGCTCTGGGGCTTCAGGGGATCGCGAGCGAGATCACGCTGATCCACCGGCGCGACCAGTTCCGCGCGCACCGGGCTACGGTCGACGAAATGACGCAGCTCGCAGGGCAGGGGAAGCTCTCGATCCGCACCCCTTTCGAGGTCGAGTCGATCATCGGCGATGGCGGATGTGTCCGCGGCGCAATCCTTAAGAACACGGAGAGTGGTGACACCGCCTCCGTCGAGGTGGACGCTGTTATCGCGCTGCTCGGCTTCAAGCCTGATCTCGGTCCGATCGCGACATGGGGCCTCGAGCTCGACCGAAATACGATCAAGGTCTCTCCGCTGATGGAGACGAACCTCCCCGGCGTGTACGCCGCTGGCGACGTAGTGAAGTATGTTGGGAAGCTGGAGCTGATCGCCACGGGATACGGTGAGGCTGCCGTCGCCGTGAACAACGCGGTTCACCACGTGAATCCGAAGGCGCGGGTGAACCCGGGCCACTCCACCAACCTCAAGGTGTTCGCGCAGGATGGTGAGGATGCCGGAGAGTAGCACCGCTTGCCCCGAAGGAGGCATCGACCTCCGGGGCAGAACGGCGCTTGTTACGGGTGGCGCGGTCCGGATTGGCCGCGCCATTTCTATTGCCCTCGCGGGCGCGGGCGCGCGAGTGGTCATCCACTACAAGAGCTCGTCCGCGGAGGCGGAAGCCGCTCGGGAGGAGATCGAGGCTGCGGGGGGAGTCGCCGCTCTGATCCAGGCGGACTTGAGCAGTGTCTCCGAAGTGCGCCGGCTGGGCGAGGAAGCGCCACAGAGCTTCGGACCCATCGACATCTTGGTGAACAACGCCTCGATCTTCCCTGCGGAGCGCTTTGAGGAGGTGGACGAGGAGCTCTGGGAGACGGCGATCGCGATCAACCTCAGAGCGCCGTTCTTCCTGTCTCAGCAGATGGGGGCAGCGATGAAGGCGCGTGGAGGCGGCGTGATCATCAACCTCGCCGATCTGGCCGGGATTCAGTCCTGGTCTTCCTACGCTGCCCACTCAATCTCCAAGGCAGGTGTGATTCACCTCACCAAGGTCGCCGCACGCGCTCTAGCTCCCGAGGTTCGCGTTGCTGCGATCGCTCCCGGGACGGTTCTGCCGCCGGAGAGCCTGACGACCGAACAGATCGCCGAGCTCGCGGTACGCGCACCCCTGCAGCGAAACGGGTCGCCCGAGGATGTGGTCCGCGCTCTCTTCTACCTGCTGAGCGCAGAGTTCGTAACCGGTGAAGTCCTGGCAGTTGACGGCGGCCGGCTGCTCAAATGAGGAACTCCCCCGGAAGGGCGCCTGTAATATTGCGCGCCCCGAAGCACCTCCCGTCGGTCGCCCGGATACTGAATCCGGCGTAAGCCTCTGCGACCCAGGCGCTGAAACTCCACCGGCGCTTCAGCAGTAAGTTTTCAGAAAGCTTCGGCATCCCCGAGCAGGGTATCTCATGGCGCAAGGCAGAAAACGTCGAGTACCAGTTCCAAGGAGTAAGAAGGGCTCCGCGCGCCGGAGTGGAGCGTGGATCGGAACTGTTCTCCTCATTCTCCTGATCGCGGGCGCGACCGCGGCGGCGGCCGGCGCGTATGCCCTCTGGCCTCGCTGCTCGGGTGCGGAGTGCCCCGACGTCAGCTCGCTTCGCGACTACAGCCCTCCGCAGGCGACGCGCGTCTTTGATGGCAGTGGCGAAATTGTCGCGCACCTCGCGCCCGAGCGGCGCATCGTCGTCCCGCTCGAGAGAATCCCCGGCCATGTCGCGGGTGCATTCCTGGCCGTGGAAGATAAGCGGTTTTTTCAGCACAACGGCGTCGACTACCGGCGCGTTGTTGGCGCTGCTGTCAGAAACGTCCAGGCATTTGGCTTCGACGAAGGCTTCAGTACCATTACGATGCAGCTGGCTCGAAACGTCTTCCCCGAGCAGCTGACCAGAGCGAAGACGCTGCGTCGAAAGGTTTGGGAAGTATTCATCGCCCGGCAGATGGAGCAGGAGTTCGCCAAGGACGAGATCCTGGAGATGTACCTCAACCAGATCTACCTCGGTGATGGCTTCTATGGCGTGGAGGCCGCGGCACAGGGCTACTTCGGGAAGACTGCCGCCGAGCTCGATGCTGGCGAGGCCGCAGTGCTCGCCGCCCTACCCAAGGCGCCGAACGACTACAATCCCCGGACGAACCCCATCGACGCAGTGAATCGGCGGAACATCGTACTCGGTTTGATGCGCGATGCCTCGCTGATCTCTGCCGCGGAGGCTGGCGAGGCGTCCGCTGAGCCGATCGCGCTGGTGACCCCATTGGAGGGCCGGGGCGAGGCTCCGTACTTCATCGCAGCTGTACGGCGCGAGCTAAGAGCGCGCTTCGGAGAGACCGCGGAAACCGAGGGCTTCCGGGTCTACACCGCGCTAGACCGTGGGATGCAGCGGGAAGCGACACGAGCTCTTCGCGACCAGCTCGCGGCGGTTGAGAGGGGGGAGCTAGGGACCTATCGCGGGCCTACGTGCGCGACCGGTGAGATCGAGGATCCCGCGGAATGTCTCCAGGGCATGTTCGTGGCGCTGGACAACTCGACCGGAAACGTCCTTGCTCTTGTCGGCGGGCGTGACTTCAACATCAGTCAATTCGACCGCGCCACCCAGGCTCAGCGTCAGGCTGGGTCTGCGTTCAAGCCATTCCTCTTCGCCACGGCGCTCGCTGCCGGCATCCCCATAACCACGCCTCTACTGGGACCAGGCGCAGCCGACTACGAGGGTGGTTACCAACCCGCGGACCATGTCGCCAGCGATGCTCCTGTAGATCTGCGGGAGGCGCTGCGTCTCTCATCCAACCGTGCAGCCGTCGTTCTGGGTGAGCAGGTCGGGGTAAACAACGTTGTCCGGACGGCGAAGGACATGGGTCTGAGCACATCGATTCAGGACTACCCTTCAACTCTGCTGGGTGCCGCCGAAGTAGTGCCGATAGAGATGGTCTCCGCGTTTACCGCCTTCGCCAACGGCGGAACCGTCGTTCACCCGCGCCTGATCCAGCGGGTTGAGGATTCCCAGGGCCGAGTGGTGTGGGAGCAGCGGGTTCAGGCGGAGAATGTGCTTTCACCCGAGGTTGCATTCCTCACCACCAGCCTGATGCAGGACGTCGTCGACCGCGGAACCGGATCCAGGGTGCGGACGGCCGGTCTCCCGGCCATCGTTCCCGCCGCTGGAAAGACCGGGACGACCAATGACGCAGCGGACGCCTGGTTCGTCGGTTTCACTCCGGAGGTCTCCGCGGGTGTCTGGGTTGGCTTCGACAAAAGGCAGCGGATCACTGTAGGCGGCGGGGGCGGAACGGTCGCGGCGCCGATCTGGGGCGAAGTGATGGCAGCGTTCTATGAAGGGAGAGCCGTTCCCGCATCCTGGGCACCGCCTGCAAACGTAATCGCGGTCAGCATCGATCGAAGCTCAGGTGAGCTGGCGACAGAGTCGTGTCCGCCCGAATCCATCTACACTGAATGGTTTCTCATCGGTACGGAGCCGCAGAACTACTGCGCTCTGCACTCCACAGGGATCGACGGGTGGGTCGACCGCGGGTTCCGACAGCTGGGCGAGATTTTCGGAGGCCGACGGGGACGCCGTGAGGAGGCCGAGCAGTTCTAGTTCCACCCGCTGTTGAAGGAAGCGCTCATCGCCGGCTTCCGGCGAACACCTGGCAAGCAAGAAAGGGCTCCCCGGGCACATGCCGGGGAGCCCTTCCGTATTGCCGGGGAACTGCTAGTTGAGCGCCTCGGTCGTATCGCCTTCAGCGAGGTTCCGGTTCATCTCGCCCGTTTCTTCCGCTGCCTCCTCCATATCGCCGGATGCCGCCTCTTCCTGCGCCTCTTCGGCATTGTCTGCAGCGTTGTCGTTGCACGCCCCCAATGGGAGGGTAGCGGTCAACAGTGCCAGCAGCAGTGCGAGTCGCTTGAACATCGATCTCAGCCTTTTGTCTAGTTGATGACGAACTTCCGGTTTGATGCAAGGCAACAAATCGGCCAACTCCGACAACTTGTCTTCTTTGCACTACTCGGAAGCGTTTAGCCGCGAAGGAAATCGCTCGCCGCAGGCGCAACTCGCCGCAATCACTCCTGAGGCCGTTCCGGCTCCCATTGCTCGAACTTCGTGAAGCGCTCCCGAAGCGCAGTTTTCCTCCCAGCGTTGAGGAAGGTTGCTTCGATCGCACCCTTGTTCAGACGCCAGATATCCTCCCAGGGTAGCCCGTTCTCAGCCAGGTACTGGTACTCTCCGGTGAGGCTCGTCCCGAACATTGGTGGGTCATCTGAATTGACAGTGACAAGGAGACCCTGACGGATCATCTCGAAGATCGGGTGCTCAGCACCGACCGAAACGACACCAGTTCGGAAGTTGCTGAGCGGGCATACCTCAACGGGGATCCGCCGCTCCCTTAGAAGGTTTACCAGGCCAGGATCCTCGAGACACCGGATCCCATGCCCGATACGCTCCGCCTGAAGAGCCTCTACCGCCCCGCGCACGCTCTCGGCTCCCGCTCCCTCGCCAGCGTGTGCAACCACACGGAGCCCTGCCGCCCGTGCTGCCTCGAATGTGTCGGCGAATAGCTCGGGCGGGTATCCCTGCTCCAGTCCGCCAAGGCCGAGTCCGATAAACAACCCCTCTTCGAAGCCCGCGAGGGTGAAATCGAGCACCGCCTTCTGCGACTCCGGGAAGTTCCGCGCGATGTCCGGGATGAAGCGGACCTCCACCCCGTGTTTCCTCCGCCCCTGAGCTACACCATGTCGGAAGGCATCCAGGAGGTCGCGACGAGGCAGCTTGTCGACGAAGAGGGAGGCGCTGAGAAAGGCCTCCGTATAAATGATGTTCTGCTCAGCCTGGTAACGGTGAAACTCTTCGGTCATCCAGGCGAAGTCCTCGGGGGTCTGCATGCATGCGCTGCACGCGATGTACACCTCGATGAAGTGCGCGAAGTCACGGAACTGGTAGAACTTCGTCCACTCGTCGAGCGTCGCGGCCGGTAGTGCCACCCCATTCTTGCGAGACATCTCCCATATCGTCTCGGGGAGCTGTGCACCTTCCAGATGCACGTGGATCTCGACCTTGGGCATCGCGGCGATCCGCTGTTCGGTAGCCGGGTCTAGAGGCGCAGCGTCGGTCACGTCGTCGTAATGTGGCAGGTGCCGGAAAGCTGCAGCGGGGCGTTTGCCGAGCCGCCGTCCCGGACCTAGAAAGTGAGGTTCGCCCGAATAGCGAGCAACAGGCAGTTCGAAAGCGTGTCGGACATTCCCGGGTGGAGGATGTACTGGATGTCCGGCTGAATCTGGAGATTGTGGAGCGGGGAGGCCTGATAGGTGAGCTCCAGGGCGACCTCATTCCTCGGGTGCAATCCTTCTACGGCTGAAGCTCGCTCCAGCCGCTGGCTTTGCGAGACGATGGCAACCCCAAGGCCGACCTGATCTTCCGGCCGCGCGGGAAAAAACCCGCTGGAAGCTAATCCTGCGGCCAGGCTGCTCGCCATCGAATGCACCCTTTCATCTGCGTAGCCGGCGCGGGCGAAAGCGTTCAGCTGTCCGCCACGGGCGCTCTCGAACAGCCGCGTCTCCCCGAGCAGATAGAACCCGTAGGCGCCGCTATGAACGATCTCGGGATGCACTGCGTCTTCGAACCACGCCGTGTAACTCCACCCGCCGATCGCAACCTTGAGAGGCGAGCTGCCGGAGAGCGCGTCAATGCCAACCTCGCCGATCAGCAGCGCTCCATCATCACCTCCGAGGGAGAGGTGAACGAAACTGCTCTCATCTCCGGCATTCCCTGGCACCCCATCGAGCACCGCCACCCGCACATAACCCGTGGAGCCGAACTGAAGCGTTCCACGCGCCGCGAGCGAAGTAACGGGAAAGATAGACGGTCCATTGCGTCCGCTCGCCGCGAGCTCCGGAGTGATGCCATGCGATGAGTTGATGAAGATCCCGGCAGACTCGATAACCTGAAAATCCCGGTTGGAATCGTAGAGCCCCAGGAGGAGGGACGCTCGACGCCATCTCCTCTCAGCCCATGCTTCATAAAGCCGAAGGGCGTCAGGAGCCTCGATATTGCTGGCTCCCTGGGCATCCCCTGACAAGTCGCCCACTGAACCTCCGAAAGTCCCGAGGAGCTGTACATAACCGCTCAATCCGTCACCATCCTCAGTCGGCCCTATAGAGAGTGCGATACTGAGATTGTGAATGTGGGTAGTACCGCCCGTCTCCGTACCACCAGCAGCGTTGTAGAAAGCCTCACCCACGTAGGCAGCTCGTACCGCTCGGAGCCCGCCTCCATCGAGAACGGCTCCGGGATGAACGTCAGGTGCGGGAACGTCATCCTGCCCGTACACGCCAGAAGACAACGGGCTGAGCAGAAACTGAAGTGATAGAACCCAGAGAATCACCTGGAAAGGACTGCCCGGTCTCGATTTGATCATTGCTGGAAAGAGATCCGCGCTCTCTGAAGGGGTCAGCCATCCTATGGGCGGCCACGGACAAGCTAGGCGAGTACAAGGCCGGAGTTTTAGGAGAATCTAAAATTAAAGTTTTACTGTGCAATAGGTCTGTGATTGCTGCACCCGGGAGGAGGTCTGTTGTGCCGGTGGCATACATGCCTGGGGACGACTTCGAGAGGCTCGGAGGTGAGGGGCGCGGAACGAGTCCAACGGAGGCTTCGGTGGACGCACGGCGAGGAGAGCGACAGCTACCGCTCCGGTACGATGATTCCCTGCAGGGCCAGTGGAATCGTTCGACTCAGCACGAATGGAGGAGCCGATGAGCGGCAAGAAAATGGTAGGCGACGAGCAGCAGAAGCGGCAGGCAGTGGGACGCGAGGGAGGAAGGAAAGGGTGCGAGTGGGATCGGTGCTTCGACCGGAGCCAGCCAGCAGCGCAATCAGGCGCTGGACGGAATGGTCACACCGGGAGCGACTCGACTGAAGCGGGAAGGAAGCCGGATCAGGTGACCGAGAAAACGTCAGAAGCGCGCCCGGGAGCCGCGAGTCAGACTTCGCGGATCAGGAGCGGTCCCCGCCCGTAACGGTTCATCAGGATTTGAACAAATAGTGGAAAGGAGCCCTCGCCCTCTCCACTTCTCTCTTCTAGAGCTGGTGGAGCTCCGGATCGCCGAGAGAGCTCTCTGCAGTCTCGAGCACCGGCGACTCGCCGATCCCATGATGCGAGAGCCAGCGCTCTGCCTCCAGCGCCGCCATGCACCCCGTTCCGGCGGACGTGATCGCCTGCCTGTAATAGTCATCTATAACATCGCCAGCGGCGAAAACGCCTTCCACACTTGTCTCCGTTCGCCAACCGCACTTGGTGACGACATAGCCGTGGGCCGTAGTCTCCAGCTGATTGCCGAGGAAGGAGGTGTTCGGCGTATGACCGATGGCGACGAACAGGCCGCCAACGGGCAGGTCGCGCTCCTCTTTCGTGTTCAGATTGCGGACGCGGACACCCGTGACGAAGTCATCCCCCAGGACGTCCGCCACCTCCGAATTCCACTCCACCCGGATCTTCGGGTTGGCCAGAACGCGCTCGGCCATGATCCTGGATGCGCGGAACTCACTGCGGCGATGGATGATCACGACCTCGCTGGCATACTTCGTCAGGTAGCTTGCCTCTTCCATGGCAGAGTCGCCGCCGCCGACGACGGCCAGAACCTGGTCACGGTAGAAGGGAAGAGCCCCATCACAGACCGCGCACGCTGAAACGCCTCCACCGCTCTGTGCCAGGCGCGACTCGTTGGGCAGTCCCAACCAGTTCGCGCGAGCCCCAGTTGCAACGATGATGGCGTGAGCGTAGACCGGCTCACTCCACGACGGTGTGAGCTTGAAGGGGCGCTGCGAGAAATCGACCGAAGCTATGTTCTCCCCTACGACCCGGGTTCCGACGCGGACCGCCTGTGCCTTCATCCGCTCCATCAGCTCCTGACCGCTGACCGGCTCGGGAAAGCCGGGGAAGTTCTCGATGTCGGTCGTCCACATGAGCTGACCACCGGGGATCATCTCACGAGAGGGCTCCCCCTCGAATACCACCGGGTCCAGGTTCGCTCGTGCTGCGTAAACCGCTGCAGTCCATGCGGCAGGGCCCGAGCCGATGATCAGCAGATTCTCTACACGCTCAGCCATTTCAGATCTCTCCGGGCAATACGGACGTGCTGTTCCACCAAACCTAATGAGTCACCTGGCGAGACGCACCCTCTCGGAGCGTCCTTTCGAGGTGGCCGCTGGCAAAGTTGCCGAGACTTCGGTGCCCCTCCCAACGGTGCTCTGGATCTCCACCTGACCGCCGAAGTACCCGGCCCGCTCCTGCATTCCGAAAATGCCGAGCCCGCGCTCCTCGTGCGCGAGGGTCTCATCGACCGGAAAGCCCCGGCCGTCGTCGGAGACGGTGAGCTTCACACCGCCCTGCGCACGCTCGATTCGGACTAATACCCGGCTCGGTTCCCCGTGCCGAACCGCGTTGGAGAGCGCCTCCTGCGCTATGCGGTAGAGGGCGAGCTCTGCCTGTGGGGTGAGCACGTCCTCGATGGCATCCGCCTCGATCCGGATCGCCACCCGCACCGACTCCGAGAGGGCGCGGATGTGCGACTCGAGCGCCGGCACCAGCCCGAGCTCATCGAGCGCGGGAGGCCGCAGCCCGCGCGCAAAAAGGCGTATGCGCTCGAGTGCCTCACCGACCTCCTTCCGGAACTCGTCCAGAGCAGCGTCCCGCGCCTGCGGGTCCTCCACGCCGCGCACGAGGCGCAGGCGGATCAGAAGAGCCGCCAGGGATTGGGCAGTGTCATCGTGAAGCTCACGCGCGATTCGCTTCCGCTCCTGCTCTTCTGCATTCAACGCGCGTGCGGCGACGCGGCTCAGGCGCTGCCGATACGACTCCAGGTTGTCCAACATCCGGTTGAACGTGCCCGTCAGCCGCTCCAGCTCGTAGTCGCGCAGTGGAGAGTAGGGAACTCGCGCATCAAGGTCTCCGGATTGAACCTGCGCTGCCGTCTGCTCCAGCAGCTTCAGCGGGCTGAGCGCCAACCGGAGAATCACAGCATTCACCAACACCGTCACCAGCACGCCCCCTAGCGCCAGCAGGAAGAACCACGCTACCGGAAATCCTGCTTCTGTCCTAACTGCCCGGTTGACCACCGTCGCCAGAACCGTCCCCACCAGCACGATGATCGAGTTGGCGATAAGGATCTTGTAGAAGAGCGGTATCCGAAGAAGACGGTACCCCGGTGCCCTCTGGAGCCTGTGTTCGCGGAGGGTCATTCCGATCCTCTTCCGGCAAGGCTGGGCAGCGGAGCAACGCCGGGCCAGCCACCCCGTCGGGCGAGCGGTCTAATGGTGTGAGATCTCATCCCCGGAAAGCTATCTACAACGAGGCCGGAAGTCAGGCTTTTCCCTACAGCGGAATCGACATTCCGGGAGCAGCCGCAGGGTAGCGTAACCCACCTGGCGTTGGTATCATTGAGGATTATGCAACCGCGGGAACTGTCCCGCCTTACGAGACGCGAAGATGTCAATTTCGGGCTCGACGATCGTAGCTGATCCGGTCGATACGTCGTCTATGACGACGGCGACCGAGCGCGCAGGTATTTCGGCCGTCAGGGCTTCGAGGCGTGCGTTTCTCTCGCAGCGTTTGCGCGACTATGTGACGCTGACGAAGCCCCGGATCATTTCGCTTCTACTCGTCACTACGCTGGCCCCGATGGTTCTGGCTGCGCGCGGCTGGCCTGGCACGGGTGTGGTGCTCCTCACAATGCTGGGCGGGTACCTGATGGCGGGTGGTGCGAACGCGATCAACATGTACATCGATCGCGACATCGACAGCATCATGGCGAGGACGCGCCTGCGCCCAATCCCTAGCGGTCGGATGAGCCCCGCTCATGGGCTTGGGTTCGGAATCACCCTTGGGGCAGCCTCCTTCCTTCTTCTGGCGCTGACGGTGAATCTGCTCAGTGCATTGCTCGCCCTTTCCGGACTGCTTTACTACGTCTTCATCTACACCCGCTGGCTCAAGCGGACATCCCCGCAGAACATCGTCATCGGGGGGGCGGCCGGGGCATTCCCTCCGCTGGTTGGATGGGCAGCCGCAACGGGCAGCCTGAGCCTGACCGCGATGTATCTCTTCCTCATCATCTTCTTTTGGACGCCGCCCCATTTCTGGGCCCTGGCGCTCGTCAAGCAGAAGGATTACGGCAAGGTAGGCGTTCCGATGGCACCGAACGTCTGGGGTGAAAAGCAGACGCTTCGCCAGATGATGCTGTACACGGCGATGCTTCTTCCGCTGACGCTCGCTCCGGTGACGCTTGGTGAACTCGGCTACGTCTACGGAGGGTGTGCTCTCGCACTCGGCGGATGGTTTCTGCACGGCGTCATCAAGGTGAGCCGCGCCGCCGACTTCACCGCACCGGCCTGGGCCCTATACCGCACCTCGCTGCTATACCTCGCGCTGCTCTTCGTTGCAGTGATGATAGACGGCGTCGTGCCCACTGCCCGCTTTGGTGAAACGGCGGACGCTCCTCTGCTTCTGAGCAATCCGGACATGGCGGCCGAGGCCGCTCCGTCACTTCCGGCTCGGTAGCCCCGCTCCCGGCCGAATCCTGGGTACGCGGTGAGCCGATCCTCGAAGCTCGAACGGGCGGCAGACGAGCATCGTCAGGCTGTCGCGGCGGTGAAGGCAACGGTTATCCGACTGGGTGAGTCGGAGGGGCAGGGATCCCCCGCAGAGGGAAAGTGGACGGTTGCCGAGCTGTTGGAGCACCTGGTAATGACTTACGAGATGGCTCTGGAGGAGCTCGCCGGCCGCAAGAGCGCCACCCCTCGGGTCGGCACCCTCAAAGCCACGGCGCTGCGTCTCATCCTCCTCCCGCACATCATTTTCCACAAATCCATTCCCGTGCGGGCAAAGGCTCCGCGGGAGATCCGGCCAACAGGCGCCAGGAGCGATTGCTCAGAGCTGCTCGAGCTCCTGAGCACGTTAGCTGAAGAGGTCGTGCTGGAGGCGCGGAAGGCGCACGAGCAGCGCGGCCGAAAGGTGAATCACCCCTACTTCGGTCCTATTCGCCCCCTGCAGCTTATTGGTTTTCTGACTGCGCACCTCCATCATCACCATCGACAGCTGCAATCACTCTCAGGATCGCGAGCACATCGTTAGCAGCCAAAGCGCCAGCTTGAATATCCTGAACCCTTCGGCTGCTTCGTGGCCGGGGCGCCGGCAGAGCGAGGCTCGCTTGAGGAAAGGGAATGAAGTGAGACTCGGCGAAAGCACGGGAACGCTGACCCAAAGCCCTCGACCCGCCTTCCGGTAGGGGTACATCAACTGGCAGGCCGGTCGACAGCGTAACCTCCGGCACCCGCGGAAGGATGCGAAGCAGAGCGATCTCCTCCGGGCCAAGCTCCTGGGCTACGGGGATGAAGACGTGCCCCGGATCGTAGGAATCCGCACCGAAGCTGCTGAGCCCGACTTCAGCGGCTATCTCGTGGAACCGCAACATTCCCGACCATGGTACGTCATAGTCAACCGCCCGACCGGCGGGGTTTCCGTTCGCATCGACCTCAGAGTGCCAGGACGTTAGGGTAGCCGTCGCGATGAACCCGGGGCGGCTTCGCCCCTGCTGAAACAGGTAGGCCTGACGAACAGGTGACCTCCACGTTTCCCGTCGGTAGGCTCTGACACCTTCCTCTGCCAGCCTTGCCTCCAGCCGCATGATCTTCGCGGCGACGAAAGGGTCGAGCAGCTCCAGCCCCCGGTTCACCTGGTGCGCCTGCGGGCCGTAGGTGGTCCGCAGAACCCGCCACTCCCATGCCTCGTAGCTTTCCCCAAGCATCGGCCGAGAATGCCCGGGCACCCCGACAAGGTGAGTTCCCGGCATCGGCGTGGCAGGCTGGTAGACCGGCACATCCGCATAGGATAGGAGGCCGAATCTGCCGGGGCCGATGATACCGTATCTGCAGCGAAGCTCCCGTTCCGTCGGGTCCCGGCGCAGTGAGACGAAGTCATGCATCTCGCACGACTCACCCAAGGAGTAGGCGACGGAGTCACTGTTCGTAGCTCCGCCGAGTTGAACCGCCAGCAGAATCAGGCTCGTTAGCATTCCCGAACTTGCACTGATTAGAAGGTCCACGGAAAGCGCGCATGGTTACCCCGCTCGCAAAGGTCAGATCCTGTACCAGCGGGCGCCTTGCCCCCGGTCTGACCTCCATCTAACGTTGCCGCGCCAGTCGAGTCTCGCTCCGCCAACCGCGATGAACAACGTGCTTTCGAAGCCCTACGCTCCCGCACCGCGACCTCCCGCTGAGCTCTTTCGCGGCCGACGCGAGGAGCTCCTCCGCCGGATCGGGAATGGCGTCGCCATCATACCGGCACCCCCCGAGCTGGTTAAGTCGCGGGACACGGAAATCGTCTACCGCACCTCGAGTGATCTCTACTACTTCACGGGTGCTCAGGAGCCTGAGGCCGTCGCGGTCCTGACGCCGCACGACCCGGAGCACACCTTCACACTCTTTGTGCGGCCGAGGGACCCCGCTCGCGAGGCATGGACCGGCAGGCGTCTCGGAGTGGAAGGATTCCGGGATGCGCTCGAAGCCGATGCGGTTTACCCGATCAGCGAGATCGGTACGCGGCTTCCCGACCTGCTGAAGCGTGCGGACATCCTCCACTACCCGATCGCGGCTAGCTCCAGGATCGATGAGCTCGTCGTGGCAGCTCTGCTTCAGGCGCGGAAGCTTCGACAGCGCTCAGGCGTGGGACCCGTCGGCATGGTCGATCTGGAGATCTCTACGCAGTCGATGCGCTTGATCAAGGACGAGACGGAGCTTTCCTGCATCAGGGTCGCGGCAGAAATCGCCGCAGCCGGGCACCTCGCCGCAATGGCATCAGCGCGGCCACATCTGGGCGAGTGGGAGATCCAAGCGGCTCTGGAGTCGGCGTTCCGATCGATGGGCGGTGCGTCTCCATCGTTCCCATCGATTGTTGCAAGTGGCGCCAACGCGACTGTCCTCCACTACGTCACAAACGCGAGCAGGGTAGGAGATGAGGATCTCGTGCTGATCGACGCGGGTGCGGAGTGGGGGATGTACTGCTCCGATATCACCCGGACTTTCCCCGCCTCCGGAAAGTTCACGGCGACTCAGCGCGATCTGTACGACATCGTACTGGCGGCTGAGCACGCCGCGATCGAGGCTGCGAAGCCCGGGGTACCCGTGAGCGCTATCCACGAAGCCGCCACACGCGTCCTTGCCCGCGGGATGATCGACGTTGGGCTTCTGAAGAGTGGCTCTGTCGATGAGGCGGTAGAAACCGGCGATTACAAGCGTTTCTACCTGCACCAGACGTCGCACTGGCTGGGTTTGGATGTGCACGATGTAGGATCTTACCGGACGGATGAGGAGCCGACTCCCCTTGCGGCAGGAATGGTGCTGACCGTCGAGCCGGGCCTCTATATTCCAGACAACGCCGACGTGCCTGAGCACTTCCGCGGGGTAGGGATCCGCATCGAAGATGATGTCGTGATCACCGCCGATGCGAACGAGGTGCTTACGAGGGGGGTGCCAGTGGAGCCTGAGGCGATAGAAGCTATCGTGGGGAAGAGCTGAGCCCGACTTGCGCCACCCTCGTGATGGAATAGATTATCAGATGCGTGCCGAGCACGCGGTGGAGAGATTTGCACAACGGCTTGCAACCACCTAAAAAAATGCTAAAGTGTTGGGAGAGCACCACCTTAAGGTGAGCGGGCCCCACACTCGAAGTGGGGCCCGTTTTTGTATTATGTCATTCAGAAGCCAGGACCGTGAATAAATCGCCTTATCTGCAAGCGCTCGACGAAAGGGTCCTCGTCTTCGACGGGGCAATGGGAACGTCGATTCAGACATACCACCTCTCCGCTGACGACTTTGGTGGCAAGGAGCTGGAGGGTTGCAACGACTATCTCGTCATCACACGACCTGACGTCATCGAGGCGATTCACTCGAGCTTCCTGGAGGCGGGAGCGGACGTGCTCGAGACGGACACCTTCCGCTCAAACCGGCTCACCCTCGGGGAATACGGTCTGGGCGAGCGCGTGCGCGAGATCAACATCGCCGCGGCTCAACTGGCGAGGCGCGCAGCAGACCGCTTCTCGACACCGGAGAAGCGTCGGTTCGTCGCGGGGTCCATCGGTCCCTCGGGTTTCCTGCCGTCCGCCTCGGATCCAACGCTCGGCAACATAACCTTCGACGAACTCGTCCCGCTCTTCGCGGAGCAGGCGGCCGCCCTGATCGAAGGCGGCGTTGACGTGCTCCTGATCGAGACTTCGCAGGACATCCTCGAGGTAAAGGCCGCCATCTTCGGGTGCCGGAAGGCAATCTCGGAAGCCGATCGGCCGGTTGCCCTCCAGGTACAGGTGACGCTGGATACCTCGGGCCGCATGCTTCTCGGCACTGACATCGGTGCGGCTTTGACCACATTGGAAGCGCTTCGGGTCGACATCGTCGGCCTCAACTGCTCCACCGGCCCCGAGCATATGCGGCAGCCGGTGCGCTTCCTCGGCGAGAATGCGCGCCTGCCGATCTCGATCATCCCCAACGCGGGTATCCCTCACAACGAGGGCGGCAACGCTGTCTATCCGCTTCTTCCGGAGCCGTTCGCGGATCAGATGGAGGAGTTTGTCCGTGACTTCGGCGTGCGCATCGTCGGCGGCTGCTGCGGCACCACCCCTGAGCATATTCGACAGCTCTCCAGCCGCATCGATGGTGTGAAGCCGAAGGAGCGTGAGGTCGCCTATGTGCCGCGTCTCTCTTCGGCGATTCGGGCGACGGAGCTGGTCCAGGAACCACGCCCGACGATGATCGGTGAGCGCGTGAATTCGCAGGGGTCGCGTAAGATGAAGCGGCATCTGCTGGAGGACGATTACGACGGCGTCCTGGAGGTTGCTCGGGACCAGGTGGAGACCGGCGCACACGTGCTGGACGTCTGCGTAGCGCTGACTGAGCGGCAGGACGAGAGCGGGCAGATGAAGGCGGTGGTGAAGCTGCTCTCACAGGCGGTGGAGGCACCCGTCTGCATCGACTCGACCGAAGCCGACGTCATCGAGACGGCCCTCAAGCAGTCGCCGGGTCGCGCGATCGTGAACTCGATCAACCTGGAGAACGGGCGAAAGCGCGTCGACGAGGTTCTCCCGCTGGTCGCCGCGCACGGTGCAGCTGTAATCGCGCTGACCATCGACAAGGATCTTGGCGGCATGGCCAAGACCGCGGAGACGAAGCTCGAGGTCGCCCGAAAGATCCACAGGATCGCCACGGAAGAGTACGGGCTACAGCCGGACGCGCTCATCTTCGATGCGCTCACCTTCACGCTGGCGACGGGTGACGAGGAGTTCCGGAAGTCAGCGGTGGAGACGATCGACGGCATCCGGGCGATCAAGCGGGAGCTTCCCGGGGTGCTCACCACGCTCGGAGTTTCCAACGTTTCGTTCGGGCTCCAGAAGCACGCGCGGGGAGTGCTGAACTCGGTCTTCCTCTACCACTGCGTTGAAGCAGGGCTTGACACCGCAATCATAAACCCCGCTCACGTTGTTCCGTACGCAGAGATCTCCGAGGAGGAGCGCAAGCTCGCGAACGATCTGATCTTCGATCGCCGGACTGAGGAGCACGACCCGCTCGCTGCCTTCATCCAGCACTACGAGAACACCACGGTCGAAGAGAGCGTCGTCATCGACCCGACGGCGGATATGGAGCCGGAGGCGGCGCTACACTGGAAGGTCCTCCACCGTAAGAAGGAAGGTATCGAGGACCTGATCGATGCTGCGGTCCAGCGGAACGGCGCTGTTCCCGTTCTGAACACCGTTCTCCTTCCCGCCATGAAGGAGGTCGGCGACAAGTTCGGTGCAGGCGAGCTGATTCTTCCGTTCGTGCTGCAGAGCGCGGAGGTAATGAAGAAGGCGGTCGCCCGGCTGGAGACGTACCTCGAGAAGGCGGAGGGGCAGACCAAGGGGAAGGTCGTTCTCGCCACGGTTTATGGCGACGTTCACGATATCGGCAAGAACCTCGTCAACACGATCCTCACGAACAATGGCTACACGGTGTATGACCTTGGGAAGCAGGTCCCGGTCAACACCATCATCGAGAAAGCCGAAGAAGTCGGCGCTGACGCCATCGGACTCTCCGCGCTGCTCGTCTCCACCTCGAAGCAGATGCCGCTGTGCGCTCAGGAGCTGCACAAGCGCAATCTGAAATATCCGTTGCTCGTGGGCGGAGCGGCGATCAACCCCAGCTTTGTACGTTCTGCCGCGGTGGTCGACGCTGAAGCAACCGAGGTCTACCCGCCCGGAATGTTCTACTGCAAGGACGCATTCGAGGGTCTGGCGGTAATGGACAGTCTCTCCGACCAGGAGAGTCGCGAAAGCTTCGTCCAGGCGCACAACCGGGAGATGGCGGAGCGCTCCCGCGCGTATGCCGAGAACAAGGCGAAGGCTGACTCACTCAGGCCCGAGTCCCGGATCGGTGCGACGCTTCCGGAAGCTGACATTCCCAGGCCGCCATTCTGGGGCGTGAAGGCGCTGGACCTCCCGATCGACGAGATCGTCGAGTGTATCGACTTGAACACGCTCTACCGGATGCAATGGGGCGCCCGCAATCTGAAGGGCGAGGAGTGGGACCGGGTGCGGCAGGCGGAGTTCGAGCCGCGGCTGAAGCGCTACGCTATGGAAGCCCGGACGCAGGGATGGCTGAGGCCGAAGGCGGTTTACGGCTACTTTCCGGCCGGGAAGATCGGTGATCAGGTCGCTATCTTCGATCCGTCGGATCACACGAAGGAGATCGGGCTGTTCAGCTTCCCTCGGCAGCAGGATCGTGAACGGCTCTCGCTGGCGGACTATTATCGCCCGCTGCAAGACGGTAAACCGGTAGATGTGGTAGCTTTGCAGGTTGTGACCAGCGGCGATCGGGCGGAGCAGTTTATCGCACAACGCAACGCGAGCGGGGACTACAGCGAGGGTTACTTCCTGCATGGCTTCAGCGTGCAGGCCGCCGAGGGTGCCGCGGAGTGGGTGAACCGGCGGATCCGTCAGGAGCTCCAGATCGGGAGTGAGCGGGGTCTGCGTTACGCCTGGGGCTATCCGGCTTGCCCGGACCTGGAAGATCACGAGATCGTATTTCGAGTCCTGGACGTCGAATCGCGCATTGGCGTGAAGCTGACCAGCGCATGGCAGCTGGATCCCGAGCAGTCGACCGCGGCCATTGTGGTGCATCACCCATCGGCGAAGTACTTCGTCACGGGGTGAGGGGTTGCCGGTTACCGGTTTCCAGTTACCGGCCAACGGCGGTTCGTCGGCGAGGTGAGGCAGCGGTCTGTGTATCGGGATCGCAGGACCAACACGCGCTTTCGGCGGCCAGAGTTTGCGGGGAATTTGCACTGAGCACATTCCCGGGAACTCGATCCAGGACGCTTGCGGCCAAGCGCGAAGGCGTTCGCGTCGGTTGGCGCGAATGAGAACTTGGGTGAGGTCCAGCAGGTAAGTACTGGTAACCGGTAGTTGGCAACCCCATTCCATGGAGCCCATCATCGACAGACGAGGTCGCCGGGTAAACAACGCCCTGACGAAGAATCGGAGCATCTGGATCGCGACCGGGGTCATTGTCGCGCTTGGAGTGCTCTTCATCGTTGTGGCGCTCGGACGAACGAACCGTCAGCGGGCGATGACGGTCGATCAGGCGGATCCGGGGCAGCCTGCCAGCGGGGTCACGTCCGCGCTCGGGATCCAGCCCGTCGTCTGCCCGCCCCGCCCGCTCGACCATCTGCGGGAGAGTTTCCCCGAAGGGTGGGCACCTGCGGCGGTGGACGTGGCGTTGGAGCAGCTGGCTGCGGAAACGATGGAACGGTGGGTTTACCCGATGCGCGCGGGCAGGCAAGTGCAGTGCAGCGGGGACGGAGCGCGAACCGAAGTCGGCGTGAGCCCGGACAGCTCGATCGTATGGGTGATCGCAGTGGTGGGACGGACGACAGTTCGTCTTCCTCCGACGTACAGCCCGAGCGGGCTCTGAGTAACTGAAAGAACAGCTGATGCCGGATTTCAGAGATCTATTGGGTGACGGGCGGCCGCACATCTTCGATGGCGCGATGGGGACGATGCTCTACTCCAAGGGCGTCTACATCAATCGCTGCTACGACGAGCTGAACCTGCGCGACCCTGACATCGTCCGGGACGTACACCGGGAGTACGTGCGGGCGGGCGCCGAGATCCTCGAGACGAACAGCTACGGCGCGAACAGGATCAAGCTGGCGCGCTACGGGCTCGATGCAGAGCTGCGCGCGATCAACGCACGCTCGGCGGAGCTGGCACGCTCGGTCGCTGGCGATCGTGCGTGCGTTGCGGGCGCGATGGGGCCGCTCGGGCTGCGCATTGAGCCATACGGGCCGACTTCGCTCCAGGAAGCATTCACTTACTTCCGGGAGCAGGCTGAGGCGCTCCTGGAGGGCGGCGTCGACCTGTTCGTGCTGGAGACGTTCAGCGACATGCAGGAGATGCAGCAGGCGGTGCTGGCCGTGCAGTCGCTCACGGATCTTCCGATCGTCGCACAGATGGTCATCCAGGATGACGGCCATACGCCCCTGGGTACAGACGCTGGGCTGTTCACCGAGAAGCTGGATGAGCTTGGGGTTGCGGTCATCGGGATGAACTGCAGCGTCGGCCCGCACTCCATGCTGGAGTGCGTGGACAGCCTCGCATCATCCACGAGCCGTCCTCTATCTGCTCAGCCGAACGCCGGACTTCCGCGTGAGGTCGATGGCCGCACGATGTACATGGCGTCTCCGGAGTACATGGCTGAGTACGCCGCGCGCCTGATCCGAAAAGGGGTGCGCTTCGTCGGTGGATGCTGCGGAACTACGCCGGAGCACATCAAGCGGATGGCTGGCGCGGTACGCGCGTTGGTGCCCGGCTCCGCCCGCATCTCAGCGACCCATCCCGATGAGCCAGATGCCGTCAAGGAGCCGGTGCCGCTCGCACAGCGCTCCGAGTGGGGCCGCAAGCTGGCTGAGGGACAGTTCCTCACCACCGTAGAGATCGTTCCCCCGCGCGGGCATGAGGCGGAGAAGATGCTGGAGGGCGTCAGGCTGCTGAAGCAGTCGGGTATCGACGGCGTCAATGTGCCGGATGGTCCTCGCGCGCAGAGCCGCATGGGCGTGCTCGCCACTTCGCTGCTGATTCAGCAGCACGTTGGCATCGAGCCGGTGATCCACTACTGCTGCCGGGATCGCAATCTCCTGGGCATGCTCTCGGATCTGCTCGGCGCGCAGGCGCTGGGGCTCAGGAACCTGCTCCTGATTACCGGAGATCCGCCCAAGATGGGACCTTACCCGGACGCCACAGCAGTCTTCGACATCGATGCCATTGGCTTGACTAATCTGGTGTCGCGGCTGAACCGCGGGCTGGATCCCGGCGGTAGCTCGATTGGGAGCCCGACCAGCTTCGTGGCAGGGGTAGGCGTGAACCCCGGCGCCGCGGACCTGGAGCATGAGCTTCGTCGTTTCTACTGGAAGGTCGAGGCCGGAGCTGAGTACGCGATCACCCAGCCCGTTTTCGACCTGAAGCAGCTCTTCTACTTCCTCGAGCGAATCGAGAAGGAAGGGATTCGCATTCCGATCATCGCCGGGATTTGGCCGCTCGTAAGCGCGCGCAATGCCGAGTTCCTCGCGAATGAGGTACCGGGTGTGGTTGTGCCGGAAGCAGTGGTCGAGCGCATGCGCCGCGCGACCGCTATCGGCAAGGAAGAAGCGATTGAAGAGGGGATTCGAATTGCGCAGCAGATGCTCGCACAGGCTCAGCCAGCGATTCAAGGGGTCCAGGTGAGCGCCCCGTTTGGCCGGGTGCCACTCGCCCTTCGCGTCCTCGATGTCCTTCCTGGCCGGGGAGCTGAGCTCCCGATCCAGCAGCTTGGCGCCTGATAGGGTCGCGAGGTGACAGCCCCGCTTCGGAGAGCGGCAGGCTTTGCAACTGAGATGTCGCGCTACATGGCGGCCCTTCTTTCCGTCGCGCTTGTCGCTATCGCCGCTGCTGCAGCGGCGTTTCTCTGGACGCGTTTAGCCGCCCCAGCCCTCACGGAGACCGAGCTCCGGGAGCGGGTATTCGCGACGCTCCAGCAGGAGTCCGATACATCCTTCGTGGTGACGGGCTACCTGCAGATGACGGTCTCGATCACCGCCGAGAACTCGCGCGTACTTTTCCCCAGGATGCTCGATCTTCCTCTGGGAACAACGCGCTCTTCTGTGACTGCACCAGGAACCGTGTCATATGGTTTCGACCTGTCCGCGCTCCGCCCGGAGATGATCCACCTCAGAGGCGATACGGTTGCCCTGGACGTGCCCCCACTCCAGGTCTTCTCAGCAGAGCCGAAGCTGGAAGAGGCCCAGGTGGAGACTTCCCGCGGCTGGGCGCGACTTCCTATCACATCGACGGGAACCGAACGGCTGGCAGTCGCGAGCATCACCAGCGCTTTGCGCTCTCAGGGCGAAGCGCACCTCGATGGTTCGGCACAGCCTCAGTTGAACAGTGCGGAAACCCTGCGGACCCTCCTCGATCCGGTATTGGTCGCCTCCGGGATAGAGGAGCCGTACTACCGAATCTACTTTGGCGAGTCTCTCGTGCTGGAAGGATCGGCTCCGGCCCCTGGCGCCGATCCGAATTGATTTGCTGGAGTGATGCTGACGAGAGAAGATTCAAAACGCAGAAAATATGGCTGGGCAGTCGGGACTATCGTCGTGATCGCCCTGGCGAACTTTCTGATCACACTCTCGCTCATCTTCTTTGATTACGGTGCAACCATCGAGGCCTCCGAGGCCGGTGTCGTTGCTTCGCGCTCACCCTTCCTCGAAGTCCTCTACTACCTCTTCGCCCCGCTGCTGGCAATACCTATTCGGATGGATGGGCTCTTCCCGGGTGGTGCTTTCGTTCTCGTGCTCAACTCCGTCCTATGGAGTACAGGCGTCTACCTCCTGATCCTCCTCATCGCCAGGTTCGTTTCCAAACGCGGCTGAGAGAAGCACAGGTGTAAGCCTTTCCATCATCGCCCATATATCACCTCGCCCTGCCTCAGCGGCGAGAAGGATTGTCGATCGAACCCTGTCCGTGAGATGCACCAGCGACCCCTGCAGACTCGAAGAACACGGCGGTCACCGCGGCGGCGGTGGCTCCTGACTCTTCCTGGATCAGTTCTTTAGAAGGGGATTGGCTCGCCGGCCAAATGGGGGACAGCGCTGAGAGCTGAGCTCGGATGAGAGCCGGGTCAACGGTTGGGGATGGCGGAGCTCGGGAGCTACAGGACAGCTGGCGCTGCGGGGAGGGAGGAGTCGAGCCTGCCGCGAAGCTGGAGGGGCGGCCTGAACGCTGACCCTCCAGCTGGTCGGATGTCTGTGTTACTGGCCTCCGGGCAGGATTGCTCCCACACCGTCGGACTGGCCGGCCTCCACTACCATCGGGGTGAGCTCCTCACTGCCGCCGAGAAGCTCCCCTCCAGGATCGTCCTCCAGCGCAATGTGAGGCGCGATCACGAGCGCAACGATCGACATCAGCTTGATCAGGATGTTCATCGAAGGACCAGACGTATCCTTGAACGGATCTCCGACCGTGTCACCGGTAACGGCTGCCTTGTGAGCATCCGAGCCCTTGTAAGCGATCTTGCCGTCTACCTCGACGCCTGATTCGAACGACTTCTTCGCGTTGTCCCAGGCTCCACCAGCGTTGGACTGGAACATCGCCATCAGGACGCCTGAAACCGTGGTGCCTGCCAGCACGCCGCCGAGGACTTCCGGGCCAAAGATAAACCCGGCGAGCAGCGGTACGATGAAGGCCAGGGCTCCCGGGGCAGCCATCTGCCTGATCG
>ERZ1066118.712-NODE-712-length-27325-cov-23.555482_pt1 | contig 27325 bp, 27 predicted proteins | sample MGYA00382765_ERZ1066118 | MGnify/ENA primary metagenome ERZ1066118 (study PRJEB33369, sample SAMEA5778348) | biofilm metagenome | biome: Industrial cooling water; feature: Water cooling tower basin; material: Biofilm | place: United Arab Emirates | collected...
GAAGATGAGTTTTGGGTTCTTTTTGACCATACTGTTGCTAGTGGTAAGGATGTTAAGCATTTAGTTAAAGCAGACCAGATGCAGCCAGAGGTTAAGGCGTCTGGGATGGTAGCCAAGTCAGGTTCACAAGAAGTGTTTACTGCTGCTGAGGTGGAGCAGAAAATACAAGAAGCTTTGGCACAACGTGATAAGGAGAAGGCAGAGGAGGAGTTGGGACGTTTTGTAGAAATACGTGATGCGGCGCTAAAAGCTGCGAAGGATGAGATGAGAGCGGCAGAACAGTATGCAGCTAGGATGGCGCAAAAGAATTCGGAGTTACAGCAGCAGTTGGCTATGAAGGAACGCGAGATAGAGGAATTAAGCGGTTTACGAGTTAAGAATCAGCAGTTGGAGGAGAGAGTGGCTCAATTAGAAAAAGCTCTTGATAATGCGAATGTAAGTGGATGGGGTAATACGTTTAGTCGTCAAGCTGCTAAGGTTGTGAATTCTGAGTTGGAGAAGACTATTGCGCCACTGATGGCGGAAGTTGAGCGGTTGCAGAATTTGGTGGAGGAACAGAAAGGGAAGTTAAGTGAACTTGAAGATGTTAATTGTAAACAGCAGGAAGAATTGAATTTTTGGCGCCAGTCTTCAGAACATAAACCTAATGGTGAGGGAGGGGAATCGTTTTTTGTTGTTAACCAGGAGTGGGATGAAAGGTTTGTTAGAGAGTATGGGATGAACGGTATGAATTGATGCTTTGTGTTGTAATTTTGGCTTGACCTTATGGAACCTCGACAAAAGCAGCGGAGTGATGGTGTTAAAATTCCGCAGTGGTTTTGGAAGTTTGTTTTGTGTGAGACGCGCGGGTGTCAGCAAAATGAGCAATTTTTTTTGGCGATTCTTAAACCGATGGCGCCTCAAGATTGGTGTCGAATTTGGGTGCCAATAATTCATCCTGATGTGGAGGCGCCGTTAGATGGAGAACGCAGCCCACCAGGTTACATGAAAGCTTGTGTTGTAACGTTGTGTAAATTAACAGGATACAGCGAGTGTACTGTAGAAGGGTGGTTTTACGGTAAGTCATATCATCATACAGTAGGAATTTTGCTGCGTTGTATCCATATATTGTTTAAGTTTCAACGAGTTACTAAAATTTCAGATGTTGTTTGATAACCTTGATGTAAATTTACGTTAGGGTATTTTATTTAGCTGTTTAATTACCCTAAATTTACAGGAATTGTAACTCAAGTTACTTAACTAGCGCTTTAATAAAATTATTGTGCATTTTGATTGTAATTGCAATTCCGATAAGCCTTATTTGGAGTTGCAGTTAAGGAGAGTTTGAAATGTAATGTAAGTGGATTACATGAAAAAGATTCAACAGCTTTATACCCAATGTAAGTTAGCCCAGCAATGCGATGTTAGTCCGCAGACGATTAAAAATTGGTGTCTTTGGGCAGGATTAACGCCACCAAAGAAAGGAACTTATTTTAGTTGCGATGAGTTGGAGGCGTTGGCTGATTTTTACCTAGCTTTCAAGTTTCTACGAGTTGAACAGGAGAATTATATTGATGCTGTTTTGGGCATGGGTGGGTTAAAGAAGTACATTCTCAAGGTACGTCGGATGACTTTACATGAGTTTGTTGCTGAGTTTTTAACGACAGACGAGAAAGTTCATTTGTTAGTCAAAATTTTGATAGATAAGTTAGAGGAGGAGAATCAAAGTGATAAATTTAACGTTAGTAGCGCAGCAGCTTGAGATTCCTTTAGAGGAGTTAAAATCAATTTGTCAGGTTTTGAGAATTGAAATCGTTAAGGAAGCTATAGCTCCATCTGAAAAGCAGAGAATTCAGGATTTTATAAATGTTTGTAGGGAGAGAAGAGTAAGCGTTGCTCAAGGTCTTGAAGAAATACAACGGTTGCAGCAAGAAGCTCAAGCTCAACAAAAAGTTATGGGTGAAAGGTTTGATATAAAGACTTTTTTCCAGCAGCGTATAGGTGTAGACCCCTTGCAATTAAATCCTGGGAGTTATCACTATGATTTATACGAGTTGCTGCTAAAATCTCAGTCGATATCTCAAGTCGGTTATGCGTTGTTTCGAGAAGCTTTTCTACGCCAAACTCATGATTTAATTATGAACGGCGCCACAGATACAGGAATTGAAAATAATCAAACTGTTGGTGGGTTTGGAACTGTTTTTGAAAATATAGAGGCGACTTTTGACCAAAATTTTTTGGGGACTTCGGTGAATTGGGACTCAGGAGAACATCCACATCTGGCGCCTGGTGTAACCCAAACATCCCTACCAAGAGCGCAGAAGACAGATATATCGTCCCCGCAGTCGTCGAAGAAGTAGTTGAGACGGCGCCTGGTTTTGCTGTTGAAAGTATGAAGTTGATGGCGCCGAGTTTTAACGAAGCTATGATTAGTGACCGTCGGACGGTTGCTAATTATATGACTGAAGGAAGTGCTGTTGCAATTGGCACAGCGATTACTACGAGTTGTTCTGTAGCAACTGTTGCTGTTGTAAGCACTGCTCCGCCAAAACCTATTTTTATGAGGATTATGGCTGGGGGTGTTGTTGGGGCAGTGTTGGGAGGATTGTTGGCATGGTTGGTTATTTGGTATTACAGGAAAGAGGTGTTGCGGGGGTAATGGCAACGGATATAACGGATGTAACGGATGGTTTATTATGCGGGGTAGGAGTTTATGGAGTCTCGGTATCCGCGTTTTGAAGAGGAAAATTTTGATAAGCGGGATAGTTTGGAGGATTATTTGAGTGAGGATTGGGCGCCTGAACCTCGTGGTAGAAAAAAGGCTTCGGAGACTGGGTTTTTGGGTATTTTGAAGCGGGATAAATTAGATTCTTTGCTTTTACATCCTTGGTTGGTTTCAATTTTGGTTGGGGTTATAATTTCGGTTCTAATATCAATTGTTGCTTTGATATTGAGGAAACCGCAAGAGGTAGAGATTACACCAGAAGAGCGCGCGCAGCAAGAAGTTTTGGGTGCGGCTAAAAATCTAGAAGCTCAAGAGTCTAAGTTTTTAGAGTATGTTACTCGGAATGATTATAGTCCAGGAGTGGTGACAAATCCGGGTTTGTTGCAAGCGGCTATTTTAGAGGGCGCAACAAGGTATCGTAATCGTGTAATTCAAAACCAAAACAATCCTAAAAGTCCAAGTTATAATCTTCACGAGGAGATTATTAATAATGGGTCTGAAATTGAGGCTTTGAAGCGTATTAATCTTGGCGCCTCGGTGAAGGAAGCAGAGTTAAGATATATTGACCCTGCTACTAATACTTGGACTGTGGTTCCTTTAGATTCAGCAGAGTTAGTTGCTAGTGGATTGGTAAAGTTAAATATCATTACTAATAGCCGTAATGGTATAAATCAGAAGTTTGAGCTTGTCACAATTGCTCAAAATACTCGCAAAGCTTTGGATGAAATTAAATCATTGCGCTTAACTTCTTTACGTTCAAAAGGGTTGGCACCTATTGCGGATGAACTTGATAAGATTGATTGGTTTGGTAATAAGGCAAAACCACAAGAGGCAGGAATTAGTAATTACGGTAAGTTAGATGAGCAACCTACTTTACCTCCTGAGCCAAAACCTTCTACTCCAAAGGGAGAAAAGAATTAATCGTAGTATGTGCCATTAGTTTTGATGGTAAAGATAATTACCACAGAGACGCAGAGGGCACAGAGAAAGAAGTATTGAGAGATTACCCTATTTTCAATAGAGCAATGAGTATTAAATTTGCATTGGCGCCAATACCATTTTTGCTGGGTGGCTGGATGTTTGCTTCCAGTTTTAGTACTACTGAAGTACAGCAGTCGGTCACTCCTTATTCTACTGAGCAACAAGTAACTTTAGTAGAAATGCCTGAACCTGCTAAGTCATTTTTGCGCTATGGAGGTGCTGCTATTGCTGTGGTTGCTCCATCGGGGTTTGTATTTTGGGGACTTCAGGATGTGAGGAGGAGAAAAGAAAAAAGAATTCAACGACCTGTTGCTTATTTGGCGCCAGCTAATATTAATACTCGTGAACGGGAAGTAGTTGATAGGGTTCCTGTTCAAAGGGAAGAAGTTGAGGTGCCTTTACAGGAACAAAAGAAGCAAGCAAACACAACTGAGATTCCAAATTTTTATATGAATAATGGTCGCTTTGAGTCATGGGAGGAGAAGGATAGTAATATTGTTTCGGAATTTAAACCTCATAATGGTTCGCAAGATAAATATGCTGAGGTATCTTCTTTGGTTTATGAGAATACAGTAGGAATTGTTGGTAAGGAAAAGGGGAGTGGGAAGACTTCAAAACTTGGTTATTTGATTGCTGAACATATTAAGTTAGGTCATTTAGTATGGATGGTTAACCCTTTTGCAAAAGGTCAACATTGGAAGGGTATTAAAGTTTTTGGACGCGGTTATAATTTTGTTGAGGCTACAAGTGCTATCCGTGAATTTACTCGCATTGCGTTTTGGAGAATCGCCGAAGCTGGGGACGAAATGAAAGATTACGAGCCTTTCGACGATTATCATTTGCATCTTTCGCTTGATGAAATGTCTAATTATTCGAGTGAGGTGGATACTATTGATGTTAGTGTGATGCCTAAGTTTTGGGAAGCGGTGGTGCAATTCCTGCGACAAGCCAATATGTCAGTATCGTTTGCGAGTCATGGTGATACGCAAGCAATGCTTGGTGGCGCCAAAGCTCTTGCAGGAAAGTCGGAGACTATTAAGGATGCAATTGTTTGGCTGTATGCTCAGGCGGTTACAGATAAAAATGTTGAGGGTAATAAACGGTGTGCGGGGTGGGCTTATTTGATTCGTCCTGATGGTGGAGAACGGCAGAAGTTGAGAGTGGAAATTCCAAGGTGGATGCAAGGACCACCTGCTACTCGACTGGATGGTAAGGATAAGTATAACTATATTCAGTTGGTGCAAAAATATTGTCCTCAGTTTTTATATGTTCCACCATCGGCTCAAAGTTGTGGGGAAGATGCTCGTTCGTCGGAGATGGATGCGGAGCAATTTCGTCAAAAGTTGATTGAGCAAGAGGATATTTGGGGATGGGATGAAGGTGGCAACGGATAGAACGGATGTAACGGATGGTTTGTTGGTTTTGTAGCATCGGTAGCCTAATGCCTGGATGATGCAGGAGTGGCTTGCCTGCTGATGCTTTGCTCTGTTGAGAGCTTGTGATGATGAAGATTTTGAAGGAGGTATTTATGGCGAGAGATAAACGGGGTAAGTCTTATAACAGACAGTTGCCTTCGCTGAATATGGATTTTAATCCTGATGATGTTTATGATGTGGACTGCTACACGACTGACGAGGAAGAACCTGGGTGGCGCCGTCGCGCTCGTAATACTGGACGGTTTGTAGATTCTGCTTATAGTGCTGGTTCGCGTTGGGGTCGGGGATATGTTCAGGGTATTAGTCCAGCGATGGAGGAGGGGTCACATGCTGCAATTGGAACTCTTGGTACTGTTGCTAGTCATACGAATCCTTTACGACCTTGGCGTTCTTTTGCTTTCTGGAGTATGGGAGTGGGAACTTTGGTAGTTGGTGGATGGGTTTGTCAATTCTTTTTGGGTAGTGTTATGGCTGCTCGCAACCCTCAACCTTTACCTCAAAATGCTCCTGTTTCGATGCGGTTTGGACATGGTGTTGTGACTATAGGTAAGCCTGTTGCTTCTGGTGTAGTTAGTGGAGTTCAAGAAGTTGGTTCTGGAGCTACGAACAGTTTAGACCGAGCAGTACGGTTACAGCTTGTAAATAATAATGACTGGCGCCAGCCAAGTAATACTACTAGACGGCAGTCGCAGCAACCAGTTACGACGCTTCCCTTAACTAGCTGGACAGGTGGCGCAGAATATCAGCCTACTCAAAGAAAATAGGTGGAGGACGGGACAATGCCTTGGGTGATAATACCTCGACGCAGCGCTCTTTTAACTGGGGGAATGTTTGTTGTGTTTATTTTAGACATGATGAAACCTGGATATCGACAATTTGCGCTGATTCCAGAATTAAAACCGCAAATTGCAACGCTAACATCTGATGTTCGTTCAGACGTGGAGAATTTGCTGCGCGAGGTATCGTCACCTGCCCAAACAAAGCAAGCATTAGAAAAGCGCACTAATAAACTATCTCCTAGTAACTGTCAAACGCTTTTGGATGGTTACAAACCTCAGAAACAATGTCACTTCGCTCCCACAAATTACTTAAATATCTCCCCTTAGAAATTCAGTATCAGGAGTTAAAAGCATCTGAGGAAGCACTTCAAGCAATTCATAATGCTCGTCAGCGTGGCCAAGTCATCTGCTTTGCTCTTTCTTTATGTATGGCAGTAGTGATACTACACCCAAGACTCAATCAACAAGCAGAACAAATACTTCAGTTAGACCGTATTGGAGCTATCAATTTTAGTTCTTCTCCAAATCAACCTAATGGAGACAAGATAGCGGATGCACTAGTTAATTACGCGCGCTCAAAGGGATGGCAATTACGCACTGGCAAACATCGTTACAACATTTTTTATACACAAGGAATGTTACCTAACGGCGCCCGTAATGATAACGCTCCTAACCAATTTAATGACAGTCGGTTCCTAGTCGAAATTAATCCAACACCTCGATTGGTAGGCGCCTGGGAAGCGTCAATTGAGCCAGGGAATCACTATACGAAACAACCGATGAATAAAGGAGGCGCCGCGCATATACGAGTACCGGGATATTACCAAGCATGGCGTATTGGAATGCACAAGGGACGTGAGCAAGCTTTAGTTCAGGTTGTGCCAGTCGATATAGTGCGGGATAAAAATCGTAACGGCAAGGTTGATGAAGGTGATTTTTCAGAGCGCGCATTAATTGGCGCCAATCAACACAGTGCATATGACCAGCAATTTGTAGATGGCGCCAGTGCAGGGTGTCCGGTGGGACGTACATCAAAAGGGCACATGGAATTTATGGGACTACTGCAACAAGATGCAGATTACAAGGTTTCTAAGGATTTTATTTTTTCAACTGGTTTCGTTCCAGGTAATGAATTGAGGTTTTAATTATGTCAAGAATACTACATAAATACGAGCATAATTTTATGCAACAAGCTGTACAAGAGACGCTTGAGGAAATTATGCCGACTCTCATTAAATTATATGCAGCGGCTTATGAATTTAAAAATTTGGAGTATCAAGAAAATATCGAGTTAGATACTGCGTTGTCTCAAACTGAAGAATTATTAAAGCAGCTTCCTTTCGGTATAGAAGGGCAATTTATTGGTAATGGTGTATCGTTTGGAACAGCGTACAGAATAATCTGCGCTTTAAATCAAGGAGATTATAACCGTTGTATCAAAATCATCAACAGTATTCCCGACTCGAAGGTGAGAAATATTGCGAATAACATATTTCATCGCATGGCGCATTCAGCAGGACTTATTAAATGAGGCGCCAATCTTGGTTACAAAATAATTTCAACTGGGATTTTCTAAACTTCGCAGTGCTATTCGGCTGTTGCTCAATAGCACTTTCTGAACCAGTTATAAAACTTGGTAGCGCAGCAGGAGACAATATAGTTGAAGTTTTAACATCAGCTTACAAAGGTGACTTAAACAACTTGTTTGCGAATAATTCTTCTCCTGGTGTAATTGCAATTTGTGCTGCTGAGGGTAATTGTCAGCCAGATGGGAAAAAAACATCGCTGTATTACGGTCACATTGATGATGGGAATAGGAAAGTGAACCGAGGATGGTGTAGTGACCAAGGTCGCGGAGGTACTAATTTGGCGAATGCTGATGCTGGGTGTTTGAGCCGAACTCAAAGCCGCATCTCTCGCTTGGTTCAAAGGATGCGCGCGGCTAGGGTAGAGCCAGAACAGCATATCGAAGCGTTTGTAAATGCGTCAGACCTGTGGAACCAAGCATCTCCTCGTGTCTCCGATGCTTTTGCAAAAAATTACGCAGAAGCTCTCAAGAAAGGATTGAAGAATAAAGAAGCAATTTTATGGGCGCGGGTAGAGTCATTCCGCAAAAGCGACGGAGAACTTGAAGCAGGTAATTCAAATTTTGGACTATTTTCAATTTGTGCTAATCCCCGTAATACTTTTTATACAACGAGATTGCGGCAGTACCCAATGTGGTCAGAACGCTGGCGCTGGAATTGCATTGCTTTAGACCAACGGCGGCGCCTTGAGCAAATTAATATTGTTTTGACAAGATTAAATAAAACAAGCGGTTGAAGAATTATTCTCAATCTTTGAAGTTTTATTTATCTGAGGATGGAGTGTCTTTGCAAATTAATTCTAGGTTTGTTCGACGATAAATAATAGAACAAATTTACGGTTTTATGCGATATTAGTGAAAATCTGGCTTACAATAATCCACGGAGGTGGAAGCATGGGTAAAAACAAGCTGATAGCTTTTGGATGGTATGGTGGTAAATTTAGTCATCTAGATTGGCTTTTACCTCTTTTACCCAAAGCTGTGCATTACTGTGAACCATTTGGTGGTTCGGCAGCAATTTTACTCAACCGTAAGCCTGCGGATGTGGAAACATATAATGATATCGATGGCGAAGTAGTTAATTTCTTTGCTGTGCTGCGTTCTGATAAAGAAAAGCTAATTGAGGCTATTGGCTTAACTCCTTTCTCGCGCGAAGAGTTTGAAGTTGCGATTTCTCAAATAACTCCCGATGTGTCCAACTTTGAGCGAGCAAGACGATTTTTTGTTCGGGCAAGGCAGGTAAGAACGGGTTTGGCACAAACTGCTAGTTCGGGGAGATGGGCACATTGTAAACTAACATCGCGCGCGGGAATGGCAGGCGCCGTTTCTCGGTGGTTGGGAAGTGTGGAGGATTTACCAGAAATTGTGCAGCGACTTTTACGAGTACAAATAGAAAACGATACAGCGATTAAAGTCATTCAACGTTACGATTCGGAAGATACATTATTTTATTGTGACCCTCCTTACCCGCATGTTTCAAGAGGAGATAGTCAAGCATACGCTTATGAAATGACTGACGAGCAACATCGAGAACTGGCAGCAGTGTTACATAATGTTAAGGGTAAAGTAGCAGTTTCTGGCTATAAATGTGATTTAATGGACGAACTTTACGGAGACTGGAAAGAAATTGCGGCGCCTGAAAAAGTTTGCCATTCGACAAAAGGGCTGCGAACTGAAGTGTTATGGATTAATTATGATATTGATACTTGTTCTCAACAAACAAATACAGCTAAATCAAAAAAGGTAGAAATTGAATGTCAACACCAACAGCTATCCTTGATTTAGTTTTTGGGAGAGTTATCAATAGTTTAACTCAATCTTTTATCGAAGATAGTACGATAGAAGCAAATGTAGAATTTGTTTGCCGTAATCCTCAAAATCGAGCAGGTGCAAGGTTATTATTAGCTTGTTTGTTAGCAAAAGTTCATAGACCAAACTTAGATATTCGAAAACCTTATACAGAAATTGGTGGTGACGACTGTTATTCAGGTCGTACTTATGATGAAGCTTATATTACAAATTTTATTAATCAGCATGAATTTCCATGTAATCCAACTACGGCATTTTTAACACCAGCGCTACGCAATCGAAACATAATTTTAACAACCGATGTTAATTTGGTTGGTAGACCTCCTGTTCTCTACAAAACTGTTCTCCAACTGCTTGACGATGTTTACTGTAGCCGTGTTTCAGCATCTGACCTATTAGCGGAGACTATCAGATATCTTCTGATTGTTAGAGATGAAAAAAGACAAAGAATATCTAGTCTGCTAGCAAATCTACGAACAGTTACAGGTGGTATTCCGTTATCAGCAGAAGCAATTATAAAATTGATTGAACAACATTTAAACTGTCCTAATTCTAGCCGATTGCCTGTTTTAATTGTAGCTGCTGCTTACCAATCAGCCTCAACTTATTTAGGGCAACGTTATTTATCTCTGAAGAGCCATAACGCAGCAGATGAACAAACAGGAGCGCTGGGGGATATAGAAATTACCTTACTTAACGAAGAAAATGTAGTTACTTGCTATGAGATGAAAAATAAGAAAGTAACTGTGAATGACATTAACCGTGCTTTACAAAAAATTAGAGATTCAAACCAAAGAATAGACAACTATATTTTCATTACTACAGATGTTATTGAGGCTGCTGTCCAGCAATATGCTTTTTCAATTTATGAACAGACAGGTGGAATTGAATTTGTTATTCTTGACTGTATTAGCTTTTTACGTCATTTTTTACATATTTTCCATCGGTTGCGAATGGATTTTTTAGAATGCTATCAACAATTGGTGCTTGTAGAATCTGAAAGCGCTGTAAGCCAAGCGTTAAAAGAGGCTTTTCTTGCATTGCGACAAGTAGCAGAAAGTGATAAAGATGATAAATAGTTATAACTTGATTGTTTATTAGGGTAATGGGAATGGCGTAGGTATCCAAGTTTCAATGAAAGACGGAACAGGCGCCTCCGTAAGGTGTCTGCGACAATACATTAATACTAAACGATAACCCCTTTACTGGGCATTAGATGTAAACAACATGACTTGCTCATTATTACCTGGCAAGCTAATTATTTCCTTAAACTTCAAACCTAACTTATTGAGCAGCTTGGTGCTAGCGTCGTTATCTGTAGAAGTTATTGCTACAATGCGCTTTTGACCTAACACCGTCCTTCCATACTCCATCACAGCCAAAGTAGCTTCATAAGCATAACCTTTTCCTCTAAACTGTGGGAGAAAGGCAAACCCAATATCCACATCTTCTAAATAATCCCGTTTGATCAAACCGCAGAGTCCAATGGGGGTATGGCTATCCTTTAGCTCGGTAAGATACAGCCCGAAGCCTAATAGCTCGTACATCGAGAGTGGACCATTCACGATATAACCACGAGCATCATCGAGGGTTCTCACGCCCTTGTCACCAATAAACCGTAACCACAAAGGGTCATTTAACAATTCAAGAATAAACGGACTATCTTCAATCGACAATTTTCGCAAAGCTAAACGTTTTGTTTCGATGATTTTCAAACCTTCAACACCTCGTTTTTTAAGAGAGTTACTATGAGTTTTAGCGCCACTGTAGTTTGAAAGCTATGAAATGGTTAGCTTTTTTCTAAAAACTATTTTATCGTCCCCTTCTTTGTAGTACTCCCGAATTGTAGCTTCTTTTTCATAATTATTTTTTAGATAAAACTGTCTCGTCTTTTCAAAGTTTGGCAGTCCAGAAGTTTCAATTAGTAGTAACCTTTGACCAAGTTCTTTGAGATGATTTTCTACATATTTTAGTATTGATGAGCCTGTTCCCTTTCCTTGGTGGTTGGGTAGTACGCCTATAAAATACAGATTATACACATCTTGTCCGAAAGATTCAGGAGCGTAATATGCTGCACTTGTAATAACATTATCATCACTAACTATCCAGTAATGACCCTCTCCCAAAGTTCCATCAAAGTAGTCATCCACTAAATTAGACATAAAGTTTAATTCATCGTTATTAAATAAATTTAGAGCAGCAAATACGTTTGTCATTGCATCTCTGTCGTTTAATGTGGCGGGTCTAATCATGGTAACTGTACTTTTGACTTCCTTTTAACTATAAGTGAGGTTGAGCGTTTAAGTAGGTGAACGGGAAAATTTACCGCTATGTAACGAAATGTAAAAACCTCTGGAATTAGCTTGTAGTTAAGCTTTCGCGCTCTTAACAGCAACAAATCAAGTGTACTTTATTTCCACCCACCTACTTAGTGTAGTTTATAACTTCCGAACGCTCTTATTTATCTACCTGCAACAGCATCATGTAATAGTAATAAGCCGTATTCTTCCCCAGTTGGCACAAATCCAATGGCTTGATAAGCAGATTGGGCAGCTATGTTGTTTTTGGGAGTAAACAAAATAGCTTGCGTTACTCCAGTAGAGCGCGCGTGTAATAATGCACCAGCTACAACACATTTTGCATACCCATTACCACGCTTCTTTGGAGGTGTCCAAACTCCACCGATTTGTACAATATCAGGTAATTGAGCGTTGAAAGTGCAGTAAGAAACAGGCTTGTGTTCTTTAATCAAACAAAAATGAACTTTGTCAGCTTGGCGCCGTTGTACAGTTTGTTGACATTCAGATAGTAACTTTGGTGTCTTTGTTTGCCCTAACGCTTCTATACAAAAAGCAGCACACCAATCACCAAGCAATTGTAACTCAGAAGATTTAGGCAACCGACACAGAACTTCTCCATTTGTTAAGGCGCCGGGAATATTTAAGTTGCTGAGGGATAGAGAAAATAAAATTTCTCGTTCGGAAAGGCATATTTGTGTTTCTAGTAGTCCTAAAATATCCCTTGTAGCTTCAACTTGATTCGCAGAGCCACTGATTCCAGAAATCATTCTACCAGATTGAGTTACAGCAGCTTTAACCACTTCCTCAAGGTATACAGGAGCTTGGGGAATTAGCATCCCATTCCAGTAATGTGCGGCAACTGCGATAATTTGCCCCGAATCAATAGCTGCAACATATGTACCCTGGAATCTTTCGCCATGATCTTGTAGCCCAGCCGCATGGGAATTTGACCGCAGGAACATTGAGGTACTAGCATGTTGTACTAGAAACTCCTCAAGAGCCTCTTCATCACCAGGTTTTAAAGTCTGAATTGTAGGCATCTACAATATCCAAGAGTCGTTACTTGTAATACATTATAATACATAAAATGAGCATATCCATTACCAGTTGGAGAGCCAAGAATGAAGAGTAACAGCAAGCTGAATCGAGTGTTGATTGTAGGCGGAACTCATGGGAACGAGTTTACTGGAGCATATTTGATAAAAAAGTTCCAACAGTTCCCTGAATTAATTCGTCGCGAAAGTTTTAAAACATTAACGTTGTTTGCTAATCCTAGAGCATTTACAGAAGTAAGACGATACATTTCACGAGACCTCAATCATTGCTTTTCTCGTCTTGATTTACAGGATACAACACTTTCATGTTACGAGGATTTACGAGCTAAAGAAATTGATCAAATGTTTGGACCCAATAGTGAAAACCCGATTGATTTTATTTTTGATGTACACAGTACAACCACTAACATGGGCTTGACGCTGATTGTGGACAATGATGATTTATTCAGTTTGCAGCTAGCTGCCTACCTCAGTTCTGTTAATTCTGAAGTTAAAATTTATAGTTTTGGAGACTTATATCCTAGCCCAAATCTTCTTCCATTGCGCGCGCTTGGTAAATCAAGCCTTTGTGTTGAGGTTGGTGCTGTTCCTCAAGGTGTTTTGAAAGCTGACATTTTTCTAAAAAATGAAGCCCTTGTTTACGCTATTTTAGATTATTTAGAAAAGTATAACATCGGAGAAATTCCATCTAAACAAAATACACTTACCCTTTACGAATATATTGAAGCAGTTTATTTTCCAAGAAACGAACACGGAGAAATTCAGGCTATGATTCATCCTCAACTTGAATTCAAAGATTATCAAGTTTTGTATCCTAATTACCCGATGTTATTGACATTGGATGGTCAAACAATTTCCTACGAAGGAGACTCTATCGTCTATCCAACTTTTATCAATGAAGCAGCTTATTACGAAAAAGGTATAGCGATGTGTTTAACTCAAGAGCATCAAATCACAATTTAGACGATTATGGAATACAAATTTAGAGTTATATGCCAAAGCTAAGTAGTACAAGATAACTTTGGCATAATTGAGCAAGCTTCATTTAAAACGGAATTTCTTCATTTATATCAAGTTCATCTTCGGTTGTAGCTTGATGTTTTTTAGTGTGATTTACAACTGCTACACCTTCTATTTCTCCATCTGGGTCTATACCGTGTTGTTTGAGGAAAGCTTCTGCTTCAACTTGTTTTGCAGAACGTGAGTTTTTACGAGGTTTTTTGGAGTTAAGATTGTTTGAGTGCAAACCAACTTTGATCTCTGGAGGTGTTGAGTTAGCTTCTACTAGTTTTTCGGTTTGCTTGTGAATAATTTGGATTATTTGTGAAGCATGATTAGGGGCTTTACAGTTGATTTCTAAGTCGCTTAATTCTTCGTCATCGCAAGGTTCTTCATCTGGGTCTTGGATGTATTGTTTGGACATGAGTGTTTCTGCGTGTTCAAGACTGACTCTTTCTTCAATTGCATTTGCAACTGTTTCTTTGTCTTGGCGGTTCCACTGTTGTAGTGCTTGTTTGACTTGCTCAGTCGGCGCCATTCGAGAGCGCTTGCTTACAAGTAGGTCTGTAAATTCTTCTGCAAAGAACTCTAAAATTTCGCGGGTTCTTTCAATTAAAAGATCTATTTCGCTTTTACCGCGAAGTTTGATTTCGGTGTTTAATTCGGTATCTATTTCGGGCATGGCTATAATACCGTTACCAAAACTTTCCCAGTACATTTTGATAAAATCTTCCCATTCGGGTTTCCAAACTTCAGCGAAACGGCGCTCTTCGTCGTATGTTGCAGTTATCCATTCGCCTGTTGCATCAAATTTTCCTTTGGATACTTGGTAATCTTGATAGGCGCCGGATTCGTAGTGTTCAGCTTTAATTTCCATTTTTCGTAAGCCCCACCATAGTTTGAGTCCGCCGTAATAGTAAGCGTTGAATTCATAGCGAAGCTTTTTGACAGTGGATTCGATTTCTCTGGATTTTTTGGCTGCTAGTAAGCATTTAGGGTCATATTTGCGGGTTAAGTTAGGTTTCGGCATTTGTTTCTCCTTGGTATATTGAATTATTGATTTTTCACCCCATTAATTTTTTACTTTTCTATTTTTTTACTTTTTTATTTTTGATGGGATGAAAAAGCCTCCGGAAATTAGATAATTCCGAAGGTGTGAGTTTGTGGTATTGAGAGTTAGTAATGATGTTGAGAAACCGGGTTTCTTTTGGTTTAATTTCGATATTTGTCGTACTTAGTGTTGAAGAAACCCGGTTTCTTTGAGTTATTCTCCTTTTACTGCTGCTGACGTTGGGGGTTTACGGGGGAAAACATGGCGCCTAGTGCGGTCAAAATCGCTACAGAGATTTTGGGTGCCGCACTTGGTGCAGCAAGCGAGTGGGGCGAACGTGGAATAAATGACCAACAGGACATTGATGCCGCGAAAGTCGCCCTACGACACTTGCTGTCTCAAAAATTGGGTGAGGTGTATGAAGTTCAATGTGACACCTCGCCAATTTTTGATGACCATGTTTTCTCCCGTAAAATGAAGAAGCCAGCAGCACGCCTGGGTGTGTGAGGGGTGGCGCGAACGCCCTCACGTATAGATAAATGGCGTGCCAACGCTAACAAAATTCTTTACAGGGTGGATAATATTTTTTCTTCAGGTTTTTCTTGGTATCCAGGGCGAAGGAGCTTCATTTTTAACTGTCCTTGGTCGATGTAAAAGGCGCCTTCGCTTAGTAAATTTTCTAGCTCGTCTTCCATTTTAAAACTAATGTTGTTAGCTTGAATTACAGTTTGAATGAAGGTTTTATCTGTTCCATCTAGAGATTGGAGAAAGTATCTAATACTGATAATTTGGGTACCTTCAATAACAGAATCAAGAAGGACTTTATCTGTATTTTGAGAGTTGACGATTATTTTGATACCTGTGGGGTTTTGCATTTTGTAGGGAGGGGTAAAATATAATCTTGAATACAAGAATCTTGTTTTCTAACTCTGTGTTCTCTGTGCCTCTGTGGTGAAGATTTTATTACCACAGAGACGCAGAGAACACAGAGAGGGAGTTTTGGGGTTATGCTGTGAATTTTGTGAGGGCTTCTTTTAGCGCGCGGTGACGGTCGGAGTCATTGATAAATAGGATTTTGGTGTTGGTGAGAAGTTTTTGTAAGTCGGATTGAAATCTTTCTTCGTCTGCTGCTGCTTGGTCGGCTTGGGGGTTAAGACGTAGAGCTTCTGGGATTAAAATTTTATAGCTACAGGGTATGGATAACTTTACTTTGTCGTCATCTCGTTCAAATTTAGACACCCATTTGTAGCAGTCAGCTATTGCTTGTTTCATTTGGTCTATTCTGTAGAACTCGCTAAATTTGAATCTCGGTGTGTCGTAATCAAAGTGTCTTTGTAGTGATACGTAATATTCGCCTTTGAAGAAGCCACGCATAATTAGTAATCTAGGTTCTCCTTTTAGAGGTTGGTGTGCAATACCATTGACTATAATTCTGGATGCTGCCCACCGTTTAGCTAGTTCTTGATGTTGAGCTAGAGATTGATAAGGACTACCACAACCGTTTGATATTGATTGAATTGGCTCACACGGAATATCTCTAAAAGGGTCGATTTGATGGTCGCACCAAAGTTGATTGTTGTACCAACGGTATTGACGAACCCTTGTACAGCGCTTGCCTCCTGGTACATCAGGTGAGGCATCGTGGTCAGTTTCGATGATGGCTACAGGCGCCTCTATTTCGGTTAATGAGGGTACTTCAACAGTAAATTGTCCTTCAAATTTTTCTGGTCTTGGTTTACGGCAGCGTGGTGGAATGATATCCTCGGTGTAAGTGAAATTCCAGGTAACTTGCATACTTTGTATACCTATTTAAATTTTTCACCCCCGATAAAAGTAGAATATAATTTTCTTATTAGTATTTATAAACTATAAAATTTTTACATATGGATTGGGAGCAGGAAAGATTTGTTCAGGAAGCTGCAAGTGAAAACACTCCACCTGAGCGTTTACGCGAGCTTGCTAATATGAGCATAAAGTTAGCAAGGGTAGTGGCACAAAATCCAAGTGCAAATCCAGATGTTTTACAGTCGCTGCAATCTCATCCTGATTCCATAGTGCGACAAAATCTTGTGATGAATCCTAACACGCCACCATTCTTACTGAAGGTGATAGGAAGGCAACTTCCTAGACAGTTGTTTCAGAATCCTGCGATTGACTTATTACTATTAGAAACTCCTGATTTACTAGCAGAAGATGTTTCCACCATTTTATGCAGCCTTGTTAAGCGGTCAATTGTACCAGATTCAGTTTTAGAATATGCTGTTAATTACCCATCATCATCTGTAAAATTGGCAGTTATAATGAATTCTCAAACGCCAAAAATAATTATTGACGATTTAACAAAAAATCAGAATACCCGTGTATCTGAGGCGGCACAGTTACATATTAGTTATGATAACTCTGAACGTAATAATTGGGAGGAAATAGCGCAAAAAGCTATAAATAATGTATTTAAAGATTCTTTTGAAAATTTTGATGAATCAATTAGTTTGATTTTACAGCATATTAAGGAATTATCTAAAGATATCCCAAATTATTTAATGAAAAATTTGGTATATGAGAAAGATGTTACTGAGATAAAAGAAAGTGATTTAGAAAAATTGGCTAATTCCAAAAATTTAAAAAACCGAGAGAAAGCAGCAAAATACCCTAATACACCTACACACCTTCTTGAAAAAATTTCAGAATCAACTGCTTATAGTATTGCTTGGGCACTTGCGGGCAATCCAAATACACCAAGTAATATCTTAGCAACGCTGTTAAGAAGACCTGGCAATTATAGTAATAAGCTTGGAATACATATAGCTAATAACCCAAACGTTACAGCAGAATTGCTTGAAGAAATAATTAACATGTATAAACATGATAAAGTTGATGAAGCAATTGCTAGCAATCCTAGAACACCGGCTTATATTATTGAGAAACTAGCCACAGATAAACGTGTGAAGAATGCTGTTCACAGAGCAATAGTTTTAAACTTTAATACTCCAGTTGAAGTATTAGAAAAGTTAGCAAGAGAGCATTTAAGAGGAGGTTTAAAGCATCGGAGTGCTGATTATAACGTTCTTATAGGAATAGCAAATAATCCTAAAACCCCTAAAAAGCTTGTTATAGATTTCCTAAATAAATTTCGAGAGAGGAATGTAACATATAGTTTAACTTTTGGGATTGAGGAGTTCGGTGTTATTAATCCGCATGTTTCAAGTAGTTATTTAGAAACGTTATTTTCACGTCAGACAGATATATTACAAAGAAAAGCGATTGCTCGCCATCCAAAGTTAGGCGAAAGTTTTTTAAAAAAGTTAATATTAGTAAACATTAGTACAGATTCAATTCGTTATGCAGCGGCTGAAAATCCAAATACTCCAAAGTATATTTTGGAAGCATGGGGACTTGATATTCTGGATAAATCAAAAGGAGGAATTGCAAATATAGAAGTATTAAAAATAATTGCTAGCTCACTTTATGCGCCGCAACAGCTTTTAGAAGAATTATTGAAGCATGAAAATAAGGACGTTCAAAAAGCGGCTGCAATGAATCCTTGCAGTGATGATTATATTTTAGAATGTTGGGAATCTTCTCCATACTACAAATTAGGTGAGCTAGAAGCCAGCCTTATTTCTGAAACTAAGTTGCTTGAAAAATGGGAAAAAACTATACCTGCATCTAGTCGCTTAACTGTTTTGTTAAACCCAAAAGCACCTGTAGGAATTTTAGCTAAAATCTCTCGCTCCCTTAGTTGGCTGGAACGATATGCAATTGCGTCTAACCCTAGTACACCTGAGTTAATCCGCCAACGTTTAACTAAAGATACTAATCGAGTTGTACGTGCAGCGGCTGAAGCAAGCTTACATTCAAGTTCTAACTTACTTACTAGTTTTAATGAGTGATTTATTCAAAGTTGTAGGGTTGCAAAGCGGACAAAAGCTCACAGGACTATGGCGTTTTTTTAATTGTCGTTCTGTTTCTTTAGTACAATTAGACCAGTAACGAACTAGTTGTAAATCGTATTTGTAATCTTGCACTACGGCACGAGTAATTTTGGCGCCTGACCCGTTTCGATGTTCTTTTAATCGTTGTTTTAAGCTTCTATTGGTGTAACCTAAGTAATGTGCTGCGGAACCTTTGGAGTTGTCTAAATTGCCAATTTTTTGTGAGAAGTGGATTAGGTAGCAGTAACCCATAATTTGCTTGTTGATATTGAGTGATTTTTCAACCACCTACAAACAAGATTTATAGGTATTTAATTACTACTTTTTAAGCTTTTATTGGCAAACTAATCCCCCCTAACCCCCCTTAATAAGGGGGGGAAAGAGGATTTAAAGCCACCTTTTATTAAGGATGGAAAAAGAGGACTTAAAGCCCCCCTTAATAAGCTGTCGTGTACACACAACTCAAGAGCATCGGGGGCAGGGGAGCAGGGAGGCTCTTGAGGTGTGGTTTACTCAAGTTTTTCTGTCACTTTCTTTAGCTCTTGGCAACTGCTTAATTTATTTGTCGAGCTTGGGAGCTATTGAGAGCAGTATTGAAAGTAAACTAGTTAATATCAGGTTTTTTAGAGAGGTATTTTCGATGGATAACCCGATTATGGTTCACGCTCAAAACATTCAGGCAACCGCATTTGGAGATAAAAGGTTGGAAAAAAGGGGGCGGCATTGTATAATTCGATGCTGCAATACCAGTCTGTAAATATTCGACAAATAAGTCGAAATCGAGCTGAACAGATAGGGTACTATCGTTTTTTGGAGAATTCAAGCGTGACAGTATCTGAGTTAATACGTAGTCGAGCGTGACCACTGCTGTTTACAGGTTGAAGGAAAGCACGTTCTGGCAATAAGTGATAGCAGCGAAGTTAACCTACAGTCTCATGCTGGTAGGTTAAAGCTAGAAGAGCTAGGTGTTGTTGGTAATAATAAAGATATTGGGTTTTTCATTCATCCAACATTAGTGTTAGATGCACAAAACGGTTTTCCAGTTGGATTAAGTACGGTTCAACTGTGGAGTCGAGATGTAGACCATGCTTCAAAACAGGCTCATAAATTACCAAAAGTTAGAGATAGAAGATAAAGAATCTTATAAATGGCTGTTATCAGCTCTAAGCATTGTCAGCAGTGTCTAGTTGGCGGTGGTGCTACAATGACAACTCATATTGGCGACCGTGAGAGTGATGTATTTGAAGAATTTGCGACTGTGCCAAATCAACAAAATCATGTATTGGTAAGGTCTTGCCAAAACCGTCGCTTATTAGATAAATCTGTATTACTATATGAATATTTAAGCCAACAGCCGATTGAGGGTACTTATATTATTAATGTACCTGCCGATGCACGTACTAACTGTGCAGCACGAGAAGCATTGGTTATGGTTCGCCGTGCAAGAGTACAAATTCAACGTCCTGAAAAATTAAACGCTTTTGATTATCCGTCGAGCGTTACTCTTTATGCTGTTGAAGCTGTAGAGGTAAATCCACCCACAGACACTCAACCAATTCATTGGCGATTACTAACAACACATACCGTTGTCTGTCGCAGAACTTGCACTCCAAGTCATTAAGTGGTATAAATGGCGATGGCGCATTGAACAATTGTTCGCAACTCTAAAAAAAGCTGGGTTAAATATTTAGGCTACACAGATTGAATCTGTTTCTACGATAAAAAAGCTTACTGTTCTAGCTTTATCAATTGCTTTACGAGTTCTGCAAATGGTAGAAGGGCGAGAAAATCCCGATTTACCAGATCAAGCTTTCATTTTCAGAATTACAACAGCAATGTTTATCTGAGCTTTCTTCAACTTTGGAAGGCACAACACGCAAACAGCAAAACCCTTATCCTCCTGCTTCCTTACCTTCTGCAACTTGGTTTATTGCCAGACTTGGCGGTTGGTCTGGTTATAGTTCTCAAAGGGCACCTGGGATGGTTACCTTAATTCGCGGATTGAGGCAATTTGAATCCATCTTTTTAGGATGGAAGCTAGCTCAACCCTTACCAGATAAACTTTGAGTCACCGTTTTTAAGTGCAAGCGTCCAAGTCAAGACTTATAATAAAGAGAACTGTCTTGGAGGCTATTGATACTTTGAATGCAGCAAAGCCAAGGGAACATAGTTAGAAATGCAATAAAAGAGCATAAAGATTTGGCGATTTATAAAATTGCTTATTCCGTGTCAATGAAAATTTTTGAGTTATCCAAAAATTTTCCTCCGGACGAAAAGTTGGCTTTAACCAGCCAAATTCGTCGCTCTTCACGCTCTGTTTGCTCGAATCTAGCTGAAGCTTGGAGAAAAAGACGCTATGAGGCAGCTTTTATTGCAAAATTAAATGATAGTGAAGCTGAAGCTGCTGAAACTCAAACTTGGATTGATTATGCTGTCGATTGCGGTTACATTAGCTCAGATTTAGGACGAGAATTTTACGCTAGTTACAATCAAATCTTATCTGGTTTGGTCAATATGATTAATAATCCATCGCCTTGGTTAATTGCTCGTAAATAGAAAAAATTTTAATGCTTACTTTAGGCACTCCTCCATTTCCTCCTGTTTTCTCCCGATGCCCACCTCCCCTGCTCCCCTGCTCCCCTGCCCCCGATGCTCTTGAGTTGTGTGTACACGACAGCCTTAATAAGGGGGGTTGGGGGATTTTAGCTTTTTACAGAGCAGTATTTATAGGTCTATATCTTTTATTTACTGTTATATCATTCACATATTCCTAACTCTTTATCAATAAAAGTCTGTTCAGCTATTAAGGTTTTTAGCTCTGTTGATTTAGGAAAAGGTTGTTCTTTCTGACTTGATAGTTCATTGAGGGCTTGTTTTAAGTTTTGAAGTTGAGTTTCAATCTGTTTTAATTCTTTATCGATACCATTATTGATATAATGCTCTAAAGCGGAGATTGTAGCCATTGGGGTTTGCTTGATTGGAATAGCATATGTGGTATTTTTAACTAGTTGAAGTGTGCAACCTCCTATGTCGTGACGAATCAGTAATTCAAAGTTAGCGAAATGACCTAGTGGAAAAGTTCCGTGTTGTTTGTTGGTTTGCAAATCGCGCACGTATGTATTAATGATTTCGCCTGCTACTATTCGTTTGTTAATTTGTAATGTTGTACCATCGTAGGTGCGGAGTTGAATGGTAAATTTGTTGCCTGTGGTGGATACGGCGCCGTTTTTATCGGCTTGGTGCTTGGCAAGTTTAGCGGTTGCTTGTTCAATTTTATGGGGGAGATGTTGTAGTTCTCGTTGGATGGTTATTTGCTGGTTGATGTGGTCGCGTTCTTCTTGAAGTAGTTTTGCGACTTGAGCGTCTAGTTCAACTTTTCGCATTAAGCGAGGGTCGCCGCTGGCTGTTGCCATGACTTCGGCATAGGAGAGGACGATATCGGTACAGTCTTCGATGCTGCGGGCTGTGTTTTTACCAGTTAGGGCAGCTTCGATAAATTCAGCTTTGGTTTTGGAGGTTTGGTAGAGGTAGCCATCGGGACTTAAGCCTGCTATTTTTTTACCTTCGGCATCTTGGTAAGGTTTCCCTTGGGTGACATATCTATATATTGTGACTTTGGGGTTGTGATTGCCTTGACGAACTGAACGTCCCGCGCGCTGGGTGTGGTCGGTAGGGCGCCAGGGGCAGTCTAAGTCATGAGCGGTGATAACGTAGTTTTGAACGTTTGTACCAACTCCCATTTTGGCTGTGGAACCGATAAATACGCGAATTTTTCGCTGTCGGACGGCTCGGAATAGTGCTGATTTTTGTTCGTCGGTTTTGGCATCGTGAATAAAAGCGATTTCTTCGGAAGGGACACCACGCTGTATAAGTTGATTTTTGATATAGCTGTAAACAGAAAATCTATCTGGGGAGTTCTCTTTTGGTGTGCCTACATCACAAAATATTAGTTGGGTTAAACATTCGGTTTCAGTAGATTTCCAAATATTAAATATGTTGTTGATTGCGGCATCTACTTTGCTGTAAGATTGGTTGAGAGATTGGATTTGTTCTGAATCAAGAAACTCAGATAGTACGTCTAAAGGTAAGCAGCGCAGGTCTACAACTCCTTGGCGAATATGAGTTGTGATACGAGGCATGTTGTCAATTGTTGGGTCTACTTTTCCGGCTTTGATTGTTTCCGCGCGTTGAGCAACATAATTGAAAAATAGAAGTTGTTCGGGTGTGGCTGGTACTTCTTGAGTTATATATTCTTTTTCTGGTTTGGGTAAGTTTAAGTCATCGTCAGTTAGAATATCAGCGACTTGCCAGAAAAGTTGGCGCCATTCGGAAAGGTTATTAAATACAGCGAGTCGGCTCTTGATTTCCAAAGTTCCTTGTGGTGTAATTTCGGCGCCGATTTTGACTTCAGCAAAGTTTGATACCCAAGCATCGAAGTGTAATAAGCCTTTGACTCGTAAAGCTTTGTATTGCAAGTAAATTTGGTTTACCCAAGCTTCAGCTAAGGTGTTAGTGATGGGAGTGGCGGTCATTAAAGTTATACCTCTATCGGCGCCGTGTTTGTAACTCATGTAGCGAGTTTTCATAAAGAAGTCTTTGGCACGGTAAGAGGCACTGCTAGAAATGCCAAGAACTCGGTTTAATTTGGTATTTAGTTCAAGATTTTTGACTTGCTGTGATTCGTCGTAAAATATCCAATCGATGCCTAATTCATCGAAAAATACGGTGTTATCTTTTGTTTCAGCGTTAGCAACTGCGTCAATATTTTCTTCGAGTCGCGCAAGTTTCTTTTCGAGGTTTTTCATTACTCTTTTAGTACGCTGACCGTTGCTTTTTGCAGCAAGGTAGTCGGCTTCTACCATTTGTGATTCTTCCTTTAGGAATTGACTGATAGTATCTGGATGTAAGGATAATTTGCTAAAAGCTGTATGACTGATAATAATTAAATCCCAGTCTCCTGTGGCAATACGAGAAGCTAACTCACGTCGCTTTTTCGCTTCCATTTCGGCACTACCTGCAATTAACAAGCGCATCTGAGGATACATTTGAATTGCTTCGCTTGCCATTTGTTCGGGTAGGTGATCCATTACAACTAAACAAGGTTTGTAAGAAATTCCTAAACGTTTGAGTTCTTGACTAGCAGCAATTGCTACACTCGTTTTACCTGCTCCGACAGCATGACCAATCAAAGTATTACCAGAAGCAACAATGCGCCAAATAGCGTTGAGTTGATGAGGGCGTAATTTGCTACGCCATTCTGGGTTCATTAAAGGAAATTCTAAGTGTGAACCGTCGAATACACGCGCGCGAAGGCTGTTATACTGCTGGTTGTAAATTTTGGTCAGTCTTTCGGCGCGCGCTAAGTCACTCCATATCCAACGTTTGAAAAGCTCTTTCAAGTTTTCTTGTTTGGATTGAGCAATGCGTGTAGCTTCAGAATTTTCAACATATTGGTCTTCTATTTTGTCACGAACTACTGGAACACGTAGGTTCAATGCTAACTCAATAAGTTCATGCGCCATTACGCGCGTTGTTCCATAAATCTGACAGTTATTTTGTGAAATTATAAGGTTTTTACTAACTTCAATTTCCCAAGTAGCGGTAGATTTGTAATGGTAAACATGGACATCCTCAGATAATACTTTTAGAGTTTGAGCTATAAAATTTGCAATATCTTCGCTAGGAATCCAAGGAGAACCCAAACGCGCGTAAATATCTCCCGGTAATAAATCAGGAGGTTGCACTTTCTCTAATGCTTCGACGTTAACTATTAATTCTGGATTTGTTTGTACGGCGCCACGGGCAATTTCAAGTTTACTTCTAACGTCACCTGATAAATATTCGTCTTGAGTTACCCACTGATTAGTTTGTGGGTCAAGATAAATCAAATTCTCTTTTTGTAATTCTTCAATGATTAATTGTGAGGGTTGTGACCTTAGCGTAGCCATAAAATTAATATCAACTCTTCCCTTCTCGCTTAAGCTGTAAACAAGTGCATCTTTTGCAGTGTTAGCAACAGTTTTAGGTTGATATTCACGAATTGTACGCTTACTGAAAATATCTGTTTTAGTCGCTGTTTCTGTATCTGGGTCATAGTTTTCGAGTGCAAGCAACAAAGGATACTCTGGGTCTTCAGAAAAAACACGACGATTACCTAAAGAGTGTAAATATCCATAGCGTTTGATAAAAACATCGTAAGTATGATTGAGGTGCTTTTGTACTTTGGATAACTGAGTATCACAGGCGCCATTAATTTGGGCTTGAAAGACTTTTTTAACAGCTTCCCGCAATTGAATTAACCAGTACAAACGTAGCCTTGGTACGCCAGTAATATTTAACCGTTGTAACCGCCCTTCAATAACTTGCCAAGGTTCGTTGTTATACCAGACATATGAATAGGGTTTGGTTTTTGCTTGCAGTTCTTCGGGGATAAGAATTGATGTTGATTTTTTAGACAATTTTTCCTGGCGCCGATAAATATCTGTGGGAAGGTAAGAGAATGCTGTTTTGATGGCAGTAGTTAAATCTCGTCCATCACTTTCTAGACCAAGACGATTGGCGCCACCGTAAAGTTTATCTATACTAAGTTTACCCAGCAGCATCTCTGGATGGTTTTGGTAATAGCAAGGCATCATTAACGGGGAACCATCAGACGATGTAAGTTGACTTTCACAGAGATTTAACCAATCCTGCGAAGATGCTTCTGAATGCGCGCGTTTTTGAAGAATGATTAAGTCGGTAGTGACTTGAGTGTTGGTAAATGCTGAAAAAGCGGTGTTAGGTAAACGCATTGCTCCTATTAAATTAGCACTTTTCGCTAACAGTTCACGTACTGGTTGGCTACGACGAGATTGTAAAGTTCCTACTGAGGTGATGAAAGCAATTAATCCACCAGGACGGATAAGGTCAAGTGCTTTGATAAAAAAGTAGTCATGCAAAGTGAAGATTGGCAGTTTATTGTACTTTGGGTCGTGAGGAGTGACAGTGCTAAAAGGTACATTGCCAACGGCCAAATCAAAGTAGTCTTGAGGAAGCATTACGTCCTCGAATCCTTTGATATAAATATCAGCTTCTGGGTAAAGTTGTTGGGCAATGCGACCTGTAATAAAGTCAATTTCTATACCTGTCCATTGCGATGCTGCATTAATATGTGGAGGCGCCAGTCCCATGAATAAGCCAGAACCCATACTTGGTTCCAGAATGCGACCTCCGCTAAAACCTAAGTGAATTAAGCCCTGGTAAATTGCTGTGATAATTTCTGGTGTAGTGTAATAGGCGTTAATAATACTTTTTCTGGCTGCTTGATACTCAGCAGGTGTAAGTAGTTCTTTTAACTGTGTACCAAGATGGCGCCAGTCTGGTTTTAGCGGTTCTGAGAAAATATCAGGTGCGGCGCCCCATCCTAAGTATTCAGAGAGGATTGCTTGTTCTGCGGGTGTGGGGTGACGGTGTTCTTGGTCAAGTTTTTTGCTTAATTCAATAGCTTTGAGGTTGTTGGCAGCTTTTGTTTTTAGACCTCCCTTTGCTAATTGTTGAGTAATTTGGAAGTTTTTGGGAAGGGTAGTTAGGGGAAGTAGGGGTTGGTCGAATAAGGATAGCTGGTATGCTTGAGTCATTTTTACTTTACTTGATTTTTCAACCGAAGCAAAGTGTTGATAGTTTGATATAGTGTTTTTAATTGATTTGTAAGAAGTAATTTTTGTGTGGCGAACCGCAAAGGACGCAAAGGGCGCAAAGGAAGAAAGGAATTATGTCTGTAACAACAAACAAAATTCCTGTCTTTTTAAGTGCGATTGAATTAGTTAAAGTTGAGCGAAGAGTCCATTTCTAACTGATATTGTTTATCGTGATAGCCACTCATGTACCATTGATTATCAGGATATTGAGGTTGCAGCCTTAAACTATAATCTTTCTCGCCTTTTTCAAACCAGTAGAGTATCAAGTCATCTAGCTGAGACTTTAAGGAAGATATTTCTTGGCTAAGTTCTTGGATTTTGTTTGACATTTTACTAATTATTTTGAGATTTTTCACCCTACATAACTAGTTTTTATTAATATTAATTTTAATTATATAAGTTAAAGTTTATTGATCTAACGTTAATATTGTCTGCCGTCTAGCTTTTCTGCCAATTTCATGATTAAACTAAAACGGTATCGTTGGTGGTAGAATTTTACGTTCATTGTTTAAAGGCGCCTCAGTTGATATATTTATCTAAAAAAAGGTAGCAAAGGAGACAAGCATTAAAGTAATTGAACAAAGACTATTACTTGGTGGCTAGAAAATTAGTACTATTAAATATAGTCTATACAAAAACGAATGATTTTAGTACGTTAGTGGCTGTATATGGATAGGTAACGGCAATGATTGGCACCATTTTAGGCGAGTTTGTGACTGTTTATTGACAGTATATTTTATTACTATACTGAACCACAAAAGTATTTAAATTATCTCAGCAAGAGCATAAAACATATATAATTCATTTGATTAAAGCCATAATTTATACATTATAAACTGTTAAATATATCCTCGTAACTCATGTCAAAATTATGGCAGGCGAGTCTAGACTTACTGCTACAAAAAAGTTAGGATTTTAAAATAAGAATTTCTACTATCCAAAAGTCCGAGAAAGTAAGGTACTACGTAAGGATTCAGGTGACCAGTGGGCGCCTCCTCCCCAAAACTTTAAGCGAGTG
>ERZ1066118.713-NODE-713-length-27278-cov-27.662455_pt1 | contig 27278 bp, 21 predicted proteins | sample MGYA00382765_ERZ1066118 | MGnify/ENA primary metagenome ERZ1066118 (study PRJEB33369, sample SAMEA5778348) | biofilm metagenome | biome: Industrial cooling water; feature: Water cooling tower basin; material: Biofilm | place: United Arab Emirates | collected...
CCAGTAAGGGTTTTGATTTCTTTGCGGGTGCTGGTATCCCACAGTTTCACCGTGTTGTCATCACTGGCTGTTGCTAGCATCTTGCCATCGGGACTGAAGCTGATGCCATTAACCGAGTCTGTATGCCCAATTAGGGTTTTGATTTCTTTGTAGGTGCTGGTATCCCACAGTTTCACCGTCCTGTCAGCACTGGCTGTTGCTAGCATCTTGCCATCGGGACTGAAGCTGATACCATTAACCCCGCTTGTATGCCCAGTAAGGGTTTTGATTTCTTTGCGGGTGCTGGTATCCCACAGTTTCACCGTGTAGTCATCACTGGCTGTTGCTAGCATCTTGCCATCGGGACTGAAGCTGATACCATTAACCCCGCTTGTATGCCCAGTAAGGGTTTTGATTTCTTTGCGGGTGCTGGTATCCCACAGTTTCACCGTGTTGTCATCACTGGCTGTTGCTAGCATCTTGCCATCGGAACTGAAGCTGACACCATTAACCGAGTTTGCGTGCCCTCCCAAGGTGTTAGGTGCGGCAACATTGTGAACTGTATTTAATAATGCCAGTTTTACCTGGGTGCGGGTATTCGCATTTACCCAGAATTTACCTCGCATTTTTACAACAGCTTTTACGCTTGATTCCACAGCTTTTCCCTTATTTAAATTCAAAAGTCCATCGGAACTTTGGGCTAAGGCATTAATTTCACTGATTTCGGCATTCCCCCAGGCTATACCCGCTAGTCCAGATAAGCCCAAAGCTAACACCAAACCCCCTGCCAGTCCGGAAAAAGTCAGTCGTCTTCTACGTTCCCGTTTCTTTTGTTCCCTATCCCTGGATGCTACACTAGCTTGAATAAACTCTTGCTCGCCTGCACTAATATCCTCTTGCCGTTGTTTTAGCTTTTCAGAAGCCTCCGCCAGCGCTGCACCCCGCAACAATGCCCCTTCATCCCGTTTCGTCTGTTCCCATTGATACATTGCGGAGCGCAAACGGTCTTGCCAAGCCCGAAAGCTACGGTCAGCATCCATCCATTGGCGAAATTCACCCCAATTACGAATTAACGCCTCATGGACAACTTCTACTGTCTCTTGGTTTGCAGAATTTTGGCTAGTGACTACTAATCGATTATCCGCCAACTGTTTCACCAATTCCCATCTAGCTTCACCCAATTCAGCTTTTGTTGCTAGTCGTCGCGTATCCTCCGTTCCTTCGCCTGGACGCACCAACTGGATAAAAATTCGCCGTACCTGTTCTTTTTCAGTGGCGCCCAATTTACTATAATTCTCCGAAGCATGACGAGCCAAGGCGCCTCCTACCTCAGCAATTTCCTCATAAGCTGCATGAGTTAACTGTTTACCTGTTCGCCGCTTCCACAACTGAGTTAACGCAAACTCCAAAAGAGGTAAATTTCCCGGTTCCGAATCCACATCATCCAAAATGCGTTCCACCAGTCCTACTTCAAATTTTACCCCCAATTTAGAAGCAGGCTTTTCAATCACCTGTCTTAGTTCCTCACAGTTCATTGGTCCGAGCTTGATGTCAGCATTTTGCAACACATCTGCAAGTGGACGATAGGAGAGGAGATTCCCCAAAAAATCCGCCCGCATCGTTCCAACCAGCACAGTATTATTGTCAGGGTCAGATTGAAAGCAAGCTAATAACGTATCTAAGAAACCACGGCGAATTTTCTGATCTGCACACAAAGTATAAAGTTCTTCAAATTGGTCGGCAATCAACAACACCCGATGATTGGGATAATTTCGTTTAATTTTGGAGAAAACATCTTGCAGAGGAATAGAACCATCAGCAAAGCACCCAGCTAACTGGCGAGCTTGACGCATTTGTTCAGTAGCATTTTGATTAGGCTCGTAAAGGGGAACCAGCGACTCAGCCAGAGCCTGGAATGGTTCTGAACCAGGACGGAAGTGAGTAAACTTCCAATAACCTTGTTTTTGTAACTTCGGCACTAATCCCGCCAACACCACCGAAGATTTACCACTTCCCGACGCACCCAACACGGGGATAAAATTACGGCTTTGAGTCGCCGCAAATAGTTCTTCTACAAATACCTCACGCCCAAAGAAAAATTCCGCATCATCGGGACCAAAATGAAACAAACCGCGATAAGGACAGGGAAGACTTTCGTACTCTGCATCCGTTGAGTCAACAGGTAATACTGTTGTATCTTCACGGTAATAGTAATTGGTGATGGTGATAGTGGCAGTATTCCTATCTCCAGTAATAATGGCACTGCTTAGGGCACTCCCTCCAACTTTGGCACTGCGATTTTCCTCTGTCATCCTCTCCTCACTTATCGATTATGCAGGGCTTGTACTGTTTTCATTCGTCACATTAATATATAGTTGTCAGTAGAATCAACATATGCACCCTCGGAGTACTTCAGCACACACATTTGGTTGCGTAACACCGAAAAATGTAACAGGAAAGATTTCTTAACTATGGAATTAGCGCGCGTTGGAGTCGGTTAAGTGGGGAAGTTTTTGAAGTTGCACGCTCGCTTTTTACAGCTTGCGCTTTTAAGGGTAAAACATTAAATATACTGATAGATTGATACAATATATACTCGAAAATCTCTATGTATTTTCATACAGAAATAATTTTGGGTCTATTTTATAGTATTTTTCTTTAATTTCCCGTGTTTACTAGTATAAGGTGCAAGATGTGACTAACTATAGTAAATTGTATATTGAAGTTATTTATACAACCTATAGAGAATAAATTGCATAAGTTGTTTTAACTGGCGCCTATATGTAGATAATTACTCTTGTGTCTGAAGTTACAAAGCTTTAATCTCACTTGACTAAAATTATTGCTTAGTTGGGTGAAAATGAGCATAAATTATTAAGTTTTTTTTGTTTTATTTTTTTATCTTAGACAATTAGTTATAAGGAAAAATTTATGATTGATAGTGGGGTGTCAAATGATAATCGCAGTATTGTAATTGAAAAGGATGCTGTTAGCAGTGCGATTATTTCTGGTAATGGCAATAAGGTTATTATCTACCAATCCCACTTAGAGCGAAATGTTGTAGAGGATACAGCTTCAATAACAGGGGAAATTGGTCTCAATCCTTACAAGGGGTTACTGGCGTTTCAAGAGTCTGACTCTGACCGCTATTTTGGACGAGAAGAACAAATTGAGAAACTGTGGAATTTGTTCCGCGCGCTCCATGAAAATACTACTCAACCAGAAGCACCATTACGCTTACTACCAATTTTGGGACCATCTGGTTCTGGTAAATCTTCCCTAGCGCGCGCGGGTTTGATTCCAGAGTTAGCAGTGCGTCCAATACCAGGTAAAAGTCAAGCGCGGGTGGCTGTGCTTGTTCCTGGAAGCCATCCAGTGGAAGCATTAGCGACTGTTTTGGCGCGGATGGCGACGCTTGACCCAATTCCTGCGTTGAAAACTAAGGAATTTGAGGGGTTATTAAAAGAGGCTAGCGGTGGTAGTTATGATGGGTTGCGGCGAATTGCAAATGTCCTCCCAGGTATTTCTGTGTCCCCACTGGTGGTATTGGTAGACCAATTTGAAGAAGTTTATTCTCTATGCAAAGATAAACAAGAAAGAATAATATTTATTGAAAATTTAATTCATGCAGCAAGCGATAGCGCGGGTTATGTATCTGTAATTATTACCCTGCGGAGCGATTTTCTCTCTGAAACTCAAAGACACCCAGCCCTAAATCAGGTAATTGCAGCTAGAGGTGTAATTGTACCAGCGATGAGTGAAGATGAACTGCGACGGGCGATTACTAAACCAGCAGAAAATGCGGGACATCCTTTAGATGAAGCTGTCGTTACTCTCTTATTAAAAGATACAGAAGGGAGAGAGGGAGCGTTACCCTTGCTGCAATTTGCTTTGACCCGGATTTGGGAGGGATTAAAAAAAGGCGTTGAACCCGTGAAGACACTGGAAGATATTGGCGGGGTGGGGGGAGCGTTAGCTCAAGAAGCGCAGCGTATTTTTGATAATCTCAACGAAGAGGAGCAAAAAATAGCTCGACGGGTATTTTTGGGATTGGTGCAGTTGGGAGAAGGAGCGAGCGATACTCGTCGTCGTGCGGATGTTGATAATTTGGTTGGTTATAAAGAACAGTCAGAATCTGTCAAAAGGGTAATTGACAAATTTGCTCACCCTGGAGTGCGATTAGTGACTGTTTCGTCTGAGTCAGGAATAGAGACTGCGGAAGTTACCCATGAAGCATTGTTTGCTAATTGGGGAAAAATGAAAGAATGGTTAGATAGCAGCCGCAGTGATATTCGCTTTGGGCGCCGTTTGGAAGCAGCAGCGGTTGAATGGAGACAGAATAATAAGTCGAAAGGTTATTTATTGCGGGGGAAACAATTGCAGGATGCTCAAGTATTTCGCAAACAGCAAAATCTCAATTTAACGTTATCATATTTGGCTAATGACTTTATTCAGAAAAGTGTTAATTATAGACGGAATTATTACTTAAGGTTAATTGGGTTTGTTTTTATTCCTATAATTTTATTCACCATATCTGCCGAAAGACAGATGCGAATTAGCACATATTGGAGTAGATACAATACTGCAAAAGTACAAAAAGATAGTTCTTCCAAAATTTTGGCGCTCCAAGAACTGGTAAAACTCGGTGTAGACCTAAGTAATGTTAATCTCAGAAACGTTGACCTCACTGGGATAAACTTCAGTGGTGCAAGCCTTAATGGTACCAATCTCATCGGTGCAAATCTCATCGGTGCGAACCTCAGCAATGCAGACCTTAGTCGTGCGAACCTTAGCAATGCGAACCTTCGTGGAGCTAAACTTAACAAAACCAATTTCACTGGTGCTACCATGAACGATACTAACCTATCAGCAGCCGATCTTAGCGATGCCCAGCTTAAAGCTGCTATTCTCAGCGATGTCAACTTAGAAAATGCTAATCTGAATAGAACCAACTTTAAAAATGCTCAAATACATAGCGCTAAACTCAACGATGAATACTTAGATAATGCTTTGTTATGCGGTACTACCATGTTTAATGGAAAGATATCTAACCGCGACTGTGTAGATGTAAACACCATTACCTCTTCAGCTAATACTAATATTCAATCTCCAAGAAATTCTCAAGTTTGTATTCCCAGACACTATGGAAAAGAAGTTCAAAAATCTCTAGAGATTACTTTAGCAAAGGCTTTAGAGTTAGCACGGTGTAATAATAACCAGGGTTTATCTGCGGAAATTGGTCTTAAAGTTACTCTTGGTTACTACGACTTACAAGAAGCAGAAGAGCTAGTACGTGTTGCTAGATCTGGTGTAATCAATGCTGAGGCTACTTTAAGGAAGATTCTGGATTTAGAAAAAGATGGGGTGGGTACAAGATTTGAGGTTTATAAAAGTCAAGTTAATCTAGCAGCAGTTCAACAAGCACTGACTAATGCTATGACAAAAAAACAAATAGCGAATATTCGCTTATCTTTTCAATTAGGTTTTCCGGGTTCAGTTAATTTGTTGGCAGTAGACCCTGTGAGAGTCGGTGGTCTTTGGAATTTATCACCAGAAGGAACTATTAATCTTGCTCAAAAAAACAGAAAAAAACAGCTTCTTCAGCACAAGCAAATCAAGTTAGAAGCTCAAGAAATATATATTAATATTAGCCTGGTATCTAGTCGTTTAAAGAACGTTCAATCCTCTAACGTACAGTTGGACCCAGCTAGAGGAGCTTTGCGTTTGGCAAGGTTAAGATTCCAAGCTGGAGTTGGTACTCTAACCGATGTTATAGAATCAGAGGAAACACTAACAATAGCTGAACAAAATCAAATTAAATCGATTATAAATTATAACCGAGCTTTAGCTCAGTTGAAACGAGCGGTTAACCCTGATAACTAGACGATATCATAAGTAAGAAATGCCGTTTGTGTAATCATTATTCTGTAAATGACGTTCAAAATTCGCTTGCATCGCTTGGTTGCTCAGAGCGCATTTCTAACAGCACATCATCTAAAATAGCGCTTCTACCAAGTACACGACTAACATCATTTGTAAGAGATTCTACTTCATATTGAGTAGCGCTTAACTGTTGTTGAGTAGCGTCTATTTGCATTTGTGTACGCTCTATTTGTTCTTGAGTACGTTGTAAATTATTTTCTGTTTGTAATTGTTTTCTAGCTAGTTCGGCAAGAATAGCGTAAACTTCTTGACTGTTATTGTTACCATTGTTAGCGTTAGTCATTGTTAAATACTTTCCTTGATTACAAACATCTCACCGGGGTTTAAACCTTCAATTTGTAAATTTCTAAGTTCTTCACTTAGCTCTGGTTGTATATTTTGACATTTTTCTACAATAAAAATTGCGCTTTCACGGATTTCCAGCGGATACTTTCTGGATATCCGACGACTGTTCCTAAATACATACTTAGCATCCGATAAAACTCGTAAGTCTGATTCAACCAGATTTAGGCTGCGCAATGCCTCTGAGAACAAATTACAAGCTACTAACTTCAGGATAATATCATTATCCAAAAAACAAACTCGCCGCAAACATTACTCCATAATAGCTAACTCTAGGTAATCCTGACTATCCACATCCAGTTTATCTAAATCTAAGTACTGTTGAGCATAAATATTTATATATGAAGGAGCATCAGCATCACCCTCAATAATTTTAAGAGATTTATTCGCCGTAGCCCAAATAATTCGCTCCTCCTTTGATGTTGCCACCCTAATAGCTTTATTCCATGCATTATTTAGCACTACAGCTCCAGAGTCAACCCTATCCCTAACAGAAATTTTGCGAGCATAATCAGCCATACCCTCTCCTGTTAGATAAGCAGGAAAATTATACCCAATATCAGGCTTACCCAATAAAAGTTCTACAGCGAATTGATTCGCTTCTACCTCTTCAATATCTGGATTCTCAAGCAAAACCTTTTCGTCTATAAGTATAGTGTTACTTGCATGACCTTTGATAATATGCCCTAACTCATGCGCCAATATAAACGCTAACCAAGCCCTTGAACATCGATTGAGACTAATCACAATAACTGGACGATGGTCAAAACTTGCCACCATACCATCAAATTTATCTTGAGATTTAGGATATCTATCAAAATGAACAACAGGAATCCCACAACTCCAACAAAAATTTAGCAACCCTTCCAAATCAACAAATTCTCGGTCTGATAAAATTTTATTACGTATAACAAAAGCTGAATCAGATACTAACTTAAACTGCGTAGTACAAGCGTAGGCAGCCATCTCAGCAATACGCGCGGCAATGCAGTGTGTAATTAAAAGCTCATTAACCACAATCCCTTGCTTTGTTTTGAATCTCGCGACGCACGACCGCTTGAAAGTAGGCGCCGCTTGTGGTTCTAATAAAGAATTAATATCAAGATTTAATCGACGTGAAATATAAGCAGCAGCTTCAACTACCGCTCCAGGGGTATCCTCGAATTCCTCATCCCACCAATTAGGAAGCGCTTGTTCTCTAATAAACTTCTCAGGAAGACCAATTGCCTCTAAGCGTTCATACAGTGTTTCCATTTGAGTTTGAGTTTGAGAAAGCATCATGGAACACCTCATGAACATAGCTTGTGAGACTTAAAAAGCGCGACTGTAATCGTAACGCTTGCATGGCAATTAACCAGTCATAAACAGTTTATACTATTGTACTATATCTAATTAATTACATTCACGCTCTTTGGTAGTTATTTTCAGGAGAATGATAAGGATGAGTAAATATATTATCTTCAAAGCCGAAAACGCATCGACAGAACAATGGAAAAAAATGATATTAGCTCACACTGGGGCATGTACCGATATTCTTGCAGAGCATTATGACTCATCAAAACGTCCATTGCCTCAGCCTGGTTATCGATTGAAAGAATATCATCGCATTCTTCAGTTTATTGACCCAAAGTTCAAGAGCGCCAGTACTCACAGTAGGGTAGGAGACTGGGAAGTTAGCAGGGTCGAAGAATACGTTCCAGATTTACCAGTTGCTGAAGAAAGAAACTATTGTTATTTGTTACTGTCGCTACGCCCCTATTACTAGTCCATTAGAACCACTGCCAGAAATTCAGATTCGAGGGCAGTTGCAGGAGGCATGATAGTTAAAAGACATTATATTGGCGCCTTCACATTAGCTCAAAGCAATAATCTAGCAATTGCATTGCTTTTGCGATAAAGTTAGCTTATATTTTTCGTTGCATCAATAATTTAAAAGTATAGCAATAGCATTGCTTTTGCTGGTTAATGGGTATATGATTGGCTACTACAAGTAAACCAAATGTATGATTAAAAGGAGATATATAGAGTACTAACATTAATAAATCTTATGGTTCGCAAAAGAAAACCAGTAGGTTATCGACTTGACGAAATAGTTGTAGAAGCGCTGAAAAGACTAGCTAGAGAACAAAATATCAGTGTTAACCGTTATATTGAAACCCATTTTTTTCATTTAGCCAAAGAAAAAGGGTTTATTAACGCAAGCACTGAGCTACTAGGCGAAACGCGCGGTGGGGACACTACTAAGTCGGAATTTAACTACAATGACTAATCCAAACAATCAAGACAGTAGCGATATTCGCGCTATATCAACTGAATTAGCACAGAGGCAACTTCAAGCACAAACACAATTCGAGCAAACACAAGCCGAAATACTTGAAACAAATTTAACCGTGTCTGAATTAACCAACGATGTTAACGGGGTTTTGGCTCGTGGCGCTGGTTAAGTGCAGTTGGGTGCGTAAGTAGTACAAACGTTGACAACATCAAATTTATTTGAGAGTTATTTTCAGGATAATGATATAGGTGTAAAAATGAACGCTAAACAAGCATCAATTAATAAACAAGAAAAGCTTCGTGCAATTGCTTATAGTATGGATTTGTTGATACCAGGATTATACTGTTGGTGCCCATATTTTACTATCAGAATTGGTGGAGCAATACCTGATGATAACCCTTACAGATATCCTGGTATGATTCACAGTTCAATTGGCATTGCACTGGTTTTACCAGGATATAAAATATTTACAACTTATCAGGGTAGCTATGACGCTTGACAAACATACGATACAAGGTTTGCCAGCATTTACCACTACAACTTTAAGCAAAGGCGAATTTGAAGGAAGAATGATTAATGCAGAATATTATGAAGTAGGAACGGCACCAGCGCAAGGTGGAAGAATCAAGGTATGGTGGTCTCATAACGAATATCCAAGAGTTGAATCTATATACAGTCCAGATAAAAATATTGTTCTTACCGCATATCATGTATAGCGTTCGCGTGCTTCACGAACGCTACATCCAACCTACACGAAAATAATTTGGCTCTATTGACCAAATACGCCAATACCGTAGTAACAAGCACTAGTGTTGCAACTAGCCATGTCCACCCGAACTCGGTAGGTTGCACTGCGGGTAGGATTTATACTGATGGTTGGGATATCATCATCTTGTAAATCAGAAGCAATTAGATTTCCACGGCTATCATACAGTGCAATGTCCAAATCTCGACAATCTCTGTCACAGACTCCAACTATGCCGTATGATGTACCCGCGCGGAGATTTACAGTAATATAATCGGAACGACCGTGAGTGAGTAAATCGATAACAGGTTCGTGACTTAAAGTATAACCGCCTAAACCAGAAGCAATTGCGGCTTTTGCTAGCTGCTCACCAACCTCATAAATATATTGGCTATTGTCAGCACGAACTGGAGTAGGTGTAAGGAAACAGGTAGCAGAAATAGCAGCTAGTACTCCGAATAGTTTAGTTTTCCGTGTTTTATTTAACATTGGTGTTTGTTGAATTCGATAATTTCATCAAACACTGCGGCTACTTGAGTACAAGTTGGAGATATTATTGAGTTAATTTAGATACATTGTTTTCTGGTTGGCTTTCGTGTCAGTACGAAAATATTGACGGTATAGCTCACATCTTGGTGTGACTTCATCATTTCGTAATTTAACTAATCCTAGACTATATAATTTAAACCTAATTTCTGTTGTTAAATTTATAGAATGACCGTTGGCAACAATCTCTTGCATTGCTTTCCCTAATTCTGGCTGTTGCTGCAAAATATATTCTTGCCGTTGCAGATGCTTACTATAAATACCTGCTGCTGTCGGCGCCATTTGCAAAAAGTCAGTTAAACTTATCTCTCGGTTGGCGATTTGATACAGAGCTAAACGTACCAAATAAGGGTGTCCTCCTACCAATCCTGTCAACTCCAGTACTTCTGCATCACTCCAATTAAGTTGATGACGATGGGCTAAATCTTTTACTTGCTCGTGGGTAAATTCTGGTAATTCCAACGCTAAACCAACGTTAAATGGCGATTGGTTGATATCTACTGGTACATAAGCATCTGTGGAATATGCGAGCGCTAATCTTAATTGCTTCCAAATATCGCGACGTTTGGCTTCTTCGTGAACCGCGCGCAATAATCCAAAGAAATCTTTATAGATTTTGGGATACTCAAACAATCTATCAACTTTTTCTAACCCTAAAACCAACGGTTGGTTGATTTCTGGGAATAAATAGCGCTCAAAGTAGTTTTTACAAGACTTCATATAGCCAAAGCGCTGCCCAGTTTCCCAATGTTTATCAAGTTGTTGGGACAATTTTTCTAGTAATTCTCGATTATCTCCTGCTACCGCTTCAGTGACAGTATCGCAAAACCAGTGCAGAAATGTATTTAAGTCGCAGAACAATTCTTCCTCTGCTAACTGAAAATCTATGGTTACTACTTTATTCCCTTGGTTTTGGGCTTCTTGGAGAATTCGCGCGAGAAGTGAAGACTTACCCATGTGCTGCGGCGCCTTGATACGAATTAGAGAACCAGGTTTTTTGATTTCTGCGTAACAACGCTGCTCAATGGGCGGACGTTCTACATAAAAAAGAGAATCTAATGGCACTTCCCCTTCTGGATATTCGAGGTCGAAAGTTGGATATGGAGAGTTGGGAGTAATAGCGGGAGAAGAATTATTTATTTTCTGTGCTTTTTCTTTATACACACTTGCCATCGCTTCAAAATCAGCAATTTCTTGGACTTCAAAACCTAATACCTCGCAAAGTTCGTAGAAATTGAGGTATTCAACTGTTCTACCATTGAGGAAAAAATTAATTACAGTTTGACTACGACCTATTCTCTCAGCTAAATCAACTTGACGGGCAAAGCCTTTTTGTAACATCCTTTGCTTGACAAGGGGAATGCAATCTGTATTTACTCGGATTCCACGTGGCATAGCTTAATGATAAATAGACTACAAAATTTAGCTTAACAGGATAAGTATTTATTTGGTAAAGTAAATAACAACTCAATACCAACTCAATAAGAACTCAATAATTTGTAAATAAACTCAAGATAGACAGCCACGTAATTTTTATCTATATATAAACAAAATTATGACGGGAGACTACGAGTATAAAGTTGGTGGCAGTTTAGAAGAAGATGCACCCAGCTATGTAACACGACAAGCGGATTCTGACCTTTACCACAGCTTGAAGGCAGGAGAACTGTGTTATGTTTTTAACTCCCGGCAAATGGGTAAAACAAGTTTATTAGTGCGGACAATGAAACAGCTACAAGCTGATGGTTTTGCTTGTGCTGTAATTGATATTTCTGGGTTGGGTAGTCAAGATATCTCCCTTGAACAGTGGTATGGAAGTATTGTTGATAGTCTATTAACTGAACTAAATTTTGTTGAAGAAGAAGAATTAGCTGTATGGTGGGACAAATCTATCGAAATTTCTCCAGTGCGACGTTTAGGTAAACTTTTTGATGAGTTATTACTGTCAAATATTAACACAAATATAGTAATTTTTCTAGATGAGATTGATAGTATACTTCGCTTGGATTTCCCGGCAGATGATTTTTTCGCTTTAATTAGAAGCTGCTATCAAAGACGCTCTTTTAAAGCTGAATATAAAAGGTTGACTTTTGCCTTGTTTGGTGTAGCTACACCTTCAGATTTAATTAAGGATGAGGAGAGAACACCGTTTAATATTGGGAGAGCGATTCAACTTTATGGTTTTAAATTGGATGAAGTGGCGCCTTTAGAAAAAGGGTTTGAGGGAAAGGTGGAGAATCCTCAAATAGTGATGGGAGAGGTTTTGGCTTGGACAGGAGGACAACCGTTATTGACGCAGAAGGTTTGTAATTTGTTAAAGGTGACTTTGAAAAGACCTCTCTCCTACGAGATATTAGGCTTTGAACAGACTTCTAATTCTTCACAACACAGAAACCAAGAAAATAATAATTCCCCTCTCCGCGTCGGAGAGGGGTTAGGGGAGAGGTTCCAAATTGCACAGTTAGTAGAGCAAGTAGTTAGAAGCGGAATTATTGATAATTGGGAAGCTCAAGATAAAGAAGAACATCTAAAAACTATTCGAGTTAGAATATTAGTTAGCGAGCGAATTTCTGTAGCATTATTGGGTTTATATCAGCAAATTTTACAGCAGAGTGAAATTGCTATTGATGGAACTCCAGAGCAAATGAGGTTACGTTTAACTGGGGTTGTGGTAGAAAACCAAGCTAAATTGAGGATTTATAATAAGATTTATGGAAACGTTTTTGATTTAACATGGGTTGAAAGTGAACTAGGTAAATTACGTCCCTATGCGAAAAATTTAAAAGCTTGGATAGACAGTAAATATCAGGACGAGTCATGTTTGCTACAAGGGGAAGATTTAGAAAAAGCTCGCCTTTGGTCATCGGAAAAACGTTTGAGCGATGATGATTATCGATTTTTATCTACAAGTCTGGAAGCAAAGTTAAATCACAAGGTTGCAGAAGCAGAAGAAAGACAAAATCAAGCATTGGAGAAAGAGAGAAAAGCTAATCAGCGTTCAACGGATATAGAAGGGAAGACAAAGAAACAGATTCGCGTTGGTATTTTTGTTTTAGTAATATCTATAATCGGCGCCTTAGCCGCATTGATGGCAACAGGTAAAGCAAATGAAGACCTACAATTTGTTACCTCTCAAAAGCAGAAAGCTGAGACTGCATTAACAAAAGCACAAGCCAATGAAAAAACTGCCAACGCTAATTTTAAAAAAGCATCTGAAGATGTAAAACAGAAACAGCAAGAGTTGCACAAGAAAGACCAAGACTTAAAAATTGCAATTGCAAAAGAGAAGTCTGCAAAGGAAGCAGCAGCTACAGCACAGGGTGATAGGCAACAAGCACAGCAACAAGCACTGTTAGCTCAACAAGAACGTCAACAAGCACAACAGCAAGCGCTGTTAGCTCAACAAGAACTTCAACAAGCATTAAAACAAACAGAACAAGCGAAGAAAGACCGTGAATCAGCTCTTAAACAAAAAGAAACTGCACAACTACAGCAGCAAAAAGCACAACAACTAGCACAAACTGCCAAAAAGCAGCGAAAAAACGCAGATGAACAACGCCAAAATGCCCTAACAGCTTCGCGATTGGAACAAGTGGGAATAAATTTATTACGGCAACCTTTTCAGAGAGGAGAACTTGAGAGTTTACTACAAGCAATGCAGGCTGGACGGGAGTTGAAAAGTTTAGTTAAAGGTAAACAGTCTTTAGTTGATTATCCCGCCTACAGTCCTATATTTGCGTTACAAGATATTTTATTAAACATTCGGGAACGAAATTCTTTACAGGGGCATCAACGTTCTGTCACAAGGGTTGCCTTTAGTTCCGATGGCAAGACTTTAGCTTCGGCTAGTAGTGGTGACAAGACGATTAAATTGTGGGATATCGCCACAGGTAAAGTAATTTCAACCTTTAATACTGATCAAATGGTCAGCGATATCATCTTTAGTTCCGATAGTAAGACTTTAACTTCAGTTAGTTGGGACAAGACGATTAAATTGTGGGATATCGCCACAGGTAAAGTAATTTCAACCTTTACTGTGCATCAAGAATCAGTTGAAAGGGTTGTTTTTAGCCCCGATGGTCAAACCTTAGCTTCTCAAAGTGGGGACAACACCATCAAATTGTGGGATATCGCCACGGGCAAAATAATTTCAACCTTTACCGTGCATCAAGAATCGGTCGAAAGGGTTGTTTTTAGCCCCGATGGAAAAACCTTAGCTTCTCAAAGTGGAGACAACACCATCAAATTGTGGGATATTACCACGGGTAAATTAATTTCAACCTTTACTAATCAAAATCTCGGCAGTATTATCGTCTTTAGCCCCGATGGTAAAACCTTAGTTTCAAATTATGTAAATGAAAATGGAGAAAACACCACCAAATTTTGGGATATCGCCACGGGTAAATTAATTTCAACCCTTACTGGGCATAAAGGTAGGGTCAACAGTATAGTTTTTAGTCCCGACGGCAAGACCTTAGCTTCAACTGATGAACGAGAAAAAAACACCATAAAATTGTGGGATGTTGCCAAAGGTAAAGTAATTTCCACTCTTATTGGGCATAAAGGTTGGGTCAACAGTATAGTTTTTAGCCCCGATGGTAAAACTTTAGCCTCTGGAAGTCTGGACAAGACCATTAAATTGTGGAATGTTATTACCACAGAGAAAGAAGTTCCAACTCTTCCTGGAGAAGAATATGCTGGAAGCGGTAGTGTTGTTTTTAGTCCAGATGGGAAAACCTTAGCTTTTGGAAGTGAAGACAGAACCATCAAACTGTGGAATTTTGCCACCACGGATAAAAAAGTTTCTACTCTCATTCGACATAACTATGGAGACAGGATCGTTTTTAGTCCAGATGGGAAAAACTTAGCCTCCCTAAGTGAGGACGAAATTATGAACGACAACAAAATCAAATTGTGGGATATCGCCACAGGTAAAGTAATTTCAACCTTTACTGGACATGAATTTTCTATTAAAAGTATAGCTTTTAGTCCAAATGGCAAAATCTTAGCTTCTGGAAGTATGGACTTCGACAGGGATAAAACGCTCAAATTATGGAATGCTGTCACTGGTAAAGAAATTACTTCCCTGAAGGGACATCATGGTTGGGTCGAAAGCGTCGCTTTTAGTCCAGATGGGAAAATTTTAGCTTCTGGAAGTTGGGATAGTAATATCAAATTATGGAACATTGCCACAAATCAAGTAATTTCAACCCTCACTGGGCATGAAGGTCTGGTTAGCAGCATCGTTTTCAGTCCAAATGGCAAAATCTTAGCTTCTACAAGTAGTGGTGACAGTACTATCAAATTGTGGAATGTCACTACAGGTAAAGTAATTTCAGCCTTTACTATGCAATCGAGTAGCATCGTTTTTAGCCCAGATGGGAAAATTTTAGCTTCTGGAGGTTGGGATAATACAATTAAATTGTGGGATATCGCCACGGGTAAAGTAATTTCAACCCTTACTGGACATCAAGGTCGCATCTGGAGTGTAGCTTTTAGTCCAGATGGGAAAACCTTAGTTTCTGGAAGTGAAGACAGAACCATCAGATTGTGGAGTTTGGATTTAGATGATTTACTAGCTCAGGGCTGCAACTATTTAAAAGATTATCTCGCTACCCGTCATGAGCGGCGCCAGGAAATTTGTCCAAATAAATGAGGTAACTCTCAAAAAACACATTCCACAATCCCCATATACTAAGAGGAACAAAAAATGTGTTTTTTCATATTTAACAGAAGTTGTTACGGCACCTGCTGATACCCCACATCATAAGTAGTTCTCCTTTCTTAACTCTTCCTTTGCGTAATGCAGCGTCCTTTGCGGTTAATCTCTCCTCTCTGTGTACTCTGTGTCTCTGTGGTAAAAAATTACTCACACTTTTGTTCTACACTTCAAATTACAGGTATGTGAGACACATGCAAATTAATGGTAAATATTTGTACCACACAGGCGCCAAGGACACAGAGAAGAGCGGAACAAAACTGGCGCCAATACCCAAAATACCAACACAATAAAAGTCAATTACTATACAAATATCCCCAAACCCAACTCAAATAGCAGCAGTATCTAATGAAATCATCGAGTTAAACAAAACATTACTATGCTGCCCAAAACAAACAAACTACAAGCTTTACTTCTTTCCTCTGCTTTATTCACTACTTTAGTTCCTTTTGCACCTGCAAGTTCTCAAGTACCAAGAGTACAGCAGTTACAAATTACCTCCACTCAATCACAGAAACTAACAGCAGGCAACTTGCTAGCTGAAAACACCAAATCATCTGTGGTTCGGGTAGTTATTGGATGCAAGGCTAAAGTATACTTACCCAAAAATGGCAAAATATATGACTTGGATAAAATGATGGGTCATGGTTCAGGCTTTTTTGTGAACTCCAATGGCTACATTGTTACCAATGCTCATGTTACTAATATCACTACAGATGAGTGTAAGCAATACTTAGCATCAGAACTGGGAGTTAAGTTACAAGCTGATGGTGAAGATTTAGAAGCTGTTGAGCAGCAGTTAAAATGGGTTGAAGCCAAACCTACTTACTTAGTAAATTTACCAAATGGAGAATCGCTCCCTTTCCAAATTCTAAAGTCAGGCGCCACTTTTGATGAGGGTAAAGATGTTTCGATAATCAAGGTTAATGTTCGTAATGCACCTGTACTCAAGCTTGCAGATTCATCGAAAGTGCAGATTTTGGATAAGGTGACAGCAGTTGGATATCCTGGGTTAGTTGAAACATCAACCGTATTTGATGAAAAATCACTTTTAGAAGCAACCTTTACCAGTGGTGAGGTATCTGCGATTAAAACTCTCAAAGATAATATACCTGTTATTCAGGTTACTGCAACTGCCGCTCCTGGTAACTCAGGTGGGCCTGTACTCAATGAACAAGGTGAAGTTATTGGTATAGTCACTTTCGGTTTCAGCAATAATCATGTTTTCCTGTTTACCAGCAATACAGTACAAGAGTTTCTGACTTCGTTGGATATTGCAAACGAAGAAGGATTAATCAACCAAAAGTATCGCGAAGGACTACAATTGTATAACCAAGGAAAATACACACAAGCGTTGCGGGTATTTCAATTGGTCAAACGTTTGTTCCCTTACCATTCTGAGGTTGATAAATTTATTCAGCAAAGCGAACAGGTAATAGCTGCTAATTACCGTTAATAAAGGGAAATAAATGTTTAAATTTCGACACCCTCCCTTGGGTGTCTCTATACGTACAATGCCTAGATGTGTGAGCTATGAATAGCAAGAATGATATTTACTTAAAGTCGGTGAAACTATCATTCAAAAATATTCAACTCGTGCATCTATATTACGTGTTCTTAATAGCTTAACAACACTTTCAGCAAGCGAACGCTCACTATAACTTCCAGCATTTACGTAGTCACCTAAACCAGATTTACCGACAAACGCTGATGGAAAAAACTGGCGTACTTGATTAAGTGTATTTTTTGTAGTAATTGGCACTACAACTACATAGCGGTTATTACTTTGCGCTGCTTGCTGTACACTTGGTGGAGTTTGGTTGCGACTTAAACCTAGTGCTTGCCAAGTATTAAAATCAACAAACCCTGTTGGCGCCAGTTGTCGCGCACGTTGGAACTGTGCAATTGCATCTCTGGTTGCTGGACCATAGTATCCATCAGCGTTGCCTCTGAAAACTCCCCATTGCTGCAATCGCTGTTGTACAATAATGACACGCTGACTACGTTCTCCAAGACAAATTTCGGCGTGCGTTTTTAAACATCTGTTATTACTCGTATTACCATTTAGATTATTACTTAAACCTGGCGCTTGAAACTCGAATACTTGTCCATCGTTATTGTTTGAGTTAGTGTTTGGATTACCAGTGTTAACAATATCTTGAGAAATTAATGCTAAGGTTTGCGAGTCAGCAATACCAGTAGGAATCAGTCCATTATTGCGTTGGAATTTAGAGACAGCATCGCGTGTTGCCGGGTCAAAAGTGCCTGTTGGGTTCGCAGGAAAGAAACCTAACTGGCGTAAATCTTCTTGTAATTTTCTAACAATAAATCCTTTGTCACCATAATTTAAAGCGTTAGGTAAGTTATCCCCTCCAACACCACCACCAAAATCAGAGGCCGAGGTCTCACGGATAGATTGAAGAGTTTCAGCACCGACTACTCCATTATCAGGCAAACCGTTTGCTTGCTGAAAACGAATTACTGCATCTTGAGTTTGTAGTCCAAAGATACCAGTTATTGCTCCATCGTAGAATCTTAAACGTGATAAATCACTTTGCAAGTTTATTACATCTGACCCTCTGCTGCCTATTTTAAGTACTCCACTAACATTACCATTACCATTATGAATACTTATATCTTGACATTGTTGTTGTAGTAATTCTTGAGTTTGAGAACTAACAATACCAACAGGTAGTCTATTTACTTGTTGGAACCTTTTGACAGCATTTTCTGTTAGGCTCTCAAATCTACCAGTTATTGGACTATTAAAATAACCTAATTTTTGTAAACATTTTTGAATATTAGTCACTTCATTATTATTATATCCCAACTGTATTCTCTCTCCAATTGATTGAATATTTGTTTGAAGAGTATTAAATTTTACTTGAATATCTTGAATTGTTTGAGCAAAATCTTCTGCTTGTTCCCCTTGCATAAAGTTGCTAGAATAAGCAGCTAGGGATTGAAAATTAAGCCTTAAAGTTTCTAATTGTTGCTCCCATTTATTCTTTTCTGATATAAATAAATTCTTTTCATCGTTAGCTTGTTTTATAGCAATAACTGCACTTCTAATTTGATAATTCTGGTTTTTGATTTCTTCATCTTTTTGTTTTTTTTCATTCTGAAGCTGAATATTTATTTGTTTTTGCTGATTTGTTTCCTTCTGCGCTTGCTGTTTCTCTTCCTGCTTCTTTTGAACTGCTTGCTGTGCCAATTTTTCTTGCTCTCTAGCTTTATTTAAATTATCTTGTGCAAGTTTAAATTTGTTTTGTGCTTCTTTTAGCTTGTTTTCTACTATTTGTTTCTCTAATCGGCTCCTTTCTAAGTCACTATTTGCATTATTTATCTGGTTATTTAATAACGAGAGTTGTTGATTTCTTTCAGTTAGTGTCTTATTTACTAAACGCTCATTATTAATCGTTGTAGTTAATGTTCTTAATGCATTTATACTTCCAATGGTGAATAATATAAAAATAGCTAACCCAAGTCTAATATAATTTTTAGTGCTTCGTTTTGCAATTGCTAACTTTCTATGTGCTTCCTTTAAATCTAACTGTACTTTCTGACGTTCCTCTGCCAAAATTTGATAAGCTTCTTTTTCTGCTTTTAAAGCTTTAATTTTATCTAATTCCTGGCTCGCTGATAAAAATTTGTAATCAGCATCACTCAAACTCTTACCATCAGCCCAAAAACGAGCAATTTCTAGTTCTTCTGTCCGCAATAAACATGATTTATCTTGATATTTACTCTCAACCCAAGCTTTAAAAATATTAGCATAAGGACGCAATTTATCTAATTCTTTCTCAACCCAATCTAAATTAAACACATTCGCATAAATTTTGTTATAAACTCTTAAATTACCCTGCTTTTCTACCACTAACCCAGTCAATCGTAATCTCATTTGTTCTAGACTGCCATCAATAATAATCTCACCATTCTGCAAAACTTGCTGATAAAATCCTAACAAACTTACAGCAATTTCTTCATTAGTAGTAATTCTATCTCGGATAGTTCTTAAATGCTCTGGTTCATCTTGAGATTCCCAATTTTCAATAATATTATTTTTAATAACTTTCTCTACCCACCCGTAAAGACTCAATTTATTTCCTAATCTCTCTTCTCGGATATTTTTTTCCGAATCATCACAAAGTAATTGACAAACTTTCTGAGTTAAAAACGGCTGACCACCTGTCCAAACTAAAATCTCACGCATTACAGCTTGAGGATTTTCAACTTTACCCTCTAGACCAATTAATAAATTCTCAATTTCATCAAATTTAAAACCATACAATTGAATTGACTGACCAACATTAAAAGGTGTCCGCCTTTTATCTACAATTAAATCAGATGGTGTAGCTACACCCATTAAAACAAAAGTTAAACGCTGATATTCCGGATTTAAAGAACGTTGATTGTAACAGCTTCTAATAAATGCGAAAAAATCATCTGTAGGAAAATCTAAGCTAAGAATACTATCGATTTCATCAATAAAAATAATGATTCTGTTATTGACAAGAGGAAGTATTATCTCATCAATAAACTTTCCCAAGCGCTGCACTGGGGAAATTCCCATTCTTTCGTCCCACCATGTAAAAAAATCTAATGGTTCGATAAAATCAAGCTCAGTCACCAAGGTGTAAGCAATACCAGTATACCACTGTTCAGGGTTAATTTCTTGGCTACCTTGCCCAGAAACATCAATCGTCGCACAGGCAAAACCCTCTGCTTGCAAACGTTTTAGTGTGCGGACTTGCAAGCTAGTTTTCCCCATCTGGCGGGTGTTAAAAACATAACAGAACTCTCCCGCTTTTAAGCAATGGTAAAGTTCATCATCTGCTTGCCGCACAACGTAACTTGGAGCATGTTCTCCTAAACTACCACCAACTTTATACTCGTAGTTACTTGTCATGATTTAATAACCAATAGAATAAGATATAGCTACAAAGCATCAAAACATCACCGAACGTGAGTTGAGTTAGGAGAACTTCGAGTTCATATTGACTTGTATTTGACTATACAATATAAATACTTGGTTTTTATGCTTACTTAGTAAAAATTTTATCAACAGTAACGAAAAACCCTTAGCTTGTATATATTTTTCTCCTTCATATACTCAAGCTAGAACAAATGAACGATTTTATATTCGAGGCTGGCTGGGATGCTCACTCCACAAGCAAGATTGTGGTGTATGAGAATATTAGGTTTACATTGACTTTGTATTTGACTGTACAATACAAATACTTAGTTTTTATCTGGAATTTAGTAAAGTTTTTATAATTAGCTATGGGAAGGTCAGCGAAAGTACGTACCGAGTTCATCCCTACTGTGAAAGATGCCTTAATTAGAAACGGCTTTTTCCGTCAAATAGATTTAGCTGAGAGGTTAGAATTATCACAATCGACGATTCATAGTTTCCTCAATGGGAAACCAGTCGATTACCTGAATTTCTTAGAGATTTGTAAAGTATTGGGATTTGAGATAGTTGATATTGCTGATTTAGAACAACTTACGAAAGTAAATGAGGCAAAAACCCACACCCCTAGCTCCTCTTTCCTCTCTTCTCTGGAATTACCTGAAGGTGAAGTACCGCTAAATTCTCCTTTTTATATAGAACGTCCCCCCATAGAACAACGTTGTTGCGAGGAAATTTGTAAACCTGGTTCGCTAATTCGTATCAAAGCACCGCAGCAAACTGGTAAATCTTCTCTACTCGCGCGCATCCTCAAACATATAGAAAATCAAGGTGATAGAACGGTAATATTAGATTTTAAGCTTGCTGAGTCTGAGTATTTTAGTGATTTAAATAGGTTTTTACGCTGGTTTTGCTGTAATCTCATTTTGGAGTTAACACAAGATAATCAGCAGTTACAGCAAAAGCTAGTCGATAAATTAGATGAGCATTGGAAGTTAGCTCAACGCATCGGCAGTATGAAGACTTGTAAAGATTACTTAGAGCGTTTTGTGTTGCCAGAACTTAGTCACCCACTAACTTTGGCTTTAGAAGAAGCCGATAGAATATTTGAATATCCAAAAATCTATAAGGACTTTTTTGGTTTATTGCGTTCCCTCCACGAAGAAGCAAAGCGACGCGATATTTGGAAACAATTGCGCTTGGTGATAGTACATTCAACTGAAGCTTACGTACCAATGGATATCAATCAATCACCTTTTAATATTGGCTTATCTGTAGAATTACCTGAATTTACCCACGCGCAAGTAAAAAATTTAGCTAATCGTTATCAACTTAATTGGAGCGACACAGAAGTTGACAATTTAATGGCAATGATAGGAGGACATCCCTTTTTTACCCGTTTAGCGTTATATAAAGTTGCTAATCAAGAAATAACTCTAACTCAACTTTTAAAAACGGCGCCTACCGGAGAAGGTATATTTAATAATAGCTTACGTATGATAGAGTCAATTTTAAAACAACAACCCGATTTAGGCATCGCAATGAAAGCGTTAGTTAATTCTACTGCTACAGTGTTTACCAATGAAGTCAGGTATAAACTGCGCGCGTTAGGTTTGGTCAAACTACAAGGTGATGAAATAACGTTAAGTTGTGAATTACACCGTCAGTACTTCCAAAATTTTTAAAAGTCAATTACTACAAAAATTTCTCCAAACTGAACTATAGTCAAATATTTTGTTGCAGAATACCCGTAATCTTGCACAGATGTGATTAAATCACGTCTCTACATGCATTGTATAAACACGTCATCTGCTGCATCTAATGATAATAGTTTTCTATTAAATTTATCTCAAATTAACTCAATTAAGATTAAAATTAATTCAAATCTATACTCAAGTACAGGCGCAGTTTGATAGGAATAATCAACCTAACAAACAGCCCTATGTTTATCAAAATTACAAAATCTATTGCGATTTTTTTACTGTGTATTATGCTTTTAAATGCTTGTAGCACAACTTCAGAAGCTTCTAACGGCAAGCAAGCACAAATCACAAATAAATCTGTATCATCTACTTTAAATAGGCTGCACAAATTGATAATAAATTCAGGTCGGCAAAGAAGACCTGCGATTAGTAGATAAAAAGTAAGGTGGGCTTTCCGGTCCACCTCAATACTGCTCGGTTAAGGATATAACGTAGGCTGAAAGCCTTATGATATCGTTGTTTATCATGCTGAAAAAAGCTTAACCGAGCAGTATTGCGGTCCACCTATGTTATAAATCTATTGCTAGCATTTGGATAAAGCGTAAGTAAGTGGGTACTAAAAATACAACTATATTCAGAAATGTAAATCGCTTAAAAGCTTATATTTTAAAGGTATTGATCGGCTTTATATAAGTTACTATTATCAGTGGTGACATCCGTCTATAGTGATTATGTAGCACATTACTTTTGGAAGTTGCTAGTGTAAACGGAGACTTGCCAAGCTTGTCAAATATTTATTAATTAGTCAACCTAAATGCCAGTTAAAACAAAGCAATATATAGTCCGCTTTGAAATGCTGCTTACAAAAGAAGTTTCGGAGCATTGGCAAGCTCTTGCTGATAAAGTAGGCATTAGCAAAGCCGAGTTAGTCAGACGTTCTATGGCTGGATGCCGCATTAAAACTATTCCGGAGGCTAACTGGCAGTGTTATTGGGAGTTGTTAAAAATAAGTACAAGCATTAGTCAAATTGCCCAAGCTCAAGAAAGTGCGATTAACCTTCGTTTAACGCCACCACCTATTGACCCCGTTCCTTTTGAGAAACTAGCAACAGAGATTTCGAGACTAAGAACGCAATTGATTTTGGGAACAGACGGCGCCAACAACGAGGCAGAAAATACAGATGATTGGGAAAATTAAGAAAGGTAAAGGTTTTGCAGGGCTTACCAAGTACATTCTAGAAAAAGAAGAAGCACAGCTTGTCTGTACCAACCTTGCGGGAGAAACTTCCCAAGATTTTTATAAACAGCTTGCAGCAACTTGCTGTCTCAACCCCAGAGTAAAATCTCCTGTTAGCCATATCAGTATTAGCTTTGCACCGTCTGAAAGACCCGAACCTAAACAGCTAGAGCAAATTGTAAAAGGTACCATGAAGGGCATGGGCTTTGATAAAAACCTATATTTTGCAGCCACCCATGATGACCGCGACCACTTCCACCTACATATTGCTACAAGCCGCATAAATATAGATGGTGAATGTGTATCTGACTGGTGGGATAAGCGGAGACTAGAAAAAGTCCTGAGAAATTTAGAATCCGAATTTGGCTTAACGCCCGTACTATGTTCTTGGGAGATAGAACGCACGGCGCCTTCAACTGGGCAAAAAAGGCGGATGATGCGTGAACGGCAAAATTTTGAAACAGGACTACGTGATAAGCCAGCTTCTAAAAGCGCAGTTGAGAAAATTCAGGATGTAATTGATGCGACCATTCAACCAGGAATAACAATGACCCAATTTCTTGAGAAGTTGGCTTCAAAAGGTATACAAACAAAAGTCAAAGTTACCACAAAAGGTGAAATACAAGGAATTTCTTATTCTGTAGACTCTGTAGCTATCATAGGTCGCAAATTGGGCAAGAATAGTAAAGCTTGTACCCTAAAAGGGATTGTAGCGCGCGGTGTAGACTTTAATTTGAAGCGTGATGTTATGGCATTGGCGCCGTATATTGAAAATGATAACCAAAACAATGGTCAAACATCAGTAGCTGCTTTAATTACCAAAATAGAAAATCATCCTCAAAATTTATATTTGAATACGCTAGATAAACAAAAATCAACTCCTCAATCACGAGAAAAAAAGTATCAAATAGAACTTGACTAACTTATAAAACTGAAAAATTAGCTATAAAAACAGTGTTGTGAGTTGTTTGATGATATGCGTTGTACTTATATAAGTAATTTTTAATAAATAACTTTGTTTCTCTAATCTGATTATTTTTCTTGTATATAAAATTACATATGCTCTATACCAAACATCTATTTCACTGTCATAATTTAGAAACAATACCTAGGTAAAATCTGAAAATGTCAAACGATGATAACAAAAATTTAGACGATATTTTAAACCAACTTCGGGAGATAGAAGCTACATTATTATTGCCGCAGTCTCAAAATTATTTTCACCAAGTTGTTCAGGAATTGGAACCGCTTAAAGCTTTAGAAAAATTCCGCTTGGAGGCAGCTAGAAGCGCGCGCACCCATCCCCGTCCTGAGGCAATTCGTCAAGAATTGGGACTTGGAGTTAATATAGAAGGTAGCCCAACTGTTGCGCTACTCATACCTAACATACCAGGTATTGAGGGTGAATATCAAGGTGTAAGTGGTAAATTTGAACCAAATGTTAAAAGTGATTTAAGACTTGGTGCTGTATCATTGACTCATGCTGAAGGACGTGCGCTTGCTAAACTTGCCGCTGACATGAAAGCAAAGAATATAACTGGAGGAGAAGCTACTTTATACGTAGATAAACCTTTGTGTAATTACTGTCAAAAAGTTGTATTTAGTATCCAAAAGCAATATGGTGTAAAACTAGCAGTAATAACTCCATAAATTTAAAATACCGCAGCGTAGTTCAATCAGGAGAACAGTCAGATGACAATATCAAGCGATATTAGAAATCAATTTAACCCAAAAGCAGTTAATTTTATTGATGAGCTAGAAAATATTCCCTGGTTACAAAATGTGGGTAAAGATTTACACACGGATAAAGTAACACAATTATGTTCTTGGAACGAGGCATGGGAAACTTTACAAGACGAGAACTGGATAAATGCTTCATTTCACGAACATGTAGATAACATGAACCCAATTTGGGATATTGCTTATGACAAAGCTCTAGAAGTTGTATCCAAGTCAATTTATTGTCACGAGTTTGAAGATGGTGTAAGTGTAGCAGACGCAATTGCTTATGATGTTGCGGCTGCTGCTGTTGAAATTTCAACACGAGGTTCCAATACTTTTTTTAGTGATTTAATGAATTGGTATCGTAGTGGACATTTTCCTTGTGGTTGGGATGGACAATACCCTGATGGTAAGCTAATTGTTTATTAGGATTATATTACGTGTGAATAATACATGGTGTTACGGCAGCCATATTTGTCGCTTCATTCTTTATTTTTAGGCGCCGTAACACATCGCAGTATGGATTATAGTGCTTTATGTCATGTAATGAGAAAGTTTACAGTCACCGAACGGCAACAGTTGCCGTTCGGTAACTTCTGTTAATTATCCGCACATACAGCAAGTCAGACATTACTATTTATGCCAATAGGGATAAACAATTACATGTCTTGTGGTCTAGGCACCACTAAGAACATTTAGAGCAAAATAAGCACAGAACAAGTTGATAGCTTAACCTCATGGCAGAGGCAGTTAATCGCTCACCCATCACCGACCCTGAAGACCTAAATTATATTTCCGGTGTTGTAAGTCAAGTATTGGAGGATAAACATGAACTAGGTTCTATCAAAGATGTGCAGTCTGTTTTAAGTGCAGTAAGTTTAGAACAAGGTCGAGAAGTCCAAATAAATTTAGTCTTTGAAGAAAGTCAACTGGCTGGATTTAATTTTTCGTTTAAAAGCGAACCAAGTAAAACTACCTCGACTGTACCTTTTAAGCAACAGCAGCTTAATGTAGACACAAGAAGCGGTGACATAATACCGCACAAGCAAGAGACAACAATTGATGTAGCCACATCCAAGCCAAGCCAGCATCTCTCAATTCCTGCAAATTCGAGTAGCGAAATAATTGTGGCGCCTGCACTACAAGTTGAAGGTCAGCGCATCATTACTCCAGATGTCGAAGTTGAAGAAGCTCTCAAATCACCATCCTCAAACTTTAATCACGTAAATCCTGGCTTAAAGGGTGTTGCACATCAATTAGCGTCTCGCCATGAAATAGATGGCTTATTGTTGACAGGTTTAACTCTCAAAGCTGGAGTAGCTCTTGCATCTACTCTCCAAACTGAAGATAAACCAGATATTCATAACAACGGTTTGGCTGTGATTAAACGCTTTCAACAAGTGTTACCTCGCGAGTTTGAAGAACTAAAATCAGGCGCCACTATAAAGCCGTTAACTTGGAAAGACCCTGAATCTGGTAAACAATACCGCTTTGAGTTTGAGCCAGCAACAATATCGCCTGATGGTGAAATTGTAAAACCTATATCTTTAAAAGGATTTGAGAAAAACAAAAATGTAGAAATGCAACAATTGTTTGCTGCCAGCTTGATTGATGCTAAGTACGACCGTTGGCATGTTGAGCAGTGCGATTTTAGCGCAAACCAAATTCGTTCCCTAAACAAAGTTAGCTTACCCACGCGAAAAGAGCTTTCTCCAGTAACTGCGATTGCTGGAGAGGGTTTTTCCTATTCAATGTAACCGTTTATGCGTTACTACACACAAATATTACATGCGGCTTAATCATGCGTGAAAAATACAACCACAATTACGTTAGGAAAGTTAAACACTATCTACATCCTTTTACTAATTTCCTGTTGTTGATAACTGGCGCCTGGGCAAGGAGTGATATAGGAGTAACAGCAGCTTTAGGATTGACAGTATTTTACTTAGCAATCAAAGAGCCTTTATTAATCACGGTTGTTTTACTGCTGGGTTTCTTATTCTACTGCCTCCAGAAAGTAGTTGTTTTCACTCCTTTTTTAAACCGCTTAATTGGTAGAAAAATTCGCTTTTGGCAAGTTGCGGGGGTAATTATAGGGTGGAATGGCACTTACTTAAGGGTAAACGTATTGGTATAATAGGCTTGCAGGCTCTGG
>ERZ1066118.717-NODE-717-length-27177-cov-35.263034_pt1 | contig 27177 bp, 31 predicted proteins | sample MGYA00382765_ERZ1066118 | MGnify/ENA primary metagenome ERZ1066118 (study PRJEB33369, sample SAMEA5778348) | biofilm metagenome | biome: Industrial cooling water; feature: Water cooling tower basin; material: Biofilm | place: United Arab Emirates | collected...
GGCCGAGGCCTGCGCGGGGCGCACGGGGGTGCAGCCGGGGTTCCTCGACGCCCGGACGCGCCGGCCCGTTGACTGCGGCGGGGCGGCCCCCGCGCCGGTCGTGGCCGCCGCCGCGCCCCGGCGGGGCACGCGGGCCGCGCTGTGCGCCGAGCAGGCGGCGACGGGCCTGCGCTTCGTGGACGCGGCCACGGGCGGGCCGCTGGACTGCGGGGCCGTGGTGGCGGCGGCCGCGCCGCCTTGCGTGTGGGGCATGGTGGACGGGGTGAGCTACATGAACGCGGGCGGCGTGGGCTGCGACTCCCTGGCCACGCGGGCGGACACGGGCGGGCTCTACGCGCTCAACTTCCTGGGGGACGTGCCCGAGTCCAACCCCCTGGGGCTCGTGCCCCAGCGGGCGCACCCGGCGCCGGGCTTCGAGCGGGTCTGGGAGGACGGGCGCGTGAACCCCCTGCGGGGCGTGCCGCGGCCGATCTCGGGGCGGGTGGTGCTGGGGGCCGAGGTCGTGGCGGGCGGCGCCGTGCTGCCCCTGCCGCCCGAGGCGGGGGGGCCGGCCTTCTTCGTGCAGGTGGGGGTGTATCGGCGCGAGGGCAACGTGGCGGTGGCGGTGGGCGCCCTGGCCGGGATGGGCTACGCGGTGCGCGTGCGCGAGGGCGCGCGGGGCCGCGCGGTGGCGGCCGGTCCGTTCGCGAGCGAGGCGGAGGCGGGCGCGGCGCTGGCGCGGGCGCGCCTGGTGGGGTTCGGGGAGGCGGCGCTGGTGCGCTAGCCGCCGCAGATGCCCTGGAGGGACACCCATTCGCCGTCCGTGAGCGGCGAGGGGAGGGGGGGGACGCCGGCGCCCCCGGGCGGGGCGGCGGCGAGGCGGGCGGCGTGGGCGGCGAGCGCGGCGGGGGGCAGGTCGCCCGAGAGCAGGAGCCGCAGGACGGCCCAGGGGCCGACGTCGTCGAGGAGCGCGCGCAGGGGGTCGGGGGCGGCGGCGCGGGCGGCGCGCAGGTCGGCGGCGAGGTCGGCGGGCTCGGCCGCGTCCTCGACGCTGGCGCGGCCCAGCGCGAGGATGCCGCCGGGCAGCGCGAGGGGGCGCGGGGGGCCGGCGGGCAGCACCACGGCCTGGCCGGGGGCGGGGCCGAAGGTGGCCTCCATGAGGCCCGCGAGCGCCTCCACGCCCAGGGGCTCCTGGCAGGCGGGGCCGAAGGATTCGGAGAGGTGGCCGAGCAGGGTGGCGCCGATCTCGGCCTGCTGGGACCGGGGCATGACGGCGAGGGCGCGGGCTTCGAGGAAGGCGGGGCCGCGCAGGGCGGCGAGCGCGAGCGACAGGGCGAGCAGCGCCAGCAGCGAGGGGACGCGCAGGCGGCGCGGGGGGGCGGCGCGGCGGGCGACGGCGGCGCGCACGCGCTCGATGGCCTCGGTGACGGTGTCGTCCTCGATGTCGAGCGTCTCGGTGCCGGCCTCGTCGGGGGCGTAGCGGGCGGGCGTCCCGCCGGGGTTGAGGCGGTGCAGCGCCGGCAGGCTCCAGTGGGCGAGCGCGCCCCCTTCGCCCGACAGGACCAGGGTGGCGTCGCCCAGGCTGACCGTGACGCTGCGGGCGACGGCGCCGGGCGCCTCGCGCCAGAGGCCGGAGGTCTCGAGCCGCGCGTAGTCGTGCAGGGCGGTCATGCGGCTCCCGGGGGCATGGGGGCACCTTAGGGGGCGGGGGCGGGTCGGGGAAGGCTTCCCGGCGGAGGCGCGCGCCTGTAGGGGGGCGCCCGGGGAGGGCGCGGCATGACGGGACGGACGGCCGAGGCGGCGGCCCTGACCTTCGGGGCCATGGCGCTGTTCGGGCTCATCGACAACTTCATGGGGCGGCTCGCGGAGACGGCGGGGCTGTGGCAGTTCCAGGCCACGCGCACGGCCATCGCGCTCCTGGTGCTGGTGCCGCTGGCCCTGGCCCTGGGCTGGCGGCTCCGGCCGCGCCGCCCCCGGGCGGTGATGCTGCGGTCGCTGGTCAGCTCGGTGGGCATGGTGATCTACTTCGGCTGCCTGGGCCTGATGCCCATCGCGCAGGTGGCGGCGGGGTTCTTCACGGCGCCGCTCTTCGTGGTGCTCTACGCCTCGCTGTGGGGCGAGAGGGTGGGCGCGAGGCGCCTCCTGGCCGTCGCGCTGGGCTTCCTGGGCGTCGTGCTGGCCCTGGGGCTACGGCCGGGGGAGGTGACGGCGCTGGCGCTGCTCCCCGTCCTGGCGGGGGCGCTCTACGGGCTGGGCAGCCTGCTGACCCAGAGGCTGTGCGCCCGGGAGCCGACGGGGGCGGTGCTGCTGGCGTTCTTCGGGTTCATGGGCGCCTGGGGGGTGCTGGGCCTCCTGGCGCTCGGGGCCTGGGGGCCGGAGGCGCCGCCGGGGGGCGACGGCTTCATCCTGCGGGGCTGGGTGAGCCCGGACGCGACCTTCTGGGCGGTGACGGGGGCGCAGGCCCTGGTGTCGCTCCTGGGGCTCGGCATGGTGATCCGGGCCTACCAGATCGCGGAGGCCACGCGGGTCGCGGTGTTCGAGAACGCCCTGCTGGTGTCGGCGACGCTCTGGGCGGTGGTGCTCTGGGGGGAGGTGCCGGGGGCGGTGGAGTGGGCGGGGCTGGCCCTGGTGACGCTGGCGGGGGCGCTGGCGGTGGGGGAGCGGCGGGAGGGGGAGGCGCCGGCGTGATCCACTCGCCCCTCCGGCGGCTCGTGTTCGCGCACCCGCCCAAGACGGGGGGGACGGCGATGGCGCTGGCCTTGGGGGAGGCGGAGGGCGACGCCGTGGCGCGGGACGGGCGGCGCGACCGGGGGCTGGGGAAGCACGCGACCTTGGCGGAGGTCGAGGCGGCGCTGGGGTCGGTGCCCGCCGGGTGGCTGGTGCTGGCCACGGCGCGCAACCCGTGGGACCGGGTGGTGAGCCTGTGGGCCTGGGCGCGCGTCCAGGCGTTCCGGCACCCCACGGTGGAGAGGGCCAAGGCCATGGGGTTCGGGGACTTCGTGCGCGACCCGGCGACGCAGAGGGAGATGGCGGCGAGCCCGGCGAGGCGGTGGCTGTCGGGGCGGGCGGGGGTCGTCCTGCGCATCGAGCATCCCGAGGACCTCGGGCCGGTGGAGGCGCATCTGGGGCGAAGGGTCGTGGTGCCGCGCGCCAACGAGAGCGCGCGGGAGCGGGACTGGCGGGGCTACTACGACAGGGAGACGCGCGCCATCGTGGCGCGGGCCTGCGCGGAGGACGTGAGGCTGGGGGGGTATTCCTTCGAGCCGTAGGGTGCGCGGTTCCCGGGGAGGGCCCGGGGTTCGCGCACCGGGGCCCGGCGGCGGAGGGGGGCGCTCGCGGGGGGGGGCCGGCGTCAGGCGGCCTGGGCCGTCGCGTGGAAGGTGCGGCGCTCGGCGGCCATGTCGCGCAGGAGCTTGGGCGGGGCGAAGCGGTCGCCGTGGGCGCGCGCCAGCTCCTCAGCGCGGGCCACGGCCCAGGCCGCGCCCACCATGTCGAGCCAGGAGAAGGGGCCGCCGGACCACGGCGCGAAGCCCCAGCCGAGCACCGCGCCCACGTCGCCCTCGCGGATGTCCGCCAGCACGCCCTCCTCGAGAGCGCGCACGGCCTCGAGGGCCTGGGCGAGCATGAGGCGGTCCTGCACGTCCGCGAGGGGGGGGCGGGCGGCGGGGGGGAAGCGGTCGGCGAGGCCGGGCCAGAGGCCCAGGCGCTCGCCGCGCTCGTCGTAGTCGTAGAAGCCGGCACGGGCCTTGCGGCCGAGGCGGCCGGCCTCGGCCATGGGGAAGAGCACGGCGTCTACGGCGTCGTCCCTGTAGGCGCTCCCCAGGGCGGCCCTCGTGGCCTTGGCGATGCGCACGCCGAGGTCGAGGGAGGTCTCGTCTATGAGCTGGAGGGGGCCGACCGGCATCCCGAGGAGCCGCGCGGCGTTCTCGACCATCGCCGGGGGGACGCCCTCGCTGACCAGGCGGACGCCTTCGTTGAGGTAGGGGATGATGCAGCGGTTGGCGTAGAAGAAGCGTGCGTCGTTGACCACGATGGGCGTCTTGCCGATCTGGCGCACGAGGTCGAGCGCCTTGGCGACCGCGCGAGGTCCGGTGGCGCGCCCCTTGATGATCTCCACCAGCATCATGCGGTCCACGGGGGAGAAGAAGTGGATGCCGATGAAGCTTTCGGGCGCGTCGGAGGCGCGCGCGAGGTCGGTGATGGGGAGCGTGGAGGTGTTGGTGGCGAGGATGGTCCCCGGCGCGACGTGGCGGAGCGCGGAGCGCGTGACCTCGGCCTTGACGGCCGGGTCCTCGAAGACGGCCTCGATGACGAGGTCGCAGCCTGCGAGGGCCGCGTGGTCGGTCGCGGGGGCGATGCGGGCGAGGGTTTCCGCCGCCTGGTCGGCCGTCATGCGCTTGCGCTGCACGGCCTTGGTCAGCAGGCCTTCGGCGGTCGCGCGGCCCTTGTCGGCCGCCTCCTGGGTGGCGTCGATGAGGACCACGTCGATGCCCGCCAGGGCCGCGGCGTGGGCTATCCCGGCGCCCATCATGCCCGCGCCGAGGACGCCCAGGCGCTTGACGGACTCGTCGGGGAGCTTGGGGCGGCTCGCGCCCTTCTCCAGGGCCTGCTTGTCCAGGAAGAGCGTGCGGATCATCGCGGAGGAGGAGGGGTCGAGGAGGACGTGGGTGAACCAGCGGGCCTCGATGCGCAAAGCCGTGTCGAAGGGGACCAGGGCGCCTTCGTAGACGGCCGAGAGGAGCGCCTTGGCGGCGGGATAGGCGCCCTGGGTCTGGTGGTTCACGAGGGCGGAGGCGCCGACGAAGGTCTGGAAGCCCGCCGGGTGGTAGGGCGTGCCGCCGGGCATCTTGTAGTCGCGGCGGTCCCAGGGCTTCGAGGGGTCGGTGCCGACGGCGCTCAGGACCCATTCGCGGGCTCGGACGAGGAGGTCCTCGGGCGCGACGACCTCGTCGATGAGGCCGGCGGCCTTGGCGGCCACCGGGTCGGACAGCTTGCCTTCGAGGAGGAAGGGGGAGGCGGCCATGGCGCCCATCTTGCGCACGAGGCGCGTGGTGCCGCCGGCGCCGGGGAAGATGCCGACCTTGATCTCGGGCAGGCCGATCTTGGCGCGCGGGTTGTCGGCGGCGAGGATGCGGTGGCAGGCCAGCGGGATCTCCAGGCCGATGCCCAGCGCCGTGCCGGGGAGGGCGGCGGCGATGGGCTTGGCCCCCTTGAGGGTCTTGGGGTCGGCGCCCGCGCGCTCGATGCGGCGCAGGACGGCGTGCATGCGCATCACGCCGTCGAAGATGGCCTGGGCGCCGCCCGCCTTCATGGCGGCGATGACGGCGAGGTCCATGCCGGCGGCGAAGTCCCTCTTGGCGGAGGTGATGACGAGGCCCTTGACGGAGGGGTCGGCGAGGGCCTCGGAGACCAGGCGGTCCAGCTCCGCGAAGCCGTCCATGCTCATGACGTTCATGGATTTCCCGGGCAGGTCCCAGGTGATGACGGCGACGCCGTCCGCTCCGGTGGCGCTCGTGAACATCAGGTGGCCTCCTTGGGGCCCGTCCAGGGCGTGCCGTCGAGATGCGTCAGGCGGTTGGCGCCGCCCTCGCGGTGGAGGATCATGTCGTCGTCGGGGTAGGTGGCGACCTCCTCGGGGTGCGAGGTGCCGACCACGAGGAAGCGCGCCAGCGAGGCGCTGCGGTTGACGAGGCGGTGCGCGAGGCCCGTGCCCGCGGGCCAGGCGGCGCAGTCGCCCGCGACCATGACCGTCTCGCCCGCGTCCTCCTCCAGCACCAGCTCGCCCTCGGTGACCCAGGCGAACTCGTCCTCGCGCGCGTGGGCGTGGCGGAGCGAGGCGACGGCGCCGGGCTCGAGCGTGACGAGGTTGGCGCCGAACTGGGTGAGGCCGGCGGCCTGGCCGAGCCGGCGCGAGGAGCGGCCCTCCATCTGGGCGGCGTAGGGGGCGGGGTAGATGGAGCCGGTGCGCAGGGGGGCCTTCCCGATGTCGAGCTTGGGCATCAGACGCGCTCGATGACGGTGGCCGCGCCCATGCCGGAGGCCACGCAGAGGGTGGCGAGGCCGGTGGCGAGGTCGCGGCGCTCCAGCTCGTCCAGGAGCGTGCCCAGGATGATGGCGCCCGAGGCGCCCAGCGGGTGGCCCATGGCGATGGCGCCGCCGTTGACGTTGACCTTGTCGCGCGGGACCCCGAACCTCTGCATGAAGCGCAGGACCACGGCGGCGAAGGCCTCGTTGACCTCGAAGAGGTCCACGTCGCCCACCTCCATGCCGGCCGCGCGCAGGGCCTTCTCCGTCGCGGGGACGGGGCCGGTCAGCATGATGGTCGGGTCCGTGCCGACCGAGGCCGTCGCCTTGATGCGCGCCCGGGGCTTCAGCCCATGCGCCTCGCCCCACTCCTTGGAGCCCACCAGCACCGCCGCCGCGCCGTCCACGATGCCCGAGGAGTTGCCGGCGTGGTGGACGTGCTGGATGCGCTCCAGGTGGGGGTACTTCATCAGGGCCACCTTGTCGAAGCCGGGCATGGACTCGCCCATGGCCTTGAAGGCGGGGTCCAAGGCCCCGAGCCTCTGCATGTCGGTGTCGGGGCGCATGTACTCGTCGCGGTCGAGGATGGTCAGGCCGTTGATGTCGGTGACGGGGACCACGGAGCGCGTGAAGCGGCCTTCGTCCCAGGCGGCTTTCGCGCGCCTCTGGGACTCGACGGCGTATTGGTCCACGTCGTCGCGGGAAAAACCGTGCTCGGTGGCGATGATGTCGGCCGAGATGCCCTGGGGGACGAAGTAGGTCTTCAGCGCGAGCGAGGGGTCCACGGCGATGGCGGCGCCGTCCGAGCCCATGGGCACCCTCCCCATCATCTCGACGCCGCCCGCGACGTAGGCGGCCCCGGCGCCGCCCCTCACCTGGTTGGCGGCGAGGTTGACGGCCTCCAGGCCCGAGGCGCAGAAGCGGTTGACGGAGAGGCCGGGGACGCTCTCGGCCCAGCCCGACGCGAGGACGGCGGAGCGGGCGAGGCAGCCGCCCTGCTCGGCCACCTGGGTGACGTTGCCCCAGATGACGTCGTCCACGGCATCGGGGGGCAGCGCGGAGCGGTCGCGGAGGGCGTCGAGCGTCTGGGCGCTCAGGCGGAGCGCCGTGACCTCGTGGAGCGAGCCGTCGGGCTTGCCTTTCCCGCGGGGGGTGCGCAGGGCGTCGAAGATGAAGGCGTCTGGCATGGTGGAGTCCCCCTTGGGGCCTCACATAGCAACGGGCGGGGGCGGGCGCGACGGGAGAGGCCGCAACGTCACGCGAGGGGCAGCGTGGGCGAGCGGCCCGGGACCCTCGGCATCAGGTCGTAGGGGTGGGCCCAGCCGGGCAGCGCCGCGAGGCGGCTCAACCAGGCGTCCACGGCGGGGAAGGTCTTCCGGTCGAAGCCGAAGGGCTCGGGGTAGTAGAGGTAGCCGCAGCAGGCGGTGTCGGCGATGGTGGGCGCCTCGCCCGTCAGGAAGGGCGTGCGGGAGAGCTGGGCTTCGAGGGCGGCGAGGGCGGAGAGCAGGCGGGGGGTCAGCCAGTCGATGACCGCCTGGGACCGCTTGTCGGGCGGCAGAAAGTTCATGTGGAAACGGAGCGCGCCGGCCACCCCTGAGACCTTGTGGTTGTCGAAGAGCACCCAGCGCAGCGATTCGTAGCGGTCGCCCAGCAGGTGGCCGGAGCGCTCGGCCGCCCAGAGCTGGATGGCGCCCGACTGGGTGAGGGTGCGGTCCTCGGTCACGAGCACGGGGGCCTCGCCCATGACGTTGAGGTCGCGCCAGGCGGGGGTGCGGGCGGCGCCGTGGAAGAAGTCCACGAAGACGGGCTCCCAGGCGGTGCCGGTGAGGGCCAGCGTCAGCGCGGCCTTGTAGCAGTTGCCGGACTCGCCGAAGCAGTGGAGGCGGGGGGTCATGGCGCGAGGCTACAGAGGCGCGCCCGGGAGGCAAGGGGGCCTGGGGCGCCGCAGGGCGGGCCGCGTGGTCCCCGGCCCGGCCGGGGCTCTCGCGGCCGACCCTAGAACGCCTCCGCGGGCAGCGCCATGACGGGCTCGGCGCCGGAGCGGATGCGTTGGAGCAGCGCCCCCGTCAGGGGCAGGGCGCGGGCGGCGTGGTAGCGGGCGGTCGCCAGCTTGGCCTCGTGGAAGTCGCGGTCGGGGGCGCCTTCGGCCAGCGCCTTGCGGGAGGCGGCGGCCATGCGCGCCCACATGAGGCCGAGGCCCACGTGGCCCATCATGTGCAGGAAGTCCGTGGAGCCCGCGAGGGCCGCGTTGGGGGCGCGCGCGTTGTCCAGGAAGAAGGCGGCGGCGGCCTGGAGATCCTTCGAGGCGGCCTTGAGGGGGTCCAGGACGCTGGCCTTGAGCGCCTCGTCGCCCTCGTGCTCGCGGATCGTCGCCTTGACCTCGTCGAGGAAGGCCATGAAGGCCGCCCCGCCGTCCTGGGCGAGCTTGCGGCCCACAAGGTCGAGCGCCTGGATGCCGTTGGCGCCCTCGTAGATCATGGCGATGCGGGCGTCGCGGACGTATTGCGACATCCCCCACTCCTCGACGTAGCCGTGGCCGCCGAGGACCTGCTGGGCCTGGACCGTCATGGCGAAGCCCTGGTCGGTCTGGAAGCCCTTGAGGACGGGGGTGAGCAGCGAGACGAGCGCCTCGGCCCGGGCGTCCCCCAGGCGGTGGGCGCGGTCCATGAGGGAGGCGCCCCAGTAGGTGAAGGCGCGCGCGCCCTCCACGAAGGCCCTCTGGTCCATCAGCGAGCGGCGCACGTCCGGGTGGACGACGAGGGGGTCGGCGGCGCCCGCGGGGTTGCGAGCGCCCGTCGCGTCGCGGCCCTGGAGGCGGTCGCGGGCGTATTGGGCGGCGTTCTGGTAGGCGATGGCGGCGACCGCGTAGCCCTGGAGCGCCACGCCGAGGCGCGCCTCGTTCATCATGGTGAACATGGCGCGCATGCCCTTGTGCAGCTCGCCCAGCAGCTCCCCGCGCGCGCCATCGTAGTTCATGACGCAGGTGGCGTTGCCGTGGATGCCCATCTTCTCCTCGACCTTGCCCACGGAGACGCCGTTGCGCGCGCCCAGCGATCCGTCCTCGTGGACCTCGAACTTGGGGACGATGAAGAGGGAGATGCCGCGCGTGCCCTCGCCGCCGCCCGGGGCCTTGGCGAGCACCAGGTGGACCACGTTGTCGGCCATGTCGTGGTCGCCGGCGGAGATGAAGATCTTCTGGCCGGTGACGAGGTAGCCGCCGTCGGGCTGGGGCTCGGCGCGCGTGCGCATGAGGCCGAGGTCGGTGCCGGCGTGGGGCTCCGTCAGGTTCATCGTGCCGGTCCACTCGCAGGAGGCGAGGCGGGGGAGCCAGCGGGCCTTCTGGGCCTCGGTGCCGTGCAGGAGGATGGCGGACACGGCGCCGTGGGTGAGGCCCTGGTACATCTGGAAGGCCATGTTGGCCGACACCATGGGCTCCTGGGCGGCGGTGTGGAGGAGGTAGGGCAGGCCCTGGCCGCCCCACGCCTCGGGCACGTCCATGCTGGTCCAGCCGCCCTCGCGCACCTCGCGGAAGGCCTCCTTGAAGCCCGGGGGCGTGCGGACCACGCCGTTCTCGAGGCGGCAGCCCTCGCGGTCGCCCATGGGGTTGAGGGGCAGGAGGAGGTCGGCGGCGACCTTTCCGGCCTCCGACAGGATCGCCTCGGTGGTGTCGCGGCCGAGGTCGGCGTAGCCCGGGACGTCCGACGCCTCCACCCCCAGCACGTCGTGCAGGACGAAGAACTGGTCCTTGAGCGGGGCGGCGTAGAGGGGCATTCGGGTGCGTCCCTGGGCTGGGCGTCGGGGTCAGGCGGCGCTGGAGGCCTTCTGGAGCTCCTTGCGGCCCCAGTCGAGCTGGGCCCTGAGGTCGCCGATGGCGGAGTCCAGGGCGGCGCGGCGCTCCTCCATGTCGGCCAGGTGGCGCTCGGCGACCTCGCAGGCCTGGGCGAGCTGGGCCTCGCGGCCGCGGCCCCCGTTCCAGAGGTCGAGGAGCTGCCTGATCTCCTCGAGCGAGAAGCCGAAGCGCTTGCCGCGCAGGATCAGCGTGAGGCGGGCGCGGTCGGAGCGCGTGAAGAGCCGCTTGGTGCCCTTGCGGATGGGGCGCAGGAGCTCCTTGGCCTCGTAGAAGCGGAGCGCGCGAGGGGTCACGCCAAAGCTGTCGCACATCTCGCGGATGGTCATGGTGTCGTCGGTCATGTCTCGGAGCCCTGGGAACGCCCCCGCGAGTGGCCAGAGGGCGGGACGTCAGATGCCCCGGCGCGCGGGCGGATACAAGGAACGAGGCCGTTCACGATGGGGTAACGCGGCGTCACGACTGCGGATTCCCGCTCACGCGCGGGGAGGCGGCGGCGGCGGGGGGCAGGCCCAGCGTGGCGGCGGTGTCGTCGCGCAGGCGCAGCAGGGCTGCCACCGTCTCGTCGAGCTGGCGGCGCTGCTCGCCGAGCTCGCCGAGCTGGCGGTCGGCCATCTCGATCCAGCGGCGCATCTGCGCCTCCGTGCCCTCCTTCTCGTAGATGAGGAGCCACTGGCGGATGTCCTCCAGGGCGAAGCCGAAGCGGCGGCCGCGCAGGATGAGCGTCATGCGCGCCACCTCGCGCGGGCCGTACCAGCGGGCGCGGCCGTCCTTCTCGGGGGAGAGCAGCTCGATGTACTCGTAGTAGCGCAGGGTGCGCGGCGTCACGTCGAAGCGGGCGCACATCTCCTTGAAGGAGAGGCGGGGGGGCTTGGGGCGGGGGGCGGCGTCGGGCATGGCTCTCCCCCCGGGAGGATAGACCGGGCCCGGGGCCGGGAAAAGGCCCGGGGGGCCTTGGGTTGCCGCCCGGGCCCGCGTCCCGCACGAAGCGGGGGGGAGGTGGGGCATGGAAGAGCCAAGGGAGAGGGCGGCGCGGGCCTTCGTCGCCGCGCTGCCCTTCGCGCGGGCGCTGGGGCTGCGGCTCGGGCGCGCGGGCGGCGACGGGGTGGAGATCGAGATGCCCTGGGACGCGCGGCTGGTGGGCGACCCGGCGACGGGGGTGCTGCACGGGGGGGCGGTGAGCGCGCTGCTCGACACGGCCTCCGGGGCGGCGGTGCTCCTGCACCCGGACGTGCCGGGGGGGACGGCGACCCTGGGCCTGCGCGTGGACTACCTGCGCGCGGCGCGGCCCGGGGAGGCGGTGACGGCCTGGGCGGAGTGCCGCCACGTGACGCGCACGGTGGCCTTCGTGCGGGCGGTGGCCCGCGACTCCGGGGGGGCCTTCGCCGAGGCCGTGGGGCGCTTCACGGTGGAACGATGAGGGCGCCGCCCGAGCCGGTGGGCGTGGTCAAGGAGAGGCGCGACGGGGCGCTCGGGCGGCTCGTGGGGTCCATTCCCTTCGCGGCCTTCCTCGGCATCCGCTTCGACCGGCGGGGCGACGAGCTGACGGCGGTGCTGCCGTTCCGGGAGGATCTGGTCGGCAACCCCCTGGTCCCGGCGCTGCACGGGGGCGCGACGGCGGCGTTCCTGGAGGTGGCGGCCATCGTGGAGCTGGCGTGGAGCGCGTCCTGGGAGGCGACGGAGGCGGGCGCGCGGGCGCCCCTTCGGATGCCCAAGACCATAGACCTCACGGTGGACTACCTGCGCCCCGGCCTGCCGCGCGACGCCTACGCGCGGGCGCGGGTCAACCGGTCGGGGCGGCGCTATGCCTCCGTCCACGTCGAGGCCTGGCAGGACAACCGCGGCCGGCTGTTCGCCCAAGGGACGGGGCACTTCCTGATGCCGGACGCGGCGGGGTGAGGCCGGAGGCGGCCACGCACGGACGAGTGCCGCGCATCGCCGGGCCGATCGTCCTCGGCCACGACGCGGTGCCTCTGCCGGGCCTCGATGACGTGGGGGTGGAGGGGCGGCTCGGGGGGGCGGCCCCCGTCGGGGCGGTGGGCCCGGGGCGGGGGCCACGGGGTCATGGGAGCTCCCGCCCCTGCCCAGGAGGGCCACGGGGGCTCGCGGGGCGGGAGCGCGGGGCGGGGGGGCGCGAGCCTGCCGGGGGCCTGGGGCGCCCAGGGGCCGTGGGCGGCGCCGATGGCGGTCCTCGTGATGCGGGCGGCGGCGCCGGGGGCGCTCCGCCCGGGGCTGGAAAGGAGGGTGGCGGGCTGCGGCCCGCCCTCAGAGCCAGCGGGAGCGGTCGTGGCCCACGGCGGCGGCGACGGTGGCGAAGCCCTTGGCCGCGAGGAGGCGGTCGAGGCCCGCGAGGATGCCGGCGGCGAGGCCGAGGCCCCCGTAGGCCAGCGCCGTGTAGAGCTGGAGGGCCGAGGCGCCGGCGGCGATCTTCTGGAGCGCGTCCTCGGGGCTGGCGATGCCGCCCACGCCCACGAGCGGCAGCCGCGTGAGCGTCGAGAGGCGGGCCAGGACGCGGGTGGATCGCTCCAGGAGGGGGGCGCCGGAGAGGCCGCCGGGGCGGTCGCGGCGGGGCGAGCGCAGGCCGTCGCGCGCGAGCGTGGTGTTGGTGGCCACGAGGGCGGCGAGGCCCGCCGCCTCGGCCTCCTCGGCGAGCGCGGCGAGGGCGTCGTCGTCGAGGTCCGGCGAGAGCTTGAGGAGGACCGGGATCGGGCGGGGGAGCGCGGCGCGGGCCTCCATGACGCGGGCGAGGAGCGACCGGAGGGCGGCGCGCCCTTGCAGGTCGCGCAGCCCCTGGGTGTTGGGGGAGGAGACGTTGACGGTGGCGAAGTCCGCCAGGGGGCCGAGTCGCAGGAGGACGGCGGCGAAGTCGGCCGGGCGGTCGGGCGAGGCGGCGTTGGCGCCGAGGTTGACGCCGACGATCCGGCCGGGGGGGCGGCGGGCGAGGCGCGGGGCGGCCTCCTCCATGCCGCGGTTGTTGAAGCCGAAGCGGTTGATGGCGGCGCGGTCCAGGGGCAGGCGCCAGAGGCGGGGGCGGGGGTTGCCCTCCTGGGGGAGAGGCGTCAGCGCGCCGACCTCCAGGAAGCCCAGGGCGGAGCGGGCCAGGGCGGGGAGCGCCACCGCGTCCTTGTCGAAGCCGGCCGCGAGGCCGAGGGGGTTGGGGAGGGCCAGCCCCGCGAGGGTGGTGGCGAGGCGCGGCGAGGTCACGGGGCCGCCGCGCGGGCCGAGGCCCAGGCGGAGCGCCCCGAGGGCCAGGCCATGGGCCGTCTCGGGGTCGAGGCGGCGCAGCGCCGCCAGTCCGATCCGCTCGATCACAGGGGGGGCAGGAGGTGGCGGCCGCCCTCCAGGGGGAGCGGCGCGGTCCACAGGATGTCGGCCACGCGCAGGGGGCCGTAGTGGTGGGGGAAGGGCTCGCCGCCGCGCGAGGGCTCCCAGCGCAGCGCCAGGGCCGCGTCGTCGAGCGCGAGTAGGACCAGGCCGGGCTCCTGGGCGAAGTGGAGGCGGAGGGTCTCGGCGACCTGGGGGGCGGCGGAGAGGTGGACGAAGCCGTCCAGGACGTCGAGGGGGGAGCCGGGGGTCTCGCCCCTGGCGCGCAGCGCGTCCCATTCGGAGGGGCGGAGGACCTTGTAGACGGGCATGGGGCGGTGATGCGCGCGCGGGCGGGGGCGGTCAAGGCGGCGGCGTCATGTCGGCGTCACGGCCCCGGGGCAGCATGGGCGCTTGACGGGGCAAGCCCTGGGGGGGTCCCATCGCCCCGTCAGTCCGGGAGATCGCCATGCACCGCCTCCTCGCCACCGCCGCCCTCTGCGCCCTGGCCACCGCCGGGCGGGCGGAGTTCACGCTCACGATCCTGCACACCAACGACGTCCACGACCGCTTCGAGCCGATCAACGCCTTCGATTCGACCTGCGACGCGGAGGCGGACGCGGCCGGCGAGTGCTTCGGGGGCGTCGCGCGGCTGGCCACGGCGCTGCGCGCGGCCGAGGCGGAGGCGGTCAACCCGATCCTGCTGGACGCGGGCGACCAGTTCCAGGGCTCCTTGCTGTTCACGCTCTATCAGGGGGCCATGTCGGCCGAGTTCATGCCTCGCTTGGGCTACGACGCCATGGCGGCGGGCAACCACGAGTTCGACCTCGGCCCCGGCCCCTTGGGCGACTTCGCGGCGGCCGTGGGGCTGCCGTTGCTGTCGGCCAACGTGGACGCGGGCCGGGAGCCGCTGCTGGCCGGGCGCCTCGCCCCCAGCACGGTGCTGGAGGTGGGGGGCGAGAGGGTCGGGGTGGTCGGGCTGACCACGGCCGACATGCCCGAGATCGCCTCGCCGGGGCCCAACGTGGCCGTCGCGCCCTATGCCGCCGCCCAGGCCGCCATCGACGCGCTGGAGGCGGAGGGTGTGGACAAGATCGTCCTCCTGACGCACGTGGGCTACGCCGTGGACCTGCGGCTCGCCGCGTCGCTGGACGGGGTGGACGTGATCGTGGGGGGGCATTCGCACTCGCTCCTGGGCGACATGGAGGGGACGGCGGGGCCCTATCCGACCATGGTGGGGGACGTGCCGGTCGTGCAGGCGCGGTCCTACGGCAAGTACCTGGGCCGGCTGGTCGTCACCTTCGACGACGCGGGCCGGGTCGTCTCGGCCGAGGGGGCGCCGATCCTGCTCGACGCCTCGGTCGCCGAGGACGAGGCGATCCGCGCCCGCGTGGCGGAGCTGGGCGCGCCGCTGGAGGCGCTGCGGGCGGAGGTCGTGGGGGAGGCGGCGGCGGCCATCGAGGGCGCGCGCGAGGTGTGCCGGGTGGGGGAGTGCGCCATGGGCAACCTGGTGGCCGACGCCATGCTGGCGCGCGTGGCCGACCAGGGGGTGACGGTGGCCCTGGCCAACTCCGGCGGGCTCCGGGCGAGCATAGACGCGGGGCCGGTCACGCGGGGCGAGGTGCTGACGGTGCTGCCCTTCCAGAACACGCTGAGCACCTTCTCCGTCTCGGGGGCGACGCTGGCGGAGGCCCTGGAGAACGGGGCCAGCCAGATCGAGGAGGGCGCGGGGCGGTTCCTGCAGGTGGCGGGGCTGCGCTACGCGGTGGACCCCGCCGCCCCGGCGGGCGCCCGCGTGTCGGGGGTGGAGGTGCGCCTGGGCGGGGACGCCTGGGCGCCCCTCGACCCGGCCGCGACCTACCTGGTGGTGAGCAACAACTACGTGCGCCAGGGGGGCGACGGCTTCGCCATGTTCGAGGACGCCGCCGACGCCTACGACTTCGGCCCCGACCTGGCGGACGTGGTGGCGGAGTTCATCGCGGCCAACTCGCCCTACGAGCCCTACACGGACGGGCGCGTCACGGTGCGGTAGGGCGGCGCGCCCCGAAGAGGGCCGCGACGGGGACAAGGAGGCCGGGGGGGTCGAGCAGGAGGCTCGGCCCCTCCGCGGCGTCGCGCAGGAGAGCGGAGCTGATGGGGCCGCCCTCGCCGTCGCGGCGGTGGTGCAGGACCGTGCGGGCGACGGGATCCAGGATCAGGTAGTGGCGCAAGGAGGGCAGGGCGAAGTAGCCCGCGAACTTGCGGCCCGTGTCGACGGCGCGCGAGGAGGGCGACAGGACCTCGACCACGAGGAGCGGGTCCGGCACCTCCAGGCCGCCGTCGTCCGGCAGGTCCGGCCCGCAGCGCAGGAGCGCGTCGGGCTCGTAGGCGGTCTCGGGCGCGACGCGCACGGTGGCGCCGTCCCCCAGGGCCTCGCAGGGCAGGCCCGACGCCTCGACCGCCCTGTCCAGCGCCGCGAAGGCCCGCGACTTGACGCGGACGTGCAGCACCGTCTCGGAGGCCATGGCCCAGACCTCGCCGTCCACCAGCTCGTAGCGGCCGCCGGGCTGCCTCTCGGCCCAGTCGAGGAACGCGTCCACGGTCATGCGGGGGGGCTTGGGCTGGCGGGCTGCGGTCATCTCGGGCACCTCCGGCTTCTCCATAGCAGCGACGCCCGTCCCGCGCGACGCCCCTTGCCCCCGCGCCTCCCCCGCGCCACCTGTCACCCATGTGCGGGCGCATGGCGATCACGATGGCGCACGACGCCATGGGGCGGCTCTTCGACGCGGCGCTGGCCAACGACCTGCCGCCGGTGCCGTCCCACAACGTCTGCCCGACCCAGACGATCAGCGCGTGCGTGCCGGGCGACAGGCGCCTCCTGCGCCCCATGCGCTGGGGGTTGATCCCGCCCTGGTACAAGACGCCGAATGGAGGGCCGCTGCTCATCAACGCGCGCGCGGAGACGGTCGCCGACAAGCCCGCCTTCCGCCAGGCGGTGCGCGAGAGGCGCTGCCTGGTGCCGGCCTCGGGCTTCTACGAGTGGGAGAGGCGGGAGGGCGAGACGCCGCTGCCTTGGTACGTGACCCGCGCGGACGGCTCTCCCATGGTCTTCGCGGCCATCTGGCAGGACTGGGGGCCGCCGGACGCGCGCGTGTCCACCTGCGCGGTCGTCACCTGCGCCGCCAACGCCGAGATGGCGCGGGTGCACGACCGCCTGCCCGTCATCCTGGAGCCCCCGGACTGGGGGCTGTGGCTGGGCGAGGAGGGGGTGGGGGCGGCCCGCCTCATGGCGCCGGCGCCGGACGGGTCGCTGCGCATGCACCGGGTGGGGACGGAGGTGAACTCCTCGCGCGCCTTGGGCGAGGGGCTGATCCGGCCGGTGGAGGTCGTGGCGGGGCCGATCAACCCGGCCTAGGGCCGCCGGCCCAGTGGACGCGGCCCCGCGCCCGCCCTATGAGGGGGCGAGCGCGGCTATGGTGTAGTGGTAGCGCCTCAGCCTTCCAAGCTGATGGGGCGGGTTCGATTCCCGCTAGCCGCTCCAGCTTCTCAGCGGACGCCCCTGGGCGGGTCGTCGACGCCGCCGATCACGGCGCCCGTCTGGCCGGGGGCGGCCACGGCGGCGCTCACCAGCCCGGCCTCGCGCACGGCCATGGCCGGCGCGAGGCCGGGCTGCTCGGTGCGCATCGGGCGGGGGCGCTCCTCGACGACGTGGACCTGGCCCCCCGTGCGCCCGGCCTGCGCCGGCGCACCGGCCTGGGGGAAGCCCTGGGGCGCGCCGTCGTCCACGCCGTCCATCTCGGCCTGGGCCTGCGCCCAATGCGCCTCGTGGCGGCCGTGCGGGCGGCCCTCCGCCTCCCAGATCTCGTGGGCTCTCGCCCTGATCGCCTCGTCGCGGTCCTGGGCCATGGCATCCCTCCCCGGCTGATCCCGGGGCCAACCGCCGGCGGGGCCGGGAGGTTCCGCTAGGGGGCGGCGAGGCGGGCGAGGTGGCGGGGGAGGTCGCGCGAGGGCACGTCGGCCGCGCGCACCAGGGCGTCGAAGTGGCGCGTGATGGCCTCCACGCGCTCCTTGTCGCGGAAGGCGAGGTAGTTGCGGCCCAGGTAGAGCACCGCGAGGAGCGGGCCGAACACCGTCACCGGGGCCGAGTAGAGGCGGCGCGCGTCGAAGAGGTGGACGCGCAGCGTCGGGTAGAGCTGGTCGTGGAGGCGCGCGAGGTGGGCGATCTGGCCCCGGCGGACCTCGGGCGGGCAGCCCTCGTAGTAGCCGGTCCCCGCCGCGAAGCTCTGGAGCTCGTGCAGCGGGATGGCGAACTCGTAGTCCGAGCGGGCCTGGCGCATCCAGGCGAGGCGGTCCTCGCTGGCCCCGATGGCCTGGTCGGTGGTGCGCCCGAGCGAGGGCTCGTATTCCCAGCGCAGCGTCTCGCGCGTCTTGAGCATGTCGGGCAGGCCCGCGGGGACGTTGCGGATCTTGTAGCCCGCCGCCTCCTGGTGCCAGGCGAAGACCTGCTCGTCTATGAGGGCGCGGGGGGCCTCGGGCATGGTGAGCGAGGCGGCGATCACGTCGGCCGCGCGCTCCTTGCGGTCGGTCAGGCCGAGGAGCCAGTCGGCGGACACGCCCAGCGCTGCGGCGCAGCCCGCCACGAGCTGCGCGTTGGGCAGGCGCGTGCCGTCGCCGAGGAGCTGGGAGATGGTCGAGCGGTCCACGCCCACGGCGCGGGCGAGCGCGGCCCCGCCCTGGCGGCGCTCGTCCATGGCGGCCCGGAGGCGGGCGCGGAAGAGCGCGGCGCGGGCCCGCTTGTCCACTTCCATCCCCCTTGTTGACGGAACGCAACGGCGTTGCGTCCGAGTTGCGCCGATCACGCCTCCCCTTGTCAACCGTTCGGGCGCATCCTGCGCGCGGCCGTGGGGACGGCCGGGAAGGGCGAGACGATGCGACGGGCGCTGGAGGGGGCCGAGTGGCCGACCCTCGTCATGCTGGGGGCGACCTACGGGGCCTGGGGCCTGGCGGTGTTCGGGCTGGCCCCCCTGTCGCCCTGGCTGTCCGTGCCGGTGACGGCCTGGGCGGTCGCCCAGCATTCCTCGCTCCAGCACGAGGCGCTGCACGGGCACCCGTTCCGCGACCGGCGGCTTAACGAGGCCCTGGTGTTCCCGGCGCTGGGGCTGGCCATCCCCTACGGGCGGTTCAGGGACACGCACCTCGCGCACCATCAGGACGCCATCCTGACGGACCCCTACGACGACCCGGAGAGCAACTACCTCGCCGAGGCCGACTGGCGGGCCCTGCCGCGCTGGCGGCAGGCCTTGCTGCGGGCCAACAACACGCTGCTCGGGCGCATGGCGCTGGGGCCGGCCGTCGGCACGGCGGCCTTCGTGGCCGGCGACCTGCGGCTGATGCGGGCGGGGGACAGGGCGGTGCGGCGGGCCTGGGTCCTGCACGGGCTGGGGGCGGCGCTGGTGCTGGGGGTCGTGGCGCTCTCGCCCATGCCGCTCTGGGCCTACCTGCTGGCCTGCTACCTCGCGCTGTCGCTCCTCAAGATCAGGACCTTTCTGGAGCACCAGGCGCACGAGCGCGCGCGCGGGCGCACCGTCATCATCGAGGACCGGGGGCCGCTGGCGCTCCTGTTCCTCAACAACAACCTGCACGTGGTCCACCACATGCACCCGCGCGTCCCGTGGTACCGGCTGCCGCGCCTCTACGGGGCCAACCCAGGGCGCTACCTGGGTGTCAACGACGGCTACCGCTACAGGAGCTACTGGGAGGTGGCGCGCAGGCACTTCTTGCGCGCCAAGGACCCCGTCCCCCACCCGATCCTGCGGCGCGAAGGCTAATCGGTCGCCGCCTCGCCGGCGCCGAAGCCGTGCATGTGGCGCGCCCACTGGAAGCCGATGATGGCGCCCTTGACGCGCGGCAGCAGCCACAGCGAGAGCGCCACGGCGCCCGCGCTGGTGCCCAGGGCGAAGACCAGGGGCTCGGGGCGGAAGGCGGTCCAGGTGAAGTGCATGGCGAAGCCCACGAGGTGGCCCACGAGCAGGATCGTGAGGTAGGCCGGCCCGTCGTCGGCGCGGTGGCCCGAGAGGTCCTGCCCGCAACGGGGGCAGGCGGGGACCACCTTGAGGTAGCGCCCGAAGAGCCGCCCCTCGCCGCAGCGGGGGCAGAGGCCCAGGACGCCGCGCCGCACCGCCGCCCAGGCGTCGCGGTCGGGCGCCGTCGCCTCGGGGCGCGCGAGGGCGATCGTCCCGGGGAGGGGGTCGAGGGGGCCTGCGCCGTCCATGGGGGCACCTCCTGGAATGGGCATATGGCGCGAGGGGCAGGGGAGGGAAGGGCCGGGGGGCAGCGGGGGAGTCTCACGGAGGCGTCATCGGGGGGCGCGACGGAGCGGCGCCGGGGGTCCGTTGGAGGGGCATCGCCGGCCCCGAGGCCGGAGGAACCCGAGAGAGGACCACCATGAGGACATCCCTGATCACCGCCGGCCTGCTGGCCGCGCTGGCCGGCACGGCCGTGCTGGCGCAGGCCACGGCCCCCGATGCCACGGCCCCCGAGGCGGCGCCGGCCGCCGCCGACGCCACGGGCGCCACGCCGCACGCGCCCCCGGCGGGCGGACCCGGCCATGGCGGGATGGGCGGCGTGCCCAACACCGGCCCCCTCCTGGTGGCCGTCTACGACGCGGACGGCGACGGGCTCGTCACGCCCGAGGAGATCGAGGCCCGCAAGGCGGCGCGCTTCGCGCAGGCGGACGCCAACGGTGACGGGGGGCTCGATGCGGCGGAGCTGGTCGCGCTCGAGGGGATCGTGCGGGCCGAGGCGGAGGCGGCGCGGGAGGCCGCGATCATCGCCGTCATGGACGACAGCGGCGACGGCCTCCTGCAGATCGCCGAGATCGAGGCCCGCACGCCGCGGCTCGCGCCGATCTTCGACCGGCTCGACGCGAACGGCGACGGGGCGCTCAGCCAGGCCGAGATCGACGCGGGGCGGGGCGGGAAGGGCGGCTCCGGCGGCCGCGGCGGCGAGGACCACGGCGGCGAGGGCCGCGGCGGCGAGGGCCGCGGCGAGGACCACGGCGCGCGCGCCGGCGAGCAGGCCGACGGCCCGGGGGGCCAGGACGGCGGGGACGAGGACCAGGACGACGACGGCTTCGAGGGCGACGCCGGCGGGTCCTCCGGCCAGTGACCCGGAGAGGCGCCCCGGGGGCAGCGCGCCCCGGGGCGCCTCGCCCTTGATGGACCGCTCCCCATGCGCCATGCCCCCCGGGCCATGCCGGACGCCCCCCCACCGCGCGACCGCGAGGGCGCCCTTCTCGTCGCCTATGCCAACGGCGACGCGGGGGCCGCCCGCGACCTCACCGCCAGCCTGGCGCCGCGCGCGCTCGCGGTGGCCGCGCGGATGCTGGGGGACCGCGCGGAGGCCGAGGACGTGACGCAGGAGGCCATGCTGCGTCTGTGGAGGGTGGCCCCGGCCTGGCGTCAGGGAGAGGCGCGGGTCGCCACCTGGCTGCACCGGGTGGTGAGCAACCTCTGCCTGGACCGGATCAGGCAAAGGCGGGGCGTGGGGCTCGAGGAGGTGGCGGAGCCCGCGGACCCCGCGCCCTCCGTGGCCGAGCGCATGGCGGGCGACGAGAGGGTGGCGGCGCTGCACGCGGCGATCGGGCGCCTGCCCGAGCGGCAGCGGCTGGCGGTGAGCCTGCGCCACCTCGACGGACTGTCCAACCCCGAGGTGGCCGCCGTCATGGACATCGGGGTGGAGGCGGTGGAATCCCTGACGGCGCGAGGCAGGCGGGCGCTGGCGACGATCCTCTCGGGGCGCAAGGAGGAGCTGGGCCATGACGGATGACGATCTGGAGGCGCTGTTCAGGAGGGCGCGCGCGGCCGCGCCGCGCCCCTCGGAGGGGCTGATGGCGCGGGTGCTGGCGGACGCGGAGCGGCTGCGGCGGGAGAGGCTCGCGCCCGCCCCTCGGGCGCCGGCCCGGCGCGGCTGGTTCGCGGCCCTGGGCGGCTGGCCGGCCCTGGGGACGCTCCTGGCCTCGGCCGTCTTCGGGGTGGGCGTGGGGGTGGCGCAGCCCGCGTCGCTCGCCGGCCTGTCCGGGGCCGTGGCGGGCGCGGTGCTGGGCGAGAGCGTGACCGTGTCGGCGGGGCTCGACGACCCGCTCCTGGCCTGGGAGGGGTAGATGAGGGACGCGGCGGCGGCGCCGGCCTGGATGCGGTGGCTGCTCCTGGCCTCCTTGGCGCTCAACCTTCTGGTGGCCGGGCTGGTGGTGGGGGACGCGCTCGTCGACGGACCGCGCGGGCCGCGGCCCACGGACCTGGCGCTGGGGGCGGTGGCCGAGGCGCTGGAGCCTTCCGACCGGCGGGCGATCCTGCACGCCCTGCGCGGGCGCCACGACCTGCGGCCATTCGGGCGCGAGGAGCCCGGCGCGGCCCTCGCCGCGCTGGCGGGGGCGGCGCGGGCGGACCCCTTCGACCGGGCGGCGGCCGAGGCGGCGCTGGAGGCGCAGGGCGCGCGCGTGGAGCGGGCGGAGGCGGCGGTGCGGGCGGCCCTGCTCGACCACCTGGCGGCCATGGCGCCGGCGGAGCGCGCGGCCTTCGCCGACAGGCTCATGGCCGGGGCGCGGGGGGCGGGGCGGGGCTAGGGGGCGAAGGGGTTGACCGTGGGCACCCCGGCGGGAGCGAAGTCCGAGACGGTGCCGGTGGCGCCGGCGAGGCCGCGCGCCAGGGCGGTGGCGGCGACGAGGAGGTGGGGGCTCGAGTCGCCCGGGTCGGCTGCGAGGCCTCCCCCGCGCTCGATCGCGAAGCCCCGGTCGCCCCCGGGAGAGGGACGGAGGGACGGCAGGTGCTCCCCCAAGCCGTTGCGCGGCGCCTGCTCGGCCTTCCCCGGACGGCCGAACCTCGCGGCGGACAGGACCACGGCGACCGGCTTGCCGCGCCCTGACGCGCGCTGGGGCCCCTCCGCCAAGGTCGCGGCGATCAGGGCGCTGAGGCGGCTCTCGGCGCCCTGCGCTCCGGTCAGGCGCCCAGGCACCACCTGAGGATCGCCTTCTGGGCGTGGAGCCTGTTCTCGGCCTCGTCGAAGATGACGCTCTGGGGGCCGTCCATGACGGCGCTCGTGGCCTCGTCGTCGCGGTGCGCCGGCAGGCAGTGCATGAAGAGCGCGTCCGGCTTGGCCCGCGCCATGAGGGTCTCGTTGACCTGGTAGCCCCGAAGCTGGTTGTGGCGGCGCTCCTTGGCGGAGGCCGGGTCGTGCATCGAGACCCAGGTGTCCGTGACCACCACGTCGGCGCCCTCGACGGCCTCGTGGGGGTCGCGGACGATCTCGACCTTGGAGCCCCGCGACCGGGCGAAGTCCAGATGCGCGGGGTCGGGGTCCAGCGTGGGGGGGCCGGTGAAGGTGAGGTCGAAGCCGAACTGGCCCGCCGCCTGCGCCCAGGAGGCGAAGACGTTGTTGCCGTCGCCCGACCAGACCACCTTGCGGCCCCGGATCGGCCCCCGGTGCTCCTCGTAGGTCATCACGTCCGCCATGACCTGGCAGGGGTGCGTCCGGTTGGTCAGGCCGTTGATGACCGGCACGGTGGCGTGGTCGGCCATCTCCTGGAGCACGGCGTCCTCGAAGGTGCGGATCATGACGAGGTCCACGTAGCGCGACAGCACCCGCGCGGTGTCGGCGATGGTCTCGCCGTGGCCGAGCTGCATGTCGGCGCCGGACAGGACCATGGTCTGACCCCCCATCTGACGGACGCCCACGTCGAAGCTCACGCGGGTGCGGGTCGAGGGCTTCTCGAAGATCAGCGCCACCATGCGGCCCGCGAGGGGCTGCTCGTCGTCGGGGGCGCCCTTGGGGCGGCCCGAGCGCGCGTCCTTCATGAGGCGGGCGTGGTCTATCATGTGGCGGAGCGCGGCCGCGTCGGTGCGGTCTATGTCGAGGAAGTGGTTCATGCGGCGGCCCTCCCCAGGGCGGCGGCGGCGCGGTCGAGGCGGCTCAGCGCCTCGGCCACCTCGTCCTCGGAGATGACCAGCGGGGGCAGGAGGCGGACCACGTCGTCGGCGGCCGGCACGGTGAGGACGCCCGCCTCGCGGCCGGCGGCCACGAAGTCGGCCGGCGCCACCCTGAGGCGCAGTCCGAGCATGAGGCCCGCGCCGCGCACCGCCTCCAGCACGGCGGGGTGGGAGGCCACCAGCCCTTCGAGGCCCTGGCGGAACCGCGCGCCCACGCGGCGCACGTGCGCGAGGAGGTCGTCGTCCATCAGCTCCATGACCTTCGCGCCGACCGCGCAGGCCAGCGGGTTGCCGCCGTAGGTGCTGCCGTGCGTCCCCACGGTCATGGACGCGGAGGCCGCCTCGGTGGCGAGCACGGCGCCGAGCGGGAAGCCGCCGCCGATGCCCTTGGCCACCATCATGATGTCGGGCGCGACGCCCGCCCATTCGTGGGCGAAGAGCCGGCCCGTGCGGCCCATGCCGCACTGGACCTCGTCGAGGATCATCAGGGCGCCGGTCTCGTCGCAGAGGTCGCGCAGGCCCTTGAGGCAGGCGTCGGGGAGCGCCCGGATGCCGCCCTCGCCCTGGATGGGCTCCACGATCACGGCGCCCACGTCGGGCTCGCGCATCGCCCGTTCGAGCGCGTCGTGGTCGCCGAAGGGGAGCTGCGTGAAGCCGGGCAGGAGGGGCGCGAAGCCGTCCGTCATCTTCTTGCTGCCCGCCGCGGCGATGGCCGCCGCCGAGCGGCCGTGGAAGGCGCCCTCGAAGGCGAGGATTCGGGGGCGGTGCTCGCCCTTCATGTGCCAGTGGCGCCGCGCCATCTTGACGGCCAGCTCCATGGCCTCGGTGCCGGAGTTGGTCACGAAGACCCGGTCGGCGAAGGTGCGCTCCACGAGCACCGCGGCCAGGCGCTCCTGCTCGGGGATCGTGTAGAGGTTGCTGACGTGCCAGAGCTTCCGGGCCTGCGCCGTCAGGGCCTCCACCAGCGCGGGGTGGGCGTGGCCCAGCGCGTTGACGGCGACCCCGGCCGAGAGGTCGAGGAAGCGGCGGCCGTCCTCGGTCTCCAGCCAAGAGCCGTCGCCGCGCGCGAAGGCGAGCGGGGAGCGGGCGTAGGTGGGAAGGAGAGGGGACGTCATGGACAACCTCGGGCGTGACGGGGCCTGCGGGGGCAGGGGGGATTCGGGGGGATTCGGGGGGCGGTGGGCTCCTGTGCGGGCGATGGGGGGAGAATCGCACGAGGAGGTTACCCGTTCCTGACGGCACCGCGCGGTGGGGGGGCGTCGCGCGCAACGGCCAGGAGGTCAGCGGGGGCGGCGTCGGAGGCGCATGACGGCGGGGTAGCGGGGGCGGGAGGCGGGCGCAACCCCGTGGGGCGGGCCTCGGCCCGCCCCACGGCGCCCACGGGGGGGCGGCGGTCAGGACTCCAGCCAGATGGTCACGGGGCCGTCGTTGACCAGCGCCACCCTCATGTCAGCGCCGAAGCGGCCCCAGGAGACGGGGACGCCCTCGGCCGCGAGCCCCTCGCCGAAGCGGCGCCACAGGCGCTCGCCCTCCTCGGGGGGCGCGGCCTGGGAGAAGCCGGGGCGGTTGCCCCGCGAGGTGTCGGCGGCCAGCGTGAACTGGGAGACGACCAGGGCCGAGCCGCCCACGTCGCGGACGGATCGGTTCATCTTGCCCGCGTCGTCGCGGAAGACGCGGAGCTTGGCCACGCGAAGGGCGAGGGCGTCCGCCGCCGCGTCGTCGTCGCCCGCCATGGCGCAGAGGAGGACCAGGAGGCCGGGGCCGATGGCGCCGGCCTCCTCGCCGTCCACCGTGACGCGGGCCTCGGAGACGCGCTGGAGCAGCGCCCTCACAGCTCGTGCGCCCAGGGCGGGTCGGCGCCGGCGCGGCTGACGGTCACGGCCGCCGCGCGGGCGCCGAGCGAGACGGCCTCGCGGATGGCGGCGGCGTCGAGCGCGGCCACGCCGGGCTTGCTGAGGCGGCCCATGCGGTGGAGCGCGACCAGGACGCCCGCGTTGAAGGTGTCGCCCGCGCCCACGGTGTCCACGACCCCCACGGGGGTGGCGGGGACGTGGACCTCGTGCGCGGCGCTGTAGGCGGTGGCGCCGCGCGCGCCCTCGGTGATGCAGACGAGCTTCGCGCCCTCCGCGAGCAGGAGGCGCGCGAAGGCGCCTTGGTCGGGGGCCTCGAAGACCTTGGCCACCTCCTCGTCGGCGAGCTTCACGATGTCGGCGCGGCGCATCATGCGGCGGACGCGGGCCATGTAGCGGGTGGCGGTGCCGGGGCTCAAGGCCTCCTGGGCGTCGAGGAAGGCGGGGCGGAAGTTGGGGTCGAGCATGGTCGGGCGGGTGGGGGCCTCGCGCGCCTGGAGGGATTCGTAGGCGGAGGCGGCGGGCTCGTTGACGAGGGAGATGCCGCCGAAGAAGAGGGCGGAGGCCGCGCCGGGCGGGGGCAGGTCGGCCTCGGCGAGCGTCCGGCCGGCGGTGCTCTCGTCGTAGAAGGCGTAGGTGGCGTGGCCGTCCGAGAGGCGCACGAAGGCGAGGGTGGTGGGGCGGCCCGAGCGCACGGCGCGGGACGTGTCCACGCCGGCCTCGGCGAGCCGCGCCTCCAGCATCGCGCCCAGGAAGTCGGTGGAGAGGCCCGAGAAGAAGCCGGCGGGGGCGCCGAGCCGGCCGACCGCGATGGCGGTGTTGAACACGGCGCCGCCGGCGTGGGGGGCGAAGGCGGCCTCCCCTGCGGCCGTGGTCCGGGGCAAGAGGTCTATGAGGGCCTCGCCGCAGCACAGGATCATGGGCGCCTCACCGGGCCTGGAGGTAGCCGTTGGCCTCGGCCCACTGGTAGCCGTAGACGGCCGCCGCGGCGAGGAGGAGCGCGAGGAGAACGGCGCCGGCGATCTTCCACTTGCTCCAGGGGCGCTCGCCCTGGACCTTGCCGGTCTGGCCGTTGACCACGAAGCGGAAGGAGCGCCCGTCGTACCTGTAGGCGGCGAGCCAGACGGGCAGCAGGACGTGCTTGAAGGTCACGTCGCGGAAGTCGGTGGCCTTGGCCGAGATGCGCTGCTCGTCCCCGCCGATGTCGGCGCGGATGTCCTGCTCGATGACGGGGTCCATGCGGGCCTTGGCGAGCGTGAGGGCCTCCTCGAGGCCGATGGCGTAGCCCTCGGCCTGGAAGCCCGAGAGGTAGTCGGGGCGATAGGGGGAGAGAGCCGCGAGGTCCCAGGGCTCCAGGCCGTCGGTGTGGGCCTTGGGCAGCGAGCGGGAGGCCAGCACGAGGACGTCGTCGAAGAAGCGCGCGACCGTGCCCGAGACGTTGCGCCAGCGGATGCGGCGCTCCTGGACCTGATGGCTCTTGCCGTCGCGCTGGACGGTGCGGGTGACGTAGTAGGCGTCGCCGCGGCTCCCCTGGTAGCGGGTGGTGGTGTCGGCGTCGAAGGTCCAGAAGGGGACGTAGACGCCGTCCATCCTGCGCCCCGCGCGGGCGTATTCCTTGAGGCCGCCCGGGGCGAACCAGAGCGAGCCCAGCCAGGCGTTCATGGCCTTGTGGGCGGTGGGCTCGTCGAGCTGGAAGGGGATCAGGGCGGCGGGGCGGACGTGGCGGTGGGTGCCGGCGTCGGCCAGGACGAGGGGCGTGGCGCAGAAGGGGCAGGTGGCGGCCTGGACGCCTTCGGGGAAGGTGGTCTGGGCGCCGCAGTTGGGGCAGGCGACGACGCGAGTCTCCTCCATGGGGGCGTCGCGGGCCATGTCCCGGATGGCCTGCGCGTAGTCGTTCTCGACGAGGGCCTCGGCCACCTCCTCGGCCCTCGCCTGGGGGATGGCCTGGACGCGGCCGCAGTAGGGGCACTTGAGCGAGGTCTGGCCGGGCTCGTAGGTGAGCTGGTTGCCGCAGCTCTCGCAGGGGAAGCGGTAGTCGGGCACGGTGCGTTCCCCTGGGCGGCCTGGGGCGGCCTAGCCCTTCCTCTTGCCGCCGTCGCCGGTGCCGGAGACGCCCTTCTCGAAGGCGCCGGCGGCGGGCTTGGCGTCCTTGGCGTCCTTCTTGGGCTTCTTGACTTCCTTCTTCGGCTTCATCGCGCCCTTGGCCATGGGG